>ERZ1090861.519-NODE-519-length-23339-cov-30.388335_pt1 | contig 23339 bp, 20 predicted proteins | sample MGYA00478482_ERZ1090861 | MGnify/ENA primary metagenome ERZ1090861 (study PRJEB33644, sample SAMEA5815744) | chicken gut metagenome | biome: Chicken; feature: Gastrointestinal Tract; material: Caecum | place: Ireland | collected 2019-01-01 | study: A study of the... | reverse complement strand
CCAGCCCCACCGCCGCCGCCAGGCCGTAGCCGTGCTGGTGGTCGGTGTGGTTGCCGCCCAGCTCAGCCCGGCCGGGCGCGGTGTAGATCCGCACCTGCCGGCCGGGACCAAAGTAGCGCTCGAACCCGTCCAGGGCCGCGCACCAGCGCGCCCGCTGCCGGGCCAGCATTTCTTTGGATGGACCGTATAACTTTTGCAGGACGCCGTCCCAGACGCCCGCCGTGATCTCCTGCCGCCTCTGCGCACTTGTCGCCATTAGGGTGTCACCTGCTTTCTGTATCAGCTGTGTGTGACGTTTTCTGCTTTTATTGTAGCTTAAATGCAGGCTTTTTGCAATTTTCTCCGGGCCAAAAAGCGGATTTTCGGCGTCCGGGACAAAGATTCAGATGTACTTTTGTTGAATTTGCGCCGCCGGATATGGTATACTTAGAACACTGGCTGCGCGCCTGACCATTCTGCCCGAAAAGGAGGCCCCCTATGCCGGAGGTTTATAAACAGTCGTTCAAACAAAATTATACCAACAACGTAGACCTGTCCGTCTTTAACTGCGGGCTGGAGCGCTGCGCCCCCGGCCACACCTGGGGCCCCGGCATCCGGGACCACTACCTGATCCACCTGATCCTGGCCGGCAAGGGCACCTTCCAGACCGGCGGCAAGACCTGGGAACTGGCCCCCGGCGATCTGTTTTTTGTCCAGCCCAACCAGCTGAACACCTACACCGCCGACGCCCAGCAGCCCTGGGAATACTGCTGGGTGGGCTTCAACGGGATCAGCGCCCACCGCCTGGCGTCCCTGCTGCCCTTCTCGGAGGACCAGCCGGTCCACCACACCCAGCACCCGGACGAGATGTTCAAAGCTATGGAAAACATCTACCGCGCCCGCGGGCTGCGGGTGCAGGACGAAACGGCCATGGTGGGCTACCTTTATCTGTTTATCGCCGCCCTGATGGAGGAGACCGGCGAGCGCCGCCTCCACAACACCAGTTCTTCCAGCCAGTACGTCCTGAACGCCATCAAGTACATCCAGTTCAATTATTCCCACGACATTTCCATTGACGACGTGGCCAAGAGCGTGGGGGTCTCCCGCAGCCACCTCTACCGCGTCTTTATGAGCAACGTGGGCAAAAGCCCCATCGACTACCTGACCGAATACCGGATCAACGAGGCCTGCAAACTGCTGCAGGCCGGCAACCTGTCCATCGCCGAGGTGGCCATCTCGGTGGGCTTCTTCGACCAGTTTTATTTTTCCCGTGTGTTCAAGCGGGCCAAGGGGGTGCCCCCCAGCAAATACATCGCCGCCCAGCAGGCCAGCGCGTCCGATGCACCCGGCACGCCCAACACCCCATGACCCCCAAGGAGGAACCATGCCTTTACAGAAGAATCAGATCATCACACTGTCCATCGAGCGGCTGTCCGGCGACGGCAGCGGCGTCGGCCACTGGGAGGGCGAAGCCGTCTTTGTGCCGGGGACGGCCCCCGGCGATGTGATCCGCGCCCGGGTGGTCAAGGACTGCAAGCGGTACGCCTTCGGCATCGTGGATGCGGTCGAGACGGCCTCCCCCGACCGCATCCCGGCCGACTGCCCCGTGGCCGGACCCTGCGGCGGGTGCAGTTTGCGGCACCTGCGCTACCAGGCCGAGCTGCAGGCCAAGGAGGCCGCCGTAGCCGACGCCTTCCGGCGGATCGGCGGGCTGGACGTCGAGGTCCAGCCCATCCTCCCCTCCCCCGAAGTGGACCGCTACCGCAACAAAGTGCAGTTCCCGGTGGGGCTGGACAAAAACGGGAAACCCTGCATCGGCTTTTACGCCGGGCGCAGCCACCGGATCGTCCCCTGCGCCGACTGCAAACTGCAGCCCGCCGTCCTGAACGAGATCGGGCATTTTCTGTGCGGGCTGTTCGCCCAGTACGGCATCCAGCCCTACGACGAAGCTTCCGGCAGCGGGCTCATGCGCCACATCTTCCTGCGGCGGGGCGCTCACAGCGGCCAGATCATGGTCTGCCTGGTCTGCACCCGCCCCCGCCTGCCCCATGCCGCCGAGCTGACCGCCGCCCTGTGCAGCCATTTCAGTGAGGTGCGCACCGTTCTCATCAACGTCAACCCCGACAAGACCAACGTCATCCTTGGCCGTGAGAACCGGGTCCTGTACGGTCCCGGCTTTATCGAGGACACCCTCTGCGGGGTGCCGGTGCGCCTGGGCCCCCTCTCCTTTTATCAGGTGAACACGCCCGGCGCCGAACAGCTCTACGGCGTGGCCGCCGCCTATGCCGCCCCCGGCCCTGACGACCTGCTCCTGGACCTCTACTGCGGGATGGGCACCATCGGCCTTTCGATGGCGGAGCGCTGCCGCGCGCTGGTGGGGGTCGAGGTGGTCCCCGAGGCCATCGAGAGCGCCAAAGCCAACGCCGCCCGGATGGGCGACGCCATCGCGGCCAAGAGCCGTTTCTTCTGCGCCGACGCCGGCGAAGCCGCCACCCGTCTGGCCGCCGAGGGCCTGGCCCCCGGCATCATCGTCGTTGACCCGCCCCGCAAGGGCTGCGACGCGGCCACCTTGGCCGCCATCGTCCAGATGTCCCCCCGCCGCCTGGTCTACGTCAGCTGCAACCCCTCCACCGCCGCCCGCGACGCCGCCGAGCTCGCCCGGCACGGCTACCGCGTCGAGAAGGTCCAGCCGGTGGATATGTTCCCTCGGACGGGGCATGTCGAGGCGGTGATCTTGTTGTCCAAACTTCATTCCAAGCACCACATCGATGTTGAAATCCAGATGGATGAGCTGGATTTGACTGCTGCGGAGAGCAAAGCCACCTACCAGGAGATCAAGGACTATGTCAAGGAGCAGACCGGCCTGAACGTCACTCCCCTCTACATCGCCCAGGTCAAGCAGAAATGCGGGATCATTGAGCGGGAGTGCTACAACAAGCCCAAGTCGGAGAATTCCAAGCAGCCCCAGTGCCCACCCGAAAAGGAAAAGGCCATCCGGGATGCACTGAAGCACTTTCAGATGATCTGACCACTTCCCTATTATATAATGAAAGAGCCGCACGCTCTCCAGGATTGTTCCGGTGGGTGTGCGGCTCTTTGTTTGGTTAATTTATTTACAGGTGTGAGATTAAAGCACCAATAGCTTCTCCAATCGCTCCAATAATTGGAATAACATATTTTTCAATCCAGTTTTTCTCCTCAGGTTTTTGCTTTTCTGTCTGCTGTATCTGACTGCCGACTGCAATAGTAGAGTCTGAAACATCCCCGCCTATTTCAACATTTATTGTTGGAGCCATGTTGTTTTTGCTCTCTTTCATTAGCTCAGTTACCTGTTCTTCAAAATATGAAAATGCGGGCGTTTTATGAAATGCGTGGCAGTTATCAATTTCCAGGTCCTGCAAATACCCATGTTGAATCATGTATCGAATGGTTGATTGATATTTTCCAAACTCTTCATCAGAAAAATTTATAATATCACCATGATGATTTGGCGATGACAAAATCTCGTGGTATTGTTTTATTAGGTATGTATCCATTTTGACTCCTTTTTATTTTAGCTTCTCACACAGCGGCAGCAGTTCTTCTAGTCGGGCTACAATGCGCTTCTGTTCGGCAAGAGGTGGAAGTGGAACTGGCATTTGACGGGAAAACTCATCAAACTTTAGACTATCTACGGTAGTAACCCTTTTTGTGTAATTAAATAGAATATTTGGCTCCAAAGCCTTTAACATATAATAAACATATGTAGACAAACTGTTTAAAACAAGTGTATAGGCTTTTATATCTTGATTTATCGTGCTTTTTTGGGTAAGGATACAAAGCGGCAGCATCCTTTTTAGAATGCCGCTCCGCACAACCATAAGGAGTGTTCCGGGCTCATATATAGTCATCCCTTGAGCCGCAACTTCTGTTATTTTCATTTGAGACTCATTAAGATATTTTTCCTTCATATCTTTTGATGTCATCCAATTTACTGTACCATTGTCCCAGAAAGACTTATTGGTCATGTCTGGTGTTTTCCCACTGCTAAAAGATCCTATTTCAGTGAGCCTCACCCACATCCACCCCTCGGGTATCTCAAAGGGCTTCTCCTCCTCTGTGATCTCCGGCAGGGGTTTTTCTTTTTTAAGTTTGCCTTCCTTAATAAGCCGCCGTTTCTCGGCCTGTATTTGGGCATACAGTTCCTGGGCGGTGCCTTCTTCGGGGCGTTGTTCCACCAGTTTACCCTGGATGGCCTGTTGGAGGATGGATTTTTTCATATCCTCGGGGAACCGGCGGTTGAAGTTCTCCAGTTTAGTCCAGGCCTGTTCATAGCGGTCCACCAGGGGCAGGAGTTCTTCAATTTTGGCGACGATGCGCTTTTGTTCGGCAAGGGGTGGGAGTGGAAAAATATACTGTGCCATACGTACCATAGTCAAAGTTGCAACGGTTGTCCCTCCCGAATTACTGCGGATTTGTCTCATCATCATCTCTGATGACATGATGTACTTTAAATATTCTGGCAAAATATGTCCGTAGTTTTCAAGACAAATCACACTTGCATCTTTGTAATAAAACTTATCCTTATCTTTAACTACATATGTTTTACCCAAGGTTCCAACCGCAGACACCATTAGATCACCTGATTGAGGCACACCTGATTTTGAAAATTCTTTATACAATTCTGGTGAAATAAACAACTCATTATCCACAAATCCGTCAGATGCCAACTTTGCAATTTCTCGTGCACGGTAAAATGGAACACCCTCTTTCTTCCAATCTGACTGATGCACTCTTCTTGCTGAAACAATGTTTACAACATTACCAAACCTCACCCACATCCACCCCTCAGGTATCTCAAAGGACTTCTCCTCCTCGGTAATCTCCGGCAGGGGCTTTTCTTTTTTGATTTTGCCCTCTTTTATCAGTCGCTGCTTTTCGGCCTGGATCTGGGCATACAGTTCCTGTGCGGTACCTTCCTCCGGGCGCTGCTCTACCAGTTTGCCCTGGATGGCAAGCTGTAAAATGCTGTTTTTAAGTTCCTGCGGGGTCATTCGGCGGCACCTCCCAGGGCAGCGGTAATTTCGGCCAGGACGCGGTCGATCTCGGCGTTCAGCGAGGCCCGCTGCTCCTCATAGCGGTGGATCAGGTCCAGCGGGGCCAGGATCTCTTCTTCCTCGTGGGGATAGCCGCACTGGTCCAGGTTGTAGCCCAGCTCTTCCTCCAGCTGCCGAACGGTGAACTGCCGGGCCTTGTCGAAGCCGTCCACCGTCAGCTCCTGACGGTCGTTCCACCACGCTTCCGCCGGGGCGAAGTGTTCGAGCTTCATGGGTTTGGTCTTGCTGAAGTGCTTGTACCCTTCGGGCATATCTAGCCGGTAAAACCAGGTGGAGCGGGTGGGGCCGGTGCGGTCAAAGAACAAAATATTGGTGGTGATGGAGGTGTAGGGCGAAAAGACGCTGCCCGGCAGGCGGATGATGGTGTGCAGGTTGAAATCAGCCAGCAGCTTCTTTTTGATGTTCAGCTTGGCGTTGTCGGTGCCGAACAGAAAACCGTCAGGCAGGATGACCGCCGCGCGGCCGCCGGGTTTGAGCCGGTACATGATCACCGACATAAACAGGTCGGCGGTCTCGCTGCTGGCCAGGTCGGCGGGAAAGTGGTTTTTCACGTCAGCCTTTTCACTGCCGCCGTAGGGCGGGTTCATCAGAACCACGTCGAAGCAGTCCTCCGAGGTGTAGTCCAGCACGTCGTGCAGCAGGGTATTGTCGTGGTAGACCTGGGGGTTGTCCAGGTTGTGCAACAGCAGGTTGGTGATGCAGAGCATATAGGGGAACTGCTTTTTCTCGATGCCATAGACGGAATTGCTGAAAGCCGCCTCGTCCTCGGTGGTCCTGACCTGCTTGTGCAGCTCTTTCAGCCAGCTGGTCAGAAAACCGCCGGTGCCGCAGGCAAAGTCCGCCATCCGCTCCCCGATTTTGGGGCAGATCATCCGGGCCATAAAGTCGGTGACGGCACGGGGCGTATAGAATTCGCCAGCCGTCCCGGCGCTTTGCAGCTCTTTCAGGATGGTTTCGTAAATCTCGCCGAAAGCGTGGCTTTCCTCGTAGTCGTCCAGGTGCAGCTCGTCAATGGTATTGATGACCTGCCGCAGCAGGACGCCGTCCTTCATGTAGTTGTTGGCGTCGGCAAAGGTGGTCTGGACAATGGCCTTGCGGATGGGGGTATCGGCATCCACCGGCAGGTTTTTCAACGTCGGGAACAGGGTGTTGTTGACAAAATCCAGCAGTTTGTCGCCGGTCATCTCTTTTCCGTTTTTCTGGCCGGCCCAGTTTTCCCAGCGGCAGGGCTCCGGGATGATAGACTGATAGCTCTCATCATCCCATTCCCAGTCCGCCTCTTTGGTGGCGTATACCTTCAAAAACAGCAGCCAGGTGATCTGCTCGATGCGCTGGGCGTCGCCGTTGATGCCGGCGTCGTTACGCATGATATCCCGCAACCGTTTGACAAATCCAGATAAATTGCTCATGTTGATTTTGATACCTTTCTATGGTTACTTCCCGTAATTCTTAATCATATCCGCAGCTCGCTGCCTTGTAAATTCCCACGTGTCAGGAACTTTGTCTATAGTGCCGCTCCCTACGGCACGAGGACCCCAGGTATGATTTTCATATAAGATGGTACCTCCACGCCCTCCGGCGGAAGCATTCATCTTCTCCGCAATCTCAGCAGGAGTGGCAAGATACATCCGGGGCATCTCATTGTCATTTGTTCCCTGGAACTGAACCAGACAAAAAATAATGCCCTTTTTATCATTGGCCTCTTGCCAGGCCTGGATGGCCTGATGGTAGTCGCAGCCCTTTTTGTACCCCTGGGTCAATCCCCAGCTGCCATCACGGCTGCCCTTTACCGATATTTTCAGCGTTTTACCGCACGATTCCACAATCAAATCATACCCAGGCTGATTTGCTCCATATTGAACGGAAACATAAAATGCGTATCTGGCAAACTGCGCTGCCGCAAATGCCTCTGCCGAAACGCCAACATGCCAAGATGTCAATTCGTCCATTTTATACTACCTCACTGGTATAGATCTCGTTTTCCAGTTCCTTGACGGCCTTCAAATACCCATCTTTCCCGCCAAAATAGCTGGCGATCTTGGCCGGCCTGCCCATTTTGACAAACGGGTCCAGCTTCAGCACTTCTGTCTTTTCGATCTCATAGATGCCGGTGTTCATGTATTTGTCCAGCAGTGCCTCCAAGACTTCCCTGGCTGCTCCGCTGTACTTGCTCAGGAAGTCCCGCTTCTTGACGTTGTTGGCCCGCTCCCGTCGGGTCAGAGGCTTCTTGTCAAAGGCCACATGGCAGATGAAGTCAAAGTCATCCACATCGGCCATCCCCTGCTGTTCCTTCACCTGTTCCAGATCAATGCCGCGCTGGCGGAGCAGGTCACGAATAGCTTCTTTTTTCTCTTCGGCGCTCCACTGCCAGATAAAGTTGTCCAGAGAAGCGTATTTGCCCAGAATGTTTTCTTTGGTGTAGTCCACGATGCTTTCCTGGCGAAGAAGCTTGCCGTCTGTGTCATAAATTGAGACCGTCTTCTGAATGATACGGACCTTGCAGCCCTTTTCGTCCACAATCGGCGTAGGCAGCTTTTCATGGGAGTCAGGAGTTGTAGGGTTTCCATCCGGGATTTCTTTTGGGGGCAATTCTTTTCCTTTGGACGAGCCAAACTCCTCGTCGATCTCCAGAGGGCCGTCCCAATCCGGGTCGGCAAACAAGCGTGTGACGTTTCGGAAGTCCATCACTGCAAAGTGGGTCTTGCCCTCTTTTTCCCGCAGCCGTGTCCCCCGACCAATGATCTGCTTGAATTCCGTCATCGAGCCGATCATCTCATCCAAAACAATCAGCTTGGTCATCTTGCAGTCAGCACCCGTGGAGAGGAGCTTGGAGGTCGTGGCGATAACCGGATACTTTTGGGTCACCGAAGAAAACTGCTTGATTTTTCCCTTGCCGATTTCATCGCTGCCAGTGATCCGAACCACATAGTCAGGGTTCTTCTTCACCATATCCCGATTCAGCTGGGCCAGCATATCCCGCATTCGCAGGGCTGCATCCTCCGTGGCGCAAAACACAATGGTTCGGGCCATCCGGTCTGTACTCTTGAGGTAACGGGTGATCTCCTGGGCTACTTCCCGGATACGATCCTTTATAATAATGCTGTAGTCATAGTCGCTGTTGGTATAGATGCGGTCTGGTATCTTGTTGCCGTAAATATCCAGCTGGCCCTTTTGGGGACGCCATCCTTCTCCGATGTTGGTGGTGATATTGATGACCTTGAAGGGAGCGAGGAAGCCATCATCAATGCCCTCCTTCAGGCTGTAAGTGTAGACGGGCTCTCCGAAATAGCTCAGGTTGGAAATATACTTGGTTTCCTTGGGCGTGGCAGTCATGCCAATTTGAATGGCATCCGAGAAGTATTCCAGAACCCGCCGCCAGCGGCTTTCCTCCTTGGCTGATCCCCGGTGACACTCATCCACAATAATCAGGTCAAAGAAATCCGGCTGGAACAGCTCCCGGAAGTGCTCCTTGTCATCATCTCCCACCAGCTGCTGGTACAGAGAGAAATATACCTCGTAGGATGTGATGGTATTGGGGTTGTCATTTTTGACATTGATTTTGTGAATGGTTTTCTGCAGCGGGGCAAAGTCCTGCTCGATGGACTGATCCACCAGCATATTGCGGTCTGCCAGGTAGAGAACTTTGTGGACAGTTTCACTCTTTAAGAGCCGGTAGACAATCTGGAACGCAGTGTAGGTCTTGCCGGTACCGGTAGCCATTACCAAAAGAAGCCGCTTCTGTCCCCTGGCGATGGCGTCAACCGTTCGGTTGATGGCAATGCGCTGGTAGTAACGCGGCGGGTAGGTATTTTGGCTGGAGTAATAGGGCTGGTTCATGGCCGTTTCCTGTAAAGGAGTCAGCCCTGATTCCTTTTTGAAGCGCTCCGTCAGTTCTGCTTCGGTAGGAAATTCGTCCAGCCCAAACTGCCGCTCGGCCCCGGTAAGAAAGTCATGCTCTGCAAACCCATCCCCATTGGAGCTAAAAGCAAATGGCAAGTCCAGCATTTTGGCATAGTTCATCGCCTGCTGCAGACCTTCTGATATCTGGTGATTGTTATCCTTGGCCTCGATCACAGCAATCGGATTGTTGGGGCTGAGGTAGAGCAGATAGTCAGCCCGCTTCCCCTTTTCACGAACGGCAAGGTTTCCTTTTAGGCTAATCTTGCCGTCTGTGACCTGGGTCTCCATCGTAATCTTTTGACGGTCCCACTTGGAAGTCACGGCAGGGGTTATGTATTGCAGCTTGATATCTTCTTCGGTCATATCTTTTTTCTGAAGAACCATGGTCATGAACCGGACCTCCTCGATTGATTTTTGAGAATCTGCTCTATACCTGGATATTGCTCAATAAGTTTATCAGATCTATTATACCAAAACAGGTATCATACAACAATATATAAACAGGTGCTTTTATAGTAAGAGGCCAGTGAGAGTCAATCCCACTGGCCTCTTTGTATAATTTAGGGTTGTTGCCTATAAATTTGGAGATCAAGCCAAGCAGTTTGACAGCTCCAGCGAGGCAACATTTTATATAGGAGTAAGAAGTGCGGATCACTCCAGGGTTCAAAAGTATTGTGTGAGCTTCTGTTGAGTCACATCCTACTCGCGTCTTCAGTCGTAGCAGAAATCATGTATCCGTCTGAAAGCAGTCCACGTCACCGTAGATGAACAGGCCGCCCTGAGAATCCCCTAGACACCTTTGGAAATTGCTGAAACAAGAAATTTCCAAGTCCTGGAGGCATAATTGGGCCGAGCACACACTTCAAGTATCTCTAGGAGCTCCAGCGGCTGATCTATATCATCAATACCATTGAGTGCCTTAACCGCTAGCTGAGCAAAGTAAGCAAATCAATGTCTGTATTCCCCACCAATAACAGTCTGCTGAAAATGCTGTATCAGGCTATGATGAATGCTACTAAAAAGTAGATAGGTCTGCGGCAGGGCTGGAGTATGATCCATACCCGGATGGCGCTCTACTTCGCTGAGGAGATGTCTGGGTAACACCGCGCCCAAAATATACATCCTCTATATGGAGCAATTCCTCACTGGAAAACTAAATTTGGCAAGTATGTTGTTTCGTAAAGCACTTACTTTTCCGGTTCAATAATAGACTCTAGTTCTTTAATAAAGTCCTGTGTATGTCTAGCTGCGATATTCTTACTTTTTTCTTTATATTCCTGCATGACAAAATTCAAATCATCTCTTAATTTTTTGAGTGATGCCTCAGTGACTTGTCCATCAATCTCTATTGAGTTTCTGTATTGTCCCCAAATTCCAATAAACCACCCCGAAAAGTAACCTTTCTGCATATTATTAGCATTTTTAAACGCATTAATTGTTGCAGATTCCATATCAAGAGAAAATGTATTATACCTCTTATCACTCAGTTCTCTAAAAGCAACATCTAGGTCTGAACCGATCAAATCAATATACAGCCTTTTATTCTTTTCATAAAGTCGTACATTATTTTCTCTAAATTCTTTTATAATCTGATATGCAGACCATTCATCTTCCATGAAATTCTCTTTATTTTCATCCTCGATCATTCTTTGAATATAGCTATCTTTGTCATCAGAATCGATCAATTTGTTTATTCGTTTTCTAATTCCATCTTTCACTTTTTTCCAATCGATTACAGGCAAATCAATTTCATAGCTTCTGGAATAGCTACAATTCCAAAGAAAAAGCACATATTCATCTAGCGACAAATTTCCTGCATATACTTCTTCTAACAAGCCTTTAAATCCTTTATCAATTACTTCTTCATCAACTTCAGGCAACTTATATGTTCTAAGAATTTCAAGTGGTGTGGCAGCCTTCTCTTTTTTTAAAAATAATTGTATCTCTTTCGAGATGATTTCATCATCCCACTCTCCGCAAACAATCCACTTTGAGCACCCTCTCAAAAAATATTTAGTATCAAACACTTCCGGATAAAGCGTTTCTGGAGCAGAATACAGAAACAAATCCCCGTATCTTGGAGTTGCCTGAATCAATCCGGCTTTATTTGTCATCATAAAACATGTAAAAGAAAGAAGCCAGTTACTACTGTCTTGAATACCTGCTTCAATCAATTTATTATGAACACGTTCAAAGTCTTGAATAGCACATTTGAAACTTCGTATATTATGCGGCCTTTGTGCTAACAGCTTCCGAAGTTTTTCCTCGTCTTTTTGATATTCTTCTCTTTGCTCGTTGAATCTGCGACTGTAGTTTTTAGCCTTATATTGTTCAACAATCACGTTATCATTGAAATCCCCTGACAAGATTTTAACCAGCATTTTTTTATTTTTTCTGAGCACTCCCTTATATTCTATGCCGCAAAACATCGATTCTATACAATTAGAGACGATCTCATCATAATCAGGAACGAACAAAACAACTCTTTGCACTATTTTTTCTTTAATTTCGCGATAGGACAATTTATCATCAGACTTTTCTTTTATTTTTTCTTCATTTGCGATAATAATCGTGTTAAAATTCTGGTTTTCGCAGTAATTGTTAATACACCCCAGAAGATCAGCGCCAGGAATATTGGATCTTTCTAAATCATCAAAAACTAGGATAACCTTTTTTTCAAACATTCTATTATTTATGGGCATGAAATTAACAAAGTCCATAATAGAAGAAACCACTTCTCCCTTTTTTTGCCAATCTTCAGGCAAAGAGTCCTTAACAATTCCAAATATTTTTTTATAAGAATCTGTTACCTTTAAAGTTTTTGCCCCATTCAGCAGATTAATTTCGCTTGCTTTCTCCAACCATTTTTTCTTCACTTCAGCTCTTAATGATTCCAAAGAGTTTATGCCAAACAAGCTAACGTACACAAAAGCATAAGTGCCTTTTACCAATGGAATAAATCTACTATTTATAAGATATGTTTTACCACACCCCCACTCTCCAGATAGCATTAAAGCACCAACCGGATTATTTATTTCACAATAATTTTTTAATTCTTCAATTAGGTCCATACGCTCCTCCTACTCCAAGATAGCACTTAAATATCATATCGTTCGAACAAACTTCGACAAATTCATTCTATCAGATTTTCTCCATATTCATGTGCTTTGGGTACTGATAACATGACGCAATCTAGCACAGACTAACATAAGGGCAGCGTGTCCATCCAGAGAATTTCTCACTACATGGGTGCAGCGAATCTCCCAGTTCAAGCTTTCAATAATCTACTTATTATCTGTGTTTTACTTATACTTTTTAAAAATATATTTTGCACACTGTCTCCTCTGTAATTGGTTCATTCTATCAACAAACCTTTGATCTTTCCCCTGATATAAAAATAAAATTTTATTATTTCCAAAAGAGTACCTATTATTTTTCCCATAAATAGAAATCAATATATCTGGTGCTAAAGGATATGATATCATTGTAAAAGGACTTATCAATGGACTTTCAAACATATTGTAATTATTACCACATACATCACTAACTACTACCGGATGATCGCTCGTTATAAAGTTGAATTCAGTTGACGGGTTAATCAATCGATATAGAGTCCAAGTTTTTTCTAAAAGGACCTTCTTAATTTCGCTTTTTTCAATTGCGTCCCACATAACCTGCAATTTAACACTTTTTAAAACCGAATTGCTTACCTTATAGTTAAGAGCATATTGTTTTTGTGCGTCTGGAAGGTAAGGCGCAATCATTGTTTTTAAATAAGTTAAAACATACGGAATTTGCTCATCAGATAATTGCTGCATTTTATTTAACGCTTTCGGTGTTCGCAGTAATTGCATTACAATACCATCAACAAGAATTAGACGATTTTCTTCGCTTAAAATCACGTCGCCGGTTTTTGTAAATACTAATCGACTTTTATCAATTATCGATTGAATACTTCTTGACATTTGAAGTTCTTTAGATGCAAATTGATTTTCCCATTGATATGGGTCACTCAATTCCATATCTGTATACAAATTCTTTTCTACTGCTGCATCTACAATACTGAGTTCTAAAATATTTTTAAGCCCCACATCTAAACGATAAATCAGATCTGTTTCATCTCTTTTTTCAACGTTTTTGTGAGAGAAATTACGCAAATAAAAACGAGAAACATAATGTTGATGTTTAGTCTTTTTAGCCATAATTTTTACAAAGCGATTAAAATTTAAAATAGGATGGGGCTAAAGCTCCATCCTTTATGTTTGCTTATCTGGTAGATAGGTAATGATCTCATCCAGTGTGCAGTCCAGTATTTTACACAGCGCATCCAGTGTGTTGGTCGACACAGATTCGCCGGCTTTCAATCTTCGTATCGAGGAGCTGCTGATCCCGCCCTTAAACTCGAGCGTGTAGGTGGTGGCTCCGCGCTTTTTCATGGTCTCCCATAAAGGAGCGTATGAGATCATCCAGCTTCCCTCCATCCCGGCCTTGCTTTATCTTCATTATTGCCTATAATGGAGATAAAGTGTTATAGGCAATATTGCCTATACAGGAACCAGACCAAAAGGAGGCATCCAGATGGATTCAAAGACGTGTTGTGTTACCGGACATCGTGACATACCTGCGAGCAAAATCAACACCATCAAATACAGCCTATACCGAGAAATCCAAGCAGCGATTGCGGACGGCCATACCCGATTCATTTCAGGCTTTGCGGATGGCTCTGACTTGCTGTTTTCAGCTATCGTAGCAGAGGAAAAGCAACGCAACCCGGCCTTGTCTTTGGAAGCGGCCATCCCCTACCGGGACCGGATGCAAACTCCCAACAGGGAGTTTCAACGCCTTCTTCTTGTTTGCGACCGGGTAACTGTGATCCGTGAAAGTTATATCCCCTCCTGTTACATGGAACGGAACCGTTATATGGTGGATCATTCTCAGCGTGTGATTGCTGTTTATGATGGGCGCAAGTATGGCGGCACCTTTTCTACCATACGGTATGCCTCTGCCATCGGCAGAGATGTGCGGGCCATTTGGATTTAGCGCCCGCACAGAATAGCACCGGAAAAATACATTGACCGGTGCTGGGGGCTTTGCGTATTCGATGCTTGATCTGGAATACGAAAAGGCCGGGGTGATTTCAAAGAGGGGTGTCCCCTCTTTGGCTCTGGGTTTCCAATAGGGGCGAGCAGCATCCCTGTTGGCACACGACTTTGGAACCAAAGTCTAGTATGTTATACCTTTGTGCAGCAGACGGCAGCTAAGTGGAGGTCCACCCTGCTTTTCTGGCGCACAAGGTGCCCCCGCGGGGTAGCATAAGCGACAAAGAAAGGCTGACAGTTTGTGCCTAAAAGCACAGGCTGCCAGCCTTTTGCTGTCTGCGGAACAAAGGTATATAAAGCCCCGCCGCAGCGGATTCACTCGTTTTCTGCCCGGTCACCTTTGGCTTTTTCCCGGCTCTTGTGGACGTTGTACTGGTTCTTGCACTGGGGACTGCAAAAGGTGGTGTTGACATGATTGCCCAGAAATGCTTTCTGGCAATTCTTACACAGTCGCAGTGGATGTTCCTCGTCCACCAGCATGAAGCTGAACATCATCTGGATACCCAGCAGCAGGGAATGAAAATCCCAGTAAATGGTGGGCTTGTCCAGTAGCTCGATATGGTAGCTGGGGGCAATCCCGCCGAACGCAGCCATGGCTTTTTGGTACAATTCCCGGGTGTCTTGATCTATTAGACGGTAGTCCTGGTAGTACAAGATAGAGGTGGTCAGTGTGAAGGCCCAGTCCTTGAACTGCTGGGCGACCCAGTCATAAGGCTCCGCATACTGCCGCTGAAAGCTCATAGTTTTTGCCATGGGTTCATCCATAAAGGTCATGGTCAGGGCAACCATTGTCCGGTCCCCAGAAACCTTCCAGGCGGAGTCAATTCCCCGTTTCACCAAGTCCAGCTGGTAAAAGGGATAAAACAGAGCCAGATACTGGTCGGTGTCCATGGATTCCTCTTTGAGGAAATGATTCTTCGGCAGGTAAACCGCCTCATAGTCCATAAAGGCCGGCGTGGTGGGCAGAGCGGTCATCAGACCCAATAAACCATACCGGGTGACAAACTTCAACACTGCCCGCTCCACTTCCACCGTCGGGCTGCGGCTCATCATCAGCATTCCCACATTGAGAGCATCCAGCGCGATATCCGGCACCATATTCAAAGGGTTATATACATTCGGCTTCGCATCTTTGCCAGGTGTAATGTACCGCCGTCCATTCTTTCCTGTTTTCAGCTCGTAGCGATTGTACCGCACCCAATGAGAGCGGGACTGCTCGAATAGATTTTTGATCATCGTACCTCTCCATTGAGTCGCCTCTGGTAACAGAAGCGGCTTTCTATTTTCTCCGGCTCGTTTTGTTTTCCCTTCGGATTACGGCATCTCTGCCCTGGTTTTTCTCAAGGGCCGAATATTCCTCTACGAATTGACGTTCCCGAAGTGTCAATCCCATTCCCTGTTTCTGTTTTCCGCACAGATTGGCATACATCTGACGCTGTAGATTTTTATGGATGGTCTTTCTTACTTTTCGGATGTTGCGGTCAGATTGCCCGCGCATCGCTGCAAGCTGGGTGGTGCTGCACAGCCGCAACGAGAGAAAATATAGAACTTCCTTGTGGTCATCACTCAAGTTCTGAATCATCCAGGAGATAAAGGGATCGGCAGTCAGTTTGTGCATCTCATAGGGGCAGTCAAACAAGATATCCAGAAAGTTCCCGGCCATAATTTGCCGATATGTGGGGTGATTCATCCATCTGGGAATCAATTTAGGTTCAGGTACAGTCTGGTAGTCCAGCGGCAGATCACCCCGCAAATTCTCGTAATTTCGTTCCCGTCGCTCCCGATTCCGGTCCAGCTTGTCCCATTCCCCTATCACCACCGAAAAATCTGCTTCTGTGCGGGCAGCCTCCTCTAAACGCCGTACCGCTTCGGCCCGAATTTCCTGTTTGAGCCGCTTTTCACTGGCTGGGGAGGCTTCTTCCTCCTCCGTCTCCAGCTCTGCTTCATAATTGAGAGGGTGCTCATCCTGTTCCATGGCGCTTTCCAGTTCGGCCAGGCGTTCTGCTGCCACATCCTGTTCCAGTTCCTCGTTCGACGGATGGTCGTTGGATTCATCATCCCATTCCATGTAGCTACTTCCTCTATTTAGAAACTTCAGATCAGATAAATACGCCATAGCTCACCTCTTCATAAAAAAATTTTTGTGCGTGTTCCAAAATGGTTCCGATTTGCACCCCGAATTTCTCCTATTAGTGAAAGGGCAATTTTGAAGCGAAGGTTCGTCTCATGGAAATTTATCATTATTATACAATGGAGGTGGGTAAAGTGCAAGAAGAAACGATTCTACGACATAATTCGACTTTTTTCAATTTCAACAGGAGGTGTGTAACGAAACGTTACGCACCTGAAACGACCGACACAGCTTCAAACCCAGACACAAAAGGAGGTGTACCCCAAACCAGGGTACACCTCCTCTTTTTCCCGACATGATCTGATGAAGTACCGAAAGGTACTAGAATAGCGAGGTGCAAATGAATCTTTTTAAATTGGTCAAGGAATCCGTCACCGTCAAACAGGCCGCAGCCCTGTACGGCCTGCCCGTTACGTCCACCTGGATGACTCGCTGCCCTCTCCACGAGGACCATACCCCCAGCATGAAGCTGAACGATACCTATTATTACTGCTTCGGCTGCGGAGCTACCGGCGATGTTATCGACCTTACTGCCCGCCTGTTTGACCTCAGCAGTTTCCAGGCTGCCCGGAAGCTGGCCCAGGACTTCGGACTCAGCCCGGACAATCCTCCCTCCGGTGCAATTGCTCTGCCTAAGCCGACCGCTCTCCCTTTGGATGTCCAGCAGGAGGATATCGCCTACTGCATCCGGGTCCTCCACGACTACCGCGACCTGCTGATCCGGTGGCGCACAGAGTTCGTTCCCCTCTCCGCGGAGGAGCCGCTGGACGATCGCTTTGTGGAAGCTCTCCACATGCTGGCTTTCGTGGATGTCCTCATTGATTGTGTGACCTTCGGGCCGGCCTCCAAGAAGGCAGACGCCGCCAAGCGCTTGCTGGATGGTCAGCTGCTGCCTATGGTGGAATCCCGCCTTAATACCCTGGACAGAAAGGAGGCTGCATGAAGAAAAACAACTACTGGCCCAGCTCCAAAGACCCGGTTTGGCTGGAAGAAGGCTTCCGGATCAATGAGTCTGTTTTCTGTGAGTCCTTCATCCTTACCCACCAAATTGTTTTCTGCAACGGCTTTTTCTTTACCGAGGATGGCCGGGTTACGGACGAGATGCCTCTGCGGAGTACCATCTATGCAGAACTGAGGGACTACGCCAGCAACAACGTGGCCCGCAAGGTAGGCTGCATTTTGGACCTGCTGAAACTCTCCGCCCAGGTGGATGACTTCCCGCCAGTCACCAACTGCATCCACCTGGCCAACGGCACCCTGAATCTGAATGGCAGCTTTCAGGAAGGTAAGCCGGAAGTGGTCCGCAACCGGCTGCCAGTCAGATACAACCCCACAGCGGCCCAGCCCGCCCACTGGCTGCAGTTCCTGTCCGACCTGCTTTATCCTGAGGATATCCCCACGGTCCAGGAGTTTATCGGTTACTGTCTCATTCCCAGCAACAAGGGCCAGCGGATGATGGTCATCAAGGGTCGGGGCGGTGAAGGCAAATCTCAGATTGGTGTGGTGCTCTCCAAGCTGTTCGGCACCAACATGAAAGATGGCAGTATTGGCAAAATATCCGAGAACCGCTTCGCCCGGGCCGACCTGGAACACATCCTGCTCTGCGTGGACGACGATATGCGGATGGAAGCCCTGCGGCAGACCAACTACGTCAAATCCATTGTCACCGCCCAAGGCCAGATGGACCTGGAGCGGAAAGGCAAGCAGAGCTACCAGGGTTGGATGTATGCTCGGCTGATAGCCTTCAGCAATGGTGATCTGCAAGCCCTGTATGATCGAAGCGACGGCTTTTACCGGCGGCAACTGATCCTGACCACCAAGGACAAGCCTGCTGACCGGGTGGACGACCCGGATATTGCCGAGAAGATGGCCGCTGAGGCTGAAGGAATTTTCCTGTGGGCCTTTGAGGGGTTGCAGCGCCTGGTCAGAAATGGCTTCAAGTTCACCGAGAGCGACCGCGCCCGGCAAAATCGGGAGCTGGTTAAGCGGGATAATAACAACTTCTTCGACTTCATGGAGGCCGAGGACTATATTCGGCTCAAGGCGGATGCCTGCATCAGTTCCAAGGACCTCTACATCATCTATAAGATGTGGTGTGAGGAGAACAACCTGGTAGCCCTGAAAGCCCGGAGCTTCAGCGACGCTATGATTGCCAATCTGAAAAAGTACAACCTAGAGCACACCAACAACATCCTCAACTCGGCAGGCCGCCGCGTGTGGGGCTATCTGGGAATTGAAGCCCTGGTCCGGCCTGAGCTCGCTCCCCCATCTTGGGACCGGTAATTCTGTATATGGGGGAACCTGGCCTTTTCGCTATGTACGTATGTACAAGGTCGTACAGACCCATTCGGCGAAAGGCTCCAGAGGGTGTAACCGTTTGTTACTCCCTTGAATTGGATGTGACCAATTTGGTCACAAGCAGATGAAATATTGTTCCAGGAGTCGTGCTTCACGACACCCTTACCCTGCCAGCGAGGGGGCGGTGAATCACCGACTCCTTTGCTTACATTCCGAATCGAGCAGCTGACTTGGCTGTTCCCAGCATGGGAACAGCTAAAATCCTGTATATGAGAGGATTTCGCCTTTTTGCTATGTACGTGCGTACAGAACCTGTACATACGTACATAGCGAAATCCCCAAAACGCACTATATACGTGATTCTTTATGACACTAAATTGGTGCTGGTCAATTTGACCAGCACCACACAGGTCCTCCCAAGTTGTCACCGTGACAACTTGGTTTTGATGGCACTGGACAAAATGTCCAGTGCCACAGCATACCATCAAAACCTTTAGAAGTTTGAGTTGGATGTACAAATCAACGGACAGATTCTATCTGTTGATTTCCTGGAATGGTTAGGATTAAAGTCAAAACGGTTAGTTTCACCTTACAGACCATAGGTCATTATACTAGAATGCGTTATTCACAATTCAAGAAGTTTGCTTTCCTTTAAAAAGATCATATATAGCGAGCTATCTCAAATACACTATCATCAAAAAGATCGCTACGTTTAAGTAAAAGATCGTATCCATAATCGTATGCGGGTGGCGGAAATAAGTTGTTCTGAGTTAGTAATTCACCAGTTCCAATCCACTGCTTTACACGATCGATACGTATTTTAATAATACCCACCACTATAGGCGCTAAGTCATATGCTTCTACGCCTTTTGATGCATCAGTGTCATGAACTTTTCTTCTTATAACAAGTCCATGCTGTGCATGCGGCCTTAAAAAAATAGATGGCAGTGCTTGCCGTAAATCAACTTCAATATAATTATTTGAAATTTGAATTCCGGTAAAGGTTCGATGATTAGAAAATGGTACAGCAAGAAGTAATACGTATTGAAATATTTCGTCGTCACACGCGATCCTACCATCTGCAAGTTCAATCAACGGAACTTGCCTTTCAATATAGTGATAATATTGACAGATTTGTTTCGGTTTATCAGCTTTATTTAATCCCATCCAAAGAGCCACCCAATGATTGTCTACTACATCAATAAATCTTGTTGGCACTCCATAATGTTGTAGCATACCCTCTACTTTGACTTTATCCGTCTCAAAGTCATTCTGGGAAAGCTTAAGCTCATTTTTCATACGTTCATCATTAATAACTTTCTGAACAAGGCTCATTAACCGTATATTTGCCGGATCTATTTTTTTTACAGTTCGAAACAATGACGGCTTTAAAGAGTCATGGATTTTACACTCTCCTCGGTAATAAATATTCCCATATGATTGATTGTTAAATTTTGCATGCCCAATTAATTGTGTGAAACCATGTACAGTTAACACTTCATATATAGGAACACTATTTCCACATGAAAATTGATAATTTTCTATATATCGTGTACCATTTATAGTTAAAGTAGTTGGCAATACTTTAGGTGATGTGATTCTGCGAATCGCCCTTTTTGATTTTTCTTTTCCTCGGAAGTTGATCTTATAACGATTTTTGTCTGCCATTACGTTTCACTCTCCTATCGTGCATTTAATATGTTGATGATAAAAAGGCAAAAGATTATGTTTATTATATCATGTTTCTATGTTTTATTAAAGTTTAATGCATCGTAAATCTAATGAATACTAGTAAATATTATGCAATAAAGCAACCCAAAGCTTTATTTAAATGAAAGGAGTTTTACTATGCCCGTCACCAATACGATTGAATTGCCAAAAAGGAGGGCCGCCATTGAGCCAACCACAATACGCCATCATGCGCTTTGCCAAGTACAAGGGGCCGGAGATCACCAACATCGAGGCCCATAACGAGCGCAGAAAAGAAAAGTACGCCAGCAACCCCGATATTGACATCTCCCGCAGCAAGCACAACTTCCACCTGATCGAACCGCCCCAACGCTACCGGGCTGAGGCCGAGCGGCAGATCAGTGCCGCCAGCTGCCGCACCCGGAAGGACAGTGTCCGACTGGTGGAGGTCCTGTTCACCGCCACACCGGAATTCTTTCAGGGCAAGAAGCTGCCCGAAATCCGGCAGTACTTTGAAGAAGCACTCCACTTCCTGGAGCAGTATCAAGCCAAAGAAACAATCATCTCCGCCGTGGTGCATATGGACGAGAAGACGCCCCATATGCACCTTTCCTTTGTTCCCTTGACGCCAGACGGTAGACTCAGTGCCAAGGAGATTGTGGGCAACAAGAAGAAACTGAGCTGGTGGCAGGATAAGTTCTGGGAGCACATGGTCATCAAATACCCCGACCTGGAGCGCGGCGAGAGCGCCAGCCAGACGGGCCGCGACCATATCCCGCCCCGTATCTTCAAGGAGATGACCCGCCTGACCAAGCAGCGCCAGAAGCTGGACCAGCTGCTCGCTGGCATCGGTCCCTTGAACGGCAAGAAGCGGGCCGCCGAGATTTCCGAATTGCTGGACAGCTATATCCCGGCCGTGGAGAAAATGCGAACCCAGCTGAAAAAGTACAGTACAGCCTTCACCAGTACCAAGGCTGAGAATGAAAAACTCAAGAAGAAAAACAAAAAGCTCTCGGATTCCCTGGACAAGGCGACCCACGAGAGTGTGCTGAAGCAACTGAAAGATGCCAAGCTCCAGCGGGAGTACCAGGAGGCCGTGGCAATTCTGGAGCGGATTCCGCCGGAAGTTTTGGAAGAATACGCAAAGCCCAAAGCCGCTCACCATACCGCAGAACTTTGAATCAAAAAGGAGAAATGCCATGAAGAATGTTTGTAAGAACGATTATTTTAACACCAAGACCTTGCCAAGTGCCCCAAATCCCGGTACAATGGAGTTGGTCACCCAAAACAATGCCGTCAAGTCTCCAATCTCTGACCTGAAACAGCCTGAGTCGAAAGCTTGCGTGTACACGGTGGAGGAAGTGGCGCAGATGCTGGCCATCAGCCTGCGCTCCGCTTATAACTTCTGCAACACCACCGGCGAGTTTCGTGTCCTCCGGGTAGGCGGAAGCATCCGCATTCCCAAGGACAGTTTCGACGCCTGGCTGTTCCGGGCCGCTTGATCAAGGAGGCACAGTATGGCATATATCACCAAACGCGGCAGCTCCTACAGCGTCCGCTACACCTATCTCGATGAGCACGGCAAAAACTGCGACAAATGGGAGAGCTTTCCCACCAAAGAGGAGGCGATGAACCGCAAAAAGCAGGTGGAACACGAGCTGGCCAGTGGAACTTTCCTGATTCCGTCCACTATAACGGTCGGTGAATTCCTGATGAACTGGCTGCCCAAGCAGTGCACCAAGCACAAGTGGGCTCCCAAAACCTACCAGTCCAACCTGTCCACCATCCAGAATCTCATCCTCCCCTATATCGGCAGCTTCGAGATGCAGAAGCTGAAGCCCTATCATCTGGAGAACCTGTACAGTACCCTGAGTAAAACGCCCTGTGGACAGTATATTGAGGGCAAAAAGCAGAAGCTCACCCCCAAGCAGAAACAGCGTCTGCTGTCCGGCACCACCATCCATGAGGTTCATCGTCTGCTTCACACTGCATTCCTCTATGCGGTGGAATGGGGAATCCTTCTGAAAAGTCCCGTCCCCCTGGAAGGCCCCAAAAAGACCACCCAGGAACGGAGTATCTGGACCGTGGACGAAATGCGGGCGGCCCTGGCCAGCATGGAGGACCCCATCCTCCACCTGGCCGTCCACCTAACCCTGGTGGGTGCACTGCGGGAAGGAGAGGTTGCCGGGCTGACCCCGGAGGACATAGACTTTGATGCTGCTGGCGGAATCGGCACCTTTTCAGTCAATAAATCCATGCAGCGGGTCCAAAAGGAATCTCTGAGCCAAGTTGGAGACGGGAGCATTCTGAAATCCTTCGAGGATAAGCGTGAGGGCAGCAAAACACTTCTGGTCCTGAAAACCACCAAAACGGATGCTTCCCGTCGGGTCATTTTCCTGACGGCTGCTCTCCGGGAGGAGCTGAAACACTGGCTGGACCGTCTGAAAGCCGACGAGGCCCGCGCCCCGGACCGCTACCACGACAGCGGAATGCTGCTTCGCCTGCCCAATGGTCAGGCCGTGGAGCCAGTCCTGATCCGCAAGAAATTTCTCAAGTGGCAGGACGCTCACTCGGAGTTCCCCCGCATCGTCTTCCACGGGCTGCGGCATTCCAGCGCCACCTATCAGCTTATGATCTCAGGCGGTGATGTGAAGGCTGTCCAGGGTACAACAGGCCATGCCAGCGCCAACATGCTGGTCAACACCTATGCCCATATCCAGCAGTCTTCCCGCAAGGAACTGGGCCGCAAGTTCGAGGCCGGCTTTTACAAGGACGCCGACAAGTCCTCCCAACCCGCCGAGTCGACCAGTGACGCTACTATCTCAATGTCGGCACTGCTGGACATGCTGAACAACGCCGACCCTGCCGTGAAAGCCCAGCTTCGCCTGGCGCTCATGACCTGATGCAAATTCCTGCACAAACTGCAAAGGAATTCCGCAGGATGCAAAATCCTCCTGCGAAAGGCCCGACCGTGCAAAAACCGTGCACCGACCGTGCAGACCCCGCCTTTGGGCGGGTACATAAAAAGAAAAAGCGCTGAATCTTACGATTCAACGCTTGATCCTGGTGCGCTCGCGGGAACTCGAATCCCGGGCCCTCTGATTAAAAGTCAGATGCTCTACCGACTGAGCTACGAGCGCATATTGT
>ERZ1090861.517-NODE-517-length-23354-cov-8.079016_pt1 | contig 23354 bp, 21 predicted proteins | sample MGYA00478482_ERZ1090861 | MGnify/ENA primary metagenome ERZ1090861 (study PRJEB33644, sample SAMEA5815744) | chicken gut metagenome | biome: Chicken; feature: Gastrointestinal Tract; material: Caecum | place: Ireland | collected 2019-01-01 | study: A study of the... | reverse complement strand
CAGCCGAGGACGCCGCCGGCGACCCGCGGGTCCATCTGCTGCTGTTCTCCACCGACACCACCGAATACACCTACACGCTGGTAGAGGCGGGTGTCCCCGCCGGGTACCTGGCGGCCGACAGCATCACCTTCAAGCTGATGCAGGTGGACGGCAAGCTGACCATGTTCCTGCGCGCCGACGGCGGCTGGCAGAAAGCCGACGAACCCACGCTGCGGATGTGCGACGCCCGCAACCCGGACGCACCTGTGCCGGAAGTACATAAGACCTTCCCGCAGACGGGCGAGTTTCTCCCGCAATAACCCGATAAGCGAAAAACCGGGACACCTTCACCAGTTTGGTTGAAAGTGTCCCGGTTTCTATTTGGCTTCATTCTTTGAAATAGGCGGCGTATCTCCGCTTCTGCTCACGCAGCACCTGAACAACTCTCTCGATTTCAGGCTGCGTATACAAAGACGCAAGGTCTTGCACCGCGGCTTCCATCTGCCGGCTGCCCCACCGGCAAATCAAATGTGTGCCGTACAATTCCTCGGCTGCTTCCATCTGCTCGTCAAAGGTGCGGGCAAACGGTTTGGGGGCGATGCGCTTGTAGCAGGCATCCAGCGGGGCATCCAGCGGAAAATCCCAGCCCGTGTCCGAAAACAGGGCCAGCCCGAAATCGAACAGCGGGCAACAGGCGTAGCTGTCGTTCTCGGCATCGTACAGCACTGCGATGTTGTTGGTGTGGCGATCTTCGTTGAGGAAAATCGCATCCGCTTCCAGAATGGCTGTCAGGTAGACGCCAAAGTCCTCAATGCCTGTGATCTCTACGACCGTATCCACGGTCCGGCGGATTTTGTCCGCCACATCGGGAATTTTCGCAAGCGTTGCAGAAAGCCCTGCGCCGGTGTACTGCCGGAACAGCTTTTCCAATGTGACGATCTCCCGGTTTTCCGGCAGAAAATTCTCGCTGTAACAGCCGCGCAGGGTATGCCCGTCGTAATGGATCACGGCGGGTTCGTACAGGACATGGGGGTACGCCATCTCCGATTGCTGCAAAAGGCGGCTGACGACGATCTCCGCCAGGGATTCATACCCCATATGATCAGCCTTATACCAGCCGCCGTCCGCCGGCCATTTGAACTGGTTGCCCTTGGAAGAATGCCCCGTGCTGGTGGCGGGCGGTGTATTTTGAATGTCAATTTCTCGCATACGGAACCCCCGCATTCGGGTTTTGTACCTGCAGCATCCAATGCCGGTCTTCGGCCATTCGGCCGCGGGTCTTCCGGATGATGGCCTCAGGATCGAAGAAGTCAAGCCCCATATCGCGCAAAATCTGCCGGCTGTGCGCCCGGCTCTGTGGGAAACAGCGTTCTGTCAGGAACAACTGATAATCCTGCCAGGTCGGTTCGCTCTTTCTGCCAAAGGCCGTCAGCAGCGGTTTTTCGGTGAAGTTTTTTGCATACACCTTCTCGTTCTGATGATCCACATCGATCACGGTGCAAAGGTTCTTCCCGTGCATATAGAAGATGCGGCTGTCCGCCGTCGGATGTTCAGAGAAATCATACAGGCGGCGAAAGTTCGTGCTGATCGTCTGCCGGCTGGTTTTGTACTGTTTGGCAAGCTGCGCTTCGGTCGTGCCATCCTGCTGCATCACCTTCATGGTGACGACTTCATCCAGCGTGAATTTCTTTTTGCGCCCGGCCCCGCGCGGGTTCGCGTCCGCAGATGCCCATTGTTTGGCGATCTGCTCCAGCGCGTTCAAATCGCTGGTGCCGAACAGCCGTTCAATGTCATGGATCGTTGCCTGCATTCGTTTCATCTCCCTTCAGCATCACTATACCATGCCATCCTCTTTGTGTCAACTTTTTAATATCTTTACATTTCATCTTGCTTCACAACACGCACAGAATACGGCGCCAAGGCGGCGGTTACACGCACGCAAGGCGCCGTTTCTGCGCGTTTTATACGCCAAGGAGTTTTCCATGAACCATCACGTCCCCTGTTCCGGCGTGCCGCCGGACGATCTCTTGGATCTGATCTACCACTATAAGGCCCTGCTGATCCGCCAGCTGCATCTCTGGTTTGCCGGGCGGGAGGTTGCGGTCGATCAACGCCAAAGCTGTTTATGATTCCCCGGCAGGCCGAATCGAAAGCGGTTGGCGGTATGAAAGAGATACGGTCGCCTACGAATTCACCATTCCCACCAACACCACAGCACACATTCATCTTCCGGACGGAAGAACACGAATGCTATCTGCTGGCACGCACAGACTCTAAAGATCGCTTCATAGCGCAGCCGATGTTCACTCTTCCGGAAGAATGTGAATTTCCCGCAAAATCCATGAAGTAGATTACGTAAAAAAGACTGCAACGATTGTTGCAGTCTTTTTGGTGAGACATCGGGATCTGCCGTTTGGCCTATGCCTTTTCCTCAGATCACCTCCAATTCAAGCGTTTTGGCCAGCAGGCCTTTTGCTTTCACCGTGACCGTAATCTTTCCGGGGACATCGCCGCCGCGGACCACGGCCAATGCCTTGCCGTAGTAGGTCGTGTGGGTATCGGAGAAAAAGTTCTCCCCCATGTTGGGCCGTGCAGAACCAAGGGCCAGCAGCGTCCCGGCACCGTCAACCTCCACCGTGACCGCAGTATCCTCAGAAGATTTTGTGATGCCATCCGCCCCCGTCAGGTCAATGCTGATGTAGGCCAAATCCTGCGTTTTTGCCTGCAAGGTGTTCCGGTCAGCCACCACATGCAGTTCGGCGGGCCCTACGGCTGTCTTCATGGAAGTCCGGCTCTGTTCTTTTCCCTCTCCATCGTAGCTGATTGCGGTGATGGTACCGGGTTCATAGACAACGCGTTTAAAGACAGCCTTGTATTCCTTCGTCTTTTTCCGGCCATAGGAATGCCCGTTGACAATGAGTTCCGCCGTTTCGCCGTCAGAGTAGACCGTGACCTTGGTTTTTTTGCCTTCACAGCCGGCCCAGGACCAGCTTGCCACTGCGTCTGTGTCACGCCACATGGATACAGAGCCGGTCTCCCCTGCGTGGGTATATGGTTCTACGCCGATGCCTGGGGTATGGTCCAGCCCCCAGATCAGCCGGTTCCACTGCACCTCGGGGCGAAGCTTTCCGCAAATGTCGATCACGCCGCAGCCGGCGGAGATGATGGGCGCATCCTGACCGGGATTTTTGAAACTTTTGTAACGGACGGTACCGATGCCCGCCTCCCCCAGATAATCCCAGCCCGTCCACATAAAGTCGCCGATGACATAGGGGAGTTTTTTCACCAGTTGCCAGTTATGATACAGGTTCTTGGGCAGGGTCTCGGACCCGACAATGACGCGGTCGGGATGGAGCGTACCGTCCTTCTCGTATCGGGACGCGGCGTAGTTGTAACCGCCAATATCCAGATAAGAGAAACTCACCTTTGTGGCATCGTCCGCGGCAGGTTTGGCGGCCATTTTTTCAATCATACCCCCGGCCAGGTTCATCAGCATGTTGAAGAAGGCGCTGGTGGGAACGTTGTCCATCGTCTGACTGCCGTTTTTATTCTCTTTCCCATTCTTTTTGTTGCCGTATATGCCGCCGCCCTTGGCCGACATACTGCACAGCATCAGGTTGACCCCCATCGTCACTGCTTTGTCCGGGTCCAGCTTTCGTGCCAGGACTGCCAATTTTTTACAGTATTCCTGTCCTTCGGGCATAGCCAGTTCGGAGATTTCATTTCCGATAGAGTTCATGACCACACTGGGATGGTTGTAGTTTTTGATGACCATAGCTGTGAGATCCCGCTGCCACCATGCGCGAAAATCCTGGTCCGCATAGTCGTAGGGGTTTTTATGTACCAGCCAGTTGTCGCAGAATTCATCCATGACATACAGACCCAGCCGGTCACAGGCATCCAACAACGCCTTGGAGGCAGGGTTGTGGGCGGAACGTATCGCGTTGAAACCGGCCTCCTTGAGCAGACGGACACGGCGGAACTCGGCATCCTCAAAAGAGCATGCGCCCAGAATACCATTGTCGTGGTGGACGCAGGCGCCACGGAACAGCGTTTTCTTGCCGTTTACAAAAAATCCTCTGGTACTCCAGCTGAGGGTACGGAATCCAAACCAGGCCTCCGCCTCATCCACCACCTCACCATTTTTCAACAGTTCCGCTCTGCACCGGTACAGTTCGGGATGTTCCGCGTCCCAAAGCCGCGGCTGGGAAACGGGAATGTCCGCCGACGCAGTGCCTTCCTTGACCGCAGCTTCGGCCTGCGCTACCACCTTTTCACCATCCAGAATAGAGACTCTGACCGTATCACCACCGGTGACCGAAACTTTCACATGGGCCGCATCGTTTCCGGAAGTGGAGACGAGCAGTCCATCCGGGCGGATATGACTCTTATCGCCCAGGAAGAGGTTTACGTTGCGATAAATTCCGCTACCGGAATACCAACGGGAATTGGGTACCGACGAGTTGTCCGCGATCACTTTGATCTCATTTTCTTCGCCATACTTCAGTTGTGGGTCCAGCACCACAAAGAAGTTGGTATACCCGTACCGCTGTTCAGCCACAAGCGCATCGTTCACGAACACCTGCGCATTTTGATAAACCGCCTCAAATTCCAGTACAGCGGACTGCGTCCGCCACGCTTCAGGCACAAGAATCCGTTTGACGTAGACATAGGCCCCGCCGGGAAAGTATCCGCACGCTCCCGCTGTTGCCGCATCCTTTGAGCGTTTCTCGTACAGCATGGCATCGTGGGGAAGCGTGACCGGTTGCATAGACTGTTCCTTCCCCACGGCGCCAAATAGCCAACCCCGGTTAAAATCTTTCTTTTTCACTTTCCTGCTCTCCTTACATATGCGCGAACGCTTCGCTGTTTGTGCAATACACGATATCGCTTCGGCCTGCGATCGATTCAAAAAGCCGCTCCAAAGCATACCAACTGGCGTTCCCCTTTTCGTAGTCCATTTCATAACTGTGTGCCCACAGGAACAACAGCAGATCCTTTTCTCCGGGTTCCTCACGTTTGAAGCGCTCCACCAGCTTCACGGCATTTTTCAGAATAAGCGAGGAGGAAGGCCGAAAGTTCAGTGGATCATCCGGGAACCCAAAGCCGCCGGTGGGAAAGACCACTCTGGCATATTGATACCCCTGCGCCTTCAGATACGCCTGGACAGCCGGCGAGGTTGAACCCTGCGCATAGGCGTGCCCCACGACCGTGGTGCCGAAGATTTTTTCCAGCGCGGCCTTGTCCGCATCCACCGATGCGCGCATTTCATCCTCGCTGACAGCCCCCAGCGGTTCATGCCGGAAGCCATGGGTGGCAATCTCCATTCCCTCATAGACCTGGCACACCTCGTCCAGTGGAATTCGGTTGTGCTGCACATAGGAAAATGGCCACTTGTGCTTTACGCCTTCGGGGCAATCCTGAAAAGAGAAGGTTCCAAGTCCCTTCACCTCGCCGCGAGTGCCAAACAGGCCGGCATTGAGATTGAAGGTTCCTTTGAGCCCGTATTGCCTCATGAGCCGGATCACCCGTTTGTCCTGTTCCAGTCCATCATCAAAGCTGAGCGTGAAATACTTTTTCCCCATGCCTACACCTCCCCTGTCAGCTTTTGCAAATCATACGCCTGCGCCAGCAGCATTCCTCCGGCCTGATTCGGGTGCAGGTGGTCCCCCTGGTGATAACGCTCGTCGGTGAACGAAGGATTCTTCTGATCGCGCAGCAGTGCATCCGCATCAAGCATATAATCGAACAGCGCGCTATCTCTGATCCATCCATTGATGCGGACTCTCAGCGCCTCCATCTCCCGGGTATACCCTTTTTTCACAAAACCGGTGCGGGGCGGAAGAGTCTGGGCAATCACCCGGACACCGGCCTTATGAAGCCGATCCACAATATCGGTTACGGCCGAACAATATTGTTCCAACGAGATGACCGCCCCTGTCTTTTGGGAATAGTAGGCCACATCATTGACCCCCAATGCAAAAATCACTCCGCAGAGTTCTGAAAAGCGGAGTACATCACGCTCAAAGCGAGACACCCCTTTCTCCCCGTAGGAAGCTCCCATCAGGCCCGGGACATCATAAAGCAGACAATTCCCGCCGATTCCGGCGTTCATCAGTGCGTAGTCACCGCCATACGCATTGAACAGACGCCTTTGCAACGGTTTTACCCAGCGGTTCATAGCCGTTATGCTGTCCCCGAACGCCACGATGATTTTGGAAGGCTGACCGGTAAACACCTCGATCTGATCCATCCCGGGAATCGCTTCATAAAGGTTGTACTGTTCCATATATCTTTCCCGCCGGGGTGGGGGCAGCTCTCTGTCCGCCGTATGATTTCCCGGGTAGCTTACCGCATTTTCCTCGATCATATTGCTGTCCATGACCTTGGATGCATAGTAGAGTCTGATTTCCAGCTCTTCCCCCATCGTCACCGGGAGCGTCAACTCATCCGAATAGCAGCTTTCCCCCGCGGGGACCGTGAAAACACGGCTGCCGTCCCGCGTGACGGTATGCATCTCTCCATGTGCCCACACGGTCAGTCCCCCAATGGTGTAGGGTTTCTTTCCATAGTGGTTGGAGAAGCGGACCCGAAGTTTCTCGCCCGAAACCTGGGATATCACAGAATACACCACTGTTTTTTTCTTGCCCGCCAAAAAGCCCATCGCAAAGGCAGGGGCCGCGGCTTGATGCCAAATTGGTGTCCAGTCCATCGTTATCCCCCTTTATGCCAACGTAATACTCAAGATGTCAAGCGTTCCCTTTCCCTTATACCGGAAATACAGCGGGCAGGAATGAATGGGGCGTCGGCTCTCCAACGCCAAACGTCTGGCGTTGAATTTTACTCCGGCGGTTGTCCAGTCGGCTGTCCCGGCAATGGGAATGGATGCTATGACAGGGCCTTTTTCCCCAGGTAAGAGTTCCAGCACGCCGCCTGCGCCGCGAACCGTTACAGCAATGTGGGTGCTTTCATTCAGATCAAAATATCGGAAGCCGGCAATACTGCCATTCTTCATTTTGGAAATATACGCCTTTGGTGCCATCCTCTCGGTCTCTATGGTCACTTCCCGTTCCCCGGGCTCCGGTGGCTCGTAGTCCGGACCATCCTGGGTGATCTCGGGTCCGCCCATCGGGTTGCGCAGACCAAACGTTCCGGCATGGTGCAGGACGCAGGCAATGTAGGCCGGATAGGTCCCGGTGCCCTTCAAAGGGCCGCCATTCAATCCGCAGCTTGTGGACTCCACCATGCGGATGGTCCCGTCCGCACGGATCTCAATGGGCTCGGCTACCGCCTGCCGGTTTCGTTTGGCGCCATTGGTCGTTCGGTGGTCAAATATATACCATTGCCCGTGGACGCATACCATACCGCCGTGGCTGTTCCCCATCGGATATGCCGCATTCATGAGCTTTCTTCCCTCCAGACCGATATCGCTTGAGGAATGGATCGGTCCCTTGTGGATAAATCCCTTGTCGGGGAACAGGCTCATCGCGTAATTGAGACCGGTGATGTCCGTGGCCGGATAGACCAGATAATACCACTCACCGATGTGACGGATAGAGGGCCCTTCCCAATAGTTCGGCTTCTTGGGATCAAAATCCGCCGGCATGATGATGGTTGGTTCGCTGATGATGGTCAGCATATCAGAGCTGAGTTCCATCACAAACAGCCCCTTGATCTCGTGGCCGAATTGTCCATTGGATTTCTGCCCGCTACCCACGTAGAGAAACACCCGCCCGTCATCATCCACCAGAACGGCTGGGTCAAACATAAACCAATCCTCCGGCTTTGAACCGTAGACTCGCCCGTCCGGGAAGTGAACATCGCCCAAATATTGGTATTTTCCCGCAGGTTTGTCACACACAGCGACCGACGTGATCGACGTATTGGCCACCGAATAGTAAAGGTAGTACCGTCCGTCTGTGCCGCGCACCACATCCGGTGCATAGTAGGACAGGTTCTTTTTATTCCACGGCGTATCTTGCTTTTTGAAGATTACGCCTTCATACCGCCAGTCGGAAAGATCGTCTACCGGGGTCGACCAGCATACGTAATCGCCCTCACAGTATTCCTTGGCACCAAAGAGATCATGGCTCCCATAAATGTACAGCCGCTGACCAAATACTTTCGGTTCAGCATCCGGGATGTATTCCCAACTGGGGAGATAGGGGTTATAGCATTGCCGCTTCACAGATACTTCCTCCTTCAAAAATACTCAATTCCATGCTATACTGCTATAAAGGGGGGATGCTCGCATGGAGCACCTGTTTTTTGACAGCATTGATGAAATGCGGAACCAGACCGGCAGCCATGGTCCGAACTATCTTCGCAACCATACGGCCGAACGGGACTATTTTTCTCCGTTGTCCATCGTAACCAGCATCCAGAAACCTCAGGAATATCTGTTTTCCAACTATATGGATGCATGGTCCTTTTGCGTTCACACCCCAAACAAACACGAATTCTTTCATGAGACCTACATGCACAAACATAATTTTTTTGAGCTGATGTATGTGCAGCGGGGCCACGTCCGGGTGATGATCGAGGGGGCCGAGACCACCTATACGCAGGGAAACCTTTGTCTCCTCAATCGAAACACCATGCATCGCGAAACAGATATGTCGAATGCGGATATCGTTTACATCGGCATCAATGCCTCCCTGCTGACGCAGTGGCCCAAATCATTTCCGCCGCCCTTTCAGTACAAAAGCATTCTCAATCAGTTTTTCAGCGACAATCTGTCGGAACGTGCCGCCTATAAAAAGGACTACCTGGACTTTACCCTTTTAGGAGCAGATACGATCCCGCAGCTCACCCAGGAATTGATTCGCGCCTTTTCGGTCAAGCGGATCGGATACCAGTTTGACGTTTATTCCTCTCTGCTCCGGCTGTTTGCCGCCTTGGAGAATCCTGACATATACAAAGCAACACACATTTCGCTGAGGCACAGTCAAGAACTGCTGGCGGTGGAACAGGTCAAGAAGCTGATTGAAGCCCACCACGGGGCTATCCACCGGACCAATCTGGCGGAGGCACTCAACTACTCCTGCGAGCATATATCCCGCATCATCAAGACAAACACCGGATACACACTTAAAGCGTACTGTCAAAAGGTACAGATGGCCGAGGCTGCGCGGCTTCTGAGAAACACAGAGCTGCCGGTCTGCCAGATTGCGGCATCACTGGGCTATGAGAACAGAACGCAATTCTACAAAGTGTTTCAGCGTGAGTATGGTCTCACCCCATTGGAATACCGCCGACATATTGCGGAGGAATGAGCCTTACCCAGCACTGCAGCGATCCAGGCATTCGCGGATTTTTCGGCGCTCATCGTTCTTGATCGGGTATGCCCGCAGGATCAAAGCCGACAATAGCCAAGGTCGCTCCCATAGCGCCCAGCCCGGCGTAGTCGGTCATATACTGCATAAACATGCTGGACATAAACACGGTACACAGACCATTTACAGTAGACAGCGCCGTTGCGCCGAAACAGTCTCGCAGCGTAATTGCGTCCGGATTTTTCACACAGATAGACTTGAGCATTACGATCCCCCTTGCCATTTCATCAGTTATTCTCAACCAACAAAGCCCGAATTCGTGCAATTCCAACAATTCAATGATAGAGTATTCCTTTGTATTCCACAATGACAAAAGGCCGCCCTTTTTCAATTTATTGTATCATTTTGTTTCTTGACGCCGAAGCAAGAAAGGATAATCACATTTTGTTACAACGCGGTATGTACCTTTCACAAAAATGGCGACAGATATCCCTCTTGGCCTTTCAAAAGCCTTCCGATGGGTACCCCCATAAGGTCTGTGACATTATCGTGTGTAATCACAATCGCATCACCAAACCTACAAAAACACAAATCCGAACGCATCTACAAAAAGTATGCGTTCGGATTTTTCAGTATGGTGCAATGTTTTCATAATGCTATCCTCCAATATAGGCTCTGTTAACAAGAAAAACTCCCACCTAATTCCTGTTAGGAATCAGACGGGAGTTTCGTATGCACCCGAAAACCGTCAGCTAACAGTTGATAAGTGATTTACTTCCTTATCACTGTTAAGCCAAACCATCGCGGATTCTTTTGAGGGGTCATACTGTTTTTCCTTTTGTGTCCAAGTGATCACATTGGTTCAAAAGGGAATCGGGTCCGCAGCATGTCGTGGACAAGCCGTTCCTCCGGCACGCTGTCGATGCCGCCGTGGGTCTGGGTGGACAGGCTGGCCGCACAGCAGGCAAAGCGGGTGATGGCGCGCATTTCCTCCACCGTCAGGTCGGCGGGGGCCTTGCCGGTCTTGAGGAACCGGCTCATGGCGCTGCCGCCAAAGATGTCCCCGGCGCCGGTGGTGTCCACCACATGGATGCCGGCGGGGCTGGCGACCTCGCCGCTGCCCTGCCGGTTGGCAAAACGGCAGCCCCTGGGGCCCAGCGTGGCGTAGACCAGCTGGACGCCATACTCGGCCAGCAGCTTTTGCGCGCCTTCTTCGGGCGAAAGCCCCCACAAAAAGGCGATCTCCTCGTCGCTGATCTTGACGATGTCGGCCTGGTGCAGACCCCACTCGATCTGCTCTTTGGCGGCGGTTTCGCTCGGCCACAGCGGTTTGCGCAGGTTGGGGTCAAAGCTGATCAGCCTGCCCTTCTCTTTGGCGTAAGCAACCGCCTTTTGGGTGGCGGCGCGGGCCGGCTCGTCGGTCAGGCTCAAAGTGCCGAAGTGGAACGCCTTTGCCTCGTCGATCAGGGCCAGGTCCACCTCGCCGGCGCGCAGGCAGGTGTCGGCGCCGGGCTTGCGGGCAAAGCTGAACTCCCGGTTGCCGGTGGCGTCCAGCGTCACAAAAGCCAGCGTTGTGAACACGGCCGGGTCGGACACGATGCCGCGGGTGTCGATGCCTTTTTCGGCCAGGGTGGCGCGGAGCAGGTCGCCGAAGCGGTCGGCCCCCACCTTGCCGATCAGCGCGGCGGTGCAGCCGTAGGTTTGCAGCGCGGCCAGGAAATTGCCCGGCGCGCCGCCCGGCTGGGCGGCCAGGGTGGGATACCCGGCGGCGTTGGTGGAAACCGGCGCAAAGTCGATGAGCAATTCGCCCAAAGCAACAACATCCAATTCAAAACCTCCCTGAGTCATCGAAAAACATCATGGTTTTGCTTTGCACAACCAGCAGCAGCCGAAGGCCGGCAGACGAACGTTTGTTGGCGGCAGCAATTCTCCTGTGATCAGATCACGGTATTCCTCGCTTCCTTCCTGTATCCAGGCGGTACGCTCTTCCCCGCTGAAATTGTACAGGCAGACCAGCCGTTCCCGCTCGTTCTCGCGCACCATGCCCAAAACAGAAGGGGTATGGGTGTCGATCGTCCAGAACGGCACGCTTGCATCAAAAACACTGTGGCTGCGGCGCAGGCGTTCCAGATGCATCAGGGCCGGGAACAGCCGGTTTTGCAGGGTCCCGGGGACTTTCCGGTTGGCGGCAAGTTCCCATGGGAACCTGCCCCGGTGCAGATAGCGGGAGTCTGCGGCTTTCTCCGGGTCATCCTTGTAGCTGTAATCGTTCAGCTGGCCAATCTCGTCGCCGCTGTACAGCACCGGAATGCCGGACTGGGACAGCATGAAAGCGTGCAGCGTCAGGTCATAACGGATGGCTCGCTCCTGTGCGGCCTTGTCGCCGGCAAAACCGGCGCGCTCAATTCCGCACAGGGATGCGGTCGTGCCGCACAGCCGGGCATCGCCCAGGCGGGGATCGTCGTTGTACAATTCCCCGATGGCAAAGGAATTTGCCGTTTTACCCGTAAAGAAATCGTTCAGATATTTTTTGTGCGGTATTTCCTGGATCCCGAACTGCGCCAGGAAACCATAATCCAATCCCCATCCGATATCATCATGGCAGCGCAGATAGTTTTGAAACACACAGTTGCGGGGCAAACCGGCCAGAATGTCAAGCTGGCGGCGCAGCAGTGCCGTATCGCCGGTCGCCACGGTATGCCAGGTGCTGGCCATGGTCGTCACATTGTACAAAACATGGCACTCCGGCTTGTCAGGCGTGCCGAAGTAAGGCGCCACCTTATCCGGCTCCATCACGACTTCCCCCAAAAGCAATACGCCCGGGCAAACGATTTCGCTGATGATCCGCATCATGCGTACGATGCTGTGTACCTGCGGCAGGTTGCGGCAGTTGGTGCCGAGCTGCTTCCAGATATAGGGAACCGCATCCAGGCGGACCACATCCACTCCCTGGTTGACGAGATAGAGCATGTTGCACACCATCTCGTTGAACACGACCGGGTTGCTGTAGTTCAGATCCCACTGATAAGGATAAAAGGTGGTCATGACCACCTTCCTGCAATCGGGCAGCCAGGTAAAGTTTCCCGGTGCTGTAGTGGGAAAAACCTGGGGGCAGGTCTTTTCGTATTGATCCGGGATCGTATAATCGTCAAAGAAAAAATAGCGGTCCTGGTAGGCTTTCTCTCCTGCCCGGGCCCGGCGCGCCCACTCATGCTCGTCAGAGGTGTGGTTCATTACAAAATCCAGGCAGACGTTGATGCCGTTTTCATGGCAGGCGTCCGTCAGCGCCGCAAAATCCTTCATCGTACCCAGTTCCGGCTGTACGGTCCGGAAATCCGCCACAGCGTACCCACCGTCGCTTTTTCCTTTGGGGCTGGCAAGCAGCGGCATCAGATGCAGGTAGTTGACCCCGCATTCCTTCAAATACGCTATATGTTCAGCCGTTCCCTGCAGCGTACCGCCAAAGTTGTTGGCATAGAGCATCATCCCCATCAAATCATTGCGGCGATACCAGTCAGGGTCTGCCTCCCGTTTGCAATCGGTTTCTTTCAGCGACTTGCTGCGCGTATCATAAAATTGCCGCATCGCTTCGGCAAGTTCCTGCAGCCGCTGTTCTGTGTCCGCTCTCTGGCCATACAATTCACAGTACAGCCATTTCAGTTCATCCCAAAGTTTGTTCAGCCTGGACTGGTAACGCTTGGCCGCTGCAGCCCTGCTGCGGCCGGGACCACGCTCTTTCATGCCTTTTCCCCCTCTACTTGTACAAAATGGAGCTGCACAGCCGGATAGTCCCCGAACAGATGCGGCAGCGCAACACCGGCATGCATCAGGAAACTGCCGCTGAAATTTCCCCGTGTCAGTACAGCCGTGCCGCCCTCGTGCCGGGCATCGGCCACATCGCTTCTGGCGGCAAAGACCAGTTCGTCCACCCGGTAGCAGGCGTCCGGATCCAGGCCCCGCAGGCAGACATGCGCAGAACGCGGATTGGCACGCGGATGCGTCACGACCAGGTTCAGCAGTGCCTCACGCCGGTCTTCGGAAGCAAATTGCCAGGCGGTGAAATCGCTTTCCCCGTCGGGCGGCACCAGCCGGAAATAGGCTCCGCTGCCAATCAGACCGGCCCACCGTTTGAACCGCTCGATTTGCGCACGCACTTCGCCGCACTCTGCTTCTGTCAGCCGGTTCAGGTCCAGTTCATATCCAAAGGTACCGGACATGGCGACAACGGCGCGGGTCTCCAGCGGGGTCATACGCCCGGTCTGGTGATTCGGGCAGGCGGAAACATGCGCCCCCACAGCAGACACCGGGTAACCATACGAGGTGCCGTTCTGGATCGTCAGCCTTTCAATGGCGTCGGTATCATCGCTGCACCAGATCTGCGGGCAATACGCAAGCATCCCGGCGTCAAACCGGCCGCCTCCGCCTGCGCAGCCTTCAAACAGGACCTGCGGGAACTTCTGTGTCAACCGCTCCAGAAGAGAATACACCCCCAGCATATAGCGGTGCGTCACCTCGCCCTGGCGCTCCGCCGGCAGCGCATGGCTGTACACGTCGCTCATGTTGCGGTTCATATCCCATTTGACATAGTCGATGGCATGTTCCTGAAGCAGAGCCGTCATGCAACCCGCCAAATACTCCACAACTTCCGGGCGGGCCAGATCCAGCACCAGCTGGTCGCGGCCCATGGCCGGGTCGCGGCCGGGCAGCGTCAGCGCCCAGTCCGGGTGGGCGCGGTACAGGTCGGAATCCACGCTCACCATTTCCGGCTCCACCCAGATCCCGAATTTCATGCCCAGGGCGTGGATGCGCCGGATCAGCGGGTCCAGCCCGCCGGGCAGTTTCCGGGTGTTCACCTGCCAGTCGCCAAGGCCGCTGTTGTCATCGTTGCGCTTGCCGAACCAGCCGTCATCCAGGACCATCAGTTCAACGCCCAGGCCCGCCGCCTTCTCGGCGATCCGCACGATCTTCTCTGTGTCGAAATCGAAGTAAGTTGCTTCCCAGTTGTTGATCAATACCGGGCGGCGTGCAAAACGCCAGGGCCCGCGGCAGATATTGTGACGCAGGAAGCGGTGATAGATTTGGGAAAGCCTGCCCAGCCCCTGATCGCTGTATGCAAAGATGACCTCCGGGGCGGCAAATTGCTCGCCGGGCTGCAAAAGCCAGCAGAAGCCATCGTCATGGATGCCGGTGACCAGGCGGACCAGGCCGTTCTGGGTCAGTTCCACATCGGTGCGGAAACTGCCGGAATAGACCGGCATCACGCCGCAGCAGGCGCCGGCTTCCTCCGTGGCTTGCCGGTCGCAGAGGATCGCAAACGGATTGTGGTGATGGCTGGACGCACCCCGGGTGGAGGAAACCGTCTGGATGGCATCCGCCAGGTGCACACGCTGTACCTGGCGTTCCATGGCATGACGGCCGTGGAAGTGGATCAGATCCCACTGCCCGAAGGGCAGGTCCAGGCAGGCAGAAGCCACCTTGTGCAGCTGCAGGGCGCCATTGCCGTGATTTGCAAGCCGGACCGCACGGGTAATGACATCCTGCCTTTCAAACACGCCGTACAAGAGTTCCAGGCCCAGCCCTGTAACCGGGTCCTGCAGGCGCACGGTCAGCGTTTCGGCCTCCTTGTCTTCGTCGTGGGCGGCGGGCAAGCCGTTCAGTGCATATTTGCCGGGGGATATCTCGTGCGAAACATAAAGGAAGTCCGCGCCGCGCACCCCGGCGGCATCGGTGACGGAAATCGTGCTGAGGCGGAAGTCCCCCACATTGCAGCCGGTATACTCCTGCGGCAGGATGTCCGGCGACGCCAGCCGGTCAAAGCGATGGGAGTAATAATTGGGCGAGAAACTCACATCCGCCGGCGGGTACAGGGCGGCAAGATCTCCCTCCCCGATCCTGCTGCCATAATACAGGTGCAGCAGATGCCCCCGGCTGTCGATCTGCATACAGTAGCTTGTGTTGTGTGTTTCCAGCCGAAAGATCCGACTCGGGTTTTGAAAGACAATGCTCATGGTTCCTCCTTGGGGCCGCCTTTGCCTGCGGCGGGCGGCCGGTTTTCATGGTATGGAATAAAAAACAGCAAGGCGGGCGGACAGTTCTCCGCCCGCCTTGCCGTAAACATTTGGAATGATCGGGACGGAAGGTTCGATCACTTGCCGCCGGTCATGGCAATACCCTGAATAAACTGTTTCTGGAACACCAGATACAAGACCACCATCGGGATCATGGCCAGCAGGCTGCCGGCCATCAATACCGGGAAGTTGGTGCTGTACTGCCCGTTCAGCGTGGAAAGACCCGCGGACAGCGTCATCATGTTCAGGTCGGTGTTGCAGATCAGCGGCCACATCAGGTCGGAGTAAGCAAACACGGCCGTGAAGATAGCCAGCGCAGCGCAGCTGGAGCCGGTGAGCGGGAACATGACCTTGGTAAAGGTCTGCCATTTGGTGCAGCCATCCAGATAGGCGGCCTCGGCGATCTCATTGGGGATGCCCAGGTAGGTCTGCCGCAGGAAAAAGGTGCCAAAGGCCGACACGATGCCGGGAAAGACCAGTGCGAAGATGGTGTTGGTCAGCCCCATGCGCGCCAGCATCAGGTACTGGGGCGTGATAAAGATCTGGCTGGGCAGCATCATCTGCACCAGCACGATACTGAACAGCAGATTTTTGCAGGGGAAATTCAGTTTGGCAAAGGCATACCCGGCCATGGAGCTGAATACGACCGCGCAGATCACGCGCAGCACGATCAGCAGCGCCGTATTGATATACAGGTTTACGAAGGGCAGGCTTTGCAGTGCGGTGACAAAGTTTTCCAGCCCCCAGTGGGAGGGAAGGATCTGCGGGGGGATCGCCATCGACTCGGCCTGCGTTTTGAAGCAGGTCAATACCATCCACACAAAGGGAAAGATCATCACGATGCTGCCCAGGATCAGGACCGTATAGGTCAGGCCCTCGCCCAGCCGCCGGTTGGTTTTCATACTGGTTTCCATAGTTTTACACCTCGTAATTGACCCACTTTTTCTGACCGACGAACTGAATGACCGTGACGATACCGATCAGCAGCACCGTCCAGACAACAATGGCGGACGCATATCCCTTATCGCCGGCAATAAAGCTTTCACGGTAGAACAGCGACATCAGGGTCTGCGCATCATTCAGCGCCGGGTTGGCGTCGTCCACCATCATGTAGACCAGGTCGAACACCTTCAGGGAAGACATCAGGCGCATGATCAGAACGACGAACAGTGTGGGGCTCACCATCGGCAATGTGATGCTGAAGAACTGGCGGACCTTGGACGCGCCGTCCAGATCGGCCGCCTCGTACAGCGTCTGGCTCACATTCTGCAGGCCCGCCAACAGCAGCACAGCGTCGTAACCGATGTTGGACCAGATCTGCACCACCGCACAGGTCAAAAGAACCAGGTGCGGGTCGGTCAGCCAACCTACGTCTTGGCCGAAAGCCGTATTAAGAATGCCATACTGGGTATTGAAGATCCACTTCCAGACCATGGCGACAGCGGCCGGCGCCACGACCATGGGCAGGAAGAAGATGGCGCGGAACGTGGTACGCCCGCGGATCTTTGAGTTGAGCAGCACCGCCACCAGCAGCGCCAGGAAAATGCCGACCGGTACAGTCAGAATACAGAACAGGATCGTGTTGCCGGTGGCTTTCCAGAATTCGGGGTTCTGGAACATCTCGATATAATTATCCAGGCCCTCAAACTCAAATTCACCAAAAGGCAGCGATTTGGAAAAGCTCATGTAAATGGTCTCGATAAACGGCCAGATGTTCAGAACCAGCAGACCAATAATGGTGGGCGCCACCATGAGCAGGCCCCATACAGCGCCGTCGCGGGACAGCTTGGACGTTTTCTGCATCACGCATCCTCCTCATAGTATTCGGCACTGGCCGTGTCCACAGCCTCCTGCATCTGTGCAAGGCCGGTGTCCAGGTCCAGTTCGCCGGTGTAGATTTTCAGCAGCGTGTCGCTCACATCGGTCTTCCACTCGGGGCGGGCCGCGTTGTTCACGCTTTGGATGCAGTAATCAAACATGTCGATAAAGCACTGCACATCAATGGGATATTCGTCGAACACGCCGACCCAGGTATCCTCCAACCCTTCATAGGCCGGGATGGCGGCGCCGCTTTCGCCCTGGATGCGCTGGCCTTCTTCACTGCCGAAGAATTTCAGGACGTCCTTGACGATGTCCAGGTGCGGGTTGTTGGCGCCGGTGGCGTAACTCAGACCGTTGGAAATGGTGGCCCGGCCTTCCCCGCTGACAGGGTCGGGGCAGGCCGGCAGTACGGCAACGTCCCATTTCCCTACCATATCGGGATAGTTTTGCAGCTCAGCCAGGATATTCCAGTTCCCTTCCAGGAACATCGCGCCTTTTTCAGAAAAGAATGCCGTACCGGGTGAAGTTTCGGCGAAGTAGTTCTGGTCGGGACACCAGTCATTCTGCTGCAGGCCGATGTAGAACTCCATGCCCTTGCGGGTGCCCGGGTCCAGGAAGTTGCCGCGGGTCTTGTCATCGGTCAGGATGCTGCCGCCCGCCTGGTACACAAAATTCCAGTAGCCAAGCTGGTCATCGGCATAGGCCATGTAGCCGTAGTTGCCGGTGGCGTCGTGGATTTTTTCAGAAGCATCCACCAGGTCGTCCCAGGTCCAGGTCTCGTCCGGATAAGCAACGCCGGCAGCATCGAACATTTCCTTGTTATATACCAGCCCCACAGTGTCCTTGTCCTTCGGCACGCCGTACAGCACGCCATCGGAACCGCTTGCATTGGACAGCGAAATGTCCGAGAAATGCTCGGTTTCCACAATGTCGGAACAATCGGCCAGTTTGCCGTTGTCGGCATATTTCAGGATCTCGTTGGTATGCATCCAGAAAATATCCGGCATCTTGTTGGACATGGTGGCAGCTTCCAGCTTGGTCCAGTATTCGTCCCAGTTGATGACCTGCACTTCAATATGTACATCGGGATGCTGGGCCGTGTAGGCGTCGCACATGGCCTGCATACCGTCGCGCTGGGCCACATCCCAGATCTGAAAGGTCAGGTTTACGGTGCCGTCGTCAGCAGCGCATCCGGCCAGGCTGGCCGCCATCAGCGCCGCAAGGGCACCGACGGCAAAGCGATGTGTTATTTTCATGATCCATCTCCTTTTAGATATGAATGACGCGAATGCCTTGACCGGTCGCGCGGGGTATGGTGTGATTCGGCAAATCTGCCAACACACAGCATCCGGAATTGTGCATAGTGCACATTGCACAATTCTTCCCCGCATTTGGTATAGTTATTATACAATTTGACGCCGTGCATTTGAATGCCAATATGCCGCTTTTTATATACCAATTTCAAGGAATTTATCAAATTTTGTTGAAGTCAGAACGCATTTTGGTATATAATCAAGAAAAGGAGGGAGTATCATGCCCCACAGCTCCGATGACGTAAGCAAGTTGAAATTTCATGTTTTCCGTGACGAGCGGTTCGTTGACCTGAACCTCTACCAATTCGGATGGGAACACACCACACCGGCGCACTCTTATGGGCCGCATGCGCGCAATCACTACCTGTTTCACTATATCATCGCCGGAAAAGGCGTATTACTGGCCAATGAGCAGGAGTATCCCATTACGGCAGGACACGGCTTCCTGGTCGTACCCGGCCAGATCACCACCTATCGCTCAGACGAAAGCGATCCCTGGGAATATACCTGGCTGGAGTTTGACGGCCTGCGTGCCCATGAAAGCCTGAACCTTGCGGGCATCAGCGGGAAGGAACCCGTTTATACTGCGCGCAGCAAGCGGGATGGCCAGCTGCTTCAGGATGAAATGCTGTACATCGTCAACCATAGCGAAGCCAGCCCAACCCATCTGATCGCCCACGGTTACCTGTTTTTGGATCAGCTGGTGCAGTCCTCTGCCAACCGGCAGGAAGGCAGAGAGAGGCGTCTGCGGGATTTCTATATCAAGGAAGCCCTGGCCTTTATCGACCGGAATTATCAGCGGGATATTTCCATTGAGGAGATCGCCGCCGTCTGCGGGCTCAACCGCAGCTACTTCGGCAAGGTATTCCGGGATTCTGTAGGGGAAAGCCCGCAGGCCTATCTGCTGCACTATCGCATGGCCCGTGCAGCCCAATTGCTTAAAGAAACGCGGATGTCCATCGGGGAGATCGCAGCCCAGGTCAGCTATCCCAACCAGCTGCATTTTTCCCGCGCCTTCAAGAATGTACACGGCGTTTCGCCCAGAGAATACCGCCAGACGCATTTTATCCAGGGGAAATAACCCCGCGGGTGGTCGTTGGAACGAAAAGCATCTGACAACCAATCATCGCTGCACATGTCGCCGTTTCTATCATTTGAAAATCATTATCTGTTTTGTGGCTGCTGCCGATTCCGCTAGAATACGGAGGGCCCGCCGGGTCCTCCGCTCTTTGTTGCCGCCGCCTGTGTGGGCCGTATAACAAGCCAAACACCAAACAGGAGGCAACCATCATGATCCAATACTACACCGCCCTCGGCCGCTATGAGCTGCGCACCAATGACCGCGGCGAGAAACACCCCGTTCTCATCAGCAGCCGGCAGGAATATGCGCCGGACCTCTGCGAGATGCTGCTGTGGAGTTCGCTGCTCTGGCACGTCCGCGACCAGAAAGAGCTGGAAACCGAGTTTGCCCGCCGCAAGAAAGACCTGCACATTTGTGACGACTACTCACTGGCTTACTACTGCACCCGCCTGGAACGCCTCGGCTTTCTGCGCCGGGGCAGCGGATACACCGCAGTGGATGCCCTGTTTGAACTGATGGCGCCACTGTATCCGGTACCGGCCGCCGCGCATTTCCCGGCCCGGCTCTTCAGCTTTTTTCACCTCGTCTTCCGGCGGGGCGTGCCGGTGCGGGTGGCCATGCGCGTCTTCCGCCGCGACCGGCTGGAGCGGAACGAACAGCAGATCATGGCGCTGCTCACCCAGACGGACCTTTCCACGGCCGAGCTGATCGCCTGTGTGGACCAGGGGCTGCAGGATGTACATTCAGATTCGTCGCTGCTGGACAAGCTCTATTCCGAGCCGCAGCTTACCTGCGACAACCTGCCCGCCTATGTGCGGGCTTCGGAGCAGTTGATTCCTGTTCTGCAGGCTGTCACCAACCTGTATCTGCGGCGGCTGCTGGTGCTGGAACAATATTGAGGCAGTATATTTCTCGGATTGTCTCGGACTACAATTTTGTACTTGCATTTGTTTCGTTTTCAAGCGTATTGTGGTATAATATTTATAGACAGCATTCTCAAAACAGCAGGGAGGGAACGCGCTATGATGTATCCGTTTATGACGCTGAATGATAACACCGAGATCACCTTTTCCAGCCCGCTGCCAACGCAGAGCGGCGAGCGAGTCAAGGTCTACATCGAGACCCCAATTCCTGATGGGTTCAAGAACGCCACCTGCTATCTTCCGCAATACGAGTGGCACAACAACGGCTATTCCGAAATGGAAATGGATCGGTTGAACGACCTGGTCAAGTCGGTTGCGCACATCCTGCTCCGCCTGTCGAAAGAAGGGGGCCTCGAAGGTGCCTAAATTATTCATGGTTTTGGGTTATGTCATTTTCTTTTGGTCGAATGAAAATAACCCGCTGGAACCTGTACACGTCCATGTCGCCAAAGGAGTCCCCGGCCCCAACGCCACAAAGATTTGGATCACGGAAAAAGGCGGCTGTATCATTGCCAACAACAACAGCCGCATTCCCGATCGTGTGTTGTCCGTTATTGTGGAGGTCATCGAGGCTCGCTCCCGCGAGATTATTGACAAATGGGCTGACACTTTTGGCAAGATCAGTTTTTACTGCTGAGACGATACCTTTGGTTCGTTGAGTGCAAAACATTCCCGCACACTATATAAAGAATATTCTCCTTGCTTTTAACAATATCTTGTGGTATCATACAGTTGTACTTGATTTTTGCAGCTGGCAGATGCCGCGCAGGGCTTTTACTTTGAAAGCCAAATACAGTTTGTAAAATTGCGTCAGAAATGTACCCGTTCGGGTGCAGGTCTGGCGCTTTTTTAATATCCTCCCGGCAACGGAAAATCCATCTTCACAGAAAGGACGAATGACAATGTACGCACAAATCTCTTTGGTTGGCCGCGTGACCCACGATGTGGAGCTGCGCGCCAGAGCAACGACCGGCGAACCCTACATGCAGCTGGGGCTGGAAGTGAACGAGGGGTACAAGGACCATATGTCCTGCATTGCGGAAGATTTCCTTCTCCATGTAAAGTTCCCTCCCGCACAATCTTTTGGTTTTCAGAAGCTGCTTCTTCAAAAGGGAAGCGATCCGTTTCGAGCAAAAAAGGAAATAGCAACAGAGAAACCTTTTTTCAGCACCCACCGAACGGAATAATCTCAAAAGCAATCGTCCGTTTTGCGGAGGAAGGTTTTTTTACCATTCCTCCTGTTCCGCTCTGTTTCTCTTTCTGTCGATAAACGCCAAGAATACCGTCATCATAAGGCGTGCAAACGGCCCAAGTTCGTCAGATTTCGCTGACATTTCAGAGCAAATACGCCGGCCATATGTGTACTTTTTTAGCTTATTCTGAACATCTTCTTCGCTCTCACTCTCAAACCAGACCACCCATTCTTTGTAACATTTGGTATTTGTGGCATTCTGTTCCCCTACAGGTAAAATGTCCCGAATCATGGAGGCATCTAAATTCAAGGCCGGGCGCATACACAAGGGAGCTTTACCAAAAACAGAGTCCTTGTCTTCAACAAAATCAAGGAGCCATCCATTATGAAACACTACCCCAACATCTTTAGGAAAATCCGGAGCATGGGGACTTCTAAGCCACCACGCAGCAGGCCGCCCTCCAAAATAGGCAAGACGGGACTCGTTATTTGTAAACCCATAGGCTGCACAGTCAGCTTCTTCCGCTGACAAAAGAAATAACCGATCATGACACAAAATGTCGGGCGCTGCAACAAAAGGGCATTTTCCATCCCGCGTTTTACCGCCAATTAGTTTCCAAGTATGTGTTTTTACATAGATATCGTCTGACTTGTTTGTTGGCAGGATAGCCGCCTTTTCAACCGACGTGAAATGCTCTTCGTAGAATGTTTCACACCATTTTCTGGCTGCACTATCAACATAGGAGTTATTGATTGGGTCGGGCACATTCTTAAATGGGTATCCACTGGTCTGATTTTTCCCAATCAGATTTTCCGAAAGAAGGAATATACCTGTCTCACCCGTATTACACAACTTTGGGTTCAGAACACGAAATGCCCCATCAAATCGAATGGCGTCATCAGGATTACCTAAGTATATCAAATCTCCTGTTGACAGATTATTTCTCATGTAAAAGCACCGTCCTTCAATTTAGAAGCATTCACCGGTTCAGTTCACTTAATATCTTGTTCAGCTGTTCCTCTGTCAAGACGCCGAATGCGACTAACGTATTGAGCAACATTCCCCCCATCATCTGCGCAGTTCCCACTGTATCGCTGCCGGCTGCCTGCTTTGCTGCTTCGCTCGTCAACCGCTGCAGAATTGGTCCCAATAGAGCTGCTCCACGCGGGTCTTCTATTACACTACTCAGTGTGGAATATTCACTGAAAGTGTGCGGAAGCGACTTGGAAGCAATCAACTGTACGGAGCCTTTCAGGCGAATATCTCGACTGGATGCGCCAATTTCGATGTGATAGCAGCCACTTTCCGCGTAGAAATCGTGGAACAGTGGCTCATAATAGGAGAAATCCCTTTTAGACAAAGTAAAGCATACCACTTTGCTTTCGCCGGGTTGCAGTGCCACTTTGGAAAATGCCTTAAGTTCCCGAAGTGGCCGTTGCCGCAGCCCTTCGGGAGGAGCAATGTATAGCTGTACTGTCTCTTTGCCAAAACAATCTCCTGTATTGGTCACAGTAAGCTGGAGTGTTAGCAAATCTGTATCAGTCATTTGACCCTTGTCCAACTTCAAATCACTGTAGGCAAAGTTCGTATAGGAAAGCCCATGCCCGAACGGGAAAAGCACCTCCATTTGCTTTTTGTCGTAGTAGCGATATCCAACAAACACTCCTTCGCGGTATTCCGTCACGCAATTTTCGCCCGGGA
>ERZ1090861.513-NODE-513-length-23467-cov-6.973475_pt1 | contig 23467 bp, 24 predicted proteins | sample MGYA00478482_ERZ1090861 | MGnify/ENA primary metagenome ERZ1090861 (study PRJEB33644, sample SAMEA5815744) | chicken gut metagenome | biome: Chicken; feature: Gastrointestinal Tract; material: Caecum | place: Ireland | collected 2019-01-01 | study: A study of the... | reverse complement strand
CACCCCCCCCGGGCCGGCCCCCCGGCTCCCCCTTAAAAAAAAAATGGGGGGGGGGGGGGGGCCCCCCCCCCCCCCCCGCCGCTGTTCACATTTTTTCGGTACGTTTTGCCGTTTCCGGCGCGTTCATGCTTTTTTGAAGACCGATTTCGGCTGCCCGCAGATGGGGCAGACCCACGAATCGGGCAGGTCTTCAAACGGCACGTTGCCCGTATACACGTGCCCGCACACCGAGCAGACATATTTCCCCGTCTCCGCGGGGGCGTCCGCAACGTAAGTGGGGGCGTTTTTCGCCGTCTTGCCCTTGATCACGCCGTGGTAATAGGCGTAGGTCATGGGCGGGTTGTCGCTGCGTTTTTCCGCGCCGGTCACTTCGCCCAAAAAGATGGTGTGCGTCGGGGTGTCCATCGTGCCGATCACCTTGCAGGCGATGTAAGCGCAGCTGTCCTGCACGATCGGCATCGCGTCCAGAACCGTATAGGGCACGGAAGAGAACTTGTCGAAATCTCTGCCCGAGCGGAACCCGAACGTGCCGATGATCGCCGGGTCGCTGTTTTCGGCGAGGACGGACAGGGCGAAGTGCCCGCAGTCGGCGATGCACTTGTTGGTGTAGTTGTCCTTGTTGATGCTGACCATCACCGTCGCGGGCGAAGAGGTGATCTGCGCCGCGCAGTTGGCCGTGCATCCGGTCGGCCGGCCGTTGTCCCACGTGGAGACGATGTACACGCCGTACGAGAGGGAATGAAAAGCTCTTGGATCCATAAACAACTCCTGTCAGCGGTCCCGCAGGATCATGCCGAAAACGCTGCGGGAAAAGTTTGCCGCGGTCCCTCCGGCAGGGCAGGGTTCGCCCGCAGCCGCCGCGCCGTTTCTGCGCGGCCCGCCGATCGCCTGCCGATCAATAGTTTTCCGCTTTCAGCTGGAAATATGCCTTCGGGTGCGAGCAAACGGGGCAGATCTCGGGCGCCTTTTTGCCGACGACGATGTGCCCGCAGTTCGAGCACTGCCAGATCATCTCCTCGTCGCGCGAGAATACGACGCCCTCTTTCACGTTTTTCAGCAGGGCGAGGTAGCGCTTTTCGTGTTCGCGCTCGATGTCGCCCACCTTTTCAAACAGGAACGCGATGTGGTCGAATCCCTCTTCCTTCGCCTCTTTGGCAAAGGTCGCGTACATGTCCGTCCATTCGTAGTTTTCGCCCGCCGCGGCGTCGGCCAGGTTTTCTTCCGTCCCGGGGACGTCGCCGCCGTGCAGCAGCTTGAACCAGATCTTCGCGTGCTCTTTTTCGTTGTTGGCGGTCTCTTCGAACAGGGCAGCGATCTGTACATAGCCCTCTTTTTTCGCCTTGCTCGCATAGTATGTGTACTTGTTGCGCGCCTGCGATTCGCCGGCGAACGCCGCCTGCAGGTTGGCTTCCGTCTTGGTGCCTTTGAGTTCTTTTGCCATAGTGAAATCCTCCGTGTTATTTTTGACAATCGGCGCATACGCCGATAAATTCCAGGGTGTGGTCTTCGACGGAAAAGCCGTCCGTCCCGCCGAGCAGCCTTTCGGGCGCGTCGAGCGGGGGCATCTTCGCGTCGAACAGCCTGCCGCAGACGCGGCAGCGCAGGTGGTAGTGTTTGCCGGTGCGGCAGTCGAACCGGTCGGCGCCCTCGCTCAGGTGCACCTTTCCGATCGCGCCTTCTTCCGCCAGCAGGTTGAGGTTGCGGTACACCGTCGCCTTGCTGATGTGCGGGTGCTCGCGCACGACCTCCGCGTAAACCTGTTCGGCGTCCGGGTGGTCGAGTTTTTGCACCGCCGCGGCGACCAGCGACCGCTGAATGGTGTTTCTCCGTTCCATAGCGACCTTATTGAAAACAATTATCAATTAATATTATATCAGGTATAGGAAATTTGTCAAGCGTTTGGGCAAAAAAAGGGGAACGGCTATTGACTTTTGCAAAAGCGGAAGGTATAATAAATATAATGAAGAAGATGCGGCGTAACAGCGTATCGAACGGGAGATGAGCCGGGATGATTTTTGACGAAACGGATCTGTCGGGTTTACAGGCGAGCTGCATCGCCCGTTTCGGCGAGGAAGACGGAACGCGGATCTATCACCGTACGGTCAAACTGTACGGCGAACTTGTCGTAACGACCGACTACAAAAACAGCCACACGCTGGAGCGGCAGCTCAAACGCCTGGTATACCCGGTCATCGCGTACTATAAGACCCTGCTGGCTTACGGCTACCGCAAATCGACGGCTCTGGGCCTCGTGCGGTACGAAACGGATAAAGCCGCCGAAGAGAGCGGCGCCATCCTCGGCGCGCAGATGCGGAAAATTTTTCCTTTCCGCGCCTTCCGCCGCAACATCCGCAACTTCATCGAATACAAATATCCGGCCGGGGGATGGAAGAGCGGCGATTTGCATACGGGCGCGCGCAACATTTCCTTCCGCATCCACGAATGCATGTACAAGTCGATCGCCGAAAAATTCGGCTGCCCCGAACTGTGCACGGTGTTCTGCGACTACGAGCGCCGCATGTTCGGGGGGCTGCGCCCGCAGGTCGAGGCTTCGTGCGACTGTTCGCTGGCCGAAGGGCACGATTACTGCGAATTCCGTTTCCGCAAGGGGCATCGCCCCGGCCGGAAAAAATAGCGCCGCCGCTTTGCGCGAAAACGGCGCGATCCGATAAAAAAATGCCGGCGGGGGCGTCCCCGTCGGTTTTTTCATGCCAAAGGAAAGAAAAACGATCGCCGCCGAACAAGCCCCGCGGGCCGGATCTTCCGGCGGGGCCGCGGCAGGTTCCCCCAATCCGGCGCCGGTCGCTGGGGGGGGGGGCCCGGCCTTTCGGTCCTTGTTATGTTGTTTACGCCTTGTCGTTGCTGCCGAGCACGTCGACGATCTTGTGCTTGACGAGCGCTTTGACCGCGGCGCGCGCGTCGCCGAGGTACTGGCGGGGGTCGAAGTGCGAGGGGTTCTCGAACAGGTGCTTGCGGATCGCGGCGGTGCAGGCGACGCGCAGGTCAGAGTCGATGTTGATCTTGCACACGGCCATCGTCGCGGCCTTGCGGAGCATGTCCTCGGGGATGCCGATCGCGTCGGGCATCTGGCCGCCGTACTGATTGATGATCGCCACCTGATCCTGCGGCACGGAGGAAGCGCCGTGCAGAACGATGGGGAAGCCGGGCAGGCGCTTGCCGACCTCTTCGAGGATGTCGAAGCGCAGCTGCGGCTTCTGGCCGGGTTTGAATTTATAGGCGCCGTGGCTGGTGCCGATGGCGATCGCCAGAGAGTCGATGCCCGTCTTGGTCGTGAATTCGTACACTTCGTCGGGGTGGGTGAAGCAGGCGTCTTCCGCCTTGACGTTGACCGCGTCTTCGATGCCGGCGAGCTGGCCCAGCTCTGCCTCGACGACGACCCCGCGGTCGTGCGCGTAGGCCACGACCTTTTTGGTGATCTCGATGTTTTCGTTGAAGGCATGGTGCGAAGCGTCGATCATGACGGAGGTGAACCCGTCGTCCACGGCGGCTTTGCACGCTTCGAAGTCCGCGCCGTGGTCGAGGTGCAGCACGATGGGCAGGCCCGTCGTCTCCACGGCCGCTTCAACGAGGTGTTTCAGGTACACGGGGTTCGCATACTTGCGCGCGCCGGCCGAAACCTGCAGGATCAGGGGCGAATTGCATTCTTTGCCCGCCTCGACGATCCCCTGGATGGTCTCCATGTTGTTGACGTTGAAAGCGCCGATCGCATAGCCGCCTTCGTACGCTTTTTTGAACATTTCGGTAGAAGTTACCAAAGGCATGATAGGATTCCTCCGCATTTGAATTTTTCCTTTAATATTGTACACCAAACCCGCGCAAAAATCAATATAAATTCCAAAAATTATCGCGTGCGCCCCGTATTTTTTTACGCGCCGTGCGGAAGAGGAGAAGGGCGCGCGCCGCGGCGCATGGCGTTTCGGCATTTTGCCCAAAAGAAGGGGAGATGCGGGGCAATTTTTTCAAAAAATCGGAAAATCAAAACTATTTTGCGCAAACCATTGACTAACTTTCGGCGATTTGGTATAATAAACATGCTGCTAAAAAGCGTTTCAATTTTGTCAATTTATAAACGGAGGGTATTCCTAAAATGGCTAATGTAAGAGTTGCAATCAACGGTTTCGGCCGGATCGGCCGCCTCGCGTTCCGTCAGATGTTCGGCGCGAAGGGTTACGAAGTGGTCGCCATCAACGACCTGACCAGCCCGGCGATGCTCGCGCATCTGCTCAAATACGATTCCGCGCAGGGCCGCTATGCGCTCGCCGACAAAGTTTCTTCCACCGAAGATTCCATCATCGTCGACGGCAAAGAGATCAAGATCTACGCCGAGAAGGACGCAAAGGATCTGCCCTGGAAAGAGATCGGGGTCGACGTCGTCCTCGAATGCACGGGCTTCTACTGCTCCAAAGCCAAGAGCCAGGCGCACATCGACGCCGGCGCGAAGAAGGTCGTCATCTCCGCTCCCGCGGGCAACGATCTGCCGACCATCGTCTACAGCGTCAACGAGAACACGCTCAAACCCGAAGACACCATCATCTCCGCGGCTTCGTGCACCACGAACTGCCTCGCGCCGATGGCCAACGCCCTCAATAAGTTTGCCAAGATCAAAAAAGGTTACATGACCACCATCCATGCCTACACCGGCGACCAGATGACGCTGGACGGGCCGCACCGCAAGGGCGATCTGCGCCGTGCGCGCGCCGCTGCCGTGAACATCGTTCCCAACAGCACGGGCGCCGCGAAAGCCATCGGCCTGGTCATTCCCGAACTCAACGGCGTGCTCGACGGCTGCGCGCAGCGCGTGCCCGTTCCCACCGGCTCGCTGACCCAGCTCATCGCGATCGTGGAAGGCGACGTGGACAAGGACGGCGTCAACGCGGCGATGAAGGCGGCGGCTTCCGCTTCCTTCGGCTACACCGAAGACGAGATCGTCTCTTCCGACATCGTCGGCATCACCTACGGCTCGCTGTTCGACGGCACGCAGACCAAATGCATGCCCATGGGCGACGGCACGACGCTCGTCAAAGTCGTGTCCTGGTACGACAACGAAAATTCGTACACCAGCCAGATGGTCCGCACCATCAAATACTTCGCTGAGCTGAAGTAATTTCCTCCAAAAGGATGGCAGGGCGCCCCGCTCGAACGAGCGGGGCGCTGTTTTATGCCGCAAAAAGACAGGGCGTGCCGGTATCCGCGCCCGCCGAACGATGGGAGTTTTTTTATGATACGTGCCATTGAAAACAGAGACAGAGAAGCTTTTTTATCCCTTTCCGCGCAGTTCTACTCTTCGGCGGCGGTCCTGCATCCCGTGCCGCAGCGCTTTCATGAAGACGCCTTCGACGAAATGATGCGTTCCGACGCCTACGCCGGCGGGTTCATGCTCGAAGCGGACGGAAAGACGGTCGGGTTTGCGCTCGTCGCCAAGACCTATTCGCGCGAGGCGGGCGGCATGGTGCTCTGGCTGGAAGAGCTGTATATTCTGGAAGAGTACCGCAGCCGCGGGCTGGGCCGCGAATTTTTCGCCTTCGCCGAGTCCTACGCGCGCGAACACGGGTATGCCCGCATCCGCCTGGAAGTGGAGGAAGACAACGTGCGCGCCCGCGCCCTCTACCGGCGGCTGGGTTATGCGCCGCTCGAATACGAGCAGATGATCAAACCGCTGCGGGAGAACTGATCGGCGCAGGGGGCCGGCTTTATGTTGCGACTCGGAAAAAAACACACGCTTTCGGCCTGCTTCATCGGCTATATCACGCAGGCGATCGTCAACAACTTCGCTCCGCTGCTGTTCGTCACCTTCAACACGACGTACGGGATCTCTCTGACGCTGATCAGTACGATGATCACCCTCAATTTCGGCGTGCAGCTGCTCGTCGACCTGCTCGCTTCGAAGGTGGTCGACAAAATCGGGTACCGTCCCTGCCTGATCGCGGCCCATCTCTTTGCGGGCGCGGGGCTGGTGCTGCTGGGCGTCCTGCCGGAGCTGATCCCGCCCGTGGCCGGTCTGTTCGCCGCGTCCGCGCTGTATGCGGTGGGCGGCGGGCTGATCGAAGTGCTGATCAGTCCCGTTGCGGAGGCCTGCCCGTTCGAAAACAAAAAATCGGTCATGAGCCTGCTGCATTCCTTCTATTGCTGGGGGCAGGTCGCGGTCGTCGGCCTTTCGACGCTGTTTTTCGTGACCGCCGGCGTCGGCCGCTGGGCGGTCCTGGCCTGCGTATGGGCGGCGGTCCCTCTCCTCAACGCGGTCTTTTTCGCCTTCGTTCCCATCTATAAACTGGTGGAGAAAGGGGAGGCGCTGCCCGCTTCGCGCCTCCTGAAGACGCGCACGTTCTGGCTCTTTTTCGTACTCATGCTCTGCGCCGGCAGCTGCGAACTGGCCGTTTCGCAATGGGCGTCCGCCTTTGCGGAATCGGGGCTGGGCGTTTCCAAAACGGTGGGCGATCTGCTCGGGCCATGCCTGTTCGCCGTGATGATGGGCGTCTCGCGCGTGCTGTTTTCTCTCTTCGGCGGCAGGCGGTCCATCCACAAAATGCTGGCCGTGGCCGCGGCGGTGTGCGCGGCGGGGTATGCGATGTGCGCTTTCTCGCCCGCGGCGTGGCTCGGGCTTGCCGGCTGCGCCGTCGTCGGGCTGTCGGCCGGGATCATGTGGCCTGGGACTTTTTCGTATGCGTCCGAACGCATCCCCAAGGGCGGCACGGCGCTGTTCGCGCTGCTGGCGCTGGCGGGAGACGTGGGCTGCACCGCGGGGCCTTCGGCGGTCGGCGCGCTGGCCGACGCGCTCGGCGGGCTGCAGGCGGGGCTGGCGTTCGGCATCGCCATGCCCGTGCTGATGTTTGCCGCCCTGGTTTTGTCCGGGAAAAAGAAGCGCGCCGCCGCGCCGGAGCCAGCGCCCGGACCCGCCCCGGACGCCCTGCCGGAAGCGGAGGAGCCGCCCGCTGCGGACGGGCAGGGCGCGGCCGATGCCGCCCCCGGAAAAGGGCGCTGATTTTGCCGGAAAGCCGCTGAATTTTTTGAAAAAAATTTGCCGCGAACGCTTTACATGCCGCCGCGGCAGTGCTATAATTGCGCCGGAAAAACGGATGCGGCGGCAGTTGTATGAATACCAATCTGACGGACGGCAAACCCTGGAAGGTTTTGCTGAAATATGTTTTGCCCCTGCTCGGCAGCGCGGTGTTCCAGCAGGTCTATACGCTGGCGGATACCATCATCGCCGGCAAATTTTCGGGCAGCGAAACGGCGCTGACGGCGATCGGCGCCTCCAACGCCATCGTCAATATCCTGATGGCGATCGCCCTGGGCGCGAACGCGGGCTGCGCGGTGCTGTGCGCGCGCTATTTCGGCGCCAGAGAACCGGCCCGCGTAAAGTCGGCCGTCTACACGGCGCTCGTCTCCTTTTCCGTCCTGAGCGTGCTGCTGCTGGGCGTCGGCCTCGCCACCTCCCGCCCGGTGCTGGTGGCGATGGATACGCCCGGAGCCGCCCTGGCCGAAAGCGTGACCTACCTCAACATCTATTATCTCGGCGTCCCGTTCCTGATCCTGTACAATCTCGGTACGGGCATTTTTTCCGCCCTCGGAGACAGCCGGACGCCCTTCATTTTCCTCGTGTTTTCGTCCGTCGCGAACATCGTGCTCGACTATTTTATGGCGATCCCGTGGGGCGTGGCGGGCGTGGCGTGGGCTACGTTCATCACCCAGGGCGTCGCCTGCCTGTGCACGCTCGTGTTTGTGCTGGTGCGCGTCGCGCGCATGGAGTGCGCCGAAAAGCCGCCCGTTTTTTCGGCGCGCCTTTTGAAACTTCTGCTGTTGCTCGCCCTTCCCGTCGCCCTGCAGAACAGCTTTGTGTCGGTGGGGAATCTCGTCATCCAGATCAAGATCAACGAACTTGCCAACGCGCAGGGGATCGGCATCACCAACGGGTTTGCCGCGGGCTTCAAGCTGCTCGTCTTCTGCACCACCTGCATGTGCACCTGCGCGACGGGGCTGACCAATTACGTTTCGCAGAATTACGGCGCGCACAAACTGCACCGCATCCGCCGCGGCTTTTACGCCTCGCTCCTGATCAGCACGGCGATCTCGGCGCTGTTCGTTGCCGTGAGCGAACTCTTCGCCTATCCGTTGGTCGGCCTGTTCATGCAGGAAGGGGAAAGTTCGGAATTCGCCGTCCGCATGGGCGTGCAGTTCGTCCGCACCGTCGCGCCGTTCTTCTTCGTGGTGAACGTCAAGATCAATGCCGACGGCTGCGTGCGCGGCTGCAACGGCAACCTCGGTTTTATGATCAGCACGTTCTCCGATCTGATCCTGCGCGTGGTGTTCGTATTCGTGCTGGCGTCCTTTCTCGGGTTCAACGGGGTCGGCTGGGCGTGGAACATCGGCTGGACTCTCGGAACGGTCGTCGCTCTGGCGTTCTATTTCACCATTCCCGTGTTCCGCCGCCGCAATGTCCGCCGCTGCGCGGAGATCCTCGGCGGAGCCGAATGACCTTTCTCCGTCCTGCCCGCGCCCGTGCGGACGGGCAAAAGCGTCCCGCGCTGCATAGAATGGAAAAGAGGGGATCGGATCCCTTCCATTTTATACGAGCGAGGACAAACGGAAATGTGTCTGCTTTATTCCATTCTGTACGGTTGCGAAGGCCCCTGCGGCCGGAGCAAAGGCGGCTGCGGGTGCCGCGGCGGCGCGAACAGCGGATTTGCCGCGGCGGAAGCCGCGTCTGACGGCGGTTCGTGCTGCAGGAATCCGCAGTGCGGCTGCTGCCGCAGCCGTGCCTGCTGCGGGTTCGGCAGCCGCGGCGGGTTCAGCGTCTGCTGCGATACGGCCTATTACTGCCGCCAGTACGCGCTTTGCTGCCGCTGCGGCGAACACCGCGGGAACGGCTGCAACCGCGGCGACGACCGCTGCGGAGACAACTGCATCGATCTCTTTTAAGCACAGGGGGCGGCTGCGGCCGCCCCGTTGTCGGAGGAAAACCGGGCCGCATTTTCGCGCCCGTCCCGCAGGGATCCGCGCGCCCGCCGCATTCCGGCCGCGCGCCCGCCCCGCCGTCCGCTGCGGCAGGGCCGACGGCGCGGTGCGGATCTGCGCGCAGGGTCAAAAGGTTTCCGATCGGGTTTTATGCCGTATTTTTTTCGGCAACCCCTTGAAATCGATGCAAAAGTGTGGTATACTGACAAAAAAGAGATGGGGGAATTTCTTATGGCGATCAGGATCACGCGAGAAAATATGGGTGTCGTATTTACGCCGCGCGACGAAGAGGTGTATTCCAACACGTCGGGCGTGCTGTACCCGCGCGTCATCGAACTGCACCATGCGGGGGAGCTGAACGGCCTGCTGTTGGCGACGTTCGATCACTCGACGGTGAAGGAGCCGCCCGTGGTGCCCGTGATGTGCTCGCGCGACGGCGGCGTCACCTGGGAACCGTACAGCCAAATCGAAGACACGCAGAACGGGTACGGCATCCGCTTTCAGCCGCACATCTACGAGCTGCCGCAGCCCTGCGGCGATCTCCCCGCGGGGACGATCGTCATGTGCGGCAATTCGGTCCCGCTCGATTTCACGTCGACCGAGCTTTCCTTTTACCTCAGCCGCGACCACGGGAAAACGTGGGAGTTCCGCTCCTCCGTCGTCAAGGGCGGCCCGCCCGTCGAGCAGAATTTCGAGGCGCTCGGGCCGGTTTGGGAGCCGTTCATCTACATCGACGCCTACGGCGGGCTGACCGTCGCCTTTACCGACGAACGCCCGCACACCGACCCGCGCTTCAACCAGACGCTCGCCCTGATCACGTCGGTCGACGGCGGCAGAACGTGGGGAGACGTCCGTTACACCGTCAAAATTCCCGACCGCGCCATGCGCCCCGGCATGCCCGTCGTCGCGCGCATGGGCGACGGAAAATACATCATGGTGTACGAGATCGTGGGGTGTCCCTGCTGCGACATCTATTACAAACTGTCCGACGACGGCATCGACTGGGGCGACCCGCATTGGGAAGGCAAGCGCGTGGAAACGGCGGACGGGCTGTTCCTCGGCAGCATGCCGTATGTGATCTGGGTGCCGCAGGGCGGCCCGGAGGGGACGGTCATCGTCACGGCCAAGCGCGAGGGCGAGCACATCGGTATGCGCGACCCCGGCTATTACCACGTCAATTACCATTCCGGGCAGGGGCCCTGGGAACGCGTCCCCATGCTGATCACCTACAACACCGATACCCTGCAGGCAGGGTGGAGCATGGGCATGACGGCCTTCCGCGGCGGCGAGTACCTCATCCAGCTCGCGCCCACGCCCATGAACAAGCGGCTGATGCAGATCACCTACGGCATCGGAAAACTCGAAACGGTCTGATCTTCGTCACCCATTGCAAAGAACCTTACCGCGTGGTTTGCGTCATACCGGCGAAAAACAGTTTACGGCGCCCGCCGCAGAACTGCGGCGGGCGCCTTGTCGTCCCTTTGCCGATTCAATGTTCGTTTTTTGTAAATTCTTCCACCGTCCAGCGCGTTTTCCATTCGATAAACGGCGTGCCGTCTCTGCGGAAGCGGACGGGCAGCCATACGTAGTCGGCCTCGCCCGTGTTTTCGTCGCTGAAGAATTGCAGTTCGTCTGCCGTCGCGATTTTTTCGGCGCTTTCGTCGAAGAGCCCCAAAAACGTCTTTTCCATGTCCGGAAGATCGGGCGGCAGGTCGGTCAGCCAACGGTCGCCCAGGGCGATGTACAGATCTTTGCGGTGCGGATGACGGAATACGGAAGAGAACTGCGCGTGGAACGAGTTGCGCGCCCGGTCGCGCCTGCAGGCGTTGCCGAGCGTTTTCCATGCGCCGTGCATGGAGCCGATTTCATCGATGCGGGAAGGGTTGGGGTAGTACCCCGTCGTGCCGGAAGTCAGCAAAAATTTTCTTCCGCCGCGTTCAAAAAAGGCGGGAGCTTCCCGCACGTACGGCGGACACTTGGCGTGCAGGTGCTCGGATACCTCGCCGGTCAGGCTCGTGTAGTCGTCGCTCAGCGTCTGGCAGACCATGCAGCTGTGCGGGTTTTCGTACACGATGTAGCAGCGGCCGTCCTGTTCGACGAGATCGAAATCGCCTGCATGGTAGGGCGGAAAAGTGATTTCATGCAGGAAGCGGAAGGGCTTGCGGATGTCGTCGCTGACGCAGACGGAAAAGCCCGCCTTTTCAAACCCGCCGCGCCCGGTCTTCGCCCATAGAACAAACAGCCCGGTCTTTCGGTTGAACACGATGTGCGGGCGGTCCATGATGTGTGCGGGGTAAAAGGGGTTGGCGGGATCGTCCGAGAGCATGATGACGCCGCAGTCTGTCCAGTTGTACAGATCGTGAGAGGCGTACAGCCGCACGCCGCGGTGCCAAAAGGGGCAGGGCGTTCCGGTCGCGCGGCCGGTGATCCCTTCCTTATTTTCGCCGTACCAGAAGAAGGTGCCGTCGGCATACAGAACGGAGCCGCCGTGCGCCTGAATGCGCTTGCCGTCGGTATCGTACCACGTCTTGCCGGGGCGGAAGCAGTCGTACATGTCGCACCTCAGAAAAGTTTTTCCCATTGTACCACGCCGTCGGTTTTCTGTCAAGGCTGCCGTTGCGCAAAAGGCAAAAGCCAGTCACGATAGGGGTGACCTTAAAAAGAAAATCCGGTTCCTCGCAAAAAGTATCGAAGAACTTTTTGCGAAAGTGCGCGGGCGGCAAGCGGAATGGGAAAGGCGCGGGGAATACCCCGCGCCTTTCTTGCGACGCTTTGCCGGCAAGCCATGGTGCGGATGACAGGATTTGTAAGGAGCGGCATAGCCGCGACGGAATAGCGATCGCTGCGCATAGCGCCGATCGCGTCACGTTATTTCAACAATTGTGCCATAAAAACGCGGCAGCCGGTCACCCTTGAAAACGGCTTTTGCCGATTGCGCCCAAGTGCCCAAAAGGCAAAAGCCAGTCACGATAGGGGTGACCGGCTTTTGCTGGTGCGGATGACAGGATTTGAACCTGCAAGGTTGCCCACCGGATTCTAAGTCCGGCGCGTCTGCCAGTTTCGCCACATCCGCGCGCCTCTTATTTTACACCATTTCGGGCGGAAAGGCAAACGCTTTTTCTTCCTTTTCCGCCGCGCGTTTCCGCGGCGGCAGGGCGTGTATAAAATGCGGGGCGGCGGGCAAACTACGGGCAGGAGGTAATAGTATGATCATTGCGAACCTTGTATCTTACATTCTGGTTTTGCTCGGCGCCGTGAACTGGGGGCTGTACGGGATCTTTAATTTCAACCTCGTTTCCGCCATCTTCATGGGCGACCGTTCGGTCGGCGCGATCATCGCCTATATCGTCATCGCCCTGGCGGCGATCTGGCTGATCGTTTACACCGTCTTTTCGGGCGGGATCCTGCGCTTTGCGAACCATCGCGAAGAGCGCGCATAAAGCCGCAAGCCGGAAGGCGCGGAGAAAGAAGGCGGAACGGGCGACCCCGTTCCGCCTTTTCCTGTATCCGTTCCAATCGCCCGAAGAGGGGCCCGGGCTGAAAACGGGTGCGGCAAGGCGCAAAAGAGAGGCCGCGCCCGCGTGCGCTCATCGGGGGCGGCCGTCCCGGTCTGCGTTTTTGCCGCGCCGCCTTTCGGCGGCGCTTTTCGTCCATTTTTCACATGTTTTTTTCATCCGTCTGTTGACAATCTGTGTCCGCCGGCGTATAATAAAATCGTAGGTTGATTATCACTGATAATTATTTCTACTATTGTCATCAAAAGGCGTGACGAAGCGCAAAAAACAGTTACAGACATGACAAATCCGGAGGTGAAATATGAGCTTTGTGGAATTCAGGGATGTTTGCAGGTTTTACACGATGGGCGACAACGTCATCAAGGCGGCGAACAAGGTCAATTTCACCATCGAAAAAGGGGAATTCTGCGTCATCGTGGGGCCGAGCGGCGCGGGCAAGACGACCGTGCTGAACATGCTCGGCGGCATGGATAAGGTGACGGAAGGGCAGATCTTCGTCGACGGCGTGGAAGTGAGTTCGTTCAACGACCGCAAGCTCACCGATTACCGCCGCTACGACGTGGGGTTCGTCTTTCAGTTTTACAACCTCATCCAGAATCTGACCGCACTCGAAAACGTCGAGATCGCGTCCGAGATCTGCAAAGACCCGCTCGACGCCGCCGCCACGCTCGGAAAGGTGGGGCTTGCCGAGCGCATGAAAAATTTCCCCGCACAGCTTTCGGGCGGCGAGCAGCAGCGCGTCTCCATCGCGCGCGCCATCGCCAAAAACCCCAAACTGCTGCTGTGCGACGAGCCGACGGGCGCCCTCGATTACGAGACGGGCAAGGCGATCCTCAAACTTCTGCACGACATCTGCCGCGAAGACGGCAAAACGGTCATCGTCATCACCCACAACTCGGCGATCACGCAGATGGCCGACCGCGTCATCCAGATCAAGAACGGCCAGGCGGTTTCCGAAACGGTCAACGAGCACCCTGCCGACGTTTCCGTCATCGAATGGTAACGCGGCGCCGAGGCTGACTCTCGGAAGGGGGTATGTCCATGAAAAAATTCACCAAAAACATCGTAAAGGAATTTAAGACGGGCTTCGGCCGGTTCATCGCGATCATGGCGATCATCGCCCTGGGCGTGGGCTTTCTCATCGGCATCATGCAGGCCACGCCGGACATGGAAAACACGATGGACGGCTATCTGCGGCAGGAAAACGCGTACGATGTCGACGTGAAGGGGACGGTCGGCCTTTCGCAGGCGGATATCGACGCGGTCTCCGCTCTCGACGAGGTCGAGCGGGCGATGCCCGTCATTTCGACGGACGCCGTCGTCCGCATGGGAGAGCGCAACGTGGTGGGCCGCATCTTCGGGCTGGAAGACGTTTCGTCTGCCTCCAACCTCGGGCGGCTGACTCTGCTGGAAGGGAACTGGCCTGCCGCCGGCGGCGAAGAGGGCGTGGCCGAAGTGGTCGCCCTGCGCCCGAGCAACAAGCTCGAATCCGTTTCCGTCGGCCAGGAGATCACCCTCCCCGAAACGGTCACGACCGGCAATTCTTCGTACGGAGACGTCTACCGCGCCAAAACGCTGCGCGTCGTGGGGATCGTTTCTTCGCCCGATTATTTTTACGACGATTCGCGCGAGGTCACCAACCTCGGTACCGGCGTGGTCGGGTGCATCCTGTACGCAAATACGGCAGACGTATACAAAGATCTGAGCGCGGTCCCCGCCATGACGGAGCTGGCCGATTCCGACATTTTCGGTATTCTGAACTTTTTTGCGGAAGAGGAATCCGACCGCATCGTCTGCACCGATCTGTGGGTGAAGATCGCGGGTACGGAAGGCCACGCGATGTTTGCCGACGGCTATAAAAATTACGTGCTCGGCCGCGTTTCGTCCATCGAAGAGATCGGCGCCGCGAGCAGCGAGCGCCTCAACGGCATTCTTGAAACGCTGACGGGCGGCGCATCCGGGGCCGACGCGAATGCGGCGGAAGCCTCCTGGCTGGTCCTCGACCGCGCGAGCACCAACGTCAGTTACGTCAGTTTCGATCTGAACGTCGAAAAGGTGGAAGACATCGCGGGCATTTTCCCCGTCTTCTTCATCTTCGTGGCGGCGCTCGTGGCGCTGACTTCGATGACGCGCATGGTCGAAGAGGACCGCATGCAGATCGGCACCCTCAAAGCGCTCGGCTACGGCAACGCGCGCATCCTCTCCAAATACCTGCTGTACTGCTGCCTCGCCAGCCTCATCGGCTGCGCGGCGGGCATCCTCATCGGGTTCAGCCTGCTGCCTTCCATCTTCTGGCAGGCGTACAGAACGCTGTACTACCTGCCTTCGCTCTCGCTCGCGTTCAGCCCCTGGTTCGCCGTCGCGGTGGTGGGCATCGCGCTGGCGGGCACGGCGCTGGTCACGTGGGCGGCGGGCCGCCCCGCGCTCAAAGAGCGCCCCTCCGTGCTCATGCAGCCCAAGGCGCCCAAGCCGGGCAAACGCATCCTGCTCGAGCGCTGCGGCTTTGTGTGGAAGCACCTCAAATTCAAATGGAAGGCGACGCTGCGCAACATCTTCCGCTACAAAAAGAACATGATCCTCACCATCGTGTCGGTCATGGGGTGTACGGCGCTCATCCTCGTCGGGTTCGGCCTGAACGATTCCATCCTCAGCGCCACCGACCTGCAGTACAGCGACGTGATCCTGTACGACTCGGTCGTCGAATACGCGGGCGATCTCGACGAGATCCGCACCGCGGAAAACAGCGCTCTGGGGCGCTTCCTCGACGGTGCGGACGGCTGGCTGTCGCTGTACAGCGAAAACGGCCAGATCGTGCTCGGTTCCGGCACGGAAGAAGAGGCCAACGAGAGCGTGACGCTGTACGTGGTCGAAGACGCGGAACAATTCAATTCGTTCGTTTCCTTGCATAATCGGAAAAATAATGCTATAATAGACGTCACGAAGGCCGAAGGCGCGGCCGTCGTATTGCCCGAAAACATCGCCGTCGTCTACGGCGTCGGCGTGGGCGATACCATTCGGTACGTGTCCGACGGCGCCGCGAAAGAGGTGACGGTGTACGGCATCTGCGAAAATTATATGGGTTCGTACCTGTATATAAGCGCGGACGGGTACCGTACGCTGTTCGGCGAAACGGCGGATACGGGGCACAACACGCTGTTCGTCCGTTCGGGCGTATCCGAGGCCGATTCCGCCTCCGCGACCGAATCGCTTTTGTCCGACGCGAGCGGGCGGGTCACGTCCGTCGAATTCATCTACGCGAATATCGAGACGTTCGAAGGGCTCGAATCGACGATGGGGCTGGTCGTCACCGTGCTGGTCGTCAGCGCGGGCGGGCTGGCGGCGATCGTGCTGTACAACCTGACCAACATCAACATCGACGAGCGCCGCCGCGAGATCGCGACCCTGCGCGTGCTGGGGTACCGCAAGGGAGAAGTGGCGGGCTATATCTACCGGGAAAGCGCGATCCTGACCCTCGTCGGCACCCTTTTGGGCCTGCTGCTCGGGTTTTTTGTGCACATGTTCATTGTCTCGCGCGTCAACAGCGTCTCCATGATGCTCGGGTGCACGGTCGGCGGGCTGAGTTACCTGTGGGCGTTCCTTCTGACCATCGCCTTTGCGGTGATCGTGTATGCGTTCATGCTCATCAAGCTCAACCGGATCAATATGGCGGATTCGCTCAAATCCAACGAATAGGGGGAGGCGCCGGAAATGACGCGAGAAGAATTGCGCGACGAGCTGATGACGCAGCTCTGGCGCATGAACAGAATGGATATGATCGAACTTCTGCGCGAGTTTATCGAAGGAGAAACGGCGGCGCTCTGGTTCATGGCTTCGGCTGGCAAAGACCGCGTGAGTCCTTCGCAGATCAGCGACGAGATCCGCGTCAGCCGCGCCCGCGCCGCGAACATCCTGCGTTCCCTGCGCAGCAAAGGCTTTGTCGAGATGGAGATCGCGCCCGAAGACCGCCGCAAAATGGACGTGGTCCTCACCCCGCGCGGAAGGCGCTTTCTGGAAGAAAAATATGCGCGTCTCGTGCGCAATTTCGACGCCTACGTCGAAGTGCTCGGCGACGCGAACATTGCCGAGCTTTCGCGGCTTCTCAAACTGACGGCCGACAGCAACGACCGTCTGCAGGAAAAAATCATGCAGGAAACCGCCTCCGGCGGTCCCGGGGAGGAAACAGAATGATCGATAACGAATCGGGCGAAGATTATCTGGAGGCGATCCTGCGCCTTTCCGCCAAAGGCAAACCCGTGCACGCGGTAGACGTATCGCGCGAACTGGGCGTTTCCAAGCCCGCCGTGACCAAAGCGATGCGCGTCCTGACGGGCAAGGGGTACGTCGAGATCGTCGACAACCACATCCACCTGACCGAGAGCGGGAGCGAGTACGCGAACGCGGTGTACGCCAAGCACCGGCTTTTGACGCAGTTTTTGATCCGCCTCGGCGTCGAGGACGGCGTGGCGGAGGCGGATGCCTGCCGCCTCGAACATCTGATCAGCGAACAGACGTACGACGCCATCCGCAATTTCATGAAGTAAACGCGCCGGGCTGTGCCCGGCAAAAGCGCGCGCCGCGCGGGGGGATCCCTGCGCGGCGCGTTTTTGCATGGTGTTTTTGTCTGAGCCTTCGGTTTGAGCGGCGCGATTGACGGCTTTTTTTCCGCGCGCGGTTCCGGCGCGCGCTTCGGCGCCCGCGCGCGGTTTCAGCGGCCGAGCACTTCGCCGGGAGTTTTCTGATACACGCGCAGAAAATGGCGGTAAAAGGTGGTCATCGAGTCGAATCCGCAGTCGAAGGCGAGGTCCGAAAAATTTGTCTTGACCGTCCGTTTTGCGGTTTCGACGAGAATCCCCACCCGCACCGCGTTGCCGTAGTTGTTTAGGTTTTCGCCGATATACGCGTTGAACAGGCGCGAAAAATAGTATTTGTTGTAGCCGAAATGCGCGGCGAGCGAATCGAGGGTGATGGGTTCGGAAAAATGTTCGTCGATGTAATTGAGCGCCTCGACCACGGCGGAAAGGTTGGGCGTCGGCGCGAAGGGGCGGCGTTCGTAATGGTCGAGCAGGGAGCCGATCAGCACGTCGATGTATCCCTTCATGACCAGGAAGGAGGGCTTCTGCGCGGCGCGCTGCATGCGCAGCAGCAGGGGGAGCAGGGTGCGGTTGAACGGGCGGTCGTTCAGCAGGGGCGGCAGGGTCTCTTTTTCCAGCGCGCTGCCGAAGTCGTCCGCGTAGGCGGCCTTGACGATCAGCACAAAGTTCCCGTATGCGGGTGCCGGCGCGATCTCGTGCACGGCGCACCGCCGTACGAACACGATGTCGTCTTTCCCGGCGTCGAAGGGCTCTCCGTCCACCGCGCAGCGCGTGCGCCCCTCCGTGATGTACAGGATCTCGATGCAGCGATGGAAGTGCGAGGGCGTATCCGCGTTTTCGGAATAGAAAAAGCGCGAACTGCTCTCTTTGTCGTGAAAAGCTTCGTAATAGGCGGTTTTTTTCATAGATGTCAATATTTGAAACAAATCGTTAAAAAAATGAGTGGAAATCCGCAATATTCAGTGGTATTATACCATTGACGAACGGAGATGTCAACAGAGGACGGGTTTTTGCTTATGAAGATTGCGATCATCGGTTACGGCGGGATGGGTTCTTTCCACGCCGATCAGCTTGCGGCCTACGCCGCCGCGGATCCCGCGTACCCGCTGGAAACGGCGGGCGTTTACGATACCGACCCCGCGCGCGGCGCCGCAGCCCGCGCCAAGGGGCTGCGCGTTTACGCTTCGCCCGAAGAGATCTGGGCGGATAAGAGCGTCGGCGCGGTGCTCATCGCCACGCCCAACGACGCGCACGCGCCCTATGTACAGGCGGCGGCCGCCGCCGGCAAACACATCGTCTGCGAAAAGCCGATCGCGCTGAGCGAAGCGCAGGCGGAAGAGATGTACGCCTGCGCCGAACGGGCGGGCGTGCTCTTCGAGGTGCACCAGAACCGCCGCTGGGACGACGATTTTCTCACCGTGAAAAAGATCGCCGGAAGCGGCGCCATCGGCAGCGTATACAAGTACGAATCTCGCGTCGTGGGGGCCAACGGCATCCCGGGCGGCTGGCGCAAAAAAATCGCGCACGGCGGCGGGATGATGCTCGACTGGGGCGTGCACCTGATCGACCAGATGCTCTGCATCGTGCCCGGCGCCATCGAAAGCCTGGCCTGTTCGTACAGCTATATTTACGGCGAAGAGGTCGAAGACGGCTGCGACCTCCTCGTGCGGTTTGAGAACGGCGTTCAGTACCGCGTCGTGGTCCTGACCGACTGTTTCCGCCCGCTGCCGCGCTGGATGGTCTACGGGCTGGACGGCACGGCGACCGTCGAGGGTTGGGACCTTTCGGGCGGAATGACGCGCTGCGTCGAGCGCGAGGACAAAAACCTCGTCGGCGTGCGCGCGGGCAACGGTTTTACCCGCACCATGGCCCAGCGCAGCAACTCCTCCGTCGAAGAGCTGCCGCTGCCCGTCGTGCATGCGGAGCCGTACGCCTTCTACAAAAATTTCGCGGCCGCGGCCGCGGGGGCGGAAGCGCCCGTGGTGCGGAAAGAAGAAGTTTTGCGCGTGTTCCGCGTCATGGAAGCCGCCGCGCGTTCGGCGGCGGAAAACGCCGTCGTCAAAGTCCGCATCTGACGGACAAAAATATCCGCAACCGGACGGAGCCGCCTTCGGGCGGCCTGTCTCTATAATTCAAAAAAAGGGGAACGCAATATGAAAATCAGTGTAGTCAGCGGCATTTTGGGCGATTACAGCCTCGACGAGAGCCTTCGCTACCTTTCCGGCCTGGGGGTCGACCAGTTCGAACTGGGCGTGGGCGGCTATCCGGGCAAGGCGCATGCCGACGCGCTCGTCCTGTCTAAAGACAAGGCCGCGCGCGAAACCCTGCTCGAAACGTTTGCCAGGCACAACATGGGCATTTCGGCCCTGTCGGTGCACGGCAACTGCGTGCATCCCGACCAGGAGACCGCCGCCCGTTTCGAGGCGGATTTCGAGGCGGCCTGCGTGCTTGCGGGGCAGATCGGCGTCGACCGCATCGTCACCTTTTCGGGCTGTCCCGGCTCCGACCCGGGCGCCAGACAGCCCTCGTGGGTCACGTGCGCCTGGCCGCCCGAGTACCCCGCCGTGCTCGAATGGCAGTGGAACGAGGTGCTCATCCCGTATTGGAAAAAGGCGGTCCGCTTCGCTGCCGACCATGGCGTGAAGCGCATCGCGCTGGAAATGCACCCCGGTTTTTGCGTGTACAACCCGGCGACCTGCCTGCGCCTGCGCGACGCCGTCGGCAGCCTCATCGGCGCGAACATCGCCCCGTCGCATCTGTTCTGGCAGGGGATGGACATCCCCGAAGTCATCCGCGTGCTCGGCGAGGCGAAGGCGATCTACTATTTCCACGCCAAAGACACGCAGATGCTCGACCACAACGTGCGCGCCAACGGCGTGCTCGACACCAAGTCGTTCACGCAGTTTGCGGGGCGCAGCTGGTCCTTCCGCACCCTCGGCTACGGACACGACGCCACGCTCTGGAAGCAGATCCTTTCCATGCTCAAGATCTACGGCTACGACGATTCTGTTTCCATCGAACACGAAGACGGGCTCATGTCCCCCAAAGAGGGGCTGGAAAAGGCGGTCCGTTTCCTGAAAGAATGCGTCATTACCGAGAGCAACACCGAATGTGGTGGGCGTAAAAGGAGAACGATATGCAGTTCGGGGTTCAGCTGTACAGCTTGCGCGCGCGGGCCGAGAGGGAGGGGGCCGAAAAGGTGCTCTCCATGGTCTCCGCCGCCGGTTACGACGGCGTGGAATTTGCCGGCTTTTACGGCAAAACGCCCGGGGAGATGAAGGCGCTGCTGGAAAAATACCGCCTGGTGGGCATTTCCGCGCATATCCGCCCCGAGGCGGTGGAAGAATCGCTGCCGTACATCGACGCGCTCGGTATCCGCTATGTGTTCATCCCCTGGGTGGGGCCGGAAGAATTCGATTCGCCCGAAAAATACGCCGCCGTGGCGGCCGCGGGCGAAAAGGCGAAGGCGCTGTTGGACGCGCGCGGGGTCGTGTTCGGCTACCATAACCACGCGCACGAATACGCGGACGGGAAAGACGAGATCGGCCGCATCACGGACGCGCTCGGCATCCGCGCGGAACTGGACGTGTTCTGGGCGACGGTCGCCGGCAAAGACGCCGTCGCGGAGATGAAGCGCCTCGCGGGCAAGCTCGCGCTCGTGCACATCAAAGAGGCCGCCAAAGAGGATCCCGCACACAGCCCGCAGCCGGTCGTGGGGGAAGGCGCCGTGGATATGCGCGGCGTATTCGCCGAGGCAAAGGCGCAGAACATCCCCTGGGCCATCCTCGAGGTGGAACAATATCCCTGCGCGGAGGAGGAATACCTTTCCGCCAGCCTGCGGGCCATGCGGGCTTTCGCGCGCTGAGCGCGGCGGGCGGTGCGGCATGGGCGATCGGATGCCGCGCGCCCGATCCGGGCGGCGGAAAAAAGAGATACAGGATTTTTTGACGGGAGGAACATTTTGATCATGGGAAAGGTACGCATCGGCGTCATCGGCTGCGGCGGGATCGCCAATACGAAGCACATGCCGGCGGAAAAACGCAACCCCGCGGCGGAGCTGGTCGCGTTCTGCGACGTCGTCGAAGAACGCGCGCTCAAAGCGCGCGAAGATTTCGGCACCCCCGAATGCGCCGTTTACACCGATTACAGACAGCTTTTGCAGGATAAGAGTATCGACGCGGTGCTCGTCCTCACGCCCAACAACGCGCATTGCCGGATCACCGTCGACGCGCTCGACGCGGGCAAGCACGTGCTGTGCGAAAAGCCGATGGCGATGAACTACGCCGAGGCGAAAGAGATGCTCGCCGCGCGCGACCGGTCGGGCAAGGTGCTGACCATCGGGTACCAGAACCGTTTCCGCCCCGACTCGCTGTACCTGAAAAAGGTGGCGGACGAAGGGATGTTCGGAGACGTATACTACGCCGAGGCGATCGCCATCCGCCGCCGCGCTGTGCCCACCTGGGGCGTGTTCATCGACAAGGAAAAGCAGGGCGGCGGTCCGCTCATCGACATCGGCACACACGCGCTCGACCTGACGCTGTTCATGATGAACAACTACGAGCCCGCCTACTGCGTGGGCAAAACCTTCCACAAGCTCAACGCCCAGCGCGATACGGGCAACGCCTGGGGGGATTGGCACGTGGAAAAATTCACCGCCGAAGACAGCGCGTTCGGCTTCGTCGTGATGAAGAACGGCGCGGTCGTCTACCTCAAATCGAGCTGGGCGCTGAACATGGCCGACCCGATTGAGGCGGTCACGACCATCTGCGGCGACAAGGCGGGCGCCGACATGCTCGACGGCCTGCGCATCAACACCGTCATGGCCGGCAAACAGGTCATGATCCGGCCCGACCTGCGCGGCGGTTCGGTCGCCTTTTTCGAGGGCAATGCGGGCGGCAACCCCGAAGACCTCGAAGCGGCGACGTTCACCAACGCCATCCTCCGCGGCGATCCGCTGTACGTCACGGCCGACCAGGCCGCCGTCGTCACGCGCATCCTCGAAGGCATCTACGAGTCCGAGCGCACGGGCAAACCCGTTTGTTTCGACTGAGGCGCTGTTATGAAAATCACCGTAGTATGCGAACACAATCCCGGTATGGAGTCGGAAAAGGGGCGCCGCGCCTATCCCGAGGGGCTGGGGAACTGCCTGTGCGATCTGCTGCGCGAAACGGGGGCGGAAGTGACCCTCGTGCGCGCGGATGAAACCGGCGTCGCCCTGACCGACGAAGTCCTCGGCGGCACAGACGTCCTGTTCTGGTGGGGGCACTGGTACCACAAACAGGTGGACGACGCCCTCGTCGAAAAGGTCGCCGCGCGCGTGCACGGCGGCATGGGCATGGTCTTTCTGCACTCCGCGCACGACTCCAAGCCCTTCAAGCGCCTGCTCGGCACCCCCTGCTCTCTGCGCTGGCGCGAAGACGGCGAGCGCGAACGGCTCTGGTGCGTCAGCCCCGGGCATCCCATCGCGCGCGGGCTGGGCGAATTTATCGATATCCCGCAGGAAGAGATGTACGGCGAATATTTCGATATCCCCACCCCCGACGAGCTCGTCTATGTCGGCTGGTTCGAGGGCGGCGAGGTGTTCCGGGGCGGCTGCGTGTTCCGCCGCGGCCGGGGGAAACTCTTCTATTTCAATCCCGGGCACGAGACTTATCCGACCTACCGCCTCCCCGCGGTGCGCACGCTCCTGCGGCAGGCGGCCGCGTACGTCGCGCCCGCCGAAGGCGTCGGAGAAACGCCTGCCTGCCGGCACTGCGAACAATTTTCCGTGCCTTCGGCCCGCTGAACGGCCGTCTCGGGCGAAAAGGGCGTGAAATTGCCCCGCCGTACCCCCGCATCGATTGACTTTGCCGCCTTCTGCGGGTATAATAAAAGTCTGAAAATCGATCGTACGGAGGGAAGATCCCATGAAAGTCAAAAAATTGCTGTGTGTGCTGGCGGCCGCGCTCGCGCTCTGTTCTGTGGCCCTGTTTGCGGCGTGTTCGCAGTCGGAAGCGGACCCCGCTCCCGAAACGGAGACCGTCGCCGTCACTGGGATTTCCTTCGATAAAACGGAGCTTACCCTCGTTGCGGGCGGCACGGAAAAGCTGACGGCCACCGTCACCCCCAATAACGCCAGCAACAAGACGGTCACCTGGACGTCGGACGACGAGTCCGTCGCCACCATCCACCCGGACGGCACGGTCACGGCGGTGGGGGAAGGCGTCGCCACCATCACGGCCAGCGCGGGCACGTTTACGGCGACCTGCCGGGTCACCGTTACGGCGGCGCAGGCCTGAGCGCCACCCGGCGGCACTGCCTCATCCGGGCAATACAACCATCCGATACAGAGCGGGGGGGGGGGGGGGGGCGCGCCGGGGGGGGGGGGGGGGGGGGGGGGGGGGGGGG
>ERZ1090861.511-NODE-511-length-23567-cov-8.199260_pt1 | contig 23567 bp, 22 predicted proteins | sample MGYA00478482_ERZ1090861 | MGnify/ENA primary metagenome ERZ1090861 (study PRJEB33644, sample SAMEA5815744) | chicken gut metagenome | biome: Chicken; feature: Gastrointestinal Tract; material: Caecum | place: Ireland | collected 2019-01-01 | study: A study of the... | reverse complement strand
CCTCTGTTTGATTTTCTAATTCTTCATAGGAAGATTTTGACAAAAAATCATAATATGTGACTACATCACCGTTCTATTTCTTCCCTATTCACTTTTTAGTATTCACTTATAAACAACGCGAGTTCAAAACCAACTTTTTCAAAAAATAATAAAATTTCAGCAGTTAAAATCTTTCCTGTCCGAACTTCACCCATTGCTCCAAAATGCACAATATATAGTAAAATCCTACAAGATATTTACTATATCTTGTGGGATTTTACAAGTTCAGTATTTTCGTACTGCATAGATGGTGGAGATAAACGGACTCGAACCGTCCACCTCTTGAATGCCATTCAAGCGCTCTACCAGATGAGCTATATCCCCGTATTCAATTATCGCTTTTTAAAGAGCCGAAGAAACGCCTGTTCCGCCCCTGCGCGGGGCAGCCGCCCACGCCCGGCCAAAAAACTTGCGCGGAGTATTGCATCCGCGCAGGTTTGCAGCCTTTGCTTTTGCCTTACTCGGCAGAGATCGCGCTGACGGGGCAGCCGTCTTCGCAGGCGCCGCAATCGATGCAGACGTCCGGGTCGATCTGATACTGCGTGTCGCCCTGAGAAATCGCATTGACGGGGCAGGTGTCGGCGCAGGCGCCGCAGGAAATGCACTCTTCCGAAATCTTATGAGCCATACTTCTTAACCTCCAACAATCTCTTCACGGTTTTTCCGCTTGCTTATTATAACACAATTTTTCGCAATAGTAAAGATGAAATCTCTGTTTTTTGCGGGAAATTTTGAAAAATTTTATTCTTTTCCCGCCGGATCGCCCCGGCCGGGCCGGTCTTGCCGCGGCGGACGAGGTGTGGCGCCGCCCTGCGGAGCGGTTCCGCCGTTCCGGCCGTCCCCGCCGGGCGCGCCGCCCTTGCCGCGGCGGCGGCGCGGGCGCTTGCCGCTCCGCTCTTTGGACGCGGGCTCGGCGCCGTCGGCGGCCGGACGCGGCTTTTCGCCATCCCGGGCCGGACGGTCGCGGCGCTTTTCTTCCCCTTTCGGGCTGCGGCGCTCCTGCGCCTGCCCTTCGGCGGGCTGTTCTTCATCTTCGTCGGGCTCTTCGGTGCGGGCGCCCCGGGGCCGGATCTCGGACAGGTCAAAATCTTTATACACCAGAGAACCGTCTTTTTCGATCTTGACCCGCACGACGTATTTGAGCATGTTGTTGGAGACGACGGTGCCCACCCCTTCCGGCGTGCCGACCGACGAGCCGAGCTTCGGCATCTTTTTGTACGCTTCGCTGTAATACTCGTTTTCGTAGGAGAGGCAGCACATCAGCCGCCCGCACAGGCCGCTGATCTTGCCGGGATTGAGGGAGAGGCCCTGCACTTTGGCCATTTTGATGGACACTTTGCGGAAATCGGGCATGGCGCCGGCGCAGCAGCATTCGCGGCCGCAGGGCGCGATGCCGCCGAGCAGCTTGGCTTCGTCTCGCACGCCGATCTGCCGCAGTTCGATGCGGCAGCGGAAGGTGCCGGCAAGGTCTTTGACCAGTTCGCGGAAATCGACGCGGCTTTCGGACGAAAAATAGAAGATCACCTTGCTGCCGTCGAAGGCGAATTCGCAGTCGACCAGCTTCATGTCCAGCTTGTGCTTTTCGATCTTTTCCTGCGCGGTCTTCATGGCCTGCGGCTTGCGCTCGGCGTTGCGCCGGACCTGTTCGCGGTCGCGGTCGGTGGCGATGCGCAGGATGGGCCGCAGGGGCTGGGAGACCTCGGCGTCTTCGACCTCGCGCGGGACAAAGGCGACGCGCGCGAACTCGACGCTCTTGCTCGTCTCCACCACGACCTGCATCCCCTCTTCGTATGCTTCGTTTTCGTTGGGCGCGAACCAGTACACTTTTCCGCCCTCTTTGAATGTTACGCCTATGACTTTCATCATCCCTCCAAAATTCCGTAAAAGAGCGCCTCGAAACACATGGCGAGGTTTGCGTTCGCCCGCAGCGCACGCTCCGCTTCGCCGATCCTGTCCTGCGCGCCCAGCAATGCCGCGACGGTGTAGCGCGGCGCGGCGCGGCGCAACGTCTGCAGCGCGGCTCCGCCCGCTAAAAAGCCCTCCTGCCGGCCCAGCCGCAGCATGAGCATATCGCGGAAGACCAGCCGCAGCGCGGCGAGAAGGCGCGCCGCCCCGGCGCGGTCCGTCACGGCGCGCGCCGCCGCGGGGATGCCCGCCGGCGAGAGCGTGAGCGCGAGTTCGGCTGCCTGCGCGAACTGCCCTTCGCCCGCTTCGGCCAGCTCTTCGGCGCGGCCGAGAACGCCGCCCGAAAGCGCCGCCAGCTCGCGGCAGTCCTGCCGCTGCGGGTATTTTTGCCGCAGATATTCTTCGGCATCCGCCTCCGAAAAGGCGGGAAGTTCCAGTTTTTTGACGCGCGAACGCACCGTGGGGAGCACCGAAAATTCGTTGGTGGAACCCAGCAGAAAATGCACGCTCGCGGGCGGCTCTTCGAGCACTTTGAGCAGTTTGTTCTGCGCGGGCGCGAGCATCTCCTGCACGGCGTCGAGCACGAATACCTTGCGGCGGCCCTCCATCGGCTTGACGATGCAGTCGCCGAGCAGATCGCGCACTTCGGCCACCCCGCACTTTTCGCCCGGGGCGGGGAACACGCGGCAGTCGGCATACATCTCTTCGTCGATCAGCCGTTCGGCGCGGGCGCGCGCCGCCGGCTCAAGCCCGTCGCAGGCGACGGGTTTGGCCAGCTCTTTCAAAAAGGCGCGCAGATTCTTCGCGTCGGGGCACAAAAGCAGATAGGCGTGCGACAGCCTGCCCTGCGCCGCGTCGTCGGCGACGATGGTATACGGCCTGCTTTTGCGGAACACTTGCATGGACCCACTCCCCCGCGCTCAGCCGAGCAGCCCGCGCGCTTCGAGCAGCGCGGCGATGCGCGCGCTCGTTTCATACTTGGTCCCCGAACAGTCGACGGCGACCAGCTGCGGCGCGTACGCGCCGAGCAGGGCATGATAGCCCTCGTAAACGCGGCGGTGAAAGGCTTCGCCCGCCGTCTCGATGCGGTCGTTTTCGTCCCGCCCGTGCTTGCGTTCGAAGGCGCGGGCGGGCGGGATATCCAGAAACAGCGTGCAGTCGGGCATGCATGCCGCGATCGCGTACGCGTTGATCTGCCGCAGGAATTCGAGGCTCAGCCCCCGGCCGTAGCCCTGGTAGGCGAACGAAGAAAAGATGTAGCGGTCGCACAGCACCGTTTCGCCGCGGCCGAGCGCGGGCAAAACGACGTCCGCCAGATGCTGGGCGCGCGCGGCGGCATATAGGAGCGCCTCGCACTCGTCGGTCATCGCCGCGTTTTTTCCGTCAAGGATGATTTTGCGGACGGCCTCGGAGATGGGGCCGCCGCCCGGCTCGCGGGTGACGACGTGCGCAATGCCTCTCTTTTGCATGGTTTCGGACAAAAGCCGCATCTGGGTGGATTTTCCGGCCCCTTCGCAGCCCTCGAACGCGATGAATTTTCCTTTCATTTCCGACCGCCTATGTGGATCACGGAGATCTTCCCGTCCGCGACGCCGAACGTATGGCGCGCGCCCGCCAGCTCTTTGGCGGCCTCTTCGGTGATCTGTTCGCCCGCCACGACGACGGGGTAACAGGGCGGCGTAATGCCCGCGTTGCGCGCGGCGACGCGCCCGACCGCCTCTTCGAGCGGGACCGTTTCCGCGGGGAGCGAAAACGCGGTCAGGTACCCGAATTTTTTGACGCCGCTGGCATAGCCGTGCGTACGGGTGAAACTGCCCTTCAATGCGCGCATGCGCAGCACCGCGCGCACGCCGCGTTCCAGCCGCGCCAGCTGGCGGGGCGGCGTGAGGGGCGAAAAATAAAACAGGACGTAGCGCCCGTCGTTGAGTTCGGCAAAGATCCCGCGGCGCTCCAGCTCTTCCTGCGCGGCCTGGGCGGAGACGCCCGCCTGCGCGAAATCGACCGCCAGAACGAGGGTCCGGCTGCCGCCGTAAAAGGCGATCCCGCGCTTTTTGAAGCGCGCTTTGAGCAGCGCCAGTTCGCGCTTGACCACGTCGATCAGGTCCGCGCCCTGCTCTTCGAGCAGCTTGACGCCGTATTCGACGGAGGCCATGATGGGATAGGACGGGCTGGTGGTGCGGAAGATATCGAGCGCCTCTTCGGCCGCGGGAACGAGCGACTCGTCCCCCACGTTGAGCAGGGCGCCCTGCGTGAGCGTGGGCATGGTCTTGTGCGAACTGTCCACCCACGCGTCGGCGAAGCGGCCGGCGTACAGGCCCGATTCGTCGGGGTCGAAGCACAGATACGCGCCGTGCGAACCGTCGACGAAAAAGAGCTTTTCGTAGCGGCGGCAGACCTTGGAGATGGCCTCGTAATTGGCGACGTTGCCGAAATAATCGGGCGAAGTGAGCAGCACCGCGCCGATCTTCGCGTCCTTGCGCAGCGCCGTTTCGATATCGGCCGAGGTCGGCGGCAGGAGCACGCCGTCGCGCTCGGTGTTCTGCACGATGACCGGCTCGACGCCGAGCAGCGCGCAGGCGTTGTACACGCTCTTGTGCGAATTGCGCGAGACGAGCACCTTGCCGCCCCGCTTCCGGACGATGTACAGCAGCGCGAACACGCCGGCCGTGGCGCCGTCGGTGAGGATGTAGCTGCGGCGGGCGCCGAGCAGGCGCGCGATGTCCGCCTGGGCCTCGGCGATGGCGCCGTCCGGGTTTTCCAGGCAGTCGGTCGCGGAGAGCTCGGTCACATCGAGCGCGGCGTCGCGGAACAGGCGGAACCACCGCCGGCTCGCCTTATGGCCCGGCATGTGGAAACGCGCGGAGCGGCGCTTTTTGTACGCCAGAAGCGCGCCGTAGATGTGCAGCTTCATCGTCTTCCTCCTTCGCTCAGCTGTAATTGGTGGCAAGGTAATGCAGCAGCGTGAACTGTTCGAAGCGCAGGTCGGGATCCTGGTAGCTCCCCGTGTTGAGGATGCACATGGAAAGGCCGCTGCGGGCATCGTCGCCGCTGCTGCGGAACACTTCGGTGATGTTCGCGATGCCGCTCAAATCGAAAGCGAATTTCCAGTCGAACGTCATCTCCGCCGTGCCGTTGTAATACGTGAACGAGAGCGTTTTGATCTGGATGACGCCGTCCTCCTTCATCACCTCGTCCTTGACGTACACGTAGGCCGTACGCAGGTTTTCCAGCCGGGCTTTTTCCTCTTTGAAGGCGGCGTCACGCGCCTCGTCGGAGCGGTAACGCTTGTCCCCGTCCATGCGCTCGTCGAAATTGGCGCGGGCGACCGCCTCGTCGAGGGTGCCGTAGCGCCAGTCGGCCTCGCCCGATTCGCTGAAGAAGAACCGGCTCAGGTACTGTTCGCACAGGGTGAAATAGTTGTCGCAGGAAACGCCGTCTTCCCCTTCGCTGTATCCGCCGCCCTCGGGATCGAGCCAGAGGCAGTTGCCGCGGTAGCTGTAGAGAAATTCTTTCAGGCCCTGCAGCGACGTATAGCGCCCGTTTTCGTCCTGCGCGCCGCCGCCGTCGATGGCGACGAGCATATCCCCCTCCCCGGCGGCAAAGCGCGCCGGAAAGATCGTGCTCGCCATCGAAGAACTGGGGATCTGGTAGTTGACGAGGCTGAGGATGTCGTACGAGAGCGCGCCGCGGCTCTTGAGCCGGTCGAGGTCGTCGATGGCGCCCTCGTCGTAGCTAACGCCGGTGTAGTAGTAGATGTCGAACACCTGCCCGCTCGAAGCGCGCGTGGCGGCCGTGGTGAAGACCAGCAGCCAGAGCACGACGGCGATCGCGCAGATGCCGACGATCTTGAGCCAGTCGTAGGACAGGAGGTGCCCCAGCCTCTTTTTCGTGATTTTTGCGTCCATGTTTTGCGGATGTTCCGGAAGGCTGTCAGCGGATCTCGCGGATCTCGAGGTCGTAATCGAATCCGTTGGGGGCGTGAACGGTCACCCGATCGCCGCAGTGCGCGCCGGCCAGCGCCGCGCCCACGGGCGAATCGATGCTGATGATATTTTTGGAAGGGTCGGCCTCGGTGCTGCCCATCACGGTGTACGTCACTTCCGATTCGAGGTCAAAGTCGTACACGGTGACGACGTTGCCGAAATGCACCTTGCTGTTGTCGGTGCTCTCTTCCATGATCCGCGCGTTTTTGATCTTGTTTTCCAGCTCGCGGATCTCGCTTTCGTTGAGCGCCTCTTCGTTTTTCGCCGCGTCGTACTCGGCGTTTTCGGACAGGTCGCCGAACCCGCGCGCCACTTTGATGCGCTCGGTGATCTCGCGCTTTTTCTCGGTCTGCAGGTATTTGAGGCGTTCCACCGCCTCGTCGTACCCCTTTTGCGTCATGATGAATTCTTCCGCCATGATTGCACACTCCTCATTTTTTGATGCTTCGATAAAAAAATATGCGGTTACGCCGCACGGGTCGGCCCGTCCGGTGACCGTTTTGAAAAGAGTGATTCCGCGGGGTCCGCGGAATCACCTTTCTGTCCGTAAAGCGACTTCATTATACAGTATCAACCGAAAATTGTCAAGTTATAATGCGCGTATGCGCGCGCAGGGAAATTTTTCGCCGTTTATACACAGCCGCCCCGCACGTACGCGGCGATGCGCGCGGTGGCCTCGTCGAGGTTGGCCATGCTCGTGGCGTACGAACAGCGCACGTGGTATTTGCCCGCCTCGCCGAAGGCGTCTCCTGGCACGACGGCCACCTTTTCGGCGCGCAGCAGCCCGTTGGCGAACGCTTCGCCCGTGCGGCCGGTCCCCTTCACGGAAGGGTACACGTAAAACGCGCCGCGCGGCTCGAAGCAGGGCAGCCCGCAGCCGTTGAAAAAGTCGACCATGAAGCGCCGCCGCTTGTCGTACTCGTCGCGCATGCTCTCCACGACGGCAAAGCCGTCGGTAAAGCCGTCTTTCAGCCCTTCCAGCGCGGCGTACTGCGACGCGGTGGGCGCGCACATGATGACGTACTGATGAATTTTGAACAGCGCGTCGTCGATCTCGGGCGGGGCGCAGACGAAGCCGACGCGCCAGCCGGTCATGGCGAACGCCTTGGAAAAGCCGTTGATGAGCACGGTGCGCTCTTTCATGCCCGGCAGCGAGGCGACGGAGACGTGCCGGCCGCCGTAGGTGAGTTCGGCGTAGATCTCGTCGGAAATGACGAGCAGGTCGTGCTTTTCGATGACGGGCGCGATGGCCTCGAGCTGTTCGCGGGTCATGATCCCGCCCGTCGGGTTGTTGGGATAGGGCAGGATGAGCGCCTTGGTTTTGGGTGTGATCACCTTTTCGAGCTTTTCGGGCGTGAGGATGAACCCGTCTTCCTGCACGCAGCGCACGGGCACGGGGGTCGCGCCCGAAAGCTGTACGGCGGGCACGTACGACACGTAGCCCGGGTCGGGCACGAGGATCTCGTCTCCGGGTTCGCACACGGCGCGCATCACCAGGTCGATGCCCTCGCTCGCGCCGACGGTGACGATGATGTGTTCGGGCGGATAATTCACCGCAAAGCGCTCTTCGAGGTAGCGCGAGATCGCCTCGCGCAGTTTGGGCAGGCCGCGGTTGCCCGTGTACTGGGTGTACCCGCGCTGCACCGAACGGATGGCGGCGTTGCGGATGTGCCAGGGCGTGATGAAGTCCGGCTCGCCCACGCCGAGCGAGATGGCGTCCTTCATCTCCGACACAATATCGAAAAATTTGCGGATGCCGCTGGGTTTGAGCGTCTCCGCGCGATGGTTGACGAACTTTCTCATGCCTGCACCGACAATCTCAGCCGATTTTCGTCCTCTTTATCGGCGATGGTCCCTTCGATCTTGTATTTTTTGAGGATGAAGTGCGTGGCGGTGGAGAGCACGTCGTCGAGGGTGGAGAGCCGCTCGGAGACGAAGCGCGCCACGTCGCGCAGCGTGCGGCCTTCGATGAACACCGCCAGGTCGTACCCGCCGCTCATCAGGTAGCAGCTGGTGACCTCTTCGAAACGGTAGATCTCTTCGGCGATGGCGTCGAACCCGCTCGACTTCTGCGGGGAGACGCGCACCTCGATGAGCGCCTGCACCGTCTCTTCGGCGAGCTGTTCGCCGTTGACGATGGCCGTATATTTGACGATGACGCCGCTCTCTTCCATCTCGCGCACGGCGGCGGCGACTTCCGCCTCCGTCTTCCCGAGCATCACGGCGATCTTGGCGGGCGTGCAGCGCCCGTCTTCCTGCAAAATTTTCAAAATGTCCGTGCGGAATTTTTCCATAAGCCTGTTTCCCCTTCCGCCCGCCCCTGCGGCGGCGGTCTGTAACTATTATTGTATGTTTTTTGCGTCGGTCTGTCAATTCTATTTTACTTTTCGGGCAAAAAAAACTATAATCTAAGCGACACCGACGAGGAGGGCGCCCCATGTTCCGCATCTGGGCCAAGATCATAAAAGAGGGAAAGATCGTGCGGCAGTTTGTCTACGAAAACACCGAAGAAAAGCTGACGTATTCGCATTTTCTGAACTACCTGTTCGACATCTGCCGCGAACTGGACTGCCCCACGCCCGTGCTGTTGAAGACGCACATCTTCAACTTTGCCAAGTTCAACCACGTGCGCTTTCTGCCCCGCGATTTTGTGGAAAGCGTCGATTTCGACAGCCTCTGGCTGGAAAACATCGTCGTGTGAGGGGGCAGTTCTCAGAATATTTATTCCTTTACTCCAAAAGTGAAAACCCGCTGCACGGCGGGTTTTCAATTATTCTTATAGTCTTCTTCCTCTTCTTCCTCTTCCTCCTTTGCTTCCACTTCTTGGAACTATTATAGTATTCCGCGACCAAAGCAGTTTCAAAACTGTTTGCTGTTGCGTATTTTGCCCCACGCGACACCCTTCGATTGCCTGTATGATGTCACTAACAGAGGGAATGTTTTCAGCGAACGACACTCCGTATTCTTGAAGAAAAATCCATTTGAATATGTAAAAGCATTCTTTTTGATTGTTGTTTATAATAGAAGTGTCGTAGAAAACGATTTGTTTTGAGGAGACGTCTTTTAACAGCAACAAAATATCAAATTCTTTCCCTGCATATTGTGAGTTGGAAATGCTTGTCCTGTAATGCAAATAAACTGTCACGTCTTTCGGTATTTTTAGGGAAAATTCGCGACGCGCTCTTTTCCAGCACAAGTCCGTTTCGCGGCAAAGACAGGGGTCAAGGGTGTCTTCAAATTCATTTTTGATTTTTCCTTCGGCGTCAAAAACCCAAACCACATTGTAACCACAAGATATATAAAACCTGTTTCGATCCGCGATTTCTTCTGCACTTATAGGGCTGTGCTGAAATTCGATGACCGTATTGTTGATCAAGACATCGGCGCGGTGTTTTTCTTCGCCGTTTTGCACGACGACTTCCTGGCATTCTTCGGGGAAAAATCTTTGCCAGGTACGATGCCATTCGCTCATGTCGTAATTCCAACTATCACATAGCCGCCTGCTTTTGTGCGCAAAATGCTCTTTGACTGCTTCCGATTCTTTTGCCTTCACAATCAATGCTCCGCCGCAAACAGGGCAAAAATACGCGCCGCCCTGCACCGCATCTTCTATCGTTATGCGCTTCCCCTCTTGATCGTTTGCAACAAACATTTTCTTTTCCCCTTATCGTTTGGTCAGCTTCATTTTGACATAAACTTCTAAAAAAGTCAATATTTCTTCTGTTTTTTACCAATCTTTCTTGACAAACCTTCGAAAGCGTGGTATTCTTGCAGGCGGTAGGTTTTCGGACAACACTACCTAAAAACAACCGAGGTAACTGAATAATGAAACACGCAAGCACCAAAAAGCTGTGCCGCGCGGGCATCGTTGCCGCGCTGTACGTCGTTTTGACCTGGCCGCTCGGCTCGCTCGCCTTCGGCACGATGGGCTTCCAGATCCGCCCCGCCGAAGCGCTGACCATGCTGCCGCTGTTCTATGCCGAGAGCATCCCCGCGCTGTACGTGGGCTGCCTGCTCGCCAACCTGATCACCGGGAACGTATGGGACATCGGCCTGGGGAGCCTCTGTTCGCTGGCAGCGGCGGCGCTGACCTTCCTTGCGGGGAAGCTCATCAAAAACACCCCGTTCAAACTGATCGTCGGCGGCGTCTTCCCCGTAGCAATCAACGCGCTCGTCATCCCCGGCGTGCTGTTTTTGGGCGGCAGCGCCTATGCGGGATACTGGTTTATGGCCGCCTCGCTGGCGATCACGCAGGCGGTGTGGGTGTACGGTTTGGGCGTGCCGCTGTATTTCGGCATCCGCGCGCTGCGCAAAAAGGGCGTTTCCGCCTTCTGCGACAACCGCACCGGGCAGCCCCTCCAACGGCCCGACGACACGGCCACCGACGCCAAGGCATAACGCTTTTTTCCCTGTCCGAATTTCCGCACCGAACGGTGCGGAATTTTTTTGCCCGCACGCGCCTGCCCGCGGCCGCATTCGGTTGACTTTTTTCCCCGCACGCGCTATGATACTGTTGCAAAAGCAACACAACGGGGAATGTATGGAAAGAGTTGTCACTTCGCTGTTCGACGGGGTCTCTCCCGAAGAATACGCCGCGATGATGGTCTGCTTCAAGACGCAGATCAAAACGTACCGCAAGGGGGAAGAAGTGCCCATGCCGACGGCGCGCGTGGGCGTGGTGCAGCGCGGGCTGATCAGCCTGATGAAGACGGACATCAACGGCGCGCGGACCATCTTCGAACAGCTTTCGGCCGGGGGCGTGTTCGGCGACATGCTGGGTTACGCCTGGGCGGACGCGAGCTTTTACCTGATCGCGGACGAGGACTGCGACGTGCTGTACATCGACTACGAGCACATCGTCAAGCGCTGCCCGAACGCCTGCGCGCACCACAGCACGGTGGTCGCGAACCTGGTGCGGCTGATGAGCGAAAAGACGCAGTCGCTGTCGGAACACCTGGAAATTCTGACCCGCCGCACCACGCGCGAAAAATTGCTGGCGTATTTTTCGATGCTGGCGGCCAAAAACCGTAGCTCGTATTTTACCCTGCCCTTTTCGCAGACGCGGCTGGCCGACTACATCTGCGTGGACCGCAGCGCCATGGCGCGCGAACTGCGCCGCCTGTGCGACGAAGGGGTGCTGGAAATCGACCGCCGCAACGTAAAACTCATCCGCGGGGCGTGACCTTTTTATAAAAAACCGCCGGACGGGCGGGGATTCCTTTGGTAAGGAATCCCCGCCCGTTTTTGTTTGCCCACGGCAGAACGGTTGGTTCAGCAATATTCCTTCATTTTATTTTCGAGATCCGGGATATCAAAACGGACACATTGGTCGCCCCCTCGCTGCGCAAATTCTTCGGAACAGACGATTTCGGCGAGCAGCCTCTTTTTTTCATCCTGCGGAAACTGCCTTATGGCAAACAAAAACGACAGGATGTTTTCTTTTGCCCCGAGCCAGTATTCGTTGACGAGGTTTTCCGTCTTTTCGCCTTCCTGCTCGTACAGGCGGTCTATCTCTTTGTCCGAGGGCGCCCGCCCGCTGACCTCGGTCAGGCACTGCCGTAAAAGCGCATCGGTCAACGCATCGACCTCACGCAGAGGGTTGCGCGGGTCACGATAGCCGTTGACCACCATCCTGCCCAAATACACCAGGCGGATCAATGTTTCCGCATCTTTTTCGTCGATTGTGATTGTCATTTTTTTACTCCTTTGTTTTTTCTTTTTATTTCTGCCGCTGGTTTTTCCGAATTTCGCAAATATTTGTTTCAAAATTGGCCAATGTTTATAGAAACATTGTCTATTTGCTTGTGAAAATAGTATAGCATAAATAAAAAATATTGCTCGCTTTTGCGCGTGTATTTTTTAGCGAAAAAAAGGAAGTTTGCGCGAATCGTGTCGATTTCTGCTGATTTTCAAAAACGGTTTCTCGAATTGACGGAAGAACTGGAAATAAAAAATAAGACAGAACAGGCCAAAGCGCTGAACCTGCCCTATTCTACCTTTCTGAAAATCACGCAGTATGGAATTTTGCCGAAACCGCTGACGTTGGTACGGCTTGCCGATTTTTTCGCCGTCTCTTTGGAATATCTTTTGGGCCGAAGCGACCGCTACGAGTTTACCCCGTCGCAGCCGCCGAAAACCTTTCATCTGCGCTTGAAACAATTGCTCGAAGAGCAAAACGAAACCGTTTACCGCGCGGCGGAAACGACGCATATCCACCGCAACAACATTGCGCAGTGGCTGAAAAAGGGATATGTGCCCTCTTTGGACGATTTGCTGAACCTTGCAGAACATTTCGACGTTTCGCTCGATTATCTCCTCGGGCGGACCGACGACCGGAATTTCTGAACGCTTGCGGTTTCTGCGCCAAACGAGGCCACCGCCCGCGCTGTTGCGCGGGCGGCGGCCTTTGATACGACGGTAAATTCACGACAAACCCCGCGGCCGACCCGCGGGGTTTGCTGTACGGTCGGAAAATTTTTCGCGGTTTTTTACGCCTGTTCCGCCGCCCGCGCTTTGACGATCTTTTCCGCTTCGGGCGCGGGGACTTCCATTCTCTCGCAAAAGCAAAAACCGCGCTTTTTGCTTTTGCCCCCTGCGCTTTGCAAAAAGCGTGGCGGAAGAGGGTGAATTTGCGGCATTGTATAAAGGCGTGCCCCAAAATATGCCGCAAAGAGGGAGAAACCGCTGCGAAGCGGCTTGGCCGCGGACAGCGGTGTCTCCTTCCGGTCACGGAAAATTTTTCCGTCGGCACGGAAAAATTTTCGTGAATCCTTTTACGCCTGTTCCGCCGCCCGCGCTTTGACGATCTTTTCCGCTTCGGGCGCGGGGACTTCTTCGTAGCGGGCGAGTTCCATGGCGAATTTGCCGCGGCCCTGCGTCATGCTGCGCAGGTCTGTGGCATATTTTTGCAGTTCAGACTGCGGCGCTTCGGCGTTGACCACCTGCATATTGTCGACCAGGTCGATGCCGAGGATGCGCCCGCGGCGCTTGTTCATGTCGCCCATGATGTCGCCCAGATACGCCTCGGGGATGCCGATCTTCAGCTTCATGATCGGTTCCAGAAGCACGGGCCTGGCGTTTTTCAGCCCCTCTTTGAAGGCGAGGGCCGCCGCGAGCTTGAACGCCATTTCGGAGGAATCGACGTCGTGATAGCTGCCGTCGTAGAGCACCGCGCGCAGGCCGGTGACGGGGTAGCCCGCCAGAACGCCGTGCGGCAGGCACTCGATGAGGCCCTTTTCGACGGCGGGAATGTACTGTTTGGGCACCGAGCCGCCCACGACCTCTTCGGCGAATTCAAACGTGCCGTCGAAAGGCTCGAAGCGCACCTTGCAATGGCCGTACTGGCCGTGCCCGCCCGACTGTTTTTTGTGCTTGCCTTCGGCCTCGACCGTCTTGCGGATGGTCTCGCGGTAGGCGATCTTGGGCGTTTTGAGCAGCGCGGAGACGTTGAATTTGGCTTTGAGCTTTTTGTTGATGACATCCAGCTGGGTCTCGCCCTGGCCGCTTAAGATCATCTCGCCCGTTTCGGGGTTTTTGGTGACGGTGAAGGAACGGTCCTCCTCGGCCAGGCGGTTGAGGCCCTGGAAGATCTTGTCTTCCTCCCCTTTCTTTTCGGCGTAGATGGCCATGGAGAGCACGGGCCGGGGGAAGTGGATGGGGTCGAACTTCACCTTGGCGGATTCGTCGCAGAGGGTGTCGCCGGTGTTGGTGTTGGAAAGTTTGCTGACGGCGCCGATGTCGCCCGCGCCGAGTTCGGCGGTGGGTTCCTGTTTTTTGCCTTTCAGCAGGTAGATCTGGCTGATGCGCTCGGTCTTGCCGGTGGTGGCGTTGTAGACGGTGCTGCCCGCCTTGAGGATGCCGCGGAACACCTTCATCACGTTGAGTTTGCCGACGAAGGGGTCGACGGTCGTCTTGAACACCTGGGCGGCGAAGGGCGCCATCGCCTTGCAGGAGATGGGCACGAGCTCGTCGCCGTCCTCGCTCTGGGCGAGGATCTCGCGGCGCTCGACGGCGTTGGGCATGTATTTGACGATCTCTTCGATGAGGTTGATGATGCCGCGGTTCTGCAGCGCGGAACCGGCCATCACCGGGATGGTGTTGACGTTGTAAATGCCCTTGCGGATGCCGAGGATGACCTCGTCTTTGGTGAGCGCCCCTTCGCCGAAGTATTTATCCAGCAGCTCTTCGTCGTTTTCGGCGGCAGTCTCGGTCAGGCTCGCCTGCATGTCGGCCAGGGTGGGGCGGATGTCGTCGGGGATGAGGATGTCTTTGAGGCCGGTGCCCGTGAACTGGTACGCCTTTTCGGTGAGGGCGTTCACGTAGCCGATCATCTTGTTCCCCTCCATGAGCGGGATCTGGATGGGCGCGATCTTGGCGGCGTAGCGCGCTTTGAGCGCGGCCACGGTGCCGGGGTAGTCGGCGTTCTCCTTATCCATGCCGTTGATGAAGATGACCATGGGGATCTTGTTTTTCAGGCAGATGTCGACGGCCTTTTCGGCGCCCACGGTCAGCGAGCCGGACGCGCCCGTAACGATGAGCGCGCCGCCCGCGGCGCGCAGCGCCTCGGAAAGTTCGCCCTCGAAGTCGTAAAACCCGGGCACGTCCAGAAGGTTGATCTTCACGTTGTCCCACATGACGTACGCGACCGACAGCGAGATCGACATTTTGCGCGCGATCTCCTGCTCGTCGTAGTCGGTAACGGTGGTGCCTTCCGTCACTTTGCCCAGGCGGTCGGTGGCGCGCGCATTGAAGAGGATCGCCTCGCAGACGGAGGTCTTGCCCTCGCCGCTGTGCCCGATGACCGCGATGTTCCGGATATTTTCGCCCTGTATGATCATAATAACGCTCCCTTATCGGCGGACAAAGATTTCCGCATATGCAAGCGTCCGCCTTTTTCATTATATACCATGCGCGGGATTTTTTCAATAGAAAATGAAAAAAAAGACAAAAGAATGTGATTTTTTCACCGTTCTTTCCCTTTCGGCGCCCCTTCCGCCCGCGCGGGACAGCGCCACGGGCGGCGCCTGCGCCGTTTTTTTGCCCGCCGCGCGCAAGCGCTTGCACAATTTTGCTCCGCGCTTTATAATAAAGAAAAACCCGGACGGAGGGAGCCATGCAGGAAACGTTTATCCGCGAGATCGCGCTGTTGGGGGAAGAGGGCTTCGCGCGGCTTGCGCGCGCGCGCGTCGCGGTGTTCGGCGTCGGCGGGGTCGGCTCGTACGCGGCCGAGGCGCTGGCCCGGGCAGGGATCGGCGCGCTCGACTTCGTCGACGGAGACGCGGTGGCGCCTTCGAACGTCAACCGCCAGCTGGTGGCGCTCTCTTCCACCGTCGGCCAGAACAAGGCGGAAGTGATGGCCGCGCGGGCGCGGGAGATCAACCCCGACGCCGCCGTGCGCGCCTTCCCCTGCTATTTTGACGCAAAAACGGCGGACGCGTTCGATTTTTCGGCCTACGACTACGTGGCGGACTGCATCGACAGCGTGGAAGAAAAAGTGCTCCTGCTGGCGCGGGCGCGAGCCGCGGGGGCGCGCGCCGTCTCGTGCATGGGCGCGGGGAACAAATTCGACCCCATGGCGTTCCGCGTGGCGCCCCTCGAAAAGACGCGCGTCTGCCCGCTGGCGCGCATCCTGCGCAAAAAACTGCGCGAGGCGGGCGTTGCGGGCGTGCTGGCCGTGTATTCGGAAGAGGAGCCGCGCCGCCCCGCCGCGCTCGGCGCGGCGGGCGAAAAGTTTGTGGGGAGCCTGTCGTTCGTGCCCCCGGCCGCGGGGCTGCTGCTGGCGGGGCACATCATCCTGGAACTGGCAGGAGCCGCTGCCCCCGCAGGATCCGTATAAACCGTCCCGCCCGCGCAGCTGCGCGGGCGGGGTTTACCGTTTGCAGAAAAAAAACACCGTCCGCAGGCGGTGTGATCGAAAACATGAAGGATCCGGACCCGGGACCGCTTTCTTACGCGCGGGGCCGACGGGCGGCCCTTGGGGCGCTCAGGCGAGGAAGCGCCGCAAAAAGGCGGCGACGCCGTCTTCTACGTTGGAGGCGGCTACGGCGTCCGCCACAGCCCGCACGGCGGGGGCGGCGTTGCCCATGGCCACGCCCGTTCCGCATTCCGAAAGCATTTCGATGTCGTTTGCATCGTCTCCGAAGGCTACGGCGTTGCGGAGGGGGATGCCGCAGCGCTCCGCGACGAAACGGACGCCCTGCGCCTTGGAAACGCCCGCCGCGGCGATCTGGCAGATCGTGCCGCCGTCGGTGACCGTGCCCGTCACGCCGGCGGGCAGGGCCTCCGCCAGCCGCGCGACGTTCGGCGGCGCGCCGTAGGCAATGATCTTGTGTGCGCCTGCAAAGGAGAGCGAGGCGAGGTCTTCCGGCTCCGTTTTCGCGTCCGGCCAGACGACGGAGAGGTCAAAATTGGCGTGCAGGACGTCGTCGATCTCGAAAAACATCTGCCCGACCCCGGCGTTCTGCGCGCGGGCGAGCACGGCCAAGGCGTCGGCGCGGGCGATCGTGCGGGAAAAGAGGCGCTCTCCGCGCTCTTCGATGAGGGCGCCGTTGTAACAGACGAACGCAATGTCCGCCAGCGACGGCGGGAGAAGGCTGCGCACGTCGCGCGGGGGCCGGCCCGTGGCGACGCACAGAACGTGCCCCGCGGCACGCGCGGCGGCGAGGGCGCGCGCCGTGTTTTCGGAAACGGTGTTGTCGCGGTGCAAGAGCGTTCCGTCGAGGTCGAAGGCAAACAGGTACTTCATACCGGCATTATACCCCGCGGGGCGCGGGGTTGTCAAATCCCGCGGCGGCGCTGCCCGCCGCGCCCTTTCTGATCCGCGTTTTGAAAATTTAACGACTAAACGCCGGCGGCACCTGCCGTTGACAAAACCGCCCCGCAGATTTGCAGGGCGGTTTTTTGTTAAACGGCTATTTTATAAATTCACAATTGACCCAAACATTATGGCAGACCCAGTCGTCACTGAATGTCCCGGAGCCGTAATACCACAACCTCAAAGCGGAATTCGAAGTAATCGTCTGAGGGATCGCCGAAAGGTTGATATATCCCGTAACGGTATGGGTCAATACTCCCTGCTCTTTATATCCGGGGCCGTGTTCAAATTGTAAATCCAACAACACGGGAGCAGACGTCCCACCATCCGCAGCTGTTACGACTATGTGCTGATACCCGTCATCAATTTCTCGCACCTCGATCTGAATGGTTATTTTTATTTGGGTATAGCCCTGCTGGCGCAGCTGGTACATTGTTTGCCCGTTCATGAAATACGAAGTCGAACACACATCCGAAACATTTTCCGTATAGTGGTCGTCTGTAATTGTAACCTGTGTGCCACGCACATGCCAAAAATACGGTTCGATCGAACTGGTGAAATGCATATCACCTTGCACATTGCCGTAAGAAGTCGGCGCTTTTAGTTTTATTGTGGAAGAATTCACGGTGCAAGAATAATAACATTCCATACCCGGATTCATTCCCTGTTTTACGGGAAGAGAAACGCTGTCGCCATAGTTTACAGCCTCAATGAAGGCGCCGTCAATATAAATATGGCAGGGTTTCATTTCCCAAACGGCGTAGAGTATGACTTTGCCGCCCTGCTCGGCGGTGAGGTTGCAGACGGAATCTTTGTCCCCGTAAACGACAGCACCGCCCGGCGTCGTCGCCCAGCCTTGAAAGTTATAATTTGTTCGCGTAAATTGATTTTCTCTGAGCGACGAACTTGTGCCATACTCATGCACCGTAGGCGCCATCACCCCGAGCCCGCCGTTGGCATCGTATTCCACCTTATATGTATTGGCTTTACAATCCGGAGACAATATTATATAGTGATTTTCCTGTGCATTCGGCGAAAGATCCGGCATTTTTGTCCATTGCACTTTCACAGTTACGGGATTGCCCTCGGCGTCCGTTATGATATTGCCGTCTTGATCTTTCTTTTCATAATACCAACCCGAAAATGTATGTCCTACCAGTTCGAGTTCCGGAAGTTCAATATCTTCTCCATAATACGCGGTGATACTATTAAATCTGATTCCTTCAAACTCGTCGAACTCGATCGTGTGCCTTTCTTTTACCCACTTCGGCCTGATACTGACAATTTCTCCGTCTTCTCCCAAATCGGGGACCTCATCCCAATCCCAAGTCGGACCGCCATATTCGAAATGGCTGAAAATTTCTCCTACTTTGAAACTCCTCGGATCCGCCTTGAACCTCGGCACAAGATTGATCATATCAACGGTTGTCCCATATTGCAGATAGTGCTCGTCATCGTAAAATTGCAACTCGCCTTCGTCAACGCCCAGCCAAATGCACAGATTGGTGTCTACGATCTGTATTTCATAACTTTCTACCGTCCACTCGGCGCGCAGCGTCGTGTTTTCGGCCTTGTCCCAAGGGCGCGTACTTTCCCCCTCCGCCGTGATGTACTCGACGTTCCCGTCAAACCACCCGTTAAACCGATTGCCTTCGAGGGTTGCCGTCGTTTCTACGGTGAAAGATGAGCCGAACAAAACCTCTACGGAAGCGGGCCCCACGACCGTTCCTCCGTTGCCGTCAAACGTGATCGTATACGTTTTTGCGTCCCATTTTGCATACAGATTCAGCGAAACTTCGCTGTCCCAATACTCCTTTTCGCGGTAGTCTGTTCCGCTGAAATCGGGATTGTCGTACCATCCGCCGAAATCGTAACCGGTTCTTGTCGGTTCGGGCAAAGTGATCAGTTCTCCGTCATGCACAGACAGAGATTGATACAACACATTTTCGCTGAACAGCAGCACGACGATCGGGATCGAATCGATCCGCGATGCCGCGTAGTCTGAAAACGCCGACCGATAATCCGCCAACTGCGCATACGGCACCCAAACCATGCACTCGTTGCCGTTAAATACCTGGCTGCCCGCCGTCGGCACGGTATGTGAATCGAAATGCACGACAGTCAGATTGCTGCAATTGGCAAATGCGTTATCGCCGAGGGACGGCGCATTTTGAATGCGCACGGTCTGCAAATTGCCGTTGCCCGCAAAGGCATATTCCGCAATCGACGTGACCGATACGGGCAGCGTTATATCTGCGGCGACGTTGCACGCCTGCAAGAGCTGCGTTTTATCTTTGTTGTACAGAATATTCCCCGCGGCGGAATAATTCGGATTGGCGGCAGCCACAGACAAATTGAGTGTGCTGCACCCGGCAAATACCTTTGTCCCGATACTCGTAACGGACGACGGAATCGATACATTTGTCAACCCGGTGCAATTTTCGAAGGCCGAGGCGCCGATGCTTTGTACTGACGCCAAAGAAATGCTCGTCAATCCGCTGCAGTTTTTAAACGCCGAAGCCCCAACGCTCTGTACTGACGCCAAAGAGACGCTCGTCAAGCCGGTACAATTTTCAAAGGCCGAGGCACCGATGGTTTGCAGAGAATCGGGTAAAACCAGCTCCGTAATTTGCGTCTGATTTTGGAATGCTGTATCTCCGAGCTGCGTGACTGTGCGGCCATTGATGGTTGACGGAATAACCAATGAATCGGCTATGGAATAATTGACGCCGTCAATTCGGATTTCGTTCGTTCCGATATTGGTCGTAAACAGTTTTGCGCTCTGCAATGCACCATATGCGTTTAGCTTTTTTACGGTTTGCATTGCAGTCCCGCCCGATTCATTCGGTACGGATATCGTAATATTGTCGGCACCGGCAAGAATCCCGTTTTTTAAATCGGCACCGGTCAAAGTCGGGTTAGCCGATAACATCAGCGCGGCAACCCCTGTAACATGCGGCGCCGCCATAGAGGTGCCTTGCTTATAATCGTAACCGCTTGATTTTAAATTCGTTGGAACCGTACTATAAATACTTCTCCCCGGTGCATAAATCGAGACGGTATCTGTTCCATAATTGGAAAAAGAGGATTTTCCGCCGTCTCGGTCGATAGCGCCCACAGATATAACTTGATCGCTGACGCCGGAATATGCGGCATTTGTTTCGTCTGAATATTCAGAAGGATAATGTGCCGTTACATCCACATTCCTCTCATCATTGCCTGCGCTGCACACAAATAATCCCGTATAGGAATCTAACGCGCCTTGTATACCGCCCCAAGGAGCATAAGCTCCTGCACTTAAATTCAATATAGGAATATTGTTGTTTTTTGCCCAATTGATTGCTTTTGCTGTAGCACTTCCATCAAACATCCAATCGTCTTCTTCATCAAACCAATCAACGACCTGCAAAGGCACCAATGTTATCTCCCAGTTGACGCCGACGACGCCGACACCGTTGTTTCCGCAGGCACCGACTGTTCCTGCCACGTGCGTGCCGTGCCCGGTCGGGTCGTCGCTTGTATTGCTGTTATTGTTGACAAAATCCCACCCCTCTGCCAGGTTGGCATTCAGATCCGGATGATTTGCAATGCCCGTATCGATGATCCCCACTTTCACTTCGTGGCTGCCCGTCGTAATATCCCAGGCTGAGACGGCGTCGATGCCGTCCTCATCATCCATCCCCCATAAATCTTCATAATCCGTGTCATTCGGGATTTCAGCAAAACTTGCGTAATAATTCGGAGAAGCGCTCAACACCCCGTCGACTTCTTCTAGCTGATCGATCACTTCGAGGACGTTTTCTTTGGAATCCACCGGCAAATGGAGCTGTAAGATCTGTTTGAATCTGGATTCGTCAAAATATTCTTTTGCCTCAATGTCCCCCGTCATCGCCGTCAGATCTTCGATCGAAGAAATATCGATATCCCCGAAAAAGGACGGCGCATATACTTTGTTTACTTCGCTGGCTTCTTCGGTCATGGTGACGAGTACGCTCGTTCCGTCAAAACCTTCTTCCAACGATATCGCAGCACTGTCTTCTGGGAGCACCTGCGTATCTGCAAAAGCGGACAGAGTCCCCATAGTGACCGAAAACGATAATAAAGCAACAAGCAATAATACAGCAAAGAATTTGTATTTTTTCATAAACAATATTCCTCCTTAATTATCTTTCCACACCCGAATTGAACTGGAATAGCTATATGTATACAAAATTTCTCCTACTTCTTGCGAGTAGTGGCCGCCAATATTTTCCGGATAACCCGTAAATGCATCGCTATACCTGAATGCATAATATCCGTTATAACATCCGAGATATATTACTATAGTAAAATCATTTGCCGTCGCCTCCGGGGCGCGCTCAATGTCACGAAAATGTTTCGCAAGACTTTCCCGAATCTTCAACGATATTTCTTCGCTCAGTTCTCCGATGGGTTCCGGTTCGAAATTTCGCAAAGCCCGTTTGTTCCGTTCCTGATCGCCGTTGTAATAGGCGATATTCAAAAAATCGCGATAGCGGATCGCACGGGCTTCGTAAATTTCCTGCAAGGTATAGAGAGGCCCTCCCTCGATCTCTGCCGTGTTTACTTCCCACTCCGTCACTGTTTTGCACCCGCACAAAGCCCCGACCCCCAGCAGCAGAGCCGCAAGCAACACTGCCAATAACTTTTTCATATCAATTCTCCTTTTATTTTAATCGGTTTTATTTTTTTGTTTAACCGCTCTGCATCGGTACCACCCCCTTTCCGCGCGCATGGCGCGCGTTGCCGATACTTATACTGCATTACTATTGTATCACTGTGCCTGCACAATTTCAACACTTTCTGAAAAAACATTTCAACGATTTTTCCGGTAGCAGACCGGCCCGAAACGCACCCGAAAAAGCCCGCGGCTTCTGCCGCGGGCGGTAAAAAACATGGAGCCTCAGAGAAAAAAGCTGAGGATGAGCAGGGCGATGACGCCGGGGATGCCGAACACGCCCGTGATCAGCGCGGACCACCACGTGACGGGGATGGAAACGGCGGGGATGAGGTTCAGGAGCAGGATCGCGCCGATGCCGACGGCGGCGTTGAGCGCAACCTTGAAAATGGTCTTGAAGGCGACTTTGAACAGTTTGAGCGCGATGCACAGCACGATGACGGCGCCGATCGCGATCAGGATAAATTGCAGAATTTCGGGCATACGGATCTCCTTTTTTTCTGACAGTATGCCGAAAAAACGCCCCGCTTATCCGCCGAGGGGCGTGTGCGGCAACGCGGCATTTTTCCGCCCGCCGGATCCGAACAAACGCCGCGCCCCGGTACAGAAAAACCACGGCGCACAAGGCGCCAAATAAAAATCTTCGGTTAAGAAAAGACCGCGCGGAAGGATCCTTCCGCGCGGTGCGTTTCTGTTTGTTTCCGGCATTGCGCCGCCCCTGCCGGGGCAGCCGGCCTTATTCGTAGTCGACGACGTTGACCCACTTTTCGAGGAAGGCCTGCTCTTCGGGAACGGCCTTGATCGTCTGGCTGGCGGCGACGATGGGCAGAGCCTTCTGCACGAGCTGTTTGGCGATGCCCGTCTTTTCGCAGAAGAGTTTGAGGTACTCTTCGGCGATCTCGTCTTTGCCTTCGAGCTTGAACAGCAGGTAGGTGCGCGCGGCGTCGCAGCGGGCGTTGCCCTGCGTGGCGTGCGCCCAGTCGATGATGAACTTGCGGCCGTCCGGGCTGACGATGATGTTGCCGGGGTTGAAGTCTCCGTGGCAGAGCTTGTCGTGCGCGGGCAGCGAATCGAGCAGGATGTGCAGATCGTAGCGCGTGGTCTTGTCGAACTTGGTCGAGCTGATCTTGCGGTGCATCTTGTCTTTCAGTTTGGTCAGAAGCGGCACCTTCTGGCTCAGCACTTCGACCTGCAGGTCGACGAACTCTTCGAGATACTGCTGCATTTTGTCGGGATTTTCGTCCATCAGCTGCTGCAGGGTCTTGCCTTCGACGTAATCGAGCATGATCGCCCATTCGCCGTTGACTTTGGTGACCTCGTGCACGGCGGGCACGTTGAGGGTGGTGCCCTCTTCCACGCGCGCCGTGTTGAGCGCCTCGTTCAGCACGTCCGACTTCGGGTACGTGTTGTTGAACAGTTTGACGAGCGTTTTGCCCTCGCGGTAGATGGTCTTTTTCTCGGTTTTCTGAATGATTTCCGCCATGGTGATTTCCCCTCCTTATTTACCGTAATAGCATTTGAGATACATATCTTTGATCTCGGAAATGAGCGGGTAACGGGGGTTCGCGCCCGTGCACTGGTCGTCGAACGCCTGTTCGCTCATCTCGTCGAGCCTGTCGAGGAAGTTCTTTTCGTCCACGCCGTAGTCTTTGATGGTCTTTTTGATGCCGACGGCCGCTTTGAGCTCTTCGATCGCCTTGATCAGGTTTTTGACCTTTGCGTCGTCGTCCTTGCCGCCGAGGCCGAGGAATTCGGCGATTTCCGCGTAACGGCGCTTGGTGTGCGGGTAGGCGTACTGCGGGAAGGTGCCCATTTTGGTCGGCACTTCGGCGCTGTTGAAGCGGATCACTTCGCTGATCATCAGCGCGTTGGCGACGCCGTGCGGCAGATGATGGAAGGCGCCGAGCTTATGCGCCATCGAATGGCAGACGCCGAGGAAGGCGTTCGCGAAGGCGATACCGGCCATGCAGGACGCGTCGGCCATCTTTTCGCGCGCTTCGGGGTCGTTCGCGCCGTTGTTGAACGAACGGGGCAGATACTCGAAGATGAGTTTGAGCGCGACCAGCGCCTGGCCGTCGGTGTACGGCGTGGCCATGATGGAGGCGTACGCCTCGAGCGCGTGGGTCATCGC
>ERZ1090861.505-NODE-505-length-23688-cov-12.203867_pt1 | contig 23688 bp, 20 predicted proteins | sample MGYA00478482_ERZ1090861 | MGnify/ENA primary metagenome ERZ1090861 (study PRJEB33644, sample SAMEA5815744) | chicken gut metagenome | biome: Chicken; feature: Gastrointestinal Tract; material: Caecum | place: Ireland | collected 2019-01-01 | study: A study of the... | reverse complement strand
CCCCTCATGATTGAGGGGCGGGGGGAGCTGAATAGGCGAAGCCTATTTTTTATGTAGACGTGCAGCAGGGAGACCGGATCATTGTGCGGATTATGACCGACGAGGACGGTTCTTACTACGCTTCTGTCTTCAATTATGACAGGGGAATTGTTCTGGGCGGCTTCCTGCTCGTCTTCTTCGTTCTGCTTGCGGCACTGGGCGGAAAGAAGGGACTGGGCGCCCTGGCAGGACTTCTGCTCACTCTGGGCTGTATCTGGTTTATCCTGATCCCCTGCCTGCTCCGGGGCGTCCCTGCGATACCGGTAACCATTGCTGTGTCAGCGGTATCAGCGGCAGCGGGGCTGATCTTCTTAAACGGATATTCGAAGAAAACATTCTGCGCGGTCTGCGGCTGTGTGGGCGGCGTTCTGGTATCGGGAATTGCCGCGGCAGTAGTTGGGACTCTTTCTCCTATGAACGGTTTCAATATGCAGGAGGCGGAAAACCTGATCCTGTATGGGGCGGATGAGGGGCTGAAAGTCAGCGGCCTGCTGGTATGCGGTGTTCTGATCTCCGCGCTGGGAGCAGTGATGGATGTGGCCCTTGGCATTGCGTCGTCGGTATGGGAGATGAAGGAACAGAATCCGGATGCTTCCGCAGGCAGCCTGTTCCGCTCGGGTATGCAGATCGGAAAGGATGCGATGGGAACTATGGCGAATACACTGATTCTGGCTTTTGCAGGTTCCTCTCTCAATATGCTGATTCTGGTGCAGACTTATGATATACCATTTCTTCAGCTGATCAATACGGATTCTATTGCTCTGGAAGTGGTACAGAGCGTGGCAGGATCTGTCGGAATTCTGCTGACCGTTCCTCTCGTGGCTTTTATCAGCGCAAGGCTTATGGCGCGCAGGAAAAAAGCGGGAGTTTAATATAGATGGCGCCGGTAATAAAACGGCGCCGCAGCAACACATTTATTTTTCAGAACAGGAGGATGAAGATGAAAAAGAAAGGAAAAGCGGCACTGGGCGCAAGACTGACTGCCCTGTGTATGGCGGTTCTGATGGCCGTGTCCATGCTGCCGGCACAGATGGTTTCGGCGGCAGAGTCTTCCTTCGGGAAGATTGACGCAGAGCAGGATTTTACCACGGGCCGTTATGTTATGGTGACAGATACCGGGTATGCGCCGCAGAAAATTGACGGCACATGGCTGCCGGCAGATAATCTCGGAACAGAGCCCGGGGATATTGTATCAGCTCCGGCAGACGAGACGGTCTGGGAGATTGCAGTTGCGGCTGACACCGCTACCATCAAAGATATGGACGGGAAGTTTATTGCGCCGTCAGGCGGCAATAATAATGGAATCACGGCATCCGATACAGAATATCAGTGGAAATGGGAATGCAGGGACGGAAAGTTTACCTTCAGCGGCCAGGGAGAAGATACTGTAGTTCTGGCAAGCAACAGAGGAAGCCAGAATAAATTCCGGGCTTACAAGACTACAACGGTAAGTGGAAACCCCAATGGATATCCTTCAGAATTCACACTGTACAAAGAAGAATCCGGTGGAACATCCGAGGGAACGGTGGCAGCACCCCAGGCGTCTCCTCAGGCAGGAGAAGTGGCTGCGGGAACAGAAATTACGCTGACGACAATCACATCCGGGGCCCAGATTTATTTTACACTGGACGGAAGTGATCCGACGGTTGAGACAAATGAGGCGAGGAAACTCTACAGCGCAGATCATATGCCGGTAATTACGGAGGACTGTACTCTGAAAGCCGCTGCAGTGCTGGAGGGCGTGTACAGTGCGGTTCAGACTCTGCAGTATACTGTTTCTGAGAGCGGAGAAGTTTCCGCTGTACCTGAGGACGGAGATCGGGTCGTGATCTACGCGCCTGCATATAATAAAGCGCTTTCAGCTGAGTACAATGGTTTCTACAACAAAGGCACAGATGTGACAGTAGAGAGCGACGGAGCCCTTTCCGGATATACAGATGCAGATGTCTGGACAGTTGCAGTTAACGAGGACGGGACTTACAGCTTCTCCTATAATGGACAGAATATTGGTATGGGAGACAGCTATTCCAGCATGCCGCTGGGAGAGAAAAATGACAAGTGGGTCCTTGAAGACGCAGGAGAAGGACTTTATTATGTGAAGAATACAGTTCGCGAAGCGTATATGGAGTGGTATGACAGCAACGGGAACTGGAGTGCATACTACAACATTGCAGAGGGCAGTGAGGGAATGTTCGCCCTGAAGTTCTATAAGGTAACAGACGAGCCGGGCAATCCTGATGAGCCGGACGAACCGGGAACAGTGGAAGGCCTTGAGGTGGAGGCGTCTCCGAAGAGCGGCGCCAGTGTAGTGGAAGGTCAGAAGATCACTCTGGAAGCTGCCGACGGCGCAGAGATCTACTATACAATGCATACAGACGGAACAGAGCCGGCAGATCCGGAGGCGGGAAATGCAGAGCAGCTCTACACAGAGCCCCTGGAGATCACGGCCACACCAGAGAAGGATAAGCCAATCATCGTAAAAGCGCTGGCTTGTATTCCCCGAAATGGAGATGCGGAAGCACAGACCGGTGAGATCTATACTTTTACATATAAAGCGCCTATGATGATCGAGGACTACGGTCTGTATTTCGGACAGTTACATGCGCATACAAACCTTTCTGACGGAACCGGTACGGTGGAGCAGGCGTTCGAGCACGCGGCCAATGTGGAGAATCTGGATTTCCTTGCACTGACAGACCATTCCAACTCCTTTGAGGGACAGAGCGGACTTCCCAGTGCAGGCACAACCCATCTGGGTGATGAGAATGCCGAGGAAGTAAATGCTTCCTGGAGAGAGGGACGTGAAGGCGCAAGAGCCATCACAGCCCAGGAAGGCGATTTTGTAGGAATCTACGGATTTGAGATGACATGGTCCGGCGGAGCACCGGGACATATCAATACATTTAATTCTGAAGGATTTGAAAACAGAAACGCGGAGCCTTACAGAAAAGGCGACAACTATGAAGTGCTGGAAGCTTACTATAATACCCTGAATGAAAATCCGGAGACCATCTCCCAGTTCAACCACCCGGGAGATACATTCGGTGATTTCATGGATTTCGCCCTCTATGATCCGGTCATTGACAATCAGATGACGCTGATCGAGGTAGGAAACGGCGAGGGATCCATCGGAAGCTCGGGATATTTCCCGTCCTACAGCTATTACACAAGAGCTCTTGACAAGGGATGGCATGTGGCGCCGACCAACAATCAGGACAACCACAAAGGCAACTGGGGTGATTCCAACACGGCGAGAAGTGTTGTGCTCTCTGACGGACTTTCTGAGGATGCGATTTACGATGCAATGAAGAATTACCGCGTATATGCCACAGAGGACAATGATCTGTCTATCCTGTATTCCCTGAACGGAAATGCAATGGGCTCAATCCTTGACGAGCAGGACGAGATCAATATAAAGGCGGAAATATCCGATCCGACAGACACCAGCGGAGAGACTAAAGTAGAGGTTATCGTAAACGGAGGACAGACGCTGGCGGAGAAGACCTTTACCGGCGGCAGCGCTACGGTGGAATTTAATAATCTTTCCACAGGATACGGATATTATTACCTGAGAATTACCCAGGCCGACAAACAGATCGCGGTGACCGCGCCGGTGTGGACGGGAGAGAGTGTAAACGCGGGAATCTCCAATACGTCCAGCGATGTGGCTATGCCGATCCGGGGAGACGAGATCAATATCTCCAGCCAGATCTTCAATAATCTGAGTGATGATATGACAGTAACATCACTGACTTACACTATGGAAGGACAGACAGAGCCGTTCCACATAGCGGATGTATCACAGATCGGTGATAACGGTGTGATCAGCGCGAGAGGCTCCTTTGCGTATTCTTTCCCGTACACAGCGGATCAGGCAGGCGGATTCAATATCAACGCCGAAATGAAAGCCCTGATCGGAGGAGAAGAATATACCTTTACGGATGTGCTCAAGCTGAGCGTTTCCGACCCGTCCATTGCCACAAAAGTGCTGATAGACGGAACGCATTACAATGACTATGTAAACGGATATTATTCCGGAAATATGACCAACTTTATCAATATGGGAACCTCGGACAATATCCAGGTGAAGATCGTACAGCCGGGCGAGAAAGTAACTTCGGAGATGCTGCAGGATGTATCTCTTTTTGTGATCTCCGCGCCGCTGAAATACACAAGCGACTATACCGGAGAGGCACAGCCCAGTGTATTCGAGGATGAATTTGTAAATGTAGTCAGCGATTATGTAAATGGCGGCGGAACCGTTGTAGTATGCGGCCTGGCAGATTATCAGGACGCCAACAGCGGACTGCCCTATACATCTTACGAGCAGGCAAATAAACTGCTGGAAGGCATGGGATCCACCATGCGGATCAATGACGATGAGCTGATCGATCAGGATGAAAACGGCGGACAGCCGTACAGACTGTACTTTGACGATTTTAATTATGACAGCACGGATCCGGCAGTCCAGAGCATCCTGGAAGGCGTGGCGGAATCAGGACTTACTTACAGCTCCTACTCCGGATGTTCTGTCAGTGTAGGAGAGGGTGAAGCAATCGTATACGGACATGATACGACTTATTCAATCAACAGCAAGGCTCCGGCTCAGGGGCATGACAAACCGGTACTGAGCTACAGCGCACCCTACGACGCGTCCACGGCGGTTGTGCCGAAGGGCGAAGTTGTATCCATGGCTACAGAGGCGGTAGGCAGCGGACGTGTCTATGCGTGCGGCACTGTATTCTGCTCCAACTTTGAAGTGTCAGCGGAAGATCAGGTATCCTACGCAAACGGCATCATGGCGCAGAATCTTCTGAGTGATGTAAAAGTCGAACCTGAGATCAGCACCATTCAGGAGGCGCGTGCAGGTGAGGACGGAGAAGTGTTCACTGTAATCGGAACTGTGGCAAACGGAACAGCCGAGAGCGGAAACGCATTCTTTAACACCATCTACATTCAGGACGATGAAGGCAACGGAATCAACGTATTCCCGATTGACGACAGCAATATCCGCCGCGGAGATCAGGTACTGGTGACCGGATCTGTAAGCGAGTACATCGGGGACAAGCAGCTGTCAGCCATTTCCGTGACTGTACTGGAAGGAAGCAAGGACGTAGTGATTACGGACGTGACGACAAAAGAAGCAAATGACTATGACACTAACTTCGGAAAACTTGTGCGGGTGAAAGGAAAGGTTGTTGATTTTACACTTGCTGGAGGCATAGTAGAGAGCATTACGGTCCAGGATGACAGCGGCGAGAGCTGCCGGGTATTCATCGACGGCTATATCGGATATTCCGACGAGACGTCACAGGCTCTGGAAGAGTTCGTACAGGACGGAGCTTATATCAGCGCTGTAGGATTTGTTTCCCATGACGCGGAGGGCAATCGTCTGAGAGTACGTGACCGCTCCGAGATCCTTCCGGCAGAAGAAGAACAGCAGCCGTCACCGGGCGGAGATGAGAATCAGCCGGGCGGCAGCGAACGTCCGGACGGAGAAGATCCTGCAGGAAATAACGGACAGCCGGATGACAGTGTACAGGATGTGAACGACAGCCAGAATACGGATCCGCAGAACAACGCGCAGAATAACCAGAGCGCGGATTCCGGAAAAGCAGCTCAGACAGGGGATACGACTCCTGTAGGACTGTGGATTGCCGCTGCTGTAATGGCGGCGATGGCAGCAGGAGCTTCCGCGGTGGTTACGGTCAGAAAGAAAAGAAAATAAATTCTGCGGCATGGTAAGAACATAGCAGAATGATGGAAAAGGCGGCAGGCCGGGAACAGATCAGAAGTTCCCGGCCTGCCGTTTCCGGAGGTGGCCTGCTTTTCCGCGGAGTCACAGAAAAATATCCATTAATGGATATAAAAGGACAAAATCATATCTTGAAATATCCATATATTATTATATAATAGTAAAAAAAGGAGAAAGGAGCGCGGAATATGGATATTTCTGATCTGAAAAGGATGAAAAAAGAAGCAGGGCTTACCAATGCCGATATTGCCGGACTCTCAGGGATTCCGGTGAGTACGGTCAATAAGATCTTTTCCGGAGCCACGAAAAACCCCCGCTACGCTACACTTCTGGCGATTGAGCAGGTGCTTGCAACAAAGGAAAAGATACCGTTTACCTACGACAGTCTGAAAGAAGAGCCGACCATTATACGGGAAGAAACAGCGCCGTATATGTATTCAGCCAGAGAATATGATGTGAAAGATATTGAAAATCTGTCTGAATGGGCAAGGGCTGAGCTGATTAATGGAAAGCTGTATATGCTGTCAGCTCCGAACCGGCTTCATCAGTATTTTGTGAAAGGTCTGGTTTTTGAAATTGAGAGTTTTATCAGAAAGAATAAGGGCAAATGCCATGTCTATGCCTCACCGTTTGACGTACGGCTTTTCGGAGATGCCTCCACGATTGTCCAGCCGGATATTCTTGTTGTCTGCAACCGGGATATTCTGACGGAAAAAGGCTGCTCCGGCGCGCCGGACTGGGTGATTGAGATTGTATCCCGAAGCAATTCCTCCCATGATTATGTACGCAAACTTATGCAGTATCAGAAGGCGGGAGTAAGAGAGTACTGGATTGTGGATCCTTTTCAGGAGCTGATCTCTGTGTTTAATTTTGAAGACGCCGGAAAGAGCGCGCAGTACGGCTACAGCGAGGCTGTGCCCTCCGGTGTGCTGGAGGGACTGAGGATCTGTTTCGGAGAAGTGATAGAAGGATATTAAATACTGCTTTGAAGCAAAATACCGGTATCATTACTTGTAAAATGCGTATAAAAGCACATATAATATATACAGTGCAGAGAATATGCCGGCAGTATATCTGATCTTAGGGAGACGGACATGCCGGTGAAGAAGGAGTGATGAGAGTATGAGATGTCAGTTTTGTGGAAAAGAGATACCGGACGATTCTGCATTCTGTCCGGAATGCGGAAATGTCCAGAACAGAGAGCAGGAGCCGGATCAGAGCGGGGAAATGCAGCTGTTCTGCGAGAACTGCGGCGCCAGGATTCAGCCCGGGGATACGTTCTGTACCGTCTGCGGCCGGAGGACGAAAAATACGGGATTCCGAACCGGATACGGACAGCAGGGACCGGGTTACGGAGAGCAGCCCTATGAGCCGTACGGTCAGGATTATCCGGGAAACGGCGGAAATGACAGCGCGCCATATAATAATGGTGATTTTGGCAGTACATACGGAAATGGTGCATATGAAGATGAATTTTATGGGAATGAGCCATATGATGAAGATCCTTTCGGAGAGGATCCGGATGAAGGGAAAAAAGGAAGCAGGGCGCCTCTGATTATTGCTATTGTTGCGGTTTGCGTCGTTCTGATTGCTGCGATAGCCATTGCGGTCAAGATATTTATATTTGACAGGAATGGGGATAATAATGAGGATGCAAGGTCCGCGGCCGTTCAGGATGACGGAGAGTCGGGAACAGACGGCGACAGTGTGGAAAGTGAGGAAAATCATCCGGATGCGGACGTTGATCTGACAGAGGAAGACTATCAGACTCTGACCGGCGAGATCAGGGACAGCTCTGATGAGGAGAAGAGGCTGGAACTTGACGAGGAAATCAGCATTTACGGACGGGACAGCCAGAACGGGGAAGAAGTTATGATGGAGAATGCGGATTACGCGGTAATTGATGAAAGTCTTCTCCCGGAGGGGATGATGGATGACGCGGTATATGAAACGGTATCCATGTCGGGAGAAATGACAGTCAGAGACGGCGTTCTTTACATCAGAGCAGATGCGGTTGAGGACAGTTCGGGAGAAGACCTGATTGCTGCTTATCAGGAAAAACAGGATGCGGAAGAAGGCGGCATTCACCGGTATGAGCTGATTGTCAAAGACTGCACATGGCAGGAAGCTTTTGAAGAATGCCAGGATAAAGGAGGATATCTTGCAAGGATCAACAGCCCGGAAGAAATGGAATACATTATAGACCAGATGTTTGACGAAGGCCTTGACGGAACCAATTTCTTCCTTGGAGGAAGACGGAATACGGACTCGAGAGAGTATTTCTGGGTAGATGAAGACAATCAGTGTTATGGACAGAAGCTGAATGACAGCAGTTACTCCTGCTATGATTACTGGATGATCGGAGAACCGAGCTTCCAGGACGGAGACATACAGGAATGCTACATGAATCTGTTCTATTATGAAGAAGAGGGAAGAACAGTGATCAATGATGTGCCAAATGATGTGATTTCTGTTGTCCCATATTATTCCGGAAAAGTGGGATATATATGTGAATATGAAGATTAAGCGCTGCGGTTTGGCCTATATCGGATGAAATAAACAGATTACCCGCGGATTTCTGTCGGACAGACGGAAATCCGCGGGTAATCTGTTTATTTCATCACAGCCTGCAGTTATGGCTGCGGACGAAGTATTATACAGCAGTCTGGTCCGCTGTATTCAGTCGGCGGTAAATGTCATAGATAAGAGCTCATCTCCGGAAGAATTTACATAACGGACGACAACAGCCGGATTTTCAACATCAGCGATTGCAGGCAGCATAGCCGCAATACCTTCATAGACGTCAGATTCGGCTTCCAGACTGGCTCTGACAGTATCAATATCAACTACTTCGGCAACTGCGTCATTTTCGATTACGAAATTGTAGACGAGAGTGTCTCCCTCGGCAAGGATCTCGGCACGTATGCCTGTTCCTTCCAGTTCGGTATTGTATGAGTCAATCTGATCTTTCAGAATATCAGAGTCTATAAATTCTTCGAGTGTATTGTAGGCGCTGAAACTGCCGGAATCATCTGTATCCAGACCGCCGGAATCAATAATGTCTTCGTCTGGTACGATCTCATCGCTTATATCGGCGTCCGGAGTGTCCGGTTCCCCGGCATCTTCATTGTTTGCAGCAGACTGCTCTTCGGTCCGTATTTCATTAAGACGATCGATTATGAGAAATTTTACCGCTGCGCCGGCTCCGCCCAGAGCAATAACACAGATAAGTACAATCGCAATGATCAGGCCGGTTTTGCTGCCTTTTCCGGATGAACGGGGCGCCGGCGATGACGCGGAATATGCAGGAGGTGTCTGTGCTGCTTCCGCTGTATAAAAAAAGTCCGGCTGTATATTCCCGGTTGTAGTGCCGCGGCCTCCGGCTGCATTGCTTTTGGTGACGGGTTTTCCGCAGTTCGCGCAGAATGAGCGGCCGGGTTCCAGCTTTGCGCCGCAGTTGTCACAGAATTTTTTTACGGGTCCGGTGCTTTCATGTGCCGGAGATGTATCACGTTTTTTTCCGCAATTCGGACAGAATGAGGAATTGTCCGGGATTTCACTGTTACAGTACTGGCATTTCATATTCTTGCTCCTTTTTATTTTATCGTTAATTTGAAGAAAAAGCTGCTCTCAGACTGATAGTCAGATGCTGAGGCAGCTTTTGGGCATTTTTATTCGGCCGGGAATTCCCTGGAAGTAATTTCGGTACCGGTATTATCCAGATAGCGTACTACAACAGCAGGATTTTCTATTCCTTCTACAGCGTCCGGAAGTGAAGCGGCAACGCCTGCAAAGATATCTGCCTGTTCTTCCAGGCTGCTGTCAAGGCTCTCTTTAAGAACGCTCATGTCGACTGATGAAGTAAGAGAGTCGTCCACAAGAGTATAGCTGTAAACGAGTTTATCACCTTCTGCGGTAATTTCACAGGAAATACCGGACTCTTCCAGCGCTGCAACCTGTTCTTCGAGTTGCTCCTGCATAATACTGGAGTTTATAAAATCATCAAGTGTATTGAATTTTCCATTCTCATTCAGACCGGGAAGATCATAATCTTCATCCCCTGAGGTGTCGGCATTCTCGTCGGAAGTATCCTCTTCCGGTGTTGTTTCTTCTGCTTCCGTTTTATCTTTTGTGTCATCGGAATTACCGGAACCGCAGGCAGTCATGGCAGCGGCCAGCATAAACGCGCATAAAAGCAGAAGACCTTTTCTTAATAAGTTTTTCATAGTGTTTTTCCTCCTTTTTTCCTGACAACATTGTGACATATCTGCCGGTATAAGTCAACTGTGATAAAAAGTTTGTAAAATTTAAGAATATAACAGACATTCCGCAGATAAACGGCGCGGTCTGAGCGGTTATATTTTATGTTTGGCTCTGGCTGCCGGCGCCGATCAGTGTACGCCGGATTTCAGATTCTATTTTAAGCAGCTCCTGTTCAGCGGCAGCCCGTTTTTCGTGTCCTTCCTTCTGAATGCGGACTGCTTCATTTATGGTGGATATCAGATTCTGATTTGCTTTTTTCAGAGTTTCAATATCTACGATGCCGCGCTCGGATTCCTTTGCCACATCAAGCGTGTTCTGCTTCAGTTTTTCCGAGTTCTTCAGCAGCATGGCGTTTGTGGTTTCTGTTACATTTCGCTGCAGCCGTAACGCCTCCTGCTGGCGGTACAGTCCCAGGGCCATAACCATCTGGCTCTTCCAGAGAGGAATCGTTTCCTGTATTGCTGTCTGGATCTTATCGGCCAGAAGTTTGTCGTTGTTCTGAATCAGCCGGATCTGCGGCGCGGTCTGAATGGCGATGGTTTTGCTTGTTTTAAGGTCATAAAGCTTTTTCTCGAACTGGTTTACCAGGTCTTCAAAGTCTCTGACAAGCTGGGCATGCATGGGGGCGCCGCTTTTTTCAGCCTCCGCGCGGAGCGAAGGGATGGTTTTCTCCCTCAGTTCATCCAGCTTTTCCTGGCCGGCGGTGATGTAGACCTGAAGCTGGCGGAAGTAGTTCAGATTCTTTTCATAGAGTGAGTCCAGGATGCCGATATCTTTGAGCATTTCCATGCGGGCCTCCTCCAGTTTCCCTTCAATCCGGCCGACCTGCAATTCCAGCTTTTCGTACTGGGCCAGAAAGCGTTTTACTTTTGCCTCCAGTTTCTGGAACAATCCCAGGATACCGTTTCCTTTTTCGAGTGAGTCAAAGTCCAGTTTTTCCACATTTGTCACAAGATCAGTCATAAGAGCGCCTACGTATCCGGAATCTTTTGCGCGGATATTTTTCAGGATATTTTCGGAAAAGTCCGCAATATTCTGTCTGGCTCCCGCGCCGAACTGCATTACCATCTGGGAATCCCGCACATCGATCTGTTCGCGGATTTCGTCGGCCTGACGCCGTTCTTCGGGAGTCAGGACGCTGATCTGAGCCGAGATTTCTTCCGGCGTGGTTTCTGAGGGAACTTCCGCGGCAGCGGAACTGGTTTTAATCAGGTCAGAGAGTGTAATTTCTGACATAAAATATCTCCTTTCGTAATACCGGATGCTTCCTGCGGAAAAAGGAATGTAGATGATATCCGCAGAAAGCAGTACTTACTGCAGTGATTCGATAATAATTTTCATTGTATCGTATGAGGGGACAGGAGTGACCTGGCTGATGGAGGCTGCTACTCCGTCTGCCGCCAGGGAATCCGGATCGGACAGCGTTCCGTAATTTCCGGTGCGGAATCCGTGCCGTTTCCATGCGATTTCCTGGATGTCGTCATCCAGAAGAGCATCGAGAAAATCCTGCCCTTTTTCGTCCAGGGCGATAAGAATATGAGAGGACCATACCGTGGGCGAAGGATAGAGCATGACAATATCATCTTTTATCTTTTCGTATTCTTCCGGGTGAATGGAGGCATATTCGATAAGCTGGCTTTCATAGCCGGCAATGATTGGTTTTGCTCCGACGCCCATCCGGAGAAACTGGCTGAACAGATCCGAGGATGAGGTTTCCATATATCCCAGCTTCCCGAATATGGCCTGAAGTTCAGGCACAATTTCTGCCGCGTCATTCTCTGTAAGAGTCTGGCCGCCGTTCAGGACATTTGCCAGCAGCGCCGCGAACATATTTCCGGAGTTGGATTTTGCCGGATCCGTGGTGTCCACTGACACATTGCCGTAAAGTTCCGGAAGTCCGATGTCCGACCATCTGGTATCATTCTGAATCAGCTCTACCAGACGGGTCATGTCGATGCTGTATGCATTTCCATTTCTGGTGATCAGCCCCTGACTGTCAAAAGCGTCAAGGACGGATCTGTGTGTGTACAGGACGATAGGAGTATTCAGTATGATTTCGCTCTGTACCGGATCGCCGTACAGGTCTGTATAGTATTCCTCAGCAATACTGCTGGAAGGAAAGAGATAGTTTTGGCCGTTCAGGTCAGCGGTCATCATATCCAGAGAGCCCGCTTTGGAATAGTCCGTTTTAAGGTGATAGCGGTTCTGAAGAATATCCTGTACTTCTTCATCTTCCAGTAATTCTGTCTTTTCACCGCCGATATATCCGCTGACGGAAATAAGTCCGGGGGTGCCGGCCTCGTTTCTGCTCTCTGTGAACAGATAGATGCCTCCGATTGCCCCCATTATGATAACCAGGAGTATGAGTCCTGCGATTTTCTTTTTCATTCCTGTTCAAGACCTTTCTTTTTTTCTGGTTCCCTGTAGCCTTCCGAGCGCAGAGTCTGTTTTAAAAGCTTCAGATCGGCTTCCATATCCATAAGTTCGTCCTGCATCAGTTTTTCGAACTGCATCTGAAATGCCTGCTTCAGAGTGGATACGGTCTCCCGTGTGCCGGAAAGAATCCGCTCTGACTCGCTGGTGGAAAGCCCGCTTCCCTTAAGTTCAGTATAGTGTTCCAGCACATTTGCCGCTGTTTCCTGATAATAGTCGATATACCGGCGGGCAGCAGGAATTTTTTCCGGATTGGCTGTCAGATATTTTAAAATATTTCCGGCAAGGGTGAGAAGTCCGCCGCACTCTGTATGCAGGGGTTCTTCCGTTATCTGCGCGGCTGCTCTGCGCATGCGGATGTAGTCGGAACTGGCTTCGGTCAGCCGTTCGTTCAGAAATTCTCCGTTCTCCAGAGAATCGATCTCCACTTTTCCGATCCGCGGCACCGGCCGGAGCAGCAGGCTGAGAGCCAGGTAGACGCCGGCGGTAAGGAGCATGCACAGAAACAGATTCCATTTCAGGCAGAAAAGCAGGATGCAGAACAGAACAAGGGCCAGCAGGGCGGAAACAAGAATGGAAAGTATTTCTTTCTGATTGTTGTGCTTCATGTCTGTTTTCGGTCCTTTCCCGGCTGCTGTGCCGTATCTTTCGTACCGGGCGCAGCCGGATTCCATAGATTTCAGTTATATCCCTTTACGCCGCGGAATGCTTCCGTCAGATCTTCCGTCCCGTCAAATACCCGGGCGCCGGTCATCTCTGCCAGCTCTTCCAGCTGGTCGGGATCCGCGTCTCCAAATGTAATGGAAAATACAGGGATATCATTGCCGTATGTTTCCACGGCGCTGTCAAATACTTCTTTATTGTAACTGGATACCCCATCGCTCATCAGAATGACGGCGGGAGTATAATCATTTAAATCATAGCCGGAAGCAATCTCATATGCCCGGGCTGCGGCAGTATAGATATCTGTACCGCCGCCGGGAGATTCCGCGGCGATCTGGTCATAGAGCTTCTGAAGCGCCTCATCGGAATATCCGTCGGCAGACAGGATATTTCTAATGCCGTCGCTAAACAGAATCGCAATATTGACTTCTCCTTCATTTGCCTGGAGCAGATTTTTCCGCGCATTTTCCTGAATGAGGATCTGGGACATGGCCTCTTTGAGCTGCGACTCGCCGGTTCCGCGCATACTGCCGGAAAAATCAAGACAGTAAATATTCAGAGAAGGCTTTTTAAAGCTGGTCTGATATACATTCAGGGCCTCCATCAGAACATCGGCGGAGGGCATCTGGATCGGTGAAAGGATCCGCTCTGTGTCAATTCCCCAGCTGCTGTTAAACACATCTTTATTTTCGTCAGAAACTCCATTGGCAGTGATCCGGCGTCCGGTTGCCTCGATCGCGCTCTGGCTTTCTCCGGAGAGGAGATTCTCCTGGAAGGCGAGAAAAGCTTCCTCTTTGGTTTCATCTCCGTGATCCACATATCCCAGCGGAGAGTCCGCGATAGAGAGTCCGTCATAGGGATATACCACGAAGAGGGGCTCTTTTCCTTCCGCTTCCAGCTGTTCGTTGGCATCGATAATCAGACATTCGTAATTGACCATGGCGTCATAGTCTCCGGAAAGGAAAAGGTCTTTCAGCCAGTCGGAGCTTCCGGAACTCCGGTCCACGCCGCCCAGAAGCGCCCGGATGTTTTCCCGGAGCGTTTCATTCCGGAGATCTTCCGCAGTGAGCCCCTCCTGTTTGCCGAGCAGCGCATAGAGGAATCCGATATATGCGCTGGCCCCCGAATTGGACTGTGTGGCGCTTGTCATGCAGAAGGTCATCTTTTTATCTGTGATAGCGTTCAGAATATCCTGTACCGATACATCCCGGCCGGTAAATCCAAGCTCTTCCGCAAGACTCCGGCGGATGCCGAATACCACAGGAGTAATGGAAACGGACTGGCTGTGCTTGATCATATGGTTCTTATCTCCGAGGGAAATCCATATGCTGCTGGCAGGCCATACAGCGTCGTATCCTTCTGCGCCGGTTTCCAGTTCCCGCATAATATCCACGGATCCTTTATAATCCATCTCTACCCGTATACCCGCATTCCGGGCACTGTCCTGGATAATATTTTCCAGTTCCTGGTTCTCCGATCCGGACAGAATACGCAGGGTTGTCTCATCCGCGGAATTCCCGGTCTGTGACGCCGGGCCGCTTATGCCGCAGCCGGCGGCCAGGACCGTGAAAAGTACTGCTGTGAACAGTGAAAGCAGCCGTTTTCCCATATTCCTTTTCCTCCTTTATTGCATATCTTCCTTTTATTGTCAGGTAATCTGAAGATTCCCGCTATCCGAAGAAGGTGAAAAGTAAGTAAAATATGTGTTAAGATCAGGGTGAGATAATTTTCGGGATAAGAGATGTGCCGTATAAGACGCTGCGGCTCAATGCCGGTAGCATTGAGCCGCAGTTTTTTCGATGAATCTGCTGATAAAACGGCTGTTATTCCCGTCCTGTGCCGCCGCAGAATTCGCAGATATTTGTGCCGTTGCAGCTGGAACAATAGACATAGGTTCCTGCAGTGTCTGTATAACTTGGGATATAGGTATAAGTATTTCCATAGCAGACGTGGCATGTTCTGGTTCCGTTGCAGGCTGAGCACACTCCGCTGCCGTTCTGTACACTGCCGCCGCCGGAACCGTCCAGATTATAAAAGCAGTTCTGGCAGATCTTTCCATCACCGTTGCAGCGCGGGCATGACGAATACCCGGCTGTTCCGCTGCCGGAACAGTATCCGCAGTCCACAAGCCTTAATTCTTTGCCGCAGTTCTGACACATGGCTGTATTTCCCGCTGAACCGCTGCTGTTCTGTGCGGGATCATCGCCGGACGGAAGGGAAGAAGAGCGTTGGGTGTCTGAAGTCCGGCTGTCATCCGAACTTTCCAGTAATTTCTGGTCAGCCGCTTTTCTGCGCTCTTTTCCTGAATCAATATTCTTCTGCCGGCGCTCGTTTATTTTTTCACGATTCTCCCTCGCTTCTTCCTGTTTCCTTTCTTCGGCACTTTCCCTGGCATTCTCTTTTGCCTCATCCTGTTCTGCAATATCATCTTTTATACCCTGAATATCAATATCCGGGCTGCTTTCAGATGAACCGCAGCTGCTGAAAGAGAAAAGACATATGGCCGCAGAAAAGAATACTGCAAAAATTTTTCTCTTCATAAAACATTCCCCCATGTGTTTTTAAGTTAAATTCATTGTGACATATATGCGTCTGCAAGTCAATCGGGGCCATACGAACCGGATAGAATACAGAAAACCGGAAAGCCCGGAAAAACAGGAAGAACAGAGAAAAAGGCCAGAACAGGAGGCGGGGAAAACAGAATAAATGGCTGTAAAAAAGAGCGGCCTTTAATCAGCCACTCTCCTTTTTCTGCTTCATTCTCTTGATGACTTTCAGTCTTGTGAACTCTTCCCTGTCTTTTTCTTCCAGGGCATTGGTAATCGTATACACAAGAGAAGAGTACATCGGAATTGTAATATTCTGAAGCGCATTGGCGCGCTTCTGAGTTTTTTTGATGTTGCTTGCCAGACGGTAGGCAGCATTTTCCACCATGGAAAGTTTGATGGTCAGATCCTTTACCTTCCGGAACGCCTCCCTTGCTTTGTCAATAGACTCGTGGGTGGTGCTGAAAGCATAGGTGGGAGTTCCTGCGTCAGGAATGTATTTGACATGGGGAATCTCAGTCCCCATAATGCTTCGCGTCTGTATGGTGATGGAATTCTCAATCGGCACTGTGTAGGCCAGAAGCTCCACATTGCTGATGCCGTTTTCGATATTGGCGCTCTGGAGGCAGCGGTACGCGTAGGTAAAGGTTGTGTCGATCTCTTCCTGAATCGTCCGCGCTTCGTCGATCAGATCCATCAGTTCCCGGATCAGGATATTTCTTTTCCGGTCCATCAGGTCATACCCCTGTTTTGCCAGTGCAAGAGAGTTCTTGGCCAGCATCAGGTTTCCCTTTGTAGGAAATGTACGTGGATCCATGAAATTCCTCCTTTTTATTCCTGCGGGCAACGAGCCGGGCGGACATGCCGGCATGTCCATTTGGAGGCTGCCGCACAGATGTTATTTATACCTCAATATAGTACAGACAGATATCCTCATAGTGTCCGTCCTTCATCCGGAATCCGCCGGGGATTGTGCCCAGCGGATGAAAGCCGATTCTCTCATACAGATGACGGGCATGGGTATTTGAGGACACAACCGCATTAAACTGGAGAATCTGAAATCCGATCCTGCGGGCCTGTGTCATGCAGTCGAGAACCAGTTTTTCCCCGATATGAAGTCCCCGGCTCGCAGACGATACCGCATAGCTGGCATTGCATATATGGCCGCATCTTCCTACATTGTTTGGATGCAGGATATAAAGCCCCAGGATCCGGCCGGAATCGTCGACCGCCACGCCGCAGTAACTCTGTTCCGCGAAAAAGTCCGGAGCGGTTTCCCTGTTCAGAAAGTCCTCCTGAGGGAAAGCAATGCCTTCTTCTATGACCTCGTTCCAGATCGGGATCATGGAATCCAGGTCGTCAGCAGTGTATTCCCTGACGGTGACGGATGTCATGATTCTTCCTCCATCGGTTTGTAATACTTATCCAGAATCTTTGTATCAACACGGTCAAGTTCTTCTCTCGGAAGCCTTCCCAGGAGCTCCCAGCCCAGATCCAGTGTTTCGATTATGCTTCGGTTTTCTTCCTGCCCCTGTCCGATATAGCGTTCTTCGAATTCTTTTCCGAATTCCAGATACTTCTTGTCAATCGGGGAAAGTTCGTCTTCACCGATAACAGAAGCCAGGTTCCGGGCATCGCCTACCTTGGCGTAAGCGGAGAACAGCTGGTTGGCCAGATCCTGATGATCCTCCCGGGTATATCCCTCTCCGATGCCGTCCTTCATCAGACGGGAAAGGGAGGGGAGGATATTAATGGGCGGATAGATGGACTGTCCGTGAAGAGGACGGTCCAGAACGATCTGTCCCTCTGTAATATATCCTGTCAGGTCAGGAATCGGGTGGGTAATATCGTCATTGGGCATGGTCAGAATCGGAAGCTGTGTTACCGAGCCGTCCACGCCTTCCACGATGCCCGCGCGTTCGTAGATTGTGGCAAGTTCACTGTAAAGATATCCCGGGTATCCTTTCCGGCTGGGGATTTCTCCTTTGGAGGATGAAACCTCCCGCATTGCCTCCGCAAAGGAAGTCATATCCGTCAGGATTACAAGGATGTGCATGTGCTGCTCAAAAGCCAGATATTCTGCCACGGTAAGCGCTACTTTGGGGGTGATCAGACGTTCTACCACCGGGTCGTTTGCAAGGTTCAGAAACATGGCAACGTGATCTGCAACGCCGCTTTCCTCAAAGGTATGCCGGAAGAAATCAGCAACGTCATGTTTGACGCCCATAGCGGCAAATACAACGGCAAACTGTTCGTCGGAATCCTCACCGAGGGAAGCCTGTTTTACAATCTGTGCCGCCAGCTGGTCGTGGGGCAGACCATTTCCGGAAAAGATCGGAAGTTTCTGTCCGCGGATCAGTGTGGTGAGTCCGTCTATAGCTGAAATACCGGTATGGATATAGTTCCTCGGGTATTCTCTGCGGACCGGATTCAAGGGAAGACCGTTTACATCTCTTTTCAGTGTGGAGATAATCGGCCCCAGGTCATCGATGGGCTGCCCGATTCCGTTAAAAGTACGTCCCAGCATATCCGGGGAAAGGGCAATTTCCATGGGATGGCCGGTCAGTTTTGTGTGTGTATTTTTCAGGGACATGTTTTCCGAACCCTCAAATACCTGTATGACGGCCCTGTCCTCATAGATTTCTACAATGCGGCCGATTTTTCTCTCTGTGCCGTTTATGACGAATTCCACGATTTCGTCGTAGAAAGCGTCCTGTACGCCCTCCAGTGCAATCAGAGGACCGTTGATACTGCTTAAGCCTAAATATTCTATTGACATAGATCCGCTCCCTCCTTATGCATTCTTCTCAAGCACGCGCTGGTAGAATGTGTCTATATCTCTGTGATACTGGGCAAACATTTCAAGTTTGTCATTGGGAACATCATATTTGATGGAGATGATCCGGTCAAAAATATTTTCCGCCTTAAGTACGGACATGGGATGCCCCATTGTAACCAGGGTACGCGCCTGCTTGTACAGGTATAAAATAGTGTCCATCATCAGGAACTGCTTTTCCAGGCTTACACAGGTATCATCCTTGTGAAATGCGTTCTGCTGAAGAAATCCCAGACGGATGACACGGGCAATCTCGAGCACCAGCTTCTGATCATCGGGAAGTACATCGCTTCCTATCAGCTTGACGATTTCCAGAAGACTGCTTTCCTGGTTGAGAAGCGCCATCAGACGATTGCGGTAATCTACAAATTTCTGCGAGACATTGTCCTGATACCAGTGGCTCAGATCATTTAAGTACTCGCTGTAACTGGTCAGCCAGTGGATGGCCGGAAAATGTCTGGAGTAGGCCAGACTTTTGTCCAGTCCCCAGAAACAGCGGACGAAACGCTTGGTGTTCTGGGTTACCGGCTCGGAGAAATCGCCTCCCTGAGGAGAAACCGCGCCGATAATTGTTACAGAACCGTCTGTCCCGTTGAGATTGTGCATCATGCCGGCTCTTTCGTAAAATGCGGACAGCCGGGATGCCAGATAGGCAGGGAAACCTTCCTCTGCCGGCATTTCCTCCAGACGTCCGGAGAGCTCACGCAAAGCTTCAGCCCAGCGGGAAGTGGAGTCCGCCATAATAGCTACGTCATAGCCCATATCCCGGTAGTACTCGGCAAGAGTCAGTCCGGTGTAAATGCTTGCCTCACGGGCAGCCACGGGCATATTTGAAGTATTCGCGATTAAGGTGGTGCGGTCCATCAACGGGTTGCCGGTACGGGGATCGGTCAGTTCACCGAACTCCTCCAGTACCTGTGTCATCTCATTTCCACGTTCTCCACACCCGATATAGATGATAATATCAGCGTCCGCCCATTTGGCAATCTGATGCTGGGTCATGGTTTTTCCGGTTCCGAATCCTCCCGGGATAGCGGCAGTGCCTCCCTTCGCGATTGGAAACATAGTATCGATAATACGCTGGCCTGTGATCAGCGGCACAGACGCGGGAAAACGGTGGTGTACCGGTCTGGGTACCCGGATCGGCCATTTCTGGGTCATTGTAAGCTGTTTTTCTGTACCGTCCTGGAGCTGAAGCGTAATCAGGGGTTCATCAATGGTGTAGCTTCCGTCAGGTACGGTGTCAATAACAGTTCCCTCCATATCGGGAGGCACCATACATTTGTGGACAATAGCGTGTGTCTCCGGCACCTCGGCAATAATATCTCCGCCGTGGAGATACTGACCTTTGGAAACTGTAATATGGGTATCCCATTTTTTTTGTCTGTCCAGGGAATCCACGCTGACACCGCGGGTAATAAATGCCCCGGCAGAGTCTGCGATCCGTTCCAGAGGACGTTCGATACCGTCGAAAATATTATTCAGAATACCAGGGGCCAGAGTTACAGAAACCGCGCCGCCGCTGGCTGTAACTTCTTCTCCGGGACGAAGCCCGGATGTCTCCTCATACACCTGAACTGTGGTCAGATCTTTGTCGAGGGCGATTACTTCGCCTACCAGTTTCTGCTTCCCGACATAGACCATCTCAGACATGGAAAATCCGGTGTTCCCTTTCAGGTAAATGACGGGCCCGTTAATTCCGTAGATTGTTGCTGTCTTAAGCAATGCCGTCACCTCCTAAAAACAGAAATTTATCATATTCATTGCGAAGCTGCGTTCTAAAGGAATTGTCAATCAGAACATTCCGGCTTCGGATAACCGCGCGAATGCCGCCGATAAAATCCTCCGCGCTGACAGTAAGGGTAACGCGCGCGGCATTTTCAAGAGCAGAACGTTTTTTCTCATCAGACGGATTGATATAGATGATTATCTCATCTTCTCCGGCAAAGTTTTTGGCCTGGCGGATGCAGCGGATGAGAAAATCTTCATACGCTTCGGTTTTCATATAATCTTCAACAAGACTTAACGCCTCTTTAAATATTTTATCTTTCAGTTCCTGCTGGACCGTTCCCTGCCGGCGTTTGATTTCAAGCTGCGATTTTGCTGAGGCCTGGTTCAGCGCAAGCCGGGCATTCCGCGTTTCGGCTTTGATGCGTGTCTCAGACTGGTGCAGCGCCTCTGCTTTATGGTCCTCAAAGACTTTCTCAAGCGCTTCTCTGTGGGAATCTATGATCGCGTTGCCCTCTGCCCGGGCCTGTTCCATAGATGTAGTCTGCAGGTGTGAGATTTTTTCTTCCAGAGTCAAGAGGAATCCCTCCTTATGTTTGTTTTTCGTAGTTCGGGCCGGGGTTACAGCTTCAGCCCGATTGCCTCGGTGATATAGGACGTGATAAAATCTTTCCTTCGTCCGGTTCCGTGTCTGTCAGGGATCTCCACAAGAAGGGGCATTTTCCGTTCCAGACGGAAGGTATCTATAATATCGGGAAATTCCCGGCCGAACTTCTCTGTGAGGAGAACGATACCCACGGTTTTGTCTGACAGCACGTTTTCCAGAGCGTCCCTGAGTTCGTCGCGCTCATGTACGACCACGCCGTCCACTCCGGCCAGCCGCATCCCTGTATAGGTATCGACATTATCACTGATCAGAAACATTTTCATAGTATGTCACTCCTGTTTTATATCTGGATCATTTCAGTATCCGTCAATTCGTGTATCTTACAGGTTTCCGAGAATCATGAAGGAGATAATCAGTCCGTACAGGCATACACCTTCTGCAAGACCTACGAAGATCAGAGACTTACCAAGTACGCTGGAGTCCTCGCTGATTGCGCCGAGAGCAGCGCTTGCCGCACTTGCTACGGCGATACCGCCGCCAATGCAGGACAGTCCGGTAACAAGAGCAGCAGCCAGATAACCAAGGCCTGTGGCGAATCCCGGATCAGAAGCCGCGCTTTCTGCCGCCTGTACATCTCCGCCGCCGAGCATCATAATAGAAGCAACGACAAAGCATCCGAAGAAGAAGAACGCATTTACGCCAATGGAACGTTTGTAGCGCTTTTTGTTTTTCTCGCCGATCAGGTAGTAGCCGAACGGAATAATAATACTTAAAATCAGTGCTGCGATTAAAATGATTTTTGTTGCTAATGTCATGGTGGAATCCTCCTACTTTTTATTCGTTTTCTTTTTTGTATATGGATCAAATGCATGGCCGCTGCCTTTGTAGAAACGGCTGAACATTTCGTAATATTCCAGACGCAGTACCTGGATGCCGACGATCAGTCCTTCAAATCCGCATACGAACAGATTGCCGAAGATTACGCCGATCCAGTTCGGGTGGCCGCTTTCAGCGCCGGCAAGCTGCAGCACTACTTCCATAATGGCTGCGTGGCTGACAGCGAAAGCGCCGATACGGATGAAGGAGATTGTGTTGGAAAAGTAGCTCAGCAGTGTTTCGAACATCTCGAAAAATCCCTGCACAAGGAACATTCCCTTTCCTACTTCCATTTTGTCTGCGCGTTTCTGGATGGCCCGCGTAATGGGCTCTTTAAATAAAATCAGAATCAGCGGAACGCCGAACATAACTGCCATTACAATTCCGCCGGGTAGCGGTCTGTTTGTCAGAAACAGCACAATTGTGACAACAACTGCAATATAAAAAACCAGTCCTGCCACGCCGTTCGCGTCAAACCAGGCGTTCTCGATATCTTTGCTCTTCAGGGCGTTGATGATGTGGAGCACCATCGCTACCATGATCAGGAGCATACCGAAAGCTACGGCCACAATAAATACCGTATTCAGCTTGCCCAGGAAGGGAAGCGTTGTCATATGGTCAATCGGTCTGATCCACAGAGGCTGTAAGACATCTTCAAATCCGAAAATACTTCCGAACATAAAACCGAATATAGTGGAAAATACACCTGCCGTCGCAATAATGCCTGCCAGCGGAGCTTTCTTAAAGTGATAGATCAGGAATCCTCCGATCAGAAGAAGAAGTCCCTGCCCTACATCTCCGAACATTACGCCGAAGATGAAGGAGTAGGTCAGCCCGACAAATATTGTGGGATCCATCTCATTGTGAGCGGGAAGACCGTACATCTGGACGAACATTTCAAATGGTTTGAAAAGCTTCGGGTTTTCCAGTTTTGTAGGAGGTTCGCCAAAGTAGGCGTCATGGTCATCTTCCACAACGACAAATACTTTATCATCGTCCCTGACCTCTTCGAGGAACTTTTCTACATCATCATCGGCCATCCAGCCGCACAGGATATAGTAGTCTTCCTTATTGTCTTCCATTCTTGCAGCCAGTTTACGGACATCAAAGTTATTGGCCAGTTCTTCCAGCCGGTTTTTTGCGGCTATAAGCTGAGGAGCGCGGTCGGCGAGCATCTCTCCGGCTTCCTTGTCCAGATCTTCAATCTCCAGATTGACACGGGCAATTTCACGCTCCAGCGACTGGTAAGCGTAAGCCGGCGTTCCCTCGAACTCGTCTCTGAGTTCAATCCGTTCAAAATGAAGGGAACGGAATACTGCGTCTACTTTCTGCGCCTCTCCGGGAGAAACGAAATATGCACCGTATACGAAGCTTTCATCCCGGTCGCCCTCTACAAAGATAGCGTTCAGATCATCCATAAGATATTTCTGCATCTTGTGGTAGAACTCCACGGCGATCCGTCCGAAACGGTATGTGATGTATCTGTAGTGAAGCACCTTGTGCAGGTCGCAGTTGAGCGGACGGAAGGGAGCGATAACCTGCTGTTTCGCACGCAGTTCTTCTGTCTTTTTCTTCAGTTTTTCTTTCTTTTCCTGAAGAGACTGATAGTCTTCATTGGCCTTTCGGACAACTTCGAACATGTCATCCAGTCCAAGAGAAGTGTCGGGAGTTACTTCATCCGCGTTTGGAAGGTAACCTACAAACTGAACCGCTTTGTTCAGAGCGTCTCTGTAAGGATTAATTTCTACAAAAGGCCGAAGGTTATCCACAGTCTTAAGCTCTGACAGCGCGGATTCCAGCTGTATCTCATAGCGGGAGAGATACAGGTCCGTAACACGGTCAATATCATTGCGCGGACCGGATATGTTGATAAATTTCATTTTTACAATCATCGGGTCTTACCTCCAATGTATGCCAGCGTCTCGCCGGGGCTCAGACTGTA
>ERZ1090861.504-NODE-504-length-23699-cov-37.538022_pt1 | contig 23699 bp, 24 predicted proteins | sample MGYA00478482_ERZ1090861 | MGnify/ENA primary metagenome ERZ1090861 (study PRJEB33644, sample SAMEA5815744) | chicken gut metagenome | biome: Chicken; feature: Gastrointestinal Tract; material: Caecum | place: Ireland | collected 2019-01-01 | study: A study of the... | reverse complement strand
CCCCCCACAAAAAACCGGCGGGGGCGCGCGCAACGCTTCCGCGCGCGCCGCGCTTAAAAAATAAAATCAGAGATTTTCGTCCAAAAACTGCCTTACTTCGCCCTCGGGCATGAAGCCTACCGACTTTGCCGCCATATCCCCGTCTTTGAACACTGCGACGAAGGGTATGCTCATTATGCCGTACTTTGCCGAGAGGGCGGGAGCTTCGTCCACGTCCACCTTTACAAACTCGGCCTTATAGGCATAATCTGCCGAGACCTTTTCAAGAACGGGCGCAAGCATCTTGCAGGGGCCGCACCACGTTGCGAAGAAGTCGCACACGACGGGCTTGCCGCCCGCGATGAGTTCGTTGAACTGATTCTCATTTATCTGTTTCATAAATAAATCCATCCTTTAGTGATATCGTTTATTATTTATAAAACCATTTTGTGCAATATAAACGCTTTTTACTTAAAAATTTTGCCGTGCCGCTGCTTTCTGTGCCGCGCGCATTTTACGCCTTCCCTGCAAAGAATGAAGAAATATCTTCAAACTTCAGTTCGGTGACGGCGCCGTCAGCCATGCGTTTTGCACTGCACGTGCAATTTTTAAGCTCGTCCTCTCCAAGCACGACGACATACTTTGCGCCTATCTTGTCGGCATACTTGAACTGCGCCTTTAAGGAGCGGCCCATGTGGTCGCACTCTGCGGAGCCGCCGTTTGCTCGCACCATGCATGCAAACGAAAAGGCTTTAGCGCGGCCCTCTTCGTTCATGGCCGCAAAGAATACGTCGGGGCCTTCGTCCGCGGGGAAACGAACGCCCGTGTTCTCCATCAGAAGGAGCAGCCTTTCGAGTCCCACGGCGAAACCTACGGCGGGTGTGGGATTTCCGCCGAGCTCTTCGATCAGTCCGTCGTAACGGCCGCCGCCGCACACAGTACCCTGCGCGCCGATATCTTCCGACACAAACTCGAACACCGTTTTGGTGTAGTAATCAAGCCCGCGGACTATATTCGAATCGACGTTGTATTCTATGCCGCCCGCCTTTAAATAGCTCTGCACACGCTCAAAGTGCTCTGCGCAGTCGCCGCACAGATAGTCTATCATGCGGGGCGCACCCGCCGTTATTTTTTTGCACCCCTCCTCCTTGCAATCGAGAATACGGAGGGGATTCTTATCGAAGCGCTCGCGGCAGGTGGAGCACATGTCATTTAGGTGAGGGCGGAGATAGTCCTTGAGTTTTGCGTTATACTCAGCACGGCAGGTCTTACAGCCGATGGAGTTTATGTTGAGCTTTACGTTCTTTATCCCCAGCCTGTCCAGAAAGAGGGCGGCCGCGGAGATGACCTCCGCGTCGGTATCGGGCGAGGGCGAGCCGTACACCTCTATGCCGAACTGATGGAACTCGCGCAGTCTGCCCGCCTGGGGGCGCTCATAGCGGAACGCGGGGATGATGTAGTACATCTTTACGGGCAGCGGGCTGTTTGAGAGCCCGTTTTCGATATAAGCGCGCGCCACTCCCGCAGTACCCTCAGGCTTGAGCGTTATTGAGCGGTCGCCCTTGTCCTTAAAGGTGTACATCTCCTTATTGACGATATCGGTCGTGTCGCCCACGCCGCGCAGAAAGAGCTCGGTATGCTCGAACACGGGCGTGCGTATCTCCTTTAAATTAAAGTCCTTGGCGATCTTGCGCGCCGCGTCCTCTATGTAGTGCCACTTATAGCTTTCCTGCGGCAATACGTCCTTTGTACCCTTGGGAATTGAAATCATAAAAAACTTCCTCACAAAATTGTCGCGCGCATTTGCATATATGGGCTCTGCTGTCCGCCGCCTTGCGGCGAGATCCATTCGGCTTCGCTCAGGATGACAGCAGGAGCCAGAGCTACCGCCTTGCGCACGTTATATATTTGAAAATAATTAATGTTTCAAGGCTGGTTTCCCCTGCGCAGAAAGGCGAACAACGCATTTCTGCAAACAGCACATATGCGCTGTTTGCGCGTTGTGAGGTGAGCGAGGGCAAATGTAGGCCAGAGCGGTGACCGCGCGAGGAGGCGTAGCCGACGACACTTTGCGGAGGTTCCCTTTGGGAAGCCGCAAATCGCGGCGGTATTTTACAGTTCGCCGCACGAGAACAATCTGCTGCGGCAGCAGGCTCACCTGAGGGGGAATTGCCCCGATTATATATTCGTGGGCCCCTAATATCGGGGCAAGGGGGAGCCGGCTCCCCAAAATCACGAAAAATTTAGCTCTCGGTCAGAGCTAAATTTTTGTGAACTTTAAAGCACGTATTTTTTGAGGTCGCGGTTCTTTATTATCTTCTCCAGATGCTCCTCTACGTACTTTGCGTTTATCTCCACAGGAATGACGGGATAGTCGCCTCCGCCCGCATTGAAGGAGATATCCTCTAAAAGATATTCCATTACGGTGTGAAGGCGGCGCGCGCCGATATCCTCTGACGTCGAGTTGATATCAGCCGCTATCTCGGCGATCTTTTCTATCGCGTCGGACGTAAACTGCAGATCTATGTTGTCAACAGCCAGAAGCACGGAATACTGCCTTGTTATCGCATTTTCGGGCTGGGTAAGAATATCTACGAAATCCTGCTTTGAGAGAGACGATAGCTCCACCTGAATGGGGAACCTGCCCTGAAGTTCGGGAATGAGGTCCTCCACCTTGGAGACGTGGAAAGCGCCCGCGGCAATAAAGAGAATATAATCAGTCTTTATCGGGCCGTACTTCGTCATTACTGTACAGCCCTCGACTATGGGCAGTATGTCCCTCTGCACGCCCTCGCGCGAGACGTCGGCGCCCGAGGTGTTGCCCTTGCCGGCAATCTTGTCTATCTCGTCGATAAAGATGATGCCGTCGTTTTCGGCGCGGCGTATCGCCTCGGCGTTCACGGCGTCGTTGTCTATGAGTTTGTCGGCCTCCTCCGCAATCAGAAGGTTTACCGCCTCCTTTACTGTGAGTTTGCGGCGCTTGCGCTTATTCAGCCCCATGCCTCCGAATATCGAGCCGAGGTCGATAGACGCACCCGAACCCGGAGAGAGTTCGAGTGTTTTGGGCTGCTCGGCGACATCTATCTCTATCATGGCATGGTCATACTTTCCATCGTGAACGCCGTCGATAAAGCTCTGTTCAAACAGTTCTTTCGACATATCTCCCCTGTCGGCCTTATTGTTTTCGGCAAGCACCTTGCCGACTTTCTTTTCGGCGGCCGCACGGGCCTTGAACTCCACCTCGGCGGTCTTCTCCTCGCGCACCAGGCGTATAGCGCACTCAGCGAGGTCTCGCACCATTGATTCTACGTCCCTGCCGACATAGCCGACCTCGGTATATTTGGTGGCCTCCACCTTTAAGAAGGGAGCCTTTACGAGCTTTGCAAGGCGCCTTGCAATCTCCGTCTTGCCCACGCCCGTGGGGCCCTTCATGATTATGTTTTTGGGCGTTATCTCATCCTGAAGTTCGGGAGAGAGCTTTGACCGCCTGTAGCGGTTGCGAAGGGCAATGGCGACGGCCTTTTTGGCCTCGTCCTGCCCGATTATATACTTGTTTAATTCATTTACTATCTGTTTGGGTGATAAATCCATTTTCTTTCACCTTAATTTAATTTTTACCGCAGTACCCTGCTCATAATAACTTCAGAGAAACGAGCAAGACAATGAGTGTGCGGAAGCCGTGAAGGAACTTGAAAACGCGCCCCTAAAACTTTGTAGATGCGAGCATAGCAAGGAGCGCGAGGAAAACCTGAGGAAGTTTACTTGGATGTAAATGACCGAAGGTTGCCGCAGCGCGACACCGCTATGCGACGCATATACGAAGTTTTAAACGACCTCGCATTTGATGTTGTCGTTGGTAAACACACATATCTCGCTGGCGATCTTTAAAGCCTTGGTTGCGATCTCCTCGGCGGAGTAGTCGGTGTTCTGAATGAGGGCGCGGGCCGCGGCCAAAGCATAGTTGCCGCCGCTGCCTATTGCGCACACGCCGCCGTCGGGCTCTATTACCTCGCCCGTGCCGGAGACTATGAGCATGGTATCTTTATCGGCGACTATCATGAGCGCCTCTAACTTTCTTACCATCTTATCCGAGCGCCAGAGTTCGGCAAGCTCTACGGCAGAACGCATGAGGTTGCCCGAAAATTTGTTGAGCATGCCCTCAAACTTTTCGCTCAAAGAAAACGCGTCCGACACGGAGCCGGCAAAGCCTAATACGACTTTGCCGCCGTATATCCTGCGCACCTTTGTTGCGCTGTTTTTAAAAATAACGCTCTCGCCCATCGTAACCTGTCCGTCGCCGGCGATGGCCGTAACGCCGTCCTTTTTTACGGCGCAGATGGTCGTTGCGTGAAATTCTACTGACATAATAATTCTTTATACTCCCTTATTTGTAAAAGCGCCCTTTCGGCGAGATATCTGTACCGCTCCTTTTTGTCGCGTATGCCGGTCGCAGCCGCGCCCAAAAGGCCGAAGTTGGCATTCATTGGCTGAAAATCTTTGTTCTCCGCGGCGACATATCGCGAGAGCGCGCCGCACACCGTGTGCACGGGCGGCAAAACCGCCTGTTTCCCATTTAGTTTGCGGGCAAGGTGTATGGCCGCGAGCATACCGCTGGCCGCGGACTCGACATACCCCTCCACGCCCGTCATCTGCCCCGCGAAACATATGAGCGGAGCATCCTTTAAAGAGAAGTCTGCATTGAGATGCGCGGGGGAATTTATATATGTGTTGCGGTGCATAACTCCGTACCGCAAAAATTCTGCATTTTTCAATGCCGGAACGAGGGAAAACACCCTCTTCTGCTCGCCGAACTTCAAATTAGTCTGGCAACCGACAAGATTGTAGGCGCTTCCCTCTAAATTCTCTTTGCGGAGCTGGAGCACGGCGTACCAGCTCCTTCCTTCGCCGTCTTTAAGGCCAACGGGCTTGAACGGACCGAAGCGAAGAGTATCCTCACCGCGCGCCGCCATAACCTCGAGCGGCATGCACCCCTCGAAGATCTCGCTCTTTTCAAAGGAGTGGAGCTGTGCGCGCTCGGCAGAAATGAGCGCCGAATAGAAGACCTTGTATTCCTCCCTCGTCATGGGACAGTTTAAATAATCGTCGCCGCCCTTGCCGTATCTGCCGCCCGCGAACGCGCGCGACATATCCACACTTTCGGCAGAGACGATCGGAGCCGAGGCGTCGTAAAAGTGCAGTCCGCCGCCCAGTTTTTGCGCGATGTCCTCTGCCAGTCTGCCCGAAGTTAAAGGACCCGTGGCTATAATGCAGGGGGCGGGCGGGATCTCCTCCGCCTCCTCGCACACGACCTCTATATTTTTATGCGCCTTTATTTTGTCCGTTATATAGTATGCAAATTTGTCCCTGTCGACGGCGAGCGCGCCGCCCGCGGGCACTTTTGACAGTTCTGCCGCCTGCATGGTGAGGGAGTTTAAGCTCCTCATCTCCTCCTTTAAAAGGCCGCAGGCGTTGCCGAACACGTCGTTGCTCTTTAAAGAATTGGAGCACACAAGTTCGGCAAAACTTTCATTTGTATGCGCGGGGGTGAAGGACTTTGGCTTTATGTCGGACAGTTCGACCTCGAACCCCTCCTCCGCAAGTCTCCACGCCGCCTCGCACCCGGCGAGTCCCGCGCCGATCACCTTAACCCTGCGCGGCATCCTGATTACCGCCTTGTTCGCCCTGCGTATTCTTTTGCTCTTCAGGAAGGGGCGCGGAGTAATCGCACGACTTTTCGGAGCAGCGTATCTGCTTGCCCTTTTTGACGAGATATCCCTTGCCGCATTTGGGGCACTTTTCGCCCGTGGGGATATCCCAGCTTAAGAACTTGCAGTCGGGATAGCCGGTGCAGCCGTAGTATATCTTGCCGTTTTTGGAGCGCATGCGCCTCATGGGCTTGCCGCACTCGGGGCACACGCCCTCGTGCTTATCTTCGCCGTGCGCGCCTTCGGCATTTAAAGGCCGCTTTGCGCCGCACTTAGAGCACTCGAGATACTGGCCGTAACGGCCCTTTTTTATGAGCATCTCGCCGCCGCATTCCCTGCACTTCTCCTCTGAGATCTTGGCGTCTATCGGGAGGATGGATGAGCACTCGGGATAATTGGGGCAGGCGAGAAACTTGCCGTATTTACCGCTCTTTACCACCATGTTGGCGCCGCACTTGGGGCAACGCACGGAGGATACCTCCTGCTCGGATTCGCTTATTATGTTGGAGCAGGCGGGATAATTTGAGCAGGCGAGGTATTTGCCGTATTTGCCGTTGCGCCTTATCATGGGATGGCCGCACTTTTCGCACTTTATGTCGGTGAGTTCGTCGCCGTCGGTGGATGCCGTCTTGAGTTTTTCGGCAAAACCGGGGTAGAAATCGGCGATTATCTTATGCCAGTCGGTGCCGCCCTCCTCAATTTTATCGAGGTCGGTCTCCATCTTGGCCGTAAAGCCTACGTCCATTATGTCGTCGAAGTAGTGCACGAGCATGTCGGTTATCTTATAGGCGACCTCTGTGGGGACCATGTATTTGCCGTCCTTTTCCACATAGTGCCTCTTTGTGAGCACGGAGATTATGCTGGCGTACGTAGAGGGCCTGCCTATGCCCTTCTCCTCCATGGCCTTTACGAGCGACGCGTCGGTATACCTTGCGGGAGGACGGGTGAACTTCTGCTCCTTGGTAAAGTCGGCAAGGTCGGGCTTATCTCCCTCCTTTAAGGGAGGCAGGAGCTTTGCCGACTCCTCCTCGTCTGCGTCCTTCTCCTTGGGGGGCTGGTACGCCGCAGTGAAGCCTGCAAACAGGAGAGACCTGCCGCTGGCCTTGAACACGTAGCCGGCGCTCTCGGCCTCTATCTGCATGGTGTTGTACTGCGCCTCCGCCATCTGAGAAGCGACGAATCTGTCGTATACCAATTTATATATATTGTAATGTTTTTTATCGAGAGAGTTTTTAACGCTCTCGGGAGTTATCGAAAGATTTATGGGACGGATGGCCTCGTGCGCGTCCTGGGCGCCCTTCTTGGTGGCGTACCTGTTGGGCTTTGCGGGCGCGTAATTTTCGCCGTAAGTCTTTTTAATGAACTCAACGGCGCTCGCCTGCGCCTCGTCTGAGACGCGGACGGAGTCCGTCCTTATATAAGTTATGAGCGCGATATGGTCGCCGCCGACGTCCATGCCCTCATAAAGGTGCTGCGCGACGAGCATGGTTTCGGGCGAGGACATGCCGTATTTGTTGGAGGCGTCCTGCTGGAGCGACGAGGTCGTGAACGGCGCGGGCGCGTGCTGTTTGGATATTCCGCTCTTTACTTTGGTTATGGTAAAACCCGCCGCCTTAACTTTGGCCTCTGCCTCATCGGCCTGCTCCTTATGGATACTCTTGCCGCTCTTTTTCAGCTGACACACCGCCTTGAAGGGGGCATATTTTTTCTCCTCGTCCTGAAGCATAGCCACGAGGTTCCAGTACTCCTCGGGCACGAAGGCCTTGATCTCGCGCTCCCTGTCTACGATGAGGCGCAATGCTACCGACTGCACCCTGCCCGCCGACAGCCCGTTCTGTATGCGGTTATTGAGAAGTGGCGAGAGCTTGTAGCCCACGAGCCTGTCCAACACCCTTCGCGCCTGCTGGGCATCGACAAGGTTATAATTTATTTTTCTGGGGTGCTGGAGCGCGTTCTGCACGGCCTTGGGCGAAATTTCGTTGAACTCTATCCTGTTTTCGCTGTCCGGGTCGAGGCCCAACACAGTCTGAAGGTGCCAGCTTATGGCTTCGCCCTCGCGGTCGGGGTCGGTCGCAAGATAGACTTTTCCCGCTTTCTGAGCCTCGCTTGTAAGACGGGAAATTATCTCCTTCTTGCCGGGAGATTCTTCGTACCTCGGCTCGAAGTTGCCCGTTATTTTCACGCCCAGAGTGCGCTCTGGCAAATCGCGGATATGTCCTCCCGAGGCGTCCACCTTATACTTGCCCTTTAAGTACTTTGAAATTGTTTTTGCCTTTGAAGGCGACTCGACTATTATTAAATCCATATGCAACCTCTCACAATTTTTTCGTGTTAGTGACACACGAAAAAATTCGTGATTTTGGGGGAGCCAGCTCCCCCTTACCCCGATTTTAGGGGCTCTCTTTTTATATAATCGGGGTAATTCCCCCTTTGGTGAGCCTGCTGAACGCAGCAAATAGGGTCTTTCTGCGCAGGGAAACCCTGCTTGAAACATAATTTATTTTAAAAAAATGTTGACCTTATTATTTGCTAATATAACCCTTGGAGATGCGAGCAGTACGCGGAGCTGGCGGAAGGTGCGAGGGAGTTTACAAAGACGTAAATGACCGAGCACACCCGTAACAGCGACAATGTAATGCGAAGTATATACAAGGGAAAGCGGCGCGCTATAAAGAAGCGTATCTATTGCCGCCAAGGCGACATATCAACCCCTTCACCTCCAACGAGGAAAGTTCGGCCAAAAGTTCAAACCCGTTGCAGCCGAGCTTTGAAGCTATCTCAGAGATATGGGCAGAGCCGTTTTCCCTTATGGCGGAGAGTACCTGTTCCTCGCGCGGGGTCAGCGGTTCGCGCTTTTTTTCAGTAAAGTCTAAACCAAAAGCGCCGAAGATGTCAAGTATATTTTCGGCAAGGTAGGCGCCTTTTTTGATGAGCCTGTTACAGCCGACACCCGAGGGAACGCCTATCGAATATGGAAAACAGAACACGTCTCTGCCGTATTCGAAGGCATATTCGGCGGTTATGGATGCGCCGCTCTTTTTGCCTGCGGAGACGACCAGAACACCTTCGGACAGGGCGGCTATCAGCCTGTTGCGCACGGGGAAGAGGTAGCCCATTGCGGGGACTTCGGGGCGCTGTTCGGAAATTACCAGGCCGCTTGCCGCAGCCTCTTTGTACAGCTTTGCGCTGCCCGCGGGATAGATATGGTCAAGCCCCTGCGCGCACACGAATATGAGGTTGCCGCTTTGAACGGCGCCCTCGGCAGCGGCAGTATCGGCCCCGTCGGCGGTGCCCGTGACGACAGTGAACTTTTCGGCTATCTGCCCGCTTATCTTTTTACACTCCTTTAAAATATTGGTAAGGGTGCGGCGGGAGCCGACTATGCCGAAACACCGGGTATTCAAGAGCGACGTGTTGCCTCTGCAATACAGAACGAAGGGCGGCGCGGGGATAGACCTCAGCCTTTCGGGATAATCTTCCGAAAAGTACGTCACGCACTCCATCCTCTTCTTTTCAAGCGATAAGAGCACTCCTTTGCGGTAATCTTCGGAATAAAAAAGACCTCTTATTTTATTATATACGCTCCCGCCGAGCGTTTTAATCAGAAAATCGGCGTATTTTTTGAGCGGACGGGAAGAAGAGAAGCCGTCGGTTACTTCAAACTTTGTTTTATAGGTAAGTTCTTCAAAGCTGTCCAAAACTATGGCGTCGAGTTCGCCCGCGGAATACTCTCTCATATATTTTCACCGTCGAAACTGCGGTAAGAGGCCGCCTCCAGAATATGCCGCTCGGAAATTTCCGCCGAATAATCGAGGTCGGCTATGGTACGGGCTACCTTTATTATCCTCGAGCGGGCGCGGGCGGAGAGATGCAGACTCTCGAACGCCTGCTTGAGGATAGCCTCGCACGAGTGGGAAAGGCGGCAATACTTTTTGAGCTGCCGCTCGCCCATGTTGGCGTTGGCGCGTATGCCCTCGTTTAAAAAGCGCTCGCGCTGGACGGCCCTCGCCGCCTCCACACGCGCTTTTACCTGTGTGCTGCTCTCTTCGGCGCCCTCGGAGATGAGGTCGTCGTATTTTACAGAATCCACTTCAACCTGCAGGTCTATCCTGTCTAAAAGCGGGCCGGAAATCTTGGAGCGGTAGCGCTTTATCTGCGCGGGCGTGCATGTGCAGGTGAGCTCGGCAGAGCCGTAGTTGCCGCACGGGCAGGGGTTCATGCTGGCGCACAGCATGAAGTCGGCGGGGAAGGTGGCCGCGCCGCCCGCGCGCGTTATGGTTATCTTTCTGTCCTCGAGCGGCTGGCGGAGCGCCTCCAATGCCGAGCGGGAATATTCGGGCAGTTCGTCTAAAAAGAGCACGCCCAGGTGCGCCTTTGAAATTTCGCCGGGGCGCACGCGCGAGTTGCCGCCGCCGCAGAGCGATACCGTGGTGGCCGTGTGGTGGGGCGTGCGGAAGGGACGGAGAGTGACTATGCCCTCCTCCGAGAGCTCTCCCGCGACGGAGTGTATCTTTGTGACTTCGAGCGCCTCTTCAAAGGTCATGTCGGGCATTATGGTGGGTATGCAGCGGGCGAGCATGGTCTTGCCCGTGCCCGGAGGACCAACGAGCAGTATGTTGTGACCGCCCGCGACGGCAATCTCCAGGGCGCGCTTTGCCACGCGCTGGCCCTTTACGAACGAGAGATCGCAGTCGTATCTCTGTTCGCGCCTCACCGAGTCGTAGCTGCGGTGGGCGACGGGCGCAAAGCGCGCGCCCGAGAGAAGCTCCACCACCTCCCTCAATGACTTTAATGCATACACCTCGGCGCCCTCTATAAAACTGGCCTCGTTGGCGTTTGCGCATGGCACTATAAAGCGCGAAAAGCCCTTGGCCTTTGCCGATATCAGCATAGGGAGGATGCCCGTGACCGCACGCAACGCGCCGTCGAGAGCAAGCTCTCCTAAAAAGACAGTGCCGTCGGTGTTATACGGCAACTGATCGGATGCCTTTAAGATGCTGACCGCGATGGGCAGATCGTAGTGCGAACCCTCCTTTTTTATGTCGGCGGGAGCGAGGTTTACCGTTATTTTGCTTACGGGAAAGCGCAGCGCGCTGTTCTTTATAGCCGAGCGCACGCGCTCTTTGCTCTCCTTTACGGCGGCGTCGGGCAGGCCGACGAGGTCGTATGAAACCATACCCTTATTAATATCTGTCTCTACCTCTACCGCCACACCGTCGAGCCCGTTGAGCGCAAAGCTTATCACCTTTGAAAGCATCGTATTCCCCCCCCCCGTAACACATATTATAGTACAAGTATTTTTATTTTAACAGCCGCGCGCGCAAAATGCAACAGCAACGGCCAAAATTATTTTAATGCGGACAAAATTTTGCCTGATAACAAAAAAGCACCTGCGCGCAGGTGCTTTTCAGACTTATTTAATTTCCTTGATTTTGGCCGCCTTACCGGTAAGACCGCGAAGGTAATAGAGCTTTGCCCTCCTTACCCTGCCGCGCTTAACCACGGTGATAGACGCAATCTTGGGCGAGTGTACGGGGAAAGTACGCTCTACGCCGACGCCGAACGAGAGCCTTCTTACGGCGAAGCTCTCCCTGATGCCGCCGTGCTTTTTGGCGATTACAACGCCCTCGAAGTTCTGGATCCTCTCCTTGGTACCCTCGATAACCTTAAAGCCTACCCTTACGGTATCGCCAACGTTGAACGCGGGCACATTCTCCTTCATGCCTTCCTTTTCGATTGCCTCAACAAGACCTTTCATTTTGTGACCTCCTGGAAAGAGCGTTCATGCAAGCATTTACAGCGCGGCAATGCGGCTTTAAGCCGCAATTTTGGCGCATTTTGCAGAGGACCGCCCCCGAATGTTCGATTTACAAGCGGTATTTTACCAAAGCCTGTAAAAAAAAGCAAGCGCTTTTACCGCCTTTTTTGCATTTTTGTGAAAATCGCGATACACCTCGTCGAAACACGCGTGCCTTCGCGGGCGGGCAGGAAAACCTGCCCGCCACACCTTTTGCCGCGTTTTCTCCTCTTCGACGAAAAGCTTTCTTTTCGTCGAATGCTAAGGTTAAATATTTTAATAGAATTGCGGCAAAGTTGCGCTTTGCGCAACTTATCACGCTGCCGCAGGCAACTTATCGCTCATCACTATTCAGTTCGCCTCAAACGCGGAAATTATATGGTTTATCTTGTCGCCCTCCACTTCTATTATATCAAAGCGGACAGTGCAGTCCATCTCCCTGCCGGAAAAATAGAAACGGGCAACGTTTATGTAGCGCTGCATGCGCGTTCTGTTCACCGCCTGCGAGGGAGCGCCGAAATCTTCTGATGTGCGCAGCTTCACCTCTACAAAGGCCACGACGTCGCCCCGGCGCGCGATAATATCCACTTCGCCGAAGGGGCACTTATAGTTGCGCGCAAGTACCTTGTAACCGCCGCGCTTTAAATATTTTGCCGCCAGTTTTTCGCCCTTTATACCCTTTTTGCGGTTGAGCTTTTTAATGCTCCCGCCTTGCGCTCCGCCCGACGTCACTGCCATTTTTTTGTAAAACTCCTGCGATGGATGGGGCACAGGCCGTTAGCCATTATGGCGGCTATGTGCGCCGCGGTACCGTATCCCTTGTTGCTTTCAAACCCGTATCCGGGGTAGAGCGCGGCGTACTCGTCCATGAGTTTATCCCTGTACACCTTGGCTATTATCGAGGCGGCGCCTATGGAATAGCTGGCAGCGTCGCCGCCTATTACATGCCTTTGGGGTATGGTTATATCCAGCGTCATGTTACCGTCGGTGAGCACGAAATCGGGACTTATTTCAAGGCTCTCCACTGCATTTTTCATGCAGAGTTTTGTGGCCTCGAGGATATTGATTTCGTCAATCACCTGCGGCTCGACGCGGCATACCGCATACGCGACCGCCCTTTCGCGGATGAGCGCATCGAGTTTTTCACGCTTTCTTGCAGTGAGTTTTTTGCTGTCGTCCACGCCCTCTATAATGTCGCCCTCGGGCATTATCACCGCCGCGCACACGACGGGCCCCGCGAGCGGACCGCGGCCGACCTCGTCTGCGCCGCAGATAAGATTATAGCCGCTATTTTTAAGTTCTCTCTCGTAAAATAATTTATCCATAAAAATGCCGCCGTGCGCGGTATAAAAAAAATCTTAAAAAATTGAAAATAGCAAAAAAAATAATATATTAAATAATATTAAAAATTTAATTTCAACTAAAATTTCAATGCACGGATATCGTCGGAACTGTCGAAAAGCACCGGGCCGAGACGGCCCTTTCTCAAATCGTCCACTACCGCGCGGCACGCCCTGTCATAATCGTAATCGCCGCCGCGCAGCACAAAGCCGCGGCGCAGGCATACCTCGTCGAGCATGGCAAGGGGGGCGGAAAAATCGCTTATGCCGTAGCGCTCCGAAAGGCGCCCCGGATATTTATCGGCCATGTCGGCAAGGAGAGCGAGGGCTAAATCGTCGAAGTCTAAAATGTCGTCGTTTACGCTGCCCACGTATGCAAGGCGGCGCGCAAACGTCTGGTTTTCAAAGTTGGGCGGCATGGTGCCGGGGGTATCCAAAAGTTCGAACCCCTCCAGCCTTATCCACTGCTTGCCGCGGGTGACGCCCGCCTTGTCGCCCGTTACCGTGCGCTTTGAGCCGGCAAGAAGGTTTATCACCGTGCTCTTGCCCGTGTTGGGCACTCCGAGCACCATGAAGCGGAACACACGCTCGTACCCCTTAGCCTGGGCGCGCTCGCGCTTTTCGCGCACGACTGCCTCGCAGGCAGAAAAGAGCTGCCGCCTGCACCCGCTCTGCGTGGCGTTGAGAGCCACGGCCGCGGTACCTGACGACTTTATTAACTTCGCGCACTCCTCCGCGTTCTCGGCAAGGTCCGACTTGTTTAATACATATAAAACGGGCTTGCCCGCAAAAACTGCATTGAGTTTAGGATTAAACGACGAGGCGGGACAGCGCGCGTCGAGCACTATTATGGCGCCGTCGCACAGCGCCGCATTCTCCCGCATCATGCGCATGGCCTTGGTCATGTGCCCCGGGAACCATTGAATAATACGCATATTTTTTCCTCACGAAATTCTCGCGCGGGCCGCGCGCGACAATTTCAGTGAATCTTAGAAACCAAGTTTCTCTGTCGGCGATTTTTAAGGGCCCACGATTATATAATCGCCGACATTCACTTCCGATGAGCCCGCTTTCGCGGCAAATTGAGACGAGCGGCACTCTTCATAGCACAACAGATACCTGTTGTGCGTGTGCCGCGGAGAGACCGCAACATGCCGAGCATTAGCGTGAGGCGTTGCGGAGCCGACCAACGAGGCACGAGGCGACCGCGCGTAAGCGGCGAACTAAATTCGCCTTGCGCACGTTAATTTATTTTAAATTTTACTTTGAAAAATCGAAAGAGAACCTGCCTTGCCGCACTAATTTTTTGAGGCGGCGGCAGACAGCCATACCTGTCATTCCGACTGAGTTCCAGAAAAGAACGCATGGAGAAATCTATCAATCGGATATTTAAGATTTCTCCACTCGCTGTGTATCGGTTTGCGGTATCCCCAAGGGAACCCTCAGCAAATTCTCGCTTCGCTCGGTCGAAATGACCGCATACTTTACTTCAGCAGGTCGGGGCGGTTTTTGCGTGTGATATCAAGCGACTGTTCCTGCCTCCACTTGTCCACTTCTCCGTGGTTGCCCGAAAGGAGCACCTCGGGCACGGACACGCCCTTATAGACAGCGGGGCGGGTGTACTGCGGGTACTCTAAAAGCCCGTTAGAAAAGCTCTCGTCCTTTAAGCTCTCGCCCGAAATGACGCCCTCCACATAGCGCGCGACGCAGTCGCACACCACCATTGCGGGCAATTCCCCGCCCGTTAAAACATAGTCGCCTATAGAGAGCTCCTCGTCGATATACATATCTATGACGCGCTGATCGACTCCCTCATAGTGTCCGCACAAGAGCACAATGTCTCTCTCTTTTGCAAGTTCCACGGCGATGCGCTGCGTGAACGTGCGGCCGCGCGGCGACAAGAATATGCGGCGCGCCCCGTGGCCGGGATCGACTGCCTCTATGGCCGAGCCTATCGGCTGGGGCATCATCACCATGCCGGCGCCGCCGCCGAATGGATAGTCGTCGCACTTGAAATGCTTATTTTCGGCAAAGTCGCGAATATTTACGACGTTTATATTGAGTTTTCCGCCGCTCACCGCCCTGCCTATGATGCTCTCTTTTAAGGGAGCAAACATCTCCGGAAAGAGCGTTAAAATAGTTATATTCATAAAACCTCTCACGAAATTTTCGCGCGTGCCGCGCGCGAAAATTTCCGCGAACTTCAGAAACCAAGTTTCTCTGTCGGCGATTTTTAAGAGCCCGCGATTATATAATCGCGGCAATTCACTTCCGGTGAGCCTGCTGCCGCAGCAAATTGGGACGAGCGAGGCGCCTTATAGCAAGGCGAATACCCGCCTTGCGGGCCGAGCGCAAAAATAGCGGCGCGCTGCAACTTAAAGCAAAGCGACCTCTTTGAACCGCTTTTCATTTACCGTAACCTTGCCACCGTCCTCGTCGATCTCAACGATCACGCCGTCGGCCGAGGGGAACATTACCTCCCTTTCGCCCATTCTAACTGTATAAATATCGGTGCGGGCGGGAGTGATATCGGTAATTTCGCCGAGCTCCTTTCCCTCCTCTGTGACAAGCATACAACCTACGACGTCGGCGATATACACCCTGTCTTCGGGAAGTTCTGGCGCTTCCGCGCGGTCAACGAGGACCTCTCTGCCGCGCAGAAGCTCGGCGGCGTTCCTGTCGGGCACGCCGCGCAGGGTGAGATAGGCATAGCCGCCTGCCGCCCTGCACGCGAGCACTTTATATTCCGTGCCGTCTATAATGACTTTGGAAAAAGACTTTAAATCTTCGGCGCTGTCGGTAAACGGCATGACCTTTACCTCGCCGCGAATGCCCTGCGGCTTTAAAATTGTTGCAACGGTGAGATATTTCTGCATAGATTTTACCCCATTTTATTGCCGCGCGCCCGTGAAATACGCATACATGGCCGCACGAAACTGCGTAATTTTATAAAGAGCCGTGCAAAAAAAGCACGGCCCCTTGAATTACTCTTTTACCTTTATCTCAACGACGTATTTTTTAGCGCCCTTGGGAGTTGCCGCCTTTACGAGGGTGCGGAGGGCCTTTGCGATCTTGCCCTGCTTGCCGATCACTTTGCCCATATCGGAATCTTCGAGCAGAACGGTTATCTCTATGCTGTTGTCCTTCTCCTCTTCCTTATACTCGATGGCGTCCTTATGCTCGGCAAACTGCTCTACGACGTATTTAACAAGTTCCAACATAATTTATGCTCCTTAATATTATGAGGCGGCGCAAAAATTTTACGCGCACCCTGCAGGCACAGCCCGTCAAGTTAAAATCAGTCCTTATTCTTTTTCTTGTCGTTGGTCTTGGGTGCGGAAAGTTTTGCGCTCTTTTCGATGACGCCCGCATTTACAAGATAGCTCTTCACCGTTTCGGTGGGCTGAACGCCCTTGGATATCCAATCCTTGGCCTTCTCAACATCGATATTGATCTCGGCAGGGATCTTTAAGGGATCAACGTAGCCGATCTTATCGATATATTCGCCCGAACGCGCCTTTCTGCTGTCGATCACGACGATACGGTAGAAGGGAGATTTTTTATCGCCCATTCTGGTAAGTCTCATTTTAACTGCCATTTTTGTAATTCTCCTTAAAAAATATATAAATTTATTTTTCTTTTTCTAATTAATTTATGTGCGCAAGCAGGGTTTCCCTGCGCCAGCGCGACCCAATTTGCCGCGCAAGCGGGCTCGCCAAGGGTGAATTTGCGCAATTATACACTTTGTGGGCCCTTATGATTGCGCAAAGAGGGGCTGGCCCCTAAAACTCACGAAATTTTTCGGGCGCGGCCCGCACGAAAAATTTGTGAACATTTTAGAAGGGAAGTCGGCGCTTCCCGCTTTTAAGCTGCTTCATCAAGCTCTTCACCTGCTCAAACTGCTTTAAGAGCTGGTTGACCTCCTGCACCGACGTGCCCGAGCCTGCCGCTATCCTGCGCTTGCGCGAGGAGTTGATTATCGCGGGCTCCGTCCGCTCGCTCCGAGTCATGGAGAGGATGATGGCCTTGGTGCGTTCCATCTTTTTTTCGTCTATATCGGCGTCCTTAAGTTTCCCGCCGAGGCCGGGAAGCATGGACATTACAGACTGTACGCCGCCCATCTTCTTCATGCTCTCGAACTGCTCGAGATAATCTTCGAGCGTGAAGGAATTTTCGCGCAGTTTCTGCTGCATTTTTTTGGCGTCTTCCTCAGTCACGGCCTGCTGCGCTTTTTCGATGAGCGTCAGAACGTCGCCCATGCCGAGTATGCGCGAGGCCATTCTGTCGGGATAGAAGGGCTCTAAATCCGTGAGCTTTTCACCCGTGCCGATGAACTTTATCGGCTTACCCGTGACCGCCTTTATAGAGAGGCATGCGCCGCCGCGCGTATCGCCGTCGAGCTTTGTCAGAATTACGCCGGTTATCTCAAGCCGCTCGTTAAAAGTCTTTGCGACGTTGACGGCAACCTGGCCCATCATCGAGTCGACGGTGAGAAGTATTTCGGTAACTTCGACCGCGGCGCAAATCTCTTCGAGCTCGTGCATGAGCTTTTCATCTATCTCGAGGCGTCCGGCCGTATCGATTATCACGGTGTCGAAGCCCTGCGAGCGGGCGTAATCCACCGCCTCCTTTGCCGTTTTTACGGGGTTCTGCGTGCCCTTTTCAAACACCTCCGCCCCTGCGTTTCTGCCCACTACCTTCAGCTGGTTTATGGCGGCGGGGCGGTATATGTCGCCGGCGACCAGAAGCGGGCGCTTGCCGCTCTTTTTCAGCAGCACCGCGAGCTTGCCGCAGAGCGTGGTCTTGCCCGCGCCCTGAAGGCCGCACATCATGATAACCGTGGGCGGCTTGCTTGCCACGGCAAGTTTCTGGTTTGTGGAGCCCATTAATGCTATGAGCTCTTCGTTTACTATCTTTATTACCTGCTGGGCGGGGTTGAGGCTCTTTAAGATCTCCTGACCCACCGCCTTTTCAGAAACATCTGCGCAGAATTTTTTGGCGACCTGAATATTGACGTCGGCCTCCAAAAGCGCCACGCGCACCTCGCGCATGGCCGTCTTTATTTCAAGCTCGGTGAGTCTGCCGCGCTTTGTAAGTTTGGAAAATATATGGTTTAATCTCTCCGAGAGAGAGGAAAATGCTCCCATTACTGCTCCTTATCAGTTTTGCCGTCCGCGGCGTCGGTCTTTGCACACAGCGCGTCGGCCTCGGCGGCGTAATCTCCCGAAAGTAAGCCCTTGAGGCGAGAAACTTCGCCGGCAAACTGCGGGTTTGAGGCGAGAAAATCGTCCGCCCAACCGTTCGCGTTACGCACGACGAGCGCAAGACGCATATCGGCCGCACGCAGCAGACGTGAGAAACTGAGCTTTGATTCATACTCTTCCAGCAGCTTTTTCGCCGAAGAGAGACACTCCGAAACGCCCTGCCTTGAAATGCCCTTCTGTTCGGCTATCTCCGAAACGGTCAAATCGAGGTTGAAGAACATATCGGTTATCTCGCGCTGGGTGGGCGTGAGAAGGGGCGAATATACGTCCCACAGCCGTGAAAACCTGATGTCTGCCATGCAGAGCCTCCTGCTATTTACAACGTCATTATACCGCGCAGACCGAGCATTGTCAAGCATTTTTACTTGACAATATTGCACATAAAAATTCAACCGCGGACAAGTTTTAAAATGCAATAAAAAATTTATTCGTTTTTCCGTGTTAAAATCTATCAGCTGTGCATATTTTTTAACAAAAGACAAGCTAAATTCCAAACGTTATATGTATGAATTGACATAAAAAAAGCTGTGTGATAGAATTTAAACCGTATTGCGGCATGAAAAGCGGACGCCGCGCACTAATTAAATTTATAAGGCAGTGAATAATTATGCGTAAAGTTATTGACGGCGTCGTTTACGACACCTTGAACTCTACAGTCGATAAGAAATTCACCTACGGTGCACCCGGCGATCCCAACGGCTACGAAGAAACGCTCTATATAACCGGCGATGGCAAATACTTCGTGTACACGTACGGCGGCAAAAACTCGAAATATCCCGAAGAGGATATTTTCCCCATAGAGCGCGAAAACGTAAAAAACTGGATGCTTTCACGCTGAACAAAATTTTCTGCAACATGACGCGGCTGCCCGGAGGGCAGCCGTTTTGTTATACCGTAAATTTTTAGAGCGCCGCGGCAAAAAACTTTTGCCGCGGCGCCGCATTTATCGAAAGTTAAGTTTTTTCGTTTACGCTTCCGTGCAGCGGCTGACTGCCTCTATTTACAGTCTTGCTTTCATCTTCCGAATCTTCTTCCGATTGCCCGCCGCCGTTTTCCGAAAGAAGCTCAGCCATCTTTCTGAGCCTATCTTCTGAAAATTTTTCCGAAAGACTGTCGAGTTTGCCATAGGCCATTTTATCGTGATGAATAGTCATAGTCGCGCCGCCAAAAACTAAAATTTATTTTAAATTTCTATGAGATATCCCGCCTTGCGCAGGGCGTCCCCGATTTTATCGAGCGTATCCTCGTCGGGGGCGGAGACCGTGTGGTAGTGATAGCCGTCGGTGACGGCCATGAGCGGCTTGGAAGCGCCGCTGACGAGCGAGCGGTACAGCTCCTCCACGTGCGTGTTGTTATACAGCTCCAGTCTTGCGGTTATTCTGCCGTACACGCGGTGATTCACGAAGATATCCTCTACCCTGCCGCCGAGGCCTATTATGAGATAGCCCTCGTCAAGAATCTGTTCAAATGTATGCCTGCACTTGAACACGCGCGAAGCTGCGCTTTTAGGGGCAGTCAGGATATAGCCGCGGTTGGTGGAGATTATATCGAACCCGTTGGCACGCAGCATGGCGATGTCCTGCACGATGACCTGACGTGACACGCCGAGTTTTTCGGCAAGCACCGCGGCGGGCAGGGCGTTATCGCTGTTGCCGACGATGGCGAGTATTTCCTTTCTTCTTTCTTCAGCTTTCATCTTTTACCTTATCATAATTTCAATAAAACATTTCCGCGCAGCGCGGGCGAAATATACGCGGCGCCTTCCGGATAATAGTTGCGAGCAAGACGCGAAGCGTGCGGAAGGCGCAAATGAGTGTACAAAGACGTACATGACCGAGCGCACCCGTAAGCGCGACAAAGTATTGCGAAGTAAATATTATTCGGAAACAGGGTGCAGATTCTTTAAAGACAGATCAAGTATAGGCGCAGAATGAGTGAGCGCGCCGCTTGAGACGTAATCCACGCCCGTGCGCCTGATATTCTGAATATTCTCTTCGGTGACGTTGCCGCTGCACTCGGTGAGGGCGCGGCCGCCTATAAGCTTTACGGCGGCGGCCATGTCGTCGGGGGTCATGTTGTCGAGCATGATGATGTCGGCGCCCGCCTCCACCGCCTCTCGGCACATATCGAGGTTTTCGACCTCCACCTCTATCTTGCGCACAAAAGGCGCATATTCGCGCGCGGCCTTAACGGCTGCCGCCACGCTGCCCGCCGCGCCTATATGGTTGTCCTTTAAGAGTATTCCGTCGGAGAGATTGTAGCGGTGGTTGACGCCCCCTCCCACCTTTACGGCATATTTTTCAAATATGCGCATGTTTGGCGTGGTTTTGCGGGTATCTAAAAGTTTGGTCTTGCAGCCTTCAAGAAGTTTAACCACCCTGCGCGTGTAAGTGGCTATGCCGCTCATGCGCTGGAGGTAATTGAGGGCCGTGCGCTCGCCCGAGAGGAGCACGCGGATATCGCCCGTCACCTTTGCTATGTGCTCGCCCTTTTTCACCTCGTCGCCGTCCTCTTTGAAGAGTTCGACCGTCGTGTTTTCGTCGAGAAGGGTGAACGTGCGGGCAAATACGTGCAGGCCGCATATCACGCCGTCCTGCTTGCATATTAAATCTACCGTGCCCTTTTTATAGACGGGCATTACGGCGTTGGTGGTTATATCCTCGTTGGAGATATCCTCGGCCAGCGCCATCTTTATAAGTTCGTCGGCATGCAGTTTTTCAGTTATGGGGTTGTTCACGTTCGGCCTCCTCTATCGCCTTTAAAACTATGCCTTTGTAGCTCTTCAAAAGGGCGGGCACGTTGGCGTATTTATCCAGATCGAGCGCGCGCTCGGCGCGTTCGGCGTCCTCGAAATTTATGCGCTTATAGCTTCCCTGTATGTCCTGTGCGGCGCGCTTTGCAAAGATAAGGCTCTCCAGCAGGGAATTGGAAGCCAGCCTGTTTGCGCCGTGCACGCCGTTGCAGCACGTTTCGCCCACGGCGTACAATCTGTGCATGGTCGTCCTGCCCTCAAGGTCAGAGCGGATGCCGCCCATAAAGTAGTGCTGCGACGGAACGACGGGAATGCACTCGCGGAATACGTCGTACCCCTCGTCAAGACAGCGCTGAACTATGGTGGGGAAGTGCTTTAACACCTCCTCTCTGGGGATGGGGCGCATATCCAGCCACACATGCTTGGTGCCGTCCTTTGCCATCTGCTCGCGAATGTGCTTCGTTACCACGTCGCGCGGCTGAAGCTCGTCGCAGAAGCGGTTGAAGTTTTTATCGAGCAGCACGGCGCCCTCGCCGCGCACGCTCTCAGAGATGAGGAACCTGCGGCCCTTGGTCTTTGAATAGAGCGTAGTCGGATGAATCTGAATATAGTTTATATGGTCGACGGCCACGCCGTGATTCAATGATATGGCGAGCGCGTCGCCTGTCAATATGCGGAAGTTGGTGGAATTTTCAAACACGCCGCCAAGGCCGCCCGAAGCGAGCACGGTGTAGTCGGCGTACAGCCTGTACAGCTTGCCGTTTTTGCTGTCTTTGGCGACTATGCCGTAACACTCATTATTGTCCTCTATTATATCGACCATGGTGACATAGGGAGCTATGAATATGTTGGGGCAGGCACGCACCTTCTGCATGAGGTGGGTAGTTATCTCCCTGCCCGTGCAGTCCTCGTGAAAGCATATCCTGGGACGGGAATGGCCGCCCTCGCGCGTGTAGGCGAGCGAACCGTCGTCGCACCTGGCAAAGCGCACGCCGCAGGCAATGAGGTCGTCGATTAGCGCCTGGGAATTGCGTATCATGCAGTCTACCGTGGCGGGGTTGTTTTCATAATGGCCCGCACGCATGGTGTCGTCAAAATATCCCTGATAGTCGGCCTCGTCCACAAGGCGGCAGATGCCTCCCTGCGCAAGGTAACTGTCGGATTTATCGGGCGTATCCTTGCATATAATAAGGATCTTTCTGTCGCGCGGAAGATTTAAAGCACAGTTCAGTCCCGCTACGCCCGCGCCCACTATTATTACGTCGTAATACTTGTCAAGTTCAATCAAGTTGGCACCTCAATGCAAGCTCAGATTTTAAAAAAGCATGCCGCGGCGGGATCATCCGCCGCGGCATGTCTTATGTTTTAAGGCATGATCTGCTCAAACGTTCAGCGCGCAACACTGCAACAATTTAAGCAAGCGGGCGGAAATACACCGACCCCGCGGCCCGGTTATACAAAGAACAAAGACTTACGCGGCGGCAATACACCGACTCCGCATATTGTCTTGCTCTTGACAGGCAGGGGCAGAAACTCTGCCGCATATGGCATGTGCCGGCAATACACCGACGCGCACGCGCATATCCCGTCGGCCCCGCACTGCGGAAAGAGGCTTTATTCTGCCCCTTCCTTCGAGGTTGCACTTAGTTTACACTAAAAGTATACACCTGTCAAGTTATGTGTAAACTTTTTTTGACGACATCTAATTTGAAATTTTTTAACAACTTTATTACATTTGAATCAGTTTTGCGGCCTTAAAACACGGCGGCACGGCGATCGGGAACATATTCGACACAACTTGCCAAAATATAACGTTTTGCAGAAGCGGTATTTAAAATATTATATTCATGCAGGGCGCGGATGTGCGGTTCGGCCGTCCAAACTGCGCCGCGGGGAGGAATTTTATGAAACTTTCGGAAATTTACGGAAAAGAGGTCGTAAGCCGGGACGGAAGCAGACGGGGCTGGGTGCGCGGCGTGCTGGAATACGGCGGCGCACCGCGATTTTTACAGTGCTTCGACAGCGACGAACGGGAATTCGATATAGATTTTAAAAGTATACAATCTGTAGACGGCAGAATAGTATTTGAAGACGGCTCTTCTGACAGAAAAAAGTGCCGCAATCTGCGGCTGGGTATGCCTGCGTATGACAACACAGGCAATTTCCTGGGCGTTTTAAACGACGTGGAGAGCGGGAAAAGCGGTATATTTTATATCATAGGCAAAAAGAGATACCGCCCGGAATTTATATGCGTCGGCGACGCCGTGATAGTGCGCCCGCCGCGCACGCTCAAAGAAAACGTAACTGCGGAGAACACAGTGATTTTAAAAAAAGGGACTTCGCTCACCCCTGAAGCGTTAAAGAGAGCCGAAGAGGCCGGCGAATACTTCCAGGCACAGATGAAAACGATATAAAAAGGTTCACGAATTTCTCGTGCTGGTGACGCACGGCAAATTCCGTGATTTTTATAGAGCCGGCGTCTCGCGCGGCGAGCGGAAAAGTTCCGCCGCGATTTGCGGCTTGCCGAAGGGAACCTCCGCAAAGCGTCGTCGGCTACGCCTCCTCGCGCGGGCACCGCAAACGCCTTGTTTTTTGCGTTTGCTCATCTCCCAACGCGCAAACAGCGCATATGTGCTGTTTGCAGAAATGCGTTGTTCGTCTTTCTGCGCAGGATGAATGAGCCATTTCATAACACAACAGACACATGTTGTGCCTGGCGAATGAGATGAACAGACACATAAAAGGCATATCAAAGGGCGGGGGGGGGGGGGGGGAGGGGTGTGTGGACCCCCACGGATTTATTAATTTTTAATTAATAATAATTATAAACTTAAAAAATATAAATCTAGAAAATAAAAAGAA
>ERZ1090861.502-NODE-502-length-23742-cov-9.513826_pt1 | contig 23742 bp, 37 predicted proteins | sample MGYA00478482_ERZ1090861 | MGnify/ENA primary metagenome ERZ1090861 (study PRJEB33644, sample SAMEA5815744) | chicken gut metagenome | biome: Chicken; feature: Gastrointestinal Tract; material: Caecum | place: Ireland | collected 2019-01-01 | study: A study of the... | reverse complement strand
TTTTGCGAAGCCGCAGCTGTACAGCAATCCAAATTTTCGCAGTCGTAGGGGCGGGCGGAACAGAGCACAGAAGTCAGAGCTTAGACAGCAGAGGCGGAAGATACAAATTTTTGCGAAGCCGCAGCTGTACAGCAATCCAAATTTTCGCAGTCGTAGGGGCGGGTGATTCCCCTGTTAGGGGAAATGTCCGCGTAGCGGACAAAAGGGTGCCGGAATCCGGAGGATTTCTGCGCCCGCCCGCGGACAGAAGGCAGATTTCAGAAGTCAGCTGTCAGAAATCGTGCAGGGGCGTTTCATCAAAACCGTGTGTTTGCACAACCTTTCGGCTGCGAAAACAATTAAGATTTTGCTGAAATCCCGTAGGGGCGGGGCTTAAGCGCCCGCCCGAGCAAAGTGCGGATAGAAAAGAATTTACGGTGTTGATAAAAATCGCAATTCTGTTTTTCGCCGCAACCGATTACAAAATCCAACTTCCCTACGGGCGGGCACTTAAGCCCCGCCCCTACAACTACAAATTTTGTTTTTCCTGCGCAGCCGTGGGAGAGCATGAAACCCGCCCGTACCGCATCTAATCTCTATCGTCTAATATCTACCATCTAAAATCTAACACCGTACTTTCTTCACCTTGAATTCCACGTCCTCACCCAAAAGGCGGGCGGCGACCCGTGCAAAGGCAGCGCGGGTGGACGCAAGCGGGCGGTCACCCTCGGCAAGGCGCCTGAGATGCGGGTCGTCGGGGATCGCGCCGATAAGACGCATCCCGCTTTGCGTGACCGCACTGTCCGGCGACAGGCACTCGTGTGCGCGAAGCTGAAAATAATCAAACCGGTTGAGCAGCAAGCGCACCTCCTGTTCGGGAATGTGCGCAAACAAAAGCGCGCCGAGCGCCGATGCGGCGCGCACACAGACCGCGTCGGGGGTAGCAACGGCCACCGCCGCGTTCGAAACGCAGCAAAGCGTCGGCACAAAGCCCGCAAGCCCTGCCGGCGCGTCCAGCAGGCAGAAATCAAAATCCCCTTCCACTGCGCCGAGCACCGCAGAAAAAGCGGTTTCGTCCGGCAGTGCCGCATCAGCCGGCGGCGGCAGCAAGAGCCCCAGCCGCCCGTCCTCGGTTTTCAGCAGCGCGTCGGACGGCGCACAAACGCTTTCAGCGGCATCCAGCCAAGTGTATACAGCCTCGGCGCCGAGACCCGTCAGCAGGTCGAGCGTGCGCAGCCCCGCGTCGCAGTCGATGAGCAGCACCCTCTGCCCGCGCGCAAGCAGGGCATGCGCCAGGCACACGGCGGCGGTGGACTTTCCCGCGCCGCCCTTGCCGGAGCATATCAGGATGCGTTTTGCCATTCTCCGTTCCCCTTTCCGGTTCAGCCGAGCACGCTGTTATAGCCCTGCTCGGTATCCAACTGTGTCGCGGCGGCAAAATAGGCTTCGTAGATCTGTGCGACGAGCGTGGCCGTCGCCGTACCGCTGTTCAGGTTTTCGATCGCCACGGCGACGGCGATCTCGGGGTCATCATACGGCGCGAAAGAGATCATAAAGCCGTTCAAGCCTTCGACAATGTCGCCGTCTACCTTTGCCTTGGATTCCGCCGTACCGCTCTTCGCGGCGACCGCTACGGGGAGGTTGCGCAGCGCCGAAACGCGCGCGCCGTAGCGGCGCATACCCTCGCGCACGATGCGCAGGGTGTTGTCGGACACGTTCAGTTCCTGCGCGAGAGTGCCGGTGTTTTCGAGGATCGTCTCGGAATAGTCGGCGGTCCTGATGCTTTTCACGAAATGCGCCTGATAGCGCGTCCCCGTGGCAAGCGCAGCGGCGTAGTTCGCAAGCTGGATGGGCGTGAACAGGTTGTCGGACTGCCCGATCGCCGCCTGCACGGTATCGCCGGGGTACCAGGTGCCGCCGTGGGATTCGCGGTATTCGATGCTGGCGAGCACGCCCGTGGATTCGCCCACCTCCACGCCGGTCTTCTGCCCGAGCCCGAAGCGCGAGCAGTATTCGTTCATGCGCTCGATCCCCAAAAGCCTGCCCGTCTCATAGAAAAAGATGTTGCAGGACTGGTTGAGCGCCTCTTTGACGTCAATGCTGCCGTGATAACCGGTGCAGCGGAAGACGGTATCCGTGAAATAGGTATAGTACCGCGTGCAGCGGAAGGTGGAGGTCTCGGTGATGACGCCCTCCTCTAAGCCCGCAACGGCGATGGCAGGCTTCATCGTGGAGCCGGGCGCGTAGGTCGAAAGCAGCGCGCGGTTCCACAGCGGCGAATCCGTATCTGCCGCAAGCGCCGCGTAATTGTCGTAATAGGTCGAAAGGTCGTAGCTCGGGTAGGTCGCGCAGGCGAGCACCCCGCCCGTTTTCACGTCGATGACCACCGCAGAGCCGACCGCAGGGATGGATTCCTTGTCACGGTACTCCTCCACGAACGCCGCAAGCGCGTCCTGCACCTGCTTTTGCAGCCCCGAATCGATCGTCAGGATCACGGCGTTGCCCGCTTCGGGCGCTGTGGTGATCTCGGAGGTCTTATTGCCGTCTGCGTCGGTCGTTGTGGTCATGACGCCGTTCGTCCCGCGCAGATAATCCTCCATGGCGCTTTCGATGCCGAATTTGCCGATGGTGTCGTCCATGGCGTAGGCGCGTAAGGACAGCGTCTGCCGTTCGGCGTCGGTCAGCGACTCGTCGGCGGACGCCGTTTTGTATTCTTCGGAAAGCGCTGCATATTCCTCGGCGTCGAGCGACCCCGTCACCCCGATGATGTGCGGGGCAATGGTGCCGTCCGTGTAGCTGCGGCGCGTCGTGACTTCAATATCCACGCCGACATACGTCGCGCTGTTTTCCTTGATGATCGCGGCGACCTCGGTCGAGACCTCGTCTGCGAAAGTAAAAGGGTTCACCGCCGAGAACGAGATGCGCTTGAGCGAGTAGCACACAGAGCCGATCTTGCGCGCCGTCTGCGGATCGTAATCCTGCAATTTAAATTTCTCGACCAGCGCGTCGAAGCAGTTTTGCGCCGTGGCGTAAGAGTTCAAATGCAGCACGTCGCGCGATTTCAAAAACGCGATATCGGAATCGGCGTTTTCCTTGTATTGGATGTTGCCGTTCGCGTCAAATTCCAGCGGCAGGTCGTCGTTCCATTCCACGCCGTGTTCCTCGCACAGCGCGATGAGCGCCGCTAAGATCTCGTTGCGCCGCTCCTGCTCAGAAGTCGGCGGGAAATACGAGGCGTTGAGCACGATCGTGTTGACCTGCTCATTCGTAACAAGCGGCACGCCGTTGCAGTCGAGGATCTCGCCGCGCGCCGCTTCAATGGTGCTGTCCACGGAATTGAGCGCGACGCCGTCGGTGGAATACTCGCCGGCGTTGACGACCTGCACGCGGAACAGCTCCACTAAAAACACGGAGAAAAACAGCGCGATGGCAACGATAAACGCCATGGTGCGCAGCCGCAGGCTTTTTTCTTTCATGGGGGACTCCTTTTCAGCTTCTGCCGTGCGCCTATTCCGGCAGGCGCGTGCGGCGCATGACTGTGCGCACGAGCAGATAGAACAGAGGGGTAAACAAAACGGAAAACACGACCGCCGGCAAATAGTAGCGTACATACAGCCAGCCGGCGCTGTCCACGCCCTCGGCGACCACAAAAAAGATCACATACAAAGATACATACAAAACGTGCGCGAGCACCGACAGCAGCATGGCGGTGATCAGGTTGTTGCGCATGATCGTGTTGATGAGGATGCCGCACGCCGCGCCGATGAGCATAAACAACAGCGCGTGGAACCCGTCGCCCAGAGGCGAGACGCTGTCCCAAAGGATGCCTGCAAACGCGCCGAACAGCGCGCCGGCGACCTCGCGTTCAAAAAGCCCCAGGCAAACCGTCAGCGACAAAAGGAAAAACGCCCGCACGCCGCACACCGACGGGAACGCGCCGGGCGTATTTTGCAGCAGGTGCGCGCCTAAGATCAGCAGCGCGAAGATCGCGCGGCGCAATAGCAAGATCCTTGTCCGCTTACGCATCGCCTTTCCCCTCAAAATCCGTGATAACAAAGGCGTCCTGCACCTCGCCGATGTCTACGCCGGGCCGGATCTCGGCACAATAGGAGACGTCGCCCTCCTCCTGATACACCTGTGTGACCGTACCGATGATAAGGTTGCGCGGGAACACGCCGCCCACGCCGGAGGTGCAGACGATCCCGCCCGGGGCGACGGTGGTGCTCTGCGACAGCCCCGTGAGCTTCACCAGCCCTTCGGCAGCAAGTGCAGAGGTCGTTTCGGTATAGCCCGTCTCGCCCGTGCGGATCTCATATGCGGCAGCGCTCACCTTCGGGTCGCAGATCGACAGCACCACGCAGGTGGTGGGGGCGACCTCGGACACGATGCCGATCAGATATTCGCCGCTGATGACCGGATCGCCGACGGAAACGCCGTCGGTCTCGCCGCAGCTTAAAGTGAACGACCCGAACACATCGGCGGCGTCGCGCCCGATGAGCGTGCCCGCGACGAATTGAAAGTCGGGGTTCTCCTCCTTGACCCCAAGGAAGTTTTCATAGCTTTCTACCCGGCGCTGCAGCTCCTCGTAGTCCACAAGCATCCCCTGGTATTCGGCGATCTGATTTTCAAGCTCCTCTACGCGGTCGCGGTACGCGCCCGCCGAAACAAAGCCGCCCGCCGCGTCACCCACCTTGTCCGCTATGTAGGTGCAGGCGCGCTCCAAGGGCGAGAGCACCGTGCTCACCGCAGACGTCAGCACGGAGGTGCCGCCGGAAAACGCCGCCGCGGCGATCACGCACGCAAGCAGCACCACAACAGCGGCAAGCAGAATTTTAAAAGCAGTGCTTCTGAAAAAATTACGCATACTTCTCCTTTACGCAGACGGACAAAAGCAGAGGGCAGAATACAGATGTTAGAGGTCAGAAACTATACCGGCAGGGGGCCGCAAAGCCACGCGTACTGAAAAAATAAAGTCTGAAGCGGTAGGGGCGGGCGGAACAGAATTCAGAATGCAGAGGTTAGATGTCAGATATTAGAAATTAGATGTTAGACGTTAGAGATTAGATGCGGTACAGGCGGGTTTCATGTAAAACTGCGGCTTCGCAGAAACAATTTGTTTACAGCTGTAGGGGCGGGGCTTAAGCGCCCGCCCGAGCAAAGCGCGGAAAAACGCAACCTGCGTCTGTTACGAAAACCGAAATTCTGTTATTCGCCGCAATCAAGATAAAAACGAACTTCCTTGCGGGCGGGCACAGAAATCCACCGAACGCGGCACCCTTTTGTCGCTTCGCGACATTTCCCCTGACAGGGGAATCACCCGCCCCTACAGGATTGTACTGATTTTTTATTGCCTTCGCAACCGAAAGGTTGTACAAACACGCGGTTTTTACAGAGCCGACCGTACCGCTTCTGCCTTTTAACTTCTAATTTCTGAAAGCTGACCGCTGAAATCTGATCTTTTTCTTAGTCGTAGTTCCGTTTGCCGGTCACGGCAAGCACGGCGTCGTTCTCCAGGCACTTGCCGCAGCCGTCCACCACGCAGTCCAGCGGATTTTCCGCGACGTGCACGGGGATCTTCGTCTCAATGGAGATCAGCTTGTCGAGCCCGCGCAGCAGCGCGCCGCCGCCCGTGAGCATGATGCCGCGGTCGATGATGTCGGCGGAAAGCTCGGGCGGGGTCTTCTCGAGCGTCGAACGGATGGTGTCAAGGATCTGGTTGACCGGGTCGGAAAGCGCCTCGCGCACCTCTTCGGAGGTGATCTCAATGTTCTTCGGCAGGCCGTCGAGCAGGTTCCTGCCCTTGACATCCATAGCGCCCTCGCCGTCGTAGGGGTAAGCAGAGCCGATCTTGATCTTGATATCCTCCGCCGTGCGCTCGCCGATCAGCAGGTTGTGCTTTTTGCGGATATAGGCGATGATGGATTCGTCAAAATTGTCGCCCGCCACGCGCGCGGACTGCGCGGTGACGATGTCGCCGAACGAAATGACCGCGACTTCGCTGGTACCGCCGCCGATGTCCACGACCATGGAGCCGACCGCTTCGGAAACGGGCAGCCCCGCGCCGATCGCTGCCGCCATGGGTTCTTCGATGAGGCTGACATACTTCGCGCCCGCCGAACGCGCCGCGTCGTGCACCGCCTTGCGCTCCACCTCCGTAACGCCCGAGGGGATGCAGATGAGCACGCGCGCTTTCGAGAACGGGGATTTGTTGATCGCCATGCGGATGAATTCCTTGAGCATGTCCGAGGTGATCTCAAAGTCAGCGATAACGCCGTCCTTCAAGGGGCGCACCGCCGTGATGGAGCCGGGCGTTCTGCCGATCATCTGCTTCGCCTTGTCGCCGACGGCGACGACCTTCTGCGGGTAGGCGCTCACGTCCACCGCAACGACCGAGGGCTCACGGATCACAATGCCCTTGCCTTTAACGAAAACAAGGGTATTGGCGGTGCCGAGGTCGATCCCAATATCCTGTGAAAACAACATAGGACTCTTCCTTTCTTTCCAAGCGCAGTGCGCGCAATTTTCCAATATGTAGTTATTATAACCCACGCTATGAAATTTCTCAACCGCCAAATCGTTAAAACTTTCTGAATTTCGCCGTAATTTTTTTGTAAAAGTCCGAGCGATTCCAGATACTAGATTCTGGATTTTGGACGCTGGATGGGCGAATCGGAAGTCAGAATACAGATGGTAGAGGTCAGAGATAATGTGGGAAAGGTTCAGCAAAGCCGTGGCTGTGCTGAAAATTGGTTGTTTCCTGTTGTAGGGGCGGGGCTTCGATCAGAGGTCAGAAGTTAGAAATCAGAAATCAGAAACGGCGCAGGAAGTTTTTATGAAAACCGAAAGATTGCGCGCTTTTTCGGCTACGAAAAGCAAAGAAAAATCCGTACAGTCCTGTAGGGGCGGGTCTCCGTGCCCGCCCGAGCAGAGTACGAGAATAAAACAACTTGCGTCTGTTATGAAAGCTGTAATTCTGATATTCTACGTGACCGATTACAAAATCCAGCTTCCTTACGGGCGGGCGCTTAAGCCCCGCCCCTACAACAGAAAGCATCAAGTTTTCAGCATAGCCGCGGCGATGCGTGAAACCTGACTGCAGCACATCTAATTTCTGATTTCTAACTTCTGAAACCTGAACAGAGACCCGCCCCTACCACTACAGATTTTATTTTTTCTGCACAACCGCGGCTGTGCGAAAAACTTCCCCGCCCCACATCTAATATCTAACATCTAACGTCTAAAATCTAAAACGGCCAGCTGCAAGGGCTGGCCCTACAGGTTCGCTGATTTTCGGCTTCGGGGGAACTGTCCCGCCGCACATCTGACCTCTGACCTCTGAAATCTGACTTCTGAAAGCACCCGCCCCTACCACTACGGATTTTATTTTTTCTGCGCAGCCGCGGCTTTGCGTAAAACTCGCCTGTACCGCATCTGATTCCTGATTTCTAACGTCTGATCTCTGAAAAAGCCGTCCCGGTGCACAGGTCCTGTGCGCCGGGACGGCTTTTGTTGGTTATCGTTGCGCTTCGGCGCATTGCCTGCGCGTACCTTCGGCTTATTCCGCCTTTGCTTCTTCTGCTTCCGCAGGCGCTTCTGCCTTGGCTTCTTGTGCAGCCTCCGCGGGCGCTTCTGCTGCGGCTTCCGCCTTGGGCTCTGCCTTCGCCTCTTCGGCTGCTTCCGCTTTCGGCGCAGCCTTTGTTTCCGCCTTGGGCGCGGCTTTCGCCGTTCTTCTGCCGGCGCGGCGGGCGGGCTTCTTCGCAGCTTCTGCATCCTCTTTCTTTACAAGCTCGATGATGCACATTTCCGCTGCGTCGCCGCGGCGCGTGCCGGTCTTGATGATGCGCGTATAGCCGCCGTTCACGCCCGCATACTGCGGGGCGATCTCGTCAAACAGCTTTTTGACGACTGTATCCTTGGTGATATACGCAAACGCCTGACGCTTCGCGTGCAGGGTATTATCCTTCGCGACGGTAATCATTTTTTCCGCCATGGCACGGACTTCTTTCGCTCTTGTCACGGTGGTTTCCACCTTGCCGTTTTCCAGCAGGTAGGTCACCATGCCGCGCAGCATCGCCTTGCGGTGATCCGTGGTTCTGCCGAGCTTTCTGGTTCCGGGCATCTAAATCACTCCTTTATCCTTATTCGTCGTCCTTGCGGAGCGTGAAGTTCAGCGACTCCAACTTGGCGATCACTTCTTCAAGCGATTTTCTGCCAAGGTTGCGCACCTTCATCATGTCCTCCTCGGACTTGCTGATCAGATCTTCCACCGTGTTGATGCCTGCGCGTTTCAGGCAGTTGAACGAACGCACGGACAGGTCAAGCTCCTCAATGGTCATCTCGAGGGCCTTTTCTTTGCCGTCGTCATCCTTGACGACCATGACCTCGGTGTTGCCCGCTTCATCAGAGAGCTCCACAAAGAGGTTGAGGTGCTCAGTGAGGATCTTGGCGCCGAGCGAGACGGCTTCCTTTGCGGAGATCGTCCCGTTCGTCCAGGCTTCGAGCGTGAGCTTGTCGAAGTCGGTGATCTGCCCCACACGGGTGTTCTCGACCGTGTAGTTCACTTTCAGCACGGGGGTATAGATGGAATCAATGGAGATCACGCCGATGACCGGCTGCATCATCTGCTTATTGCGCTCCGCAGACACATACCCGCGTCCGCGGTCGGCGGTCAGCTCCATATTGAGCGTTGCGCCCTCGGAAAGCGTCGCAATGAGATGATCGGGGTTGAGGATCTCCACCTCGGAATCCGTTTTAATGTCGCCGGCACGCACTTCGCACTTGCCGGAAGCCTCGACATACAGCGTCTTGGGACCGTCGCCCTGGATCTTCAGGATGACGCCTTTTAAGTTCAGCACGATCTCGGTGACGTCCTCTTTCACACCGGGGACGGTGGAGAACTCGTGCAGCACGCCGTCGATCTTGACGGAAGTGATCGCGTAGCCGGGCAATGAGGAAAGCAGCACGCGGCGAAGCGAGTTGCCGATCGTCGTGCCGTAGCCGCGCTCGAGGGGTTCCATAGTGAACTTGCCGTAGGTGCTGTCCTCGGAAAGCTCGAGCACTTCCACGCTGGGCTTGTCAATTCCTATCATTCAAAACCCTCCTATCGTTGGGTTCGGGCAAATGCCCGAAAAACGTATAATCTGTGTCAGAAACCTTTCGCTCTAAACGATTATTTCGAATAGAACTCGACGATAAGATGTTCTTCAACAGGAACTTCGATCTGCTCGCGGTCGGGCAGCTTAACGACTTTCGCGGAAAGCGCCTCGGCGTTTTTGTCCAGCCATTCCGGCACGGGGCGGGAAGCATTCGCTTCAAGGACCGCCTTGAACTTTTCGCTGTCGCGGCTCTTCTGGCGGATGGAGACCTCGTCGCCCGCCTTTAACAGGTAGGAGGGGATATCCACCTTTTTGCCGTTGACGAGATAGTGGCCGTGCGTGGTGAGCTGACGCGCTTCGGCACGCGAGGACGCCCAGCCGAGCAGATAAACGACGTTGTCGAGCCGGCTCTCGCAGATGCGAAGCAGGTTTTCACCCGTCATGCCCTGGCGGCGTTCCGCCATGAGGAAATACTTGTGGAACTGGCCTTCCTGAATGCCGTAGTAACGGCGGGCCTGCTGCTTCGCACGAAGCTGCATGCCGTATTCGGAAGTCTTTTTGCGGCTCTGGCCGTGCTGGCCGGGGGCATAGCTGCGGCGGTCAACCGCGCATTTGTTGGTGTAGCAGCGCTCACCCTTCAAAAAGAGCTTTTTGCCCTCGCGGCGGCAGAGCTTGCAAGCCGCGCCTGTATATCTTGCCATAATTGCACCTCCGAAACTCAGACTCTTCTTCTTTTGGGCGGACGGCAGCCGTTGTGGGGGATGGGCGTGACGTCCTTGATCATCGTGACCTCAAGACCTGCGGTCTGCAGTGCGCGGATCGCAGCCTCACGTCCCGAGCCGGGGCCCTTGACGTAAACTTCGACGGTCTTCATGCCGTGCTCGATGGCGATCTTCGCTGCGGTCTCGGCAGCGGTCTGCGCGGCAAAGGGCGTGGACTTTTTGGAGCCGCGGAAGCCCATTTCGCCGGCAGAGGCCCACGAAACGGCGTTGCCCTGCACGTCGGTGATGGTGACGATGGTATTGTTGAAGGTCGATTGAATGTGCGCGGCGCCCTTGTCGATGTTCTTGCGCTCGCGGCGGCGGCGGGTGGTCGCGCCTTTTTTAGCAGTAGCCATTTACGAAGCCCTCCCTTATTTCTTCTTGTTCGCGATGGTCTTCTTCGGGCCCTTGCGGGTGCGCGCATTGTTCTTGGAAGTCTGCCCGCGCACAGGAAGCCCCTTGCGGTGTCTCGTGCCGCGGTAGCTGCCGATCTCGATCAAACGCTTGATGTCGAACGCCACGTCGCGGCGCAGGTCGCCCTCCACCTTGACGTTGTGGTCGATGTATTCACGAAGTTTCGCAACATCCTCTTCGGTCAAATCCTTGACGCGCGTGTCGGGGTTGACCCCGGTGGCGGCGATGATGTCGCTTGCCGTCTTTCTGCCGATGCCGTAGATATAGGTGAGGCCGATCTCGACCCGCTTATCTCTCGGTAAATCAACGCCTGAAATACGTGCCATTTACAGTTGCACCTCCATTTTTGATGCCAATACTTACAATCCGTTCGGTTTGTGAACGCACGGTTTCCGGAATGCACGGTATCGTTGCTTAGATCTTTAACAACGATACATCACAGCCCATTAGCCCTGGCGCTGCTTGTGCTTCGGATTCTCGCAGATCACCATGACTTTGCCTTTGCGCTTGATGATCTTGCACTTTTCACAAATCTTTTTCACAGAAGGTCTGACTTTCATTGTGTTACCTCCTTAAAAACTGCATAGCCCTGCGGCTCTTATTTGGTTCGCCATGTGATGCGCCCGCGTGTGAGGTCATATGGCGACATTTCGACCGTCACTTTGTCGCCCGGCAGGATGCGGATGTAGTTCATGCGCAGTTTGCCGGAAATATGGGCTAAAATTTGATGACCGTTGGAGAGCTCTACCTGGAACTGCGCGTTGGGCAGCGCTTCAACGACCGTACCTTCAATTTCAATCATGTCCTGCTTTGACATAAGCTATCGCCTCCGAAAAATCCTTCAACGCTTGCTTGAGTGCCCGGTTGGACTGCATCTGCCGTTCGTTGAGAACGTGCCCGATGGCCGTCAAATGCTTTGGGTTCTTCGCCTTGGGGCGAGAGAGCGGGCGTTCTTTGCCGTCGCATAACAGCACGCGGTTTTCCGCCTGCCCCACGACGCACAAAAGCCTGCCCTTTTCACGCCCGCGCTCGGCGCGCACAAGCATGCCCTGCTTCCATTCCGCCATAAACGCCTCCGTCAAATCCTTGTGAGGATCTGCGGGCCGTCGGCAGTGATGGCAACGGTATGCTCAAAATGCGCCGCAAGCTTGCCGTCCCGGGTTTTGACCGTCCAGCCGTCGGGCATTTGCCGGATCGCCTTGTCCCCTTCCGTGATCATGGGCTCAATGGCGATGACCATGCCCGGCAACAGGCGCACACCCCTGCCGGGGGTGCCGAAATTCGGTACGCTGGGGTCTTCATGCAGCTTGGCGCCGACGCCGTGCCCGGTGTATTCCCGGATGACGCCGTAGCCGCGTTCCTCACAGTATGTCTGCACCGCAGAACCGATATCGCCGAGTCTGCCGCCTGCGACCGCCTTTTCAATGCCCTTATAAAGGCTTTCTTCGGTCGTGTCGCACAGCCGCTTCGCCGCTTCGGAAATGGTTCCCGCAGCGAAAGTGGCGGCGTTGTCGCCGTTGTATCCGTCCACCTTGGCGCCAAGGTCGATGCTGACGATGTCCCCCTCGCGGATGACACGTTTTTTGCTCGGAATGCCGTGAATGACCTCGTCATTTATGGAAATGCACGCGGTAGCGGGAAAGCCGTACAAGTGCAGAAAGTTGGGCTCGGCGCCCTGCTTTTTGATGTACTCGTAGGCGATGCGGTCGATCTCAAAGGTCGTGACCCCGGGCTTTACAGCCTCGCCCGCCACCTGCAATGCTTCCGCGGAAATAATGCAAGCCTTTCGGATGAGCTCGATCTCCCGTGCCGTTTTCAGCACAATCATGCTCAGTCCTCCAGCGCTTTCATGGTAAGCGCGGTCGTATCGGCGACCGCCTCCTGCCCTTCTACCACGCGCAGGTTGCCCTTCTTTGCGTAATAGTCTTTCAGCGGCTCGGTCTGCTCATGATAGGTCTTGAGCCGGTCGAGCACCGTTTCGGGCATATCGTCTTTTCTCTGCACCAGCTTGTCGCCGCAGACGTCGCAGACACCCTCGGTTTTCGGCTTTTTGTACTCGGTATGATAGGTCGCGCCGCATTTCAGGCATACGCGTCTGCCGGAAAGGCGGGCAGCGATCTTTTCATCGGGCACTTCAATGTCGATAACGCGGTCAATGCGCACGCCCATTGCGTCGAGCGCCTCTGCCTGCGGGATGGTGCGCGGGAAGCCGTCGAGGATGAAGCCGTTTTTGCAGTCGTCCGCCTGCAAACGCTCGCGGATGATGCCGATGACGACCTCGTCGGGGACAAGCTTGCCCGCATCGATAAAGGATTTTGCTTTAAGCCCCATTTCGGTACCGTTCGCCATGGCCTCGCGCAGCATGTTGCCCGTCGAGATTGCGGGAATGCCGAGCTTTTCGCAGATCTTTTCCGCCTGCGTGCCCTTGCCCGCGCCCGGCGCGCCGAGTAAAATCAGGTTCATAAAGTGTCTTTCCTTTCGTTAATCCAAGAAGCCCTTGTAATGGCGCATCATCATCTGGCTCTCGAGCTGCTTGACCGTTTCGAGCGCGACGCCGACCATAATGATGATGGACGTGCCGCCCATGGTCAGGTTGACCTGCTTGTCAAAGAGCGCCGTGATCTGCGAGAACAGCAGCGGGTACAGCGCCACGACACTAAGCAGCAGCGCGCCGAGCAGCGTGATCCGAGAGAGGATCTTCGTGATGTAATCCGAAGTGGGCTTGCCGGGACGGATACCCGGGATCGCCCCGCTGTTGCGGCGGATGTTGTTTGCCATTTCAATGGGATTGTACTGGATCGCCGCATAGAAGTATGCGAAGAAGATGATCAGTACGAAATACATGAGGGTGTATGCCCAGTGGTCCGTGCTGAAGATGCCGAAGAAGCCGTCCCAGAACCGGCCCCAGCCGGTCGTGGTGTCGAGCGTCACGAACATTTCGACCGTGGGCGGCAGCGACAAAATCGAGGATGCAAAGATAACGGGGAGCACGCCGCACATATTGACCTTGATCGGGATGTGCGTGTTCTGGCCGCCGTACATTTTGCGCCCGACGACGCGCTTGGCATACTGCACAGGGATGCGGCGCTCGGCGTTGTCCATCCAGACGATGAAAGCGATCATCAGAAGCATGGAGACGAACGCGATGGGGATGAGCGCGAAATACGCGCCGCCGCGGTCCACATAGGTATACAGGTTGTAAAGGGTGGTGGGCATGCGCGAGACGATACCTGCGAACAGGATGATCGAGATGCCGTTGCCGATGCCCTTTTCATTGATCTGCTCGCCGAGCCACATCAAAAGCGATGCGCCCGCCGTGTAGCAGAGGATGATGACGATGGCCTGGAACACAGCCCAGAAGCCCGTGTAGGCAGCGCCGTTTGCATCGACGGTGAGGTAGCCCTGCGCACGGATGTAGAAGTAATACGCCGTGCTTTGCAGAGCGGCAAGCCCCACAGCGGTGTACCGCGTAATCGCCGACATCTTTTTGCGGCCCTCTTCGCCCTCTTTTGCCAGCCGTTCAAGCGCCGGGATGGCGACCGTCAGCAGCTGGATGATGATGGAGGCGTTGATGTAGGGCGTAATGGACATGGCGAACAGCGTACCGTAGTTGAACGCATCGCCGGTCATCATGCTCAGATACGTCATGAAGTTGTTGGCGTTCTGGTCTGTGATGATACCGTCCGTGATGTTGACGAAGGGAATGGGCAGCGCAGCGCCGATGCGGAAGATCAGGATGATAAGCGCCGTATACAGCAGCTTTTTGCGAAGATCCGCAATCTTCCAGGCGTTGATGAACGTCCGAAACATCAGCCAATCACCTCGGCCTTTCCGCCTGCCGCCTCAATTTTCTGCTTGGCAGCCTCCGAATATGCGTGCACGCTGACGTTCAGCTTTTTCGTAAGTTCGCCGTTGCCGAGGATCTTCACACCGTCCTTTGCCTTTTTCACAAGACCCTTTTCCACAAGGGATTCGACGGTAACGGTCGTGCCGTCCTCGAACGCTTTATCCAGCGCCGCGACGTTGACCGCGGAGATCTCCTTGGCGAAGATGTTGTTGAAGCCTCTTTTCGGGACACGTCTTTGCAGGGGCATCTGGCCGCCTTCGAAGCCGGCGCGCACGCCCTTGCCCGCGCGGGCCTTCTGGCCCTTGTGGCCCTTGCCCGCGGTTTTGCCCTGGCCGGAGGCTGCGCCTCTGCCGATACGCTTGGAGGCTTTCTTGGAGCCTTCTGCGGGAGAAAGTTCATGCAGTTTCATGTTCGCACCTCCTTACGCTTTCGTGACCTCTACAAGATGGGCGATCTTTCGGATCTTGCCCTGTGTCTGCGGGTTGTCGGGCTGTACGGCCGTATCCCCGATTTTCTTAAGACCGAGTGCGCGGGCGGTGGCAATCTGGTCTTTTTTGCTGCCGATCAGGCTTTTTTTCAGCGTAACCGTAACGTTTGCCATAATTGCCCCTCCTTACTCTAAAATCTCTTTGACGGTCTTGCCGCGCACAGCAGCGACCGTGTCGGCGTTGCGCAGCTTCGACAGCCCGTCGATCGTGGCGCGCACGACGTTGCAGGGGTTGTTGGAACGCAGCGCCTTGGAGCGGATGTCCTTGATGCCGACCGTTTCAACGACCGCACGCACGGGGCCGCCGGCGATAACGCCGGTACCGGGGGCGGCGGGCTTCATGAGCACAACGCCCGCGCCGTATTTGCCGATGATCTCGTGCGGGATGGTGGTCCCCTTAAGCGCGACCGTGATCATATTCTTTTTGGCGTTTTCAATGCCCTTGCGAATGGCGTCCGGCACTTCGCCCGATTTGCCGAGGCCGAAGCCCACGGTGCCGTTCTTATCGCCGACAACGACCAGTGCGGAGAACTTCATGATGCGGCCGCCCTTGACGGTTTTGGAAACACGGTTGATCGCAACGACTCTCTCTTCGAGTTCCATTGCGGATGCGTCGATTCTTTTTGCCATTTCCGTTTCTCCTTTCTTAGAAGTTCAGACCGCCCTCACGGGCGCCCTCGGCGAGCGCGGCAACTCTGCCGTGATAGACATAGCCGCCTCTGTCGAAAACACAGTCCTTGATGTTCTTTTCGGCGGCGCGCTCGGCGAGCAGCTTGCCGACCGCACGCGCGGCCTCGACGTTCCCGCCGTAAGCCGTGAAATCCTTTTCGGTCGTGGATGCCGCAACGAGCGTTACGCCGGCGACATCATCGATAAGCTGTGCATAAATGTGCTGGAGTGAGCGGAAAACATCCAGGCGCGGGCACGCAGCGGTGCCGGAGATCTTCGCGCGGACTCTCTTATGGCGCTTTTGACGCGCCTTGTTGGTGTCGGGTCTGTTAACCATTTGCTTTCACTCCTTTACTTACCGCCCTTGCCGGCCTTGCCCTCTTTGCGGCGGATGTGCTCGTCGGCGTACTTGATGCCCTTGCCCTTATACGGCTCCGGCGGACGCTTCTCGCGCACCTCGGCGGCAAACTGACCGACCTTCTGCTTGTCGGGGCCGGAAATGATGATCTTGTTCGGCGCGGGCACTTCGATTGTGATGTCGTCCGTTTCGGACATCGTCACCTGGTGCGAGAAGCCGATGTTCATGACCAGATCCTTGCCCTGCTTTGCGACACGGTAACCGACGCCGTTGACCTCAAGCTCCTTCTTGAAGCCCTCGGTCACGCCGACGACCATGTTGTGCAGCAGCGTGCGGGTAAGCCCGTGCAGGGATTTGTTGAGATTGCTGTCATCGGGACGGGTGACGGTCAAAGCGCCGTCCTCCATCGCCACTTGCATATTGCTGTGTACCGTTCTGGTAAGGGTGCCCTTGGGGCCCTTGACGGTAATCGTGCTGCCGTCGATCTTCACATCGACGCCCGCCGGAACAGCAATAGGCTGTCTTCCGATTCTGGACATACCGATTTACCTCCTTACCAGATATACGCGAGGACCTCGCCGCCGACGTTGGCCTTGCGAGCTTCGCGATCCGTCATAACGCCCTTGGATGTGGAGAGGATCGCAACACCAAGGCCGCGCATGACCTTCGGCATATCCTCGCAGTTTGTATAAATACGAAGACCGGGCTTGGACACTCTGCGCAGGCCCGTGATAACGGAAGCGCGGTTGGCGCCGTACTTAAGGGTGATCTCGATCATCCCCTGCTTGCCGTCCTCTTCCACCTTGAAATCCTTGATATAGCCCTCGTCCTTGAGGATCTGCGCGATCGCCTTCTTCATGTTGGACGCGGGGACTTTCACCGTGTCATGCTTTGCGGAACTCGCATTGCGAATTCTTGTGAGCATATCACCGATGGAATCCGTGATTTGCATACTGTTGCCTCCTTTGCTTGCTAACTTACCAGCTGGCTTTCTTTACGCCGGGGATCTGGCCCTTGTGCGCCAATTCCCGGAAGCAGATGCGGCATACGCCGTATTTGCGGAGATAGGCATGCGGCCGACCACAGATCTTGCATCTGTTATACGCTCTGGTCGAATACTTCGCAGGGCGAGCCTGCTTAACTTTCATAGATGTTTTGGCCACGATAATCCCTCCTTATCTCGCAAACGGCGCGCCGAGAAGCGTCAGCAGCTCGCGTGCTTCTTCGTCCGTGTTGGCAGTGGTAACAAAGCAAATGTCCATTCCGCGCACCGCGTCGATCTTGTCGTACTCGATCTCCGGGAAGATCAGCTGCTCGCGGACGCCCATGGAGTAGTTGCCCCTGCCGTCGAACGAGTCGGGATTGATCCCGCGGAAGTCGCGCACGCGCGGAAGCGCGAGATTGAAGAAGCGGTCGAGGAATTCATACATTCTGTCGCCGCGCAGCGTCACCTTCGCGCCGATGGTCATGCCCTCGCGCAGCTTGAAGTTCGCAACGGACTTCTTCGCCTTGCAGGCAACGGGCTTCTGACCCGTGATCTGCGAAAGATCCTTCATGACCGCGTCGAGCACCTTGGAGTTGTCGCGTGCCTCGCCGCAACCGACGTTGATGACGATCTTGTCGAGCTTCGGGATTTGCATAACGCTTTTGTAGCCGAACTTCTTCTGCAGCGCCGGAGCGATCTCAGAAGTGTACTTTTCTTTCATTCTTGCTGCCATTGTGTTATGTCCCTCCCTTATTCAAATTGTGCGCCGCACTTTTTGCAGACGCGTTTTTTATCCTTGCCCGTGCCCTCGTGGCCGACGCGCGTAGGCTTGCCGCACTTCGGGCAGACGAGCTGGACCTTATCGGCATACAGGGCGCTTTCCGCCTTGATCAGTCCCCCGGGTTCGCCGACCTTGCGGGGCTTGACGTGCTTCGTGACGACGTTGACGCCCTCGACGATCACCTTGCCCTCAGACGGGGAGACCTGCATGACCTTGCCCTGCTTGCCGCGGTTCTTACCGTTTAAGACAACCACGGTATCGCCGGTTTTCACATGTACTTTACTCATTTTTCGTTCCTCCCTTACAGCACTTCGGGAGCAAGAGACAGGATCTTCATGTAATCCTTGTCACGAAGCTCTCTTGCAACCGGCCCAAAGATACGGGTGCCTCTGGGGTTTTTGTCTTCTTTAATGAGGACGGCGGCGTTTTCGTCGAAACGGATATACGTCCCGTCGTCTCTGCGCACGCCGCTGGCCGAACGAACGACTACGGCCTTGACAACGTCGCCTTTTTTCACAACGCCGCCGGGTGCTGCCTTTTTAACGGAAGCGACGATCACGTCGCCGATATTGGCATACCTTCTGCCGGAACCGCCGAGCACGCGAATGCACATAATTTCTTTCGCGCCGGTGTTGTCCGCCACTTTGAGGTAAGTCTGTTGTTGGATCACAGGAATCCCTCCTTAGAAATTACTTCGCTTTCTCGATGATTTCGACCACGCGCCATCTCTTGTCCTTCGAGAGGGGACGCGTTTCCATGACAAGGACTCTGTCGCCCACGCCGCACTCGTTTTTCTCGTCGTGCGCCTTGATCTTGACCGTGCGGTTGACGATCTTTTTATACAGCGGGTGCTGGACTCTGTCTTTGATGGAGACCACAACGGTTTTGTCCATTTTGTCGCTGGTCACAAGACCGACCTGCGTTTTTCTCAGGTTTCTTTCGCTCATTTCGTGTGCCCTCCTTCGTTAAGACTGCGCGCCGTGCAGTTCAACGTCGCGCTGGATCGTTTTTACGCGCGCGATGTCCTTTTTGACGGCGCTGATACGCATCGGGTTATCGAGCTGGTTGACCGCCTGCTGAAAGCGCAGCTTGAACAGCTCATCCTTGAGCTCCGCGAGCTTCTTGTCAAGCTCCGAAGGGGAGAGTTTTCTCAGTTCACTTGCTTTCATGCCTGCTCACCTTCCTCTTCCTGCTGTGCCTTGGTGACAAACTTGCATTTCACGGGGAGCTTGTTGGCGGCAAGGCGCATAGCCTCACGCGCGGTCTCCTCGGGAACGCCTGCGATTTCGAACATAACGCGGCCGGGTTTCACGACCGCCACCCAGTATTCGGGCGAGCCTTTACCGGAACCCATGCGGGTCTCGGCGGGCTTTTCCGTGATGGGCTTGTCGGGGAAGATCTTGATCCAAACCTGACCGCCGCGCTTGATGTAGCGCGTCATCGCGATACGGGCGGCTTCTATCTGGTTGGAGGTGATCCATGCGGGTTCCAGAGACACAAGGCCGTAATCGCCGTAGCTGACTTTGGTGCCTCTGGCAGCTTTACCGGTCAGACGCCCTCTGTGGACTCTGCGGTATTTGACTCTCTTGGGCAGCAGCATTATTTTGTGCCTCCTTCCTTGCGGGTTCTGCGGGTGTCGTGCAGGACCTCGCCCTTGTAGATCCAAACTTTCACGCCGATGCGGCCGTAGGTCGTTTTCGCCTCGGCAAAGCCGTAGTCGATGTCGGCGCGGATGGTCTGCAGCGGGATCGTACCTTCATGGTAGTGCTCGGTGCGCGCGATTTCCGCGCCGCCCAAGCGCCCGCTGACCTGTGTTTTGATGCCCTTTGCGCCGAGCTTCATGGTGCGGCCGATGCTCTGTTTGAGCGCGCGGCGGAACGAGATGCGGCGCTCGAGCTGCGAAGCGATGTTCTCCGCGACGAGCTGCGCATTCAGGTCGGGCTGCTTGATCTCAACGATGTTGATATAAACATCCTTTTCGCCGCCGAGCATCTTCTTGCAGGTCGCTTTGAGCTTTTCGATCTCCGAGCCGCCCTTGCCGATGACCATGCCGGGCTTGGCGCAGTGGATGTTGATGCGCACACGCTTCGAGTCACGCTCGATCTCTACCTTCGGAACGCCCGCCGGAGCGAGGGTTTTCAACAGGTAGGTGCGCAGCTTGTTGTCGGAAATGAGCGTGTCGCCGAAATCCTTTTTATCGGCGTACCAGCGCGATTCCCAGTTCTTGATGACACCGATGCGAAGACCGGTGGGATTCACTTTCTGTCCCATAGTGTACCTCCCCGCTTATTCCGCTTCCTTCAGCACAAGCGTAATGTGCGAAGTCTTCTTGTTGATTCTGTATGCGCGGCCCTGCGCTCTCGGACGGATGCGCTTGAGGGTCGGACCCTGATCGACACGGCACGCGGCGACATACAGGCGCGAGGTGTCCATATCCTTCATTTCGGCGTTTGCCATGGCGGATTTCAGCAGCTTCCCGAGCGGTTCACACGCAGCCTTGGGTGTGTACTTGAGGATCGCCGCCGCCTCGTCGCAGGGTTTGTTCCGAATGAGGTCCAGAACGATCTTTACCTTGCGGGGCGCAATGCGCACATGGTTCGCTTTTGCAATTGCTTCCATTCGTTACACTCCTTTCGGCTTATTTGCCGTTGTTCGAGGTCTTAGACCCCGCATGGCCGCGGAACGTCCGCGTCGGCGCGAATTCGCCGAGCTTGTGACCGACCATGTCCTCCGTAACGTACACCGGCACATGCTTGCGTCCGTCATGGACGGCAAAGGTGTGGCCGACAAAGTCCGGGAATATAGTCGAGCTGCGGCTCCATGTCTTCAGAACGATCTTTTCGCCGTTCTCGTTCATTTTCTGCACTCTGGCTAACAGCTTCGGTGCAACGTAAGGTCCTTTTTTAACGCTTCTGCTCATACTCTACACTCCTTTCGGCTTATTTGCCGTTACGGCGCTTGACAATAAACTTGTCGGAACGGTTCTTCTTGGCTCTGGTCTTGTAGCCGAGGGCGGGCTTGCCCCACGGCGTGCAGGGACCGGGACGGCCGACAGGCGATTTGCCTTCGCCGCCGCCGTGCGGGTGGTCGTTCGGGTTCATGACCGAACCGCGGACGGTCGGGCGCACGCCCATATGGCGCGTTCTGCCGGCTTTACCGATCTTGACGTTCTCGTGATCGGCGTTGCCGACGGTGCCGACGGTCGCGAAGCACTGTGCCGAAACGTTGCGAAGCTCGCCGGAGGGCAGACGAAGCAGGGCATAGGCGCCCTCTTTCGCCATAAGCTGTGCGGCGTTGCCCGCAGCACGGGCAAGCTGGCCGCCGCGGCCGGGATACAGCTCCACGTTGTGGACCATGGTGCCGGTGGGGATCGCCGACAGCGGCAGGGCGTTGCCGACCTTGATATCGGCGCTCTCGCCGGCCTCGATCTTGTCGCCGACCTTTAAGCCCGCAGGCGCGAGGATGTATCTCTTTTCGCCGTCCGCATACTGCACAAGCGCGATGTGCGCGGAACGGTTGGGGTCGTACTCTAAGGTGAGCACGGTTGCAGGCATATCGACCTTGTCGCGCTTGAAGTCGATGATGCGGTACTTTCTGCGGTTGCCGCCGCCTCTGTGGCGGACGGTGATGCGGCCGTAGCTGTTGCGCCCTGCCTTTTTATTGAGGGGGGCGAGCAGGCTTCTTTCGGGGCCGTTCTTTGAAAGCTCGGAATAATCCGTAACCGACATATTGCGTCGTGCGTTGGTTGTCGGTTTGTAGACTTTGATCGACATTTTGTTCACTCTCCTTGGAACGATTTAGCGGAGCATGTCGGGCTCCATACATTATCGTCGGGATTTGGATGCACGCGGATGTGCGCCGCGCCTTACATCATCCCGTCGAAGAACTCGATGGTCTTGGAGTCCTCGGTCAGGGTGACGACCGCCTTTTTCCACGAAGCGGTGTAGCCTTCATACCGGCCGTATCTTCTCAGGTGGCTGCGAACGTTGATCGTGTTGACCTTTTGCACCTTGACGCCGAACAGCTGTTCCACAGCCGCCTTGATCTCGGGCTTGGTCGCGTTTTTATCCACCTTGAAGGTGTACTTTTTCAGCGCCTGGCCCGCCATGCTCTCTTCGGTGATGACGGGGCGCAGGATGATGTCCTGAGCAAGTTTCATTATGCGTAAACCTCCTCGATCTTTGCCACGGCGTCCTTGAGCACCACGATGGTGTTGCAGTTGAGGATGTCGTAGACATTCAGCGTGCTGACGAGGGTGACGTTCGTCTTGTCAAGGTTGCGTGCGCTCTTGTAAACGACGTCGTCCTTTTCGGGCAGGACGATGAGCGTTTTCTTGTCCGCCTTGACGGCTGCGAGCACCGCGGCGACGTCCTTGGTCTTGATCGCGTCAAGGCCGAAATCGTCGAGCACGATCATCTCGTTTGCCGCGACCTTCGCGGAAAGGGCGGACTTCATTGCAAGGCGCTTGACCTTTTTGTTCACATCGATGCCGTATGCACGGGGCTTGGGGCCCAGCGCGATACCGCCGTGCGTCCACTGGGGCGCTCTCGTGGAGCCCTGGCGGGCACGTCCCGTGCCCTTCTGGCGCCACGGCTTCTTGCCGCCGCCGGAGACCTCGGAACGAGTGCGGGTTGACTGCGTGCCCTGGCGCTGGTTGGCAAGGTAGCTGACAACCATCAGGTGCATGGCAGATTCGTTGGGCTCGATCGCAAAAATGCTTTCGTTGAGCTCGAGGTCGGAAACCTTTTTGCCGGCCTTGTCGAGTACTGCAAGTTTCGTCATTTAGAACACTCCTTCCTTATTTTTTCACCGTATCGGCAAGCACCACGATCCCGCCCTTGGGGCCGGGGATGGCGCCTTTGATGGCGATCAGGTTGTTTTCGGCGTCCACCTTAACGACGTCGAGGTTCTGGATGGTGACCCGCTCGGCGCCGAGGTGACCGGCGAGCTTCTTGCCCTTGTAAACGCGGGAGGGGTCGGAGCACGCGCCCAAAGACCCTGCGTGCCGCGCGACGGGGCCGGTACCGTGGGATTCCTTCAGGCGGCCGAAGTTCCAGCGCTTGATCGCGCCGGCGGTGCCTTTGCCCTTGCTGGTGCCGACAACGTCCACACGGTCGCCGACCGCGAACACGTCTGCCTTGAGGATGTCGCCGACGTTCACGCTCGCGGTGTCCGCAAGGCGGAATTCCTTGAGCACCTTTTTCGGGGCGACGTCCGCTTTCTTGAAGTGACCGGCGAGGGGCTTGTTGACGCGCGTGACTTTCACATCGCCGAAGCCGACCTGCACAGCCTCATAACCGTCGTTTTCCATCGTCTTTTTCTGGACGACGACGCAGGGACCTGCCTCTACGACGGTCACGGGGATGACCTTGCCGCTCTCGTCAAAGAGCTGCGTCATGCCGATTTTCTTACCGATAAGACCTTTTTGCATTGTTTTTTCCTCCTTTGGTTATTGGTTGGCTCTCGCCAACATGACCTTTGGGCGCACACTTGGAGATCAAAGCTTGATTTCGATGTCCACGCCTGCGGGAAGCTCAAGGTTCGTCAGCGCTTCAACGGTCTTATTTGAAGGTCTGAGAATGTCGATGAGCCTTTTGTGCGTTCTCTGCTCAAACTGCTCGCGGCTGTCCTTATACTTATGGACGGCGCGCAGAATGGTCACGACTTCCTTTTCGGTGGGCAGCGGAACGGGGCCGGAGACCTGTGCGCCGGTGCGCTTGGCGGTCTCGACGATTCTTTCCGCAGCTCTGTCCACAAGGTCGTGGTCGTAGCCCTTGAGCCGGATACGGATCTTCTTGCCTTTTGTTGCAGCCATGTTTTGTTGCCTCCTTGAAAGTTAGGGCAAATGCTTTTCTGCAACCCTGCCGGGTGTTTACAGCCTTCCGAACAAAAAACCGAAAAACCTCGGTTTTTCGGACGGCGCAGAAAAGCGCACAGTCGCTTTTGCGAACGCGCCTTCGCGCGCCCAAAAGCGGACAGTATGGGTCGCCCGGTTTGGAATCGGACATACTCCGCGGTAATTCCCTGCATCCGAGTGCAGCCACCTACCGCATCATCGCATATCGGTCGCATAAAAAAGGGCATGGCTCGCCCTTTTCCACACGTGCCTTGGTATTCTATCACACCCATTTGGAAAATGCAACAAGTTTTTTCAAAAAAGTTCGTGAAAAAAGCCGAAAATCAAAACTTTTTTCCGCGAATCGGTTTCGGTGAATTTTCGACCGCAAGATGTTGTGGGTGGGCGGCTCAGACATCAGACATTAGAAGACAGAAATCAGATGTGGGATGGGCAAGCCGAAAGGCAGCAGAAACCCGTAGGGACAGCCCTTGCGGCTGGCCGTTTTAGATTTTAGATGTTAGACATTA
>ERZ1090861.501-NODE-501-length-23790-cov-6.933347_pt1 | contig 23790 bp, 20 predicted proteins | sample MGYA00478482_ERZ1090861 | MGnify/ENA primary metagenome ERZ1090861 (study PRJEB33644, sample SAMEA5815744) | chicken gut metagenome | biome: Chicken; feature: Gastrointestinal Tract; material: Caecum | place: Ireland | collected 2019-01-01 | study: A study of the... | reverse complement strand
GGTGTCCTTGATCAGGCCCATCGCGCAGCCCGCGACGGGCGCTTTGATGGGAACGCCCGCGTCCATGAGCGCCAGCGTCGAGCCGCAGACGCTCGCCTGCGACGTGGAGCCGTTGGAGCTGAGGATGTCGGACACCATGCGGATGGCGTACGGGAATTCCGCCTCGCTCGGCACGACGGGCTCGAGCGCGCGCTCGGCGAGGGCGCCGTGGCCGATCTCGCGGCGGCCGGGGCTCTTCAGGCCCTTGGCCTCGCCCGTGGAATACCCGGGGAAATTGTACTGATGCATGTAGCGGTTGGCCGTTTCATCGTCCAGGCCGTCCAGCTTCTGCACTTCGGACAGGGTGCCGAGGGTGCAGGTCGTCAGCGCCTGCGTCTGGCCGCGGGTGAACACCGCCGAACCGTGCACGCGGGGCAGGATGCCCACTTCGCACCAGATGGGACGGATCTCGGTGAGCTTGCGCCCGTCGGGACGGATGCCCTTGTCCAGGATCTTGGCGCGCACCTTTTCCTTGGTCAGGTAATACAGGCTGTCTTTGATCTCGCGCGCCTTGTCGGGGTACACGTCGGCAAAATGCGCGAGCGTGTCTTTTTCGACTTCGTTCTGCTTCTCTTCGCGCGCCTGGCGGTCAAACTCTTCGAGCGCCTTGTCCAGCATGTCGGACGCGTAGGCGCGCACCGCGGCGTCGATCTCCTCGGGCACGTGGTACAGCTCCATCTGGCGCTTGGGTTTGCCGATCTCTTTCTGAATGTTTTCGATGAAGGCGCACTGCTTTTTGATCTCTTCATGCCCGAAGAGGATGGCGCCGACCATCTCTTCGTCGGAGACTTCCTGCGCGCCCGCTTCGACCATCATGATGGCGTCTTTGGTGCCGGCGAGGCTGAGGGCGATGGTGCTCTTTTCACGCTGCGCGTTGTCGGGGTTGATGACGTACTTCCCGTCCACCAGCCCGACCTGCACCGAACCCGTGGGGCCTGCCCAGGGGATGTCGGAAATGCTCAGCGCGATGGAGCTGCCCATCATCGCAAACGGCTCGGGAGGGATGTTGGTATCGACGGAGAGCGCGGTGGCGATGACCACGACGTCGTTGTACAGCCCCTTGGGGAAGAGCGGACGGATGGGACGGTCGATCAGGCGCGAGGTCAGAATCCCCTTGTCGCTCGCGCGGCCCTCGCGCTTTTTGAACCCGCCCGGGATCTTGCCGACGGCATACATCTTTTCCTCGAAGTCGACCTGCAGCGGGAAAAAGTCCATCCCGTCGCGCGGCTTTTCGGACATGGTGACGTTGACCATGACGACGGTATCGCCGCAGCGGACGACGCACGAGCCGTTGGTCTGCTCGGCGTATTTGCCCGTTTCGACGATGACTTTCCGGCCGCCGACCTCGGTCTCAAACTGTCTGAATGTCTTTGTCATACTTTGCTTTTACTCCTTACCTTGTTCTTGGCGCGGCGGTCCCCGACCGCCGCCATAATCGACAAAAAGGGCGAACGGAAGATTCGCCCTTTTATAGATTCGTTATTTGCGCAGCTCGAGACGCGCGATGATATCCCTGTATTTTTCGATGTCTTTGGATTTGATATAGTCCAAAAGACCGCGGCGCTGGCCGACCATTTTGAGAAGGCCGCGGCGGGAATGGTTGTCGTGCGGGTGCTGCTGCAGATGCTCGTTGAGGTGGTTGATGCGCTCGGTGAGAAGAGCGATCTGCACTTCGGAAGAACCGGTGTCGCCGTCGTGGCGCTTGAACTCGTCGATGATCTGCGTTTTCTTTTCCTTTTCCATTGTTTTACTCCTTGGAAGTGTATTCACGCAAACAAAGCACGGCGCGGAGATTCGCTCGCCCTTGATTACGCATGGCTTTATTTTACCATATCCTTACGCAAAAGTAAACTGTTTTGCACCGCCCGAAGGCATGAATTTGCGCTCGGAATTCAACCGCCGCAGAACAGCCCGCTCTTGCACGACATCTCCTTGACAAAGTTGTGTTTTCGCCTTATAATGAAGAAAATGCGCTCTGCCCCCTGGAAAATTTATGCTGCTTTATTTGATGATTATTTTTTTGATCATACTTCTAATCGCCGCTGTCTCCCTGCTCTTGTCAGAACTATGCGTTCAAAGACGAAAAAAATATAAAAAATTTGTCTTACAGAACAGCCTTTGCCTAAAAGAGTTAAACGAGATCAATGCGCGTTACCAATTTTTCCCTGACATCTCTTTTGACCAACAACACACTTACGACAACGAAAACTATTATGATACCATTTCCTGCGCAGACTATTTGATTTATCAATTACAATACATAAAACAAGATGTTTCCGACCAAATCGAAAGAATAAATCGAAACAAACTGTTATACAAACACTACAATGAAGAAACGTCTACAATAACACAATTCGGCCGCTTTCAAGAGCCGACCGGAAAATTAAAAAGCAAGATACTGCTGGAATACGAACAGATTTTTCTGAAGCAGACATATATTACCCCTACCATTCAATTTGTTTTGGCCGTCACACTTTCCTGCTCTACAATAAACGGACGAATCTATCAAAGAAAACGCGAATCCTTTACCGACATAGAAGTGCAAAATTTCATTTCCAGGTTAAACAACAAACGGGGGACCTTTTTTAACGATCGCGAAATTTGGGATGCCATCTGTCGTGTAGAAAGAGGCAAGGTTTCCAATAAAATGCGATTTTTGATTTACAAAAGAGATGGATATAGATGTTGTAAATGCGGCGTTTCAAGCAGATATGCTCATCTGGAGATCGATCACATTATACCAATCTCCAAAGGCGGTAAATCCACTTATGATAATCTGCAAACTTTGTGCCACGACTGTAACGTAAAAAAAGGAAATAAACTTTATTGAATTTTATATCGATGTATAAAGAGGGCGGCAAAATTGCCGCCCTTTTTATCTTGCCTGAAACAGCTCCCTCTTGCGGGCGATGACCGTGCCGACCGAAGCGATGTAGGTCGGGATGTCTTTGGGGGCGCCGGCGCGCTCGATGCGCGCGCCGCGGGCGAACAGCTTTTTGCTGACGGCGTTGGCGCCGCAGGCGAGGTTGTCGCGGATCTCTTCCATCACGCCCACGTTGTAGGCGCACGCCTTGCCGGGCTTTGCCCAGCCCGTGTTTTCGGCGTTGCCCGCCATGTACTTCTGCCGGTACAGGTAATAGGGCTCGTAGCCCGCCGCCGTCAGCTTTTCGCGCGAATAGGCGATCATCTCGCGGATGCCCTCCACGTGCAGGCGGCTCTCTTCCTCTTTGAGGCGGGCGCCCTTTTTCAGGCAGAGGGTGTGCACGGTGATGTTTTCGGGCGAGAGTTCGACCGCGCGGTCGACGCTCTGGCAGAATTCTTCCACGCTCTCCCCCGTCAGCCCGGCGATGAGGTCGCAGTTGACGTCGAAGGGATACCGCCGCGCCATGGCGAAGGCGCGCTCGATGTCTGCGGCGGTGTGTTCCCGCCCGATGCGGGCGAGCGTCTTGTCGCAGAAGCTCTGCGGATTCACGCACACGCGCGTCACGCCGAACGCTTCCAGCAGGGCGAGTTTTTCGTCCGTAAACACGTCCGGCCGCCCCGCCTCGACGGTGTATTCGCAGCCTGCCGGCACGAGGGGCGCCAGCGCTTCGAGCACGCGGCGCAGTTCGGCCGCCGAAAGCACGAAGGGCGTGCCGCCGCCGACGTACGCGCTTCTGAGGGAAGAAAACAGCCCCGCGCAGGCGGCGATCTCCCGTTCCAGCGCGGTCAGATAATCGCCGACGTACTGCCCCGTGCGGCGGATATCTGCCGTGATGAAGGAACAGTAATTGCAGCGGGTCGGGCAGAACGGGATGCCGGCGTACAGGTCGGCCGCGCCCGGTTCAAAGCCGTACAGCCCCTGCTGCGCGCGCAGGATGCGCCCGACGAGCGCGATGTTTTCGGGGCATACGCCGAATTTTTCAAACAGCGGTTCGAAGGGCCGCCCTTCCGCCAGTTCGGCATAGGCGAGCTTGGTCGGGCGGATGCCCGTCAGCGCGCCCCAGGGCATGGAACGCCCCGTTTCGGCGCGCAGCGCCTCGTACAGGGCGAGTTTGGCGTAGCGTTTGGCGTAGCGCTTGAATTCGATCTCGTTTACGCAAGGATGCTCTTCGGCAAAGGCGTACGTATGCCCGCCGACGCGCACTTCGTTGACGAAACGGTCCCCTTCGCGGCGGAAAGAGTGCGCGCAGTCGGCGTCTTCGCCGAACAGCCGCACGACGTCCATCAGCTCGGGATATAAAAACTGTGTATCGGTGGTCATTGCAGCCTCCGCGCCCTTCCTCAGCGGAACGGGTTGTATTTTCGCTCGTGGGAGAGCGTGGTCGGCTCGTCGTGGCCGGGGTACACAGTCTTGTCCCCTTCCAGCGAAAGGAGCGTCTGCACGCTTTGGCGAAGCTGTGCCGCGCTGCCGCCGGGGAAGTCGGTGCGGCCCACGCTCTCGCAAAAGAGGGTGTCGCCCGTGAACAGGCTGTCTCCGCAGAGGAAGCACACCCCGCCCCGCGTGTGGCCCGGGGCGGCGAGCACCGCAAAGCGCATGCCGCACAGTTCGAGCACGTCGCCGCCGCGGAAGGTAAAATCGGGCGAAAACGGCGGGACGCGCAACCCCATCGCCGCGGCGAGGTTGTCCTGCGAGGACAGGAGCGCGCGCTCTTCTTCGGCGCAGCCGATCTTCGCGCCCGCACGCTGCAGCGCGGCGCAGCCGGCGATGTGGTCGAAGTGCCCGTGCGTGAGCAGCACGGACTCGATTTTGATCCCCTTGCGCGCCGCGAACGCCAGCGGCTCTTCGCCGCCGCAGTCGATCAGCACGGCGCGCTTTCCGTCGGCCGTGACGACGTAGCAATTGGCGCGCAGCGGCCCCGCAGGGACGCAGAAAACAGACAACGTATCCATAAAATCAAACCTCTGCCCGAAGGCCCCGCGCGCAGAGCGGCGGGCAGTCCGCCGTGCCGTTTGCGCACGGCGCACTTGTGCGGCGCCGCGCGCCGCCCTCGTATTTGGCCGCGGCGCGATCCGGCGCCCTTTTTTTTGCCGCGGCGTTATTTGGTCGCCGTGCGGAACACCTCGTCGATGCGGTCGTCTTCGCGGATCTTTTTGATGAGCAGGTCGATGTCCTGCTTGCCGTTGAGCCGCACGCTCGCCTCGATGACGGCGACCTTGTTCTTGTCGAAACGCGAATTGACGCCGGTGATCATCAGGCGCAGATCGGAGACGACCTGCGTGAGCACGGTGAGCGCCACGCCCTGGTCTTTGGCGCGGATGACGATGCTGGCGACGAAGCGCCCGCCGCTGGTATCCGCCCATTCCGCGGGCAGGACGCGCCCTTCTTCCTCTTCGAGCGCCTTGATGTTCGGGCAGTCGGCGCGGTGGATGACGACCCCCCTGCCGCGGGACACGAAGCCGACGATCTCGTCGCCGGGCACGGGGTTGCAGCAGCCGGCAAAGCGGGTCAGAAGGCCGGTCATGCCCTTGACGATCACCCCGCCCGAATCGCCCGTCGCTCCGCCGCCGCGGTACTCGGGCTGTTTGGGCACGACCTTTTTGTAAAAGTCGATGAGTTTGAACAGGACCTGGTTGACGCTGATCGCGCCGTAGCCGACGGAGGCGAACATCTCGTCTTGCGAGGAGAAGGAGAACTTCTGCGATATTTTGGCGAAGCTCTCTTCGGTGAGGATGTCGGAGAGGTTGTAGCCGCGGTGTTTGGCCTCGGCCTCGAGCATGCTCTTGCCGATCTTGACGTTCTCCTCCTTCATCTCGCGCTTGAAGAACTGCTTGATCTTGGCGCGCGCGCTGGAGGATTTGACGATCTTCAGCCAGTCCCACGACGGGCCTTTGGAGGCGGAAGAGGTGACGATCTCCACCACGTCGCCCGTCTGCAGCGTCGAATTGAGGGGCACGATCTTGCCGTTGACGCGCGCGCCCGTGCAGCGGTTGCCGATCTCGCTGTGGATGGCGTAGGCAAAGTCGATGGGCGTGGCGTCTTTGGGCAGAGAGATGACCTTGCCCTTGGGGGTGAACACGAGCAGTTCGTTGGAGTACAGCTCGGTTTTGAGCGACTCCATGAACTCTTTCGAATCTTTGAGGCCGCCGCCCCAGTCGAGCACCTCGCGGATCCACGAAAGGCGTTCGGTAAAGGCGGTGTCTTCGCTCTTCTTTTCCTTGTACTTCCAGTGCGCGGCGATACCGAACTCGGCGGTGCGGTGCATCTCGGCGGTGCGGATCTGGATCTCGAAGGGCTGGCCGAACTCGGTGACGACGGTCGTGTGCAGCGACTGGTACATGTTGGGCTTGGGGGTGGCGATGTAGTCTTTGATGCGGCCGGGGATGGGCTTCCAGCGCTTGTGGATCTTGCCGAACACCTCGTAGCACTCGTCGACGGTGCCCACGATGACGCGCACGGCCGTCAGGTCGTAGATCTGGTCGAGGGACTTGTTCTGCGTCTTCATCTTTTTATAGATGGAATAAAAGTGCTTGGGACGGCCGAACACCTCCCCTTCGATCTTGCTCTCGTCGAGGATGTTCTTGATCTCTTTGACCACGTAGTCGACGAAGTTGTGCCGCTCGTACAGCTTCTGGTGGATGTTGGCGACCAGAAATTCGTACGCTTCCGGTTCGAGGTATTTCAGGCACAGATCTTCCAGTTCGCACTTGATCTGCGAAATACCCAGGCGGCCCGCCAGCGGCGTGTAGATCTCGAGCGTCTCTCTGGCCATGCGGATCTGCCGCTCTTTGGAGAGGAAATTGAGCGAACGCATGTTGTGCAGGCGGTCGGCGAGCTTGATGATGATGACGCGGATGTCCTTGGCCATCGCCACGAAGATCTTGCGGAAATTTTCGGCCTCGGCCTCTTCCTTCGACTGAAATTCGATCTTGTCGAGCTTGGTCACGCCCGCCACGAGCTCGAGGATCTCGTCGCCGAAGTTGGTGCGGATGTCCTCTTCGGTCACGGGCGTGTCTTCGATGACGTCGTGCAGAAAGGCGGCCGCGACGGTCGCGCAGTCCAGCCCCAGCTCCATCAGGATCTGCGCGACGGCGCACGGGTGGATGAAGTACGCCTCGCCCGAGGCGCGCTTCTGCCCGCTGTGCGCCTGCTCGGCGAAGGCATACGCGCGCAGGAGCGTGGCGCGCTCTTCGCCGACGTAATTGTCGTAGATCATCTGTCTTGCGGTGTTCATACCTGACCCCCTCGGGCGCGCACGGCGCCGTAGATGACGGAACGTTCCAGCTCGGTCTTTTTCTTTCCGCAGGCGACCGCCACGCCGCCGCGGAACTGTACCAGGCCCAGTTCGGCAAACACTTCGAGCGCGAACACGGCCTGCCGCGGCGGAATGCCCTCCCCCGCGGCGGAGAGCGCGGCGGTCACGCTGTCGTCGCCCCGCAGGCCGCGGCGGACGGCGCGGTACACCGCCGCCATCCCCTCGTGCGAGGGATCCAGTTCCGCCCAGCCGGAACAGCCGTCCGCGTCGGCATTGACGTATACCGTTTTGCCCGCCAGGCCCGCCAGGTTGAAATCGCCCGGCCGGTCCAAAAAGAGCACGTCGCGGTAGAGAGAGATCTCCGCGTCCGTTTCGGGCGAGCGCAGGACGATGTTCGCCACGTCGCCCGCGGCGGGGCGGAACACGTCGGCGCGCAGGCCGGCGACGCATTCGCGGAAGGCCTCGGGCACGGTTTCGGAACAGACCAGCAGCAGCCCGTACGGGCAGGCCGCGCGCGCGGCGCGGATGCGCGCCGCAATCGCTTCGGCGCTCTCTTCGACCGCCGTGAAGGCGGGCCGCTCTTCGCAGAGGCGGCGCAGGTCGTTCTGCAGGCAGCGCAGGCCGGTCAGCTCTCCCCCGCCTTCGCCGAAAACGACGTCGCGCACGATCCCGCGCACGCTCTCTTTGCCGCGGAAGCGCGAAACGCCGCATTCGAACACGACCGTCTTTTCCAGATCGGAACGCAGCAGCGGCAGCGCTTTTTCCCCGCCGAACCAGACGAGGTCGAGCGTGCCCGCTTTCAGAGAAAGGTGCGGCGAGCCGTCTTTGAGACGCCGCGCCGCCGGCTCGTCTGCCGGGCAGGCAAACAGCGGGCGCTTGTTGCCCACGCCGCACGGTTCCAGCCTTTCCAGTTCTCTGGCGGTCTCCAGGTCGATCTCTCCGACCTCGGCGCAGACGGAAAAGGACGGCAGGCCCGCCCCGCTGCCGTACGTTTTGCCGATGTACGCGTCGAGCGCCTCTTTCAGCGGCCCGAACTGTTCGCATTCGATCGTCACGCCCGCGGCCTGCGCGTGCCCGCCGAATTCGAGCACGTGCGCCGAACAGGCCTTGAGCGCTTCATAGATGTTGATGTTTTCGACGGTGCGGGCCGAACCTTTGAGCCGGTCGCCGCGGCGGGCGAACAGGATGCACGGCCGGCGGAATTCTTCGACGAGGCGCGCGGCGACGATGCCGATCAGGCCCTGGTTCCAGTCCTCGTCCTGCAGCATGATCACGTTGCCCCAGGCCCCTTCGGCGCGCAGTTTTTCCTTGGCGGCGCGATAGGCCTCGTCGCACAGCTGCTGGCGGGAGAGGTTGTATTCCCCCAGCCTGCACGCGAGTTCGTACACTTCCGATTCGTTTTCGGAGGTGAAAAAGCGCAGCGCGCTCTGCGCGTCGCCCATGCGGCCGGCCGCGTTGACGCGCGGCGCCGCCACGAAGGCGAGAGACTGCGCGGTCACCTCTTCCTTCTTCCCCGCAAACAGATAGCGGAAGGCGGAGCGCGGGGCGCGGTTGATGCGCCTGAGGCCCTCGCTCACGATGTCGCGGTTTTCGCCGGTGAGCGGAACGCTGTCCGCCACTGTCGAGAGCGCGGCGATGTCGAGCAGGTCGTAGGCCTTGTTCCCCAGCAGCGCGCAGGCGATCTTGAAGGCGACGCCCGCGCCGCAGAGGTTGTCGTACGGGTACTCGTCGGCCAGTTTGGGGTTGACGACCGTGCAATCCGGCAGCGCGTCCGGCAGCTCGTGGTGGTCGGTGACGACGACGCGCACGCCCCGGGAACGGATGTATCCGACCTCGGCGGCGTTGGAGATGCCGCAGTCGACGGTGACGATGAGCGCGGGCGCATGCTCGGCGAGGATAGAGTCGATGGCGGCGACGGACATGCCGTAACCGTCCGCGCGCTCGGGCACGTGCGCGACCGCGTTCACGCCGTAGCGGCGCAGCGCCGTCAGCAGGATCGACGCCGCGCCGATCCCGTCGGCGTCGTAATCGCCGAACACGGCGACGGTGCCGCCGGACTGTTTAACCGCGTCGATCTCCTCTTTCAGTTCGCGCATGCCGCGCATGAGGAAGGGGGAAAGGAAATGGCGGCTCGAGGGATGCAGAAACCGTACGGCCTTTTCGGGCGTGTCGATCCCGCGCGAAAACAGGATGCCCGCCGTCAGTTCGTGCAGGCCGACCTCGCGCGCGAGGTCGCGCACGCGTTCGCGCTGTTCGGGCGAAAATTGGTATTCGGTTACGATCCTTTTCATACAAGTTCCTCTGTCCGCGCGTCCTCGCCCGCACTCTTTTTCCAAAAATTTCCTCTCTCAAAAAACAAAAGGCGAGAGCCGAGCCCCCGCCTTTCCGAATTCGATTGCTTTATTCCGCTTCGACGGCCGCTTCCGCCGCATCGGGTTCGGAAGCCTTCGCGTCTTTGGAACGCTTTTTGTCGGAAGCGTAATTGTATTTTGCCTTTTCGGCGCGCCTGGCGTCCGACTTTTCCTTGATGCAGGCAAACAGCGACGGCGAAAGGACGAGGGCCGAATAGGTGCTTGCAAGCACCGCGATCAGACCCGCGATCATGAGGAAAGTCATGTTGATGCCGACAAATACGCCGATCACGCCCAGGACCACGCAGACGATCGCCAGGCCGGCCGCCGCGGCGAGAACGCCTTTACGGCTTTCGCCCAGCGAAAGAGCGACGGCGTCGCGCGCGCCGGGCAGAGCTTTGCCGCCCTCTTTCTCCGCCGCGCGGAAATCGGAACGCATCCGCCCGAATACGCCCATCTGCAGGGTTGCCGACAGCAGCAGAGCAAACGCGGCCACGCCGATCATCGTCATGCCGGCGGGGATGCGCAGCAGCGCGACGAGCGCGAGCGTCAAAAGCACGTCGTGCAGGACCGCCGCCAGCGATACCACGCCCATTCCCAGGCGGAAACGGATGGCGACGTATACGAACAGGACCACGGCCACAGCGCCGACGCCGACCGCCGTGCGCCACACATACGTGTTGCTGGGCGCGTCGACGACGTTGCCGGAGGAAACGGTGATCGCCGCGGTGTCCAGCCCTTCGATGCCGGAACCGGCAATGGCCGTCTCCAGCGTTTCGGCGTACTGCCGCAGGTCTGCGGCAGCGTCGCCCGCCAGCACGAATTCAAGGACGTCGTCCATGAACGAGTAGGATTCGTAGAAGTTGACTTCGCGGATGGTGTAGCCGTCCGCCTCGATCTTATCGGTGCAGAAATTTTCGATGGATTCGCGCAGATCGCCCTGCCCCATGTAGCCGGAAACTTCGACCGAGGCGCGGTCTGCGGCGGTGGAATCGGCGTTGAACCCGAGGAACCCGAACACAAACGCGCCCGCCACGATGATCGCCAGCGAGACGATCCACAGGGCCAGCAGGCATTTTTTGGAAACGAGCTTAGTCTTCATCTTCTTCAGCCTCCTCTCTGCGGAAACTGCAGAATGCGATCTTGTTTTTGGGCTGCGCCAGGAACATATACAGGAAGAAGCGCGTCACCGCCAGCGTGCAGGCTGCGGAGAGCAGCGTGCCGATCAGGAAGATCAGCCCCACAAAGCGCACCGGGCCGGTCGCGATCAGGTACAGCAGCAACGCCGCCACGGCCAGCACGATGTGCGCGTCGATGGTCAGCGCCAGGCTCTTTTTGTAGCCGGACTTGATGGACGCCGTCAGCGTTTTGCCCGTCTCGAATTCCGCGCGGATGTTGCGGAAGGCGTACCAGTTGAACGACGTCATGACCGCCGCCGAAAGCACGATGGCCAGAACGCCCGCCAGGTTGAGCGTGATCCCGCCGATGAGCGCGATGCACAGCACGAACAGGAGAATGTAGGTCAGAAAGCCGTACGCATGCGCCAGCCCCATGCCCTTGTATTTGATCAGCCCTACCACGAGAAGGATCAGGAAGAGCGCGCCCACGGCGATCGCCGCGATCAGCGCCGCGTTTGTCCCCAGCGTGGGCTCAAAGGTATACACCTGCGAATAGGTCAGCGGCGTATCGAACACGCTCTCTTCGTCGAGCACCGAATTGATCAGGCTGGCGACCGTCTCCGCCGCGTCGCGCGTGGAGAAGTTGCCCGTCACGTACAGGGTGCTCTGGTCGATCTCGGAAGAAACGCTGCCGATGGCCAGGACCTGGTTGGTGCCGACGTAGACGTACAGCGTCGTCACTTCGTCTGTGACCATCTGCGCGGTGAGCGTGGCGATCTTTTCGCGGCCCTGGCTCGTAAAGCGGAGCACGACGGCATAACCGCTGTCTCCCGCGTCGGCCACGCCCGCGCTCTTCACGTCGTCGGCCGTCCAGGCCGTCTGCCCGCGGGTGCTGGTGATCTGTTCGCTCGTGAAATACAGGTTCCCCGAATAGGAAAAGCTGTCGAACAGCGAGCCGGGCGTTTCGTCGGCGTACGGGATCTCCACCTCGATGGAATAGCCGTCGCGCACTTTCACCGAATAATCGGCGTAGCCCTTGCCTTCAAAGCGCTGTTTGAGCGCCCGCACGGCCGCGTCGAATTCCTGCTGAAACTCTTCCGTCGGCACGCCGTCTTCGCACAGGTCTGCCGAAAGGTATACGCCGCCCACGCGGACATAGTCGCTCGGGTCGACCAGGTCGCCCGTATCGCCCGCGGCTTCCGCCTCGTTGTACTGCGATTCGATCAGCGAATATTCCGACTGCGAAATAACGCCTTCCGGATAGTATACGGTGCGGTATCCGCCGCCCAGGTCCGTTCCCAGATCGACGACGCTGAGAAGCGAATTGTACTGATCGGGCGTCCCGGCGATCGGGATCGCCGGCGTGACGCTCATGAAAAGCAGCGCTGCCAGAACGATCGACGCCAGAACGATCAGTACGACCGATTTCTTCTTGCCCATTGCCTCCTCCTGCTCTTAAAGTGCGGCGCCCGCGCCCGGCGCGCCGCCGCACAAGTAAAACTTGCTTGTCCTCCGCCCAAACCAAAAAGCGGAAATATACTCAAACATTATAATAAAGATCGGTGGTTTAGTCAAGTGTAAACGCTCCGATTTTACAGTTTTTTCGCTTTGCTCACAATTTCCGCCGCCCGATTTTCGGCCGCGTACCCCGCCGCGAGCGCGACGTACGCCTGCGCGTTCGCCGCGATGCCCTGCCGCTCCTGTTCCGTCAGCGTCCGCACGACGCGGTACGGGTTTCCGTATACGAGGCTGCCCGCCGGGATCTGCTTGTTCTGCGGGATGAGCGTCGCCGCGCCGATCAGGCAGCCGTCGCCGATCCTGGCGCCGTCGAGGATGACCGCGCCCATGCCGATAAGCACGCCGTTGCCCACCGTGCACCCGTGCACCACCGCGTTGTGTCCGACCGTGACGCCGTCGCCCAGAATCGCCGGCGCGTTGTGCCCGACGTGGATGGTGGCGTTGTCCTGCACGTTGGTGTTCTTCCCGATGGAGACGGGCGCGATGTCGCCGCGGATGCAGGCGCCGCACCAGACGTTGGCGTTATCGCCCAGCGTCACGTCGCCCGCCACATAGGCGCGCTCGTGGATGAAGACGTTTTTGCCCGCCGCGATCATGCGTTCTTCTCCCCGCCTTCCGCGCGGCGTTTGCGCTCCGCGAGGATGTGCATCGCGTTCTCGGTGCGCTTTTTCATCATCGCGCAGGTGATCTCGTACGGTTCGTCGATGTCGCCGTTGTAGTGGTAGTTGTTGGCGCTGCAGCCGCCGCTGCAGATGAACTTCGCAAAACAGTTTTCGCACTTTTTGCGGGTGAACAGGCAGGAGTTGCGGAATTTTTCGCGGATGGCCTCGTCGAGCCTGCCTTCAAACACGCTGCCCATGCGGAAGGCGGGGTCGCCCGCGAACTGGTGGCAGGGATAAATGTCGCCGTTGGGCGTTACGGAAAAATACTCGTTGCCCGCGCCGCACGCGCTCACGCGCTTGGAAAGGCACGGCCCGCCCTCCAGGTCGACGTTGAAGTGGAAAAAGTTGAAGCCCTTCCCCTTCACCTCGTATTCGAGGTAGGCGTCGCACAGGGCGTCGTACTCCTGCCCGATGCGCGGGAGCATCTCTTTCGTGATCTCCAGATCGGGCAGATCGGTCACGACCGGCTCCATCGAGATGCTGTCGAACCCGCTGTCCGCCAGAAACAGCACGTCTTTGGAAAAATCGAGGTTCTTTGCGGTGAACGTGCCGCGCACATAGTAGTGCTTGTCTCCTCTGATTTTGACGAAGTTTTTCAGATTGTCGATGACGAAGTCGAAACTGCCCTTGCCGTTGGCCGTTTTGCGCACGGCGTCGTGCACCTCTTTGCGGCCGTCCAGGCTCAGCACGACGTTCTCAAATTCCGCATTGAGGAATTCGGCTACGTCGTCTTTGAGCAGCAGGCCGTTGGTGGTGAGCGTGAACAGGAATTTTTTGCCGCGTTCGGCCGCCTCTTTTTTGGCGTATTCCACCGTCTGCTGCACGACGTCGAAGTTCATCAGCGGTTCGCCGCCGAAAAAGTCGGTTTCGAGAATTTTGCGGTTGCCCGAATTTTCGATAAGAAAATCGATCGCCTTTTTCGCCGTTTCCAAGCTCATGAACTCGCGGCGGGAGTGGTAGGCGCCTTCGTCGGCAAAGCAGTAGCGGCAGCGCAGGTTGCAATCGTGGCAGATGTGCAGGCAAAGCGCCTTGACCTCGCCCGATTTGGCGGGGTAAGCGCGCACTTCTTCTTTGAAAAGCAGGCCCTGCCGCTCGAGCTCGGCGAAGTCTTCTTCGTATTCGCGCCGCTCCTGCGGGCTGATAAAGGAGGTATCGACGGGCTCGCCCAGCTTTTCGCGCAGCAAAAGGGCGGCCTTTTCGTCGCACTCGTGCAGCGACGAACTGCCCGTATCGAAAATGTAATGCCTGTTCTGATAACTGAAAACGTGAACCATAATTTCCCGTGCGGTCAAAAAAATACTGCCGGGCCGGAACCGACGCGGGCGCGGAAGAGGCCCGGAAGGGATCTGCCCGGATACAAAGAGCAAGGAGCAGATCGTCTGCTCCTTGTCGGGTCTGGGATTATTTGTTTTTTTCGGGATCGGATTCGCGCGAGATGCGCTCGCAGGACTGGTTGCCGACCGTGCAGCTCGTCTTGCAGGCGGACTGGCAGGTGCTTCTGCATTCGCCGCAGCCCGTGACCGTTTTCGCCGCGGGGCGGGCGATCGTCTTGATCTTGTTCATCGGTTCTGTCTCCTTGTCTCGTCTTTTCTTTTGTATTATTATAATACGCCGCGCCGAAAAATGCAAGCGCTTTTCGGACAAACGCGCCCGAAAAGCGCCCGGATGCGCAAAAAACTGTCTTTCCCCCGCCGCAGACGACGCGGCCGGCACGCCGCGGCGCCGCCGCGGGCGGGCGGTTGCCGGCAGAAGCGCGGCCGCGGAGGCGCGCACGCCGGTCTGCCCGCCTTGCGCGGGCGGGCTGACGGCATGCGGAACGCCACGGAATCGTTGGCGGCCGCCGTGCCGGACGAAACCCGCCGGAATTGTTTGCGGCCGCCGTGCTCGGGCAAAATTATTTGCGGACAAAGCCCGCCACGATGCCGCTGACCGCGCCGATCGCGACGCCGAACAACCAATCGAGCACGTTGCTCCAGCCGAAGGAGATCTCTCCCGCGACGATCGCAAACAGAAAATAGGTGACGACGACCGTGCCCAGCCCCGCCGCCGCGCCTTTGAGCAGGCATTTCCCCGGGCGCAGGCAGAGCAGGCAGCCCGCAAACACGGCGAGCGTTTTGATGACCTGGTTGACCGCCGTGACGGCCGTGGTGCCGAGCGAGAACAATTTGACAAACAGCGCCAGCACGAGCACCGCCGCCAGCGTGATCACCGCCGCGACGCAGATGCTCTTCCCGATTTCCGCCGCCGCGCGGCCGCGTTCGCTTTGCATAAAAATACCTCCGCATGAGCCTGTTTTACTCTATGCGGAGGCGGGCGGCATTATGCGCGCCGTTTACTTTTTGCTCTTGGGGGCAGACTTCTTCGCGGCGGGTTTGGCGGCGGGCTGTTCTTCCGCCGGTTCCTCGGCAACCGCTTCCGCGGACGCCTCGGCCTTTTCTTCGGCCGCGGGCTCTTCGGCTTTTTCTTCCGCCTTGACCTCTTCGGCGGGGGCGGCGGGCTCTTCCGCGGCCTCGTTCTGTTCGGCCGCAAACGGCTCTTCGGGCGCCTGTTTTTCCGTCTTCGCCTCTTCGGCGGGAGCGGCGGGGGCCTGTTCGGGCTTGGCGTCGGTCTGGTAGATGGCCTGTTTGTCGAACTTCATGAAGCTGACGTTGCCCGCCGAATCGCCCGTTCTGAGGACGAAGGTGCCCTCTTCGTCGTTGACTTCGACCACTTCGCCGACGATGCCGCCGATGGTCTTGACCTTGCTGCCGGGGCGGATGGCGTTGATGGTCTCGTTGTAAGCCTTCTGCTTTTTCTTCTGGCTCAGAAACGACCATACGAAGAACGCGATCAGCAGGACGATGATCACGCCGATGGCGATGTAGCCGGTCGCGTTGCTCTCGAGCAGTTGATTGTACATGATTCGAGTCTCCTTCTTCTTTCTTGAAAATTGGAAAATTCAAGATACGCTGATTTTACCCTTTTTGTCCATTTTTGGCAACTGTTTTTGCGCCCCTGCGGCGCAAAAAATTGTCGAAAGGCAAATTTTCACCTGCCTGCCACAGGCAGACCCGCCGGCAGGCGGCCGTTTTCCCCGGCAGGGCGGGCCTTTGCGGCTACATTTTCCCTTCCGCGGCGCCCGCGTACCGGGCGTAAAATTCTTCGCGGAATTCGCCGAGCGTGCCGCGCAGGATCGCCTCGCGCATGCCGCGCATCAGCCCGGTGAGGAAGGTGACGTTGTGCAGAGACAGCAGCGTCGCCGCCAAAATCTCGCCCGCGTTCACGAGGTGGCGCAGATACGCCTTAGTGTAATGGCGGCAGCAGTAGCAGCCGCACTCTTCGTCCAGCGGCGAAAAATCTTCCTTGTATTCGGCGTTGCGCACCACGATCTTGCCTTTGGACGTGAGCGCGGTGCCGTTGCGCGCGATGCGCGTGGCCAGCACGCAGTCGAACATGTCGATGCCGCGCATCACCCCTTCGACGAGGCAGTCGGGGCTGCCCACCCCCATCAGGTAGCGCGGAACGTCCTCCGGCAGGGCGGGACGCATCGCGTCGAGGATCTCGTACATGCGCGGTTTCGGCTCGCCCACCGAGAGGCCGCCGATGCCGATGCCGTATCTGGCGAACGGCCTGGCCGCCGCCACGCTTTCCAGCCGCAGGTCTTCGTACAGATTCCCCTGCACGATGGGAAAGAGCGCCTGGTCCGGCCGGCCGTGCGCCGCGGCGCAGCGTTCCAGCCAGCGCACCGTGCGGTCCAGCGCGCGGCGGGCGTAGTCGCGGTCGGCGCCGTATTCGCTGCATTCGTCGAACTGCATGATGATGTCCGCGCCCAGCGCGTTTTCGATCTCCATCACCTTTTCGGGCGTGAAGAAATGTTTGCTGCCGTCGATGTGCGAATGGAACCAGACGCCTTCGTCGGTGATCTTGTTCAGCTGCGCGAGCGAAAAGACCTGAAACCCGCCGCTGTCGGTGAGGATGGGCCTGTCCCAGTGCATGAACTTGTGCAGGCCGCCCGCCTTCTGCACGATCTCGTGCCCCGGGCGCATGTACAGATGATAGGTGTTGGAAAGGATGATCTGCGCGCCGGCCTCTTTCAGGTCGCGCGGCAGCAGGCCCTTGACCGTCGCCTGGGTGCCGACGGGCATGTACACGGGCGTTTCGATGTCGCCGTGCGGGGTATGGAAGATGCCTGCGCGCGCGCCGGTCTTGGGATCGGCGGCGATCACTTCAAAGGAAAACGGCGGGTTCGGATTCGTCGTCATACATTCCTCATTTTTTATAGATTTTTTACTTTTATGCCACGCATAGTACCCTGCGGAGGCGCTTTTTTGAACGGAAAAGGCACAAAACCTTCCAAAACGGAATACGCAAACAAAGAGACGCCCCTGCGGGTACGCCCGTTTCAGAACCGAGCAGGACGAGGCACCGCTCCGCCACGGAAGAGAGATGTCTCATTCTATAAACGAGCAAGAGCAGGAGAGCGCGCAAACGACGACGGGAGCGTACATAGACGTACGTAACCGAGGAGTGCGCAAACTCGACGAACTATTGCGACGTTTAGAGGATGAGACACGCGTCGCCGAAACCTACGCAAAGGCAGGATGAGGATCGGAGAAGCCAGCAGATCGAGGAGCGGGCGGAAGCCGCGAAGGAGTGTACCGCATCGTACATGACTGAGCAGAACCGCAACCGCGACAAAGAAAGAGTCCCTGTGGGGATGCTCGTTTTAGAACCGAGCAAGACGAGGCGCGCGAGGAAAACCTGAGGGAGTTTACTCAAACGTAAATGACCGAAGGTTGCCGCAGCGCAACAAAGTATTGCGATGGTTATAAGACGAGCATCGCATCGCCGAAACTGAAAAACCGATACCTCTCCTCCACCGCCTCCCGATAGACGCGCAGGCATTCTTCCCGCCCCATGAAGGCGGAGACGAGCATGATGAGGGTGCTTTCGGGCAGGTGAAAATTGGTGATCAGGGCGTCGACGCATTTGAAGCGATACGGCGGATAGATAAAGATGGACGTATCTCCGCTGCACGGGCGCAGGAAGCCGTTTTCGTCCGCGACCGTTTCGAGCGTGCGCACGGAGGTGGTGCCCACGGCGATGACGCGGCGCCCCTCCCGCCTGGCCGCGTTGACGATGCCGGCGGCCTCTTCGCTCACGCAATAGTATTCGGAGTGCATCACGTGGTGGGTCAGGTCCTCTTCCTTGACGGGGCGGAAGGTCCCCAGCCCCACGTGCAGCAGCACTTCGGCGACCTGCACCCCCATGCCGCGGATCTCTGCAAGCAGCTCTTGGGTGAAGTGCAGCCCCGCGGTGGGCGCGGCGGCGGAGCCGTCCGTCTTGCAGTACACCGTCTGGTAGCGGTCTTTGTCTTTGAGCTTTTCGTGGATGTACGGCGGCAGAGGCATGGAGCCGACGCGGGACAGGATGTCTTCGAACACGCCGTCGAAATGAAACTCGACGATGCGCTCGCCCGTGCCCGTCACCCCTTTGACGGTGAGGGAAAGCTCGTCCGAAACGACCAGCTCCGTTCCCGGGCGCGCCTTTTTGCCGGGGCGCACGAGCACCTCCCATTCGGTGAGGTCGCGCCGCTTGAGCAGGAGCACTTCGACCCTGCCGCCGCTCGGCGTATAGCCATACAGCCGCGCGGGCAGAACTTTGGTGTTGTTGACGACGAGCACGTCGCCCGGGCGCAGATACTCTTTGACGTCGCGGAAGACGCGGTGCTCCGTTTTGCCCGTCTTGCGGTCGTAGACCAGCAGACGAGAAGAATCGCGCGGCTCCGCGGGAGTCTGCGCGATCAGCTCTTCGGGCAAATCATAATTGTAATCGGACTTTAACAGCATATAACCCTGTTTATTTGCGCATTATGTCACGCATAATACCATGAAATTGAAGTTTTTTTCGGGAAGTTCTCCCCGTTTTTCAGCTTTTTATTGGCCGGAAGACCCTGTCCTGTTTTCGGCGATCGGCTTCGCCGTGAGCTGCACCCAGGCCGGAACAAATCCGCAGGCGATCGCGTTGCGCACCGAAGGAAGGTTGGACCAGGCCGCGCAATAGAACGGCACTCTGCCGCGTTCCAGCACCACCTGCGCCAGGCTCGAGGTGACCGCTTCCGCCAGCCCCTTCCGCCGGTAATCCGGCAGCACGTCCACGCCGATCTGCCACATCGTTTCGCAGTCCGCACTCGCTCCCGCGAGCGCGACGAGTTTCTCTCCGTCGTACGCGCCGACGCACAGCCTGTCCAGCTGGCGGCGCGCGGCGCACAGGGCGTTGCCCCATTCGGGGAGATAAAGCCCCGCAAAGTCTTCGGGGCCAAGAAGGCGGAGCGGAAGGGTGCAGGGCCGCGCACGGACCTCTCCGCAGGCCGGCAGAAAATATTCGGCCTGGAATTTCGTCTTCCAGCCGTACGGCGAAAGCATCGCGTCCAGTTCGTGCAGGGCGGGCGTCTCGAAACAATGCGCCGCAGAATACTTTGCAAGGTACGAAAATGCGACTTCCCGCAGTTCTTCCCGCACGCAGGCGACCACGTTCCCGCCGTAAGAGGTCAAATCAAATCCGTACGGCCCGTCCAGATAGGCGCGCCGCCCCGCCCTGTTTTGCGACAGGGCCACGACGTTTTCTCGCTTTCGAAAATCTTCGGGCGCACAGCAGGATTCGAGCGCCGACTGCTCCAGCGCGGCGCGCCAGATCTCCGTATTTGTCATCTGCATTTGCCGCTGGTTCGTTATTCGTCGTCGAACATGGACGTCTGCGCGCGCTGCCCGGCGCTCATCTTCATGCCCATGTGCTCGTAGCCGCCCTTCAGGCACACCCTGCCCCGCGGCGTGCGGGCGATGAACCCGAGCTGCAGCAGGTACGGCTCGTACACGTCCTCGATGGTGTTGGCATCCTCGTTGATGGTCGCAGCGAGCGTTTCGAGGCCCGCGGGGCCGCCGCCGAACTTTTCGATCAGCGCGCGCAGCAGTCCGCGGTCGGTATCGTCCAGGCCCAGCTCGTCGATGTCCATGCGGGAGAGCGCGTAGCGCGCGTCTTCCAGGCTGACGCTCGCGTTGCCGCCCACGGCGGCGAAGTCGCGCACGCGCTTGAGCAGGCGGTTGGCGATGCGCGGCGTGCCGCGCGAGCGGCGGGCGATCTCCCGCGCGGCGTCGGGCGCGATCTCGAAGCCGAGAACCTTTGCCGAGCGCGTCACGATCTGCGCGAGCTCGTCGGGCGTGTACATGTCGAGCCGGCACAAGACGCCGAAGCGGTCGCGCAGCGGAGACGCGAGCATCCCCGCCTTGGTCGTCGCCCCGACCAGCGTGAATTTTTTGAGGGTGAAGCGGATGTTGCGCGCCGAGGGGCCCTTGCCCACGATGATGTCGAGCGCGTAATCTTCCATGGCGGAATACAGCACCTCTTCCACCGAGCGGTTGAGGCGGTGCACCTCGTCGATGAACAGCACGTCGCCTTCGTTGAGGTTGGTCAGGATGGCCGCCAGATCGCCGCTGCGCTCGATGGCAGGGCCGCTCGTGAGCTTGAGCTGCACGCCCAGCTCGTTCGCGATGATGTGCGCGAGCGTGGTCTTGCCCAGCCCGGGCGGGCCGTACAGCAGGACATGGTCGAGCGGCTCGCCGCGCATCTTGGCGGACGAGATGTAGACCTCTAAATTTTCCTTGACTTTGGACTGCCCCACGTAGTCGGCCATGGTCTTGGGGCGCAGGGCGTTCTCTTCGGCGTCCAGTTCCCCTTTCGTGCTCATGACCAGCCGTTCGGCGGCAAATTCTTCGTCTTCGAACATACGTTATCCCTTCGCGGCCGCCCCCGAAGATCCCGGCAGGCGGCATGCGGTCTTTTTGACGCGTCCGGCAGGCGCCGAAAGCGCTTTACATGTTTTTCAGCGCCGAAAGAACGATCTCTTCCACGCCGACGGCGCCGCGCTCGACGGCGGCCCGCACGGCCTTCACGCTCTCCGACCGGGTGTAGCCGAGGGACATCAGGCCGACGACGGCGTCTTCTTCCTTGCCCGAAACGGAGACGGGCGCGGTGGGCACCTCTCCCGGCGGGGCGGGCACGGCGGACACCTTTTCGCGCAGTTCCAGCACGATGCGCTCGGCCGTCTTTTTGCCCAGGCCCTTGACGGTGGAAAGCAATTTGAGGTCGGACGAGGCGATGGCCACCGCCAGATCGCCCACCGACAGCGAAGACAGCACGGCGATGCCCATCTTCGGCCCCACGCCGGAAACGGAGATCAGCTTCAGAAACATGTTCTTCTCTTCGGGCGAGACGAAGCCGAACAGCGAAACGCCGTCGTCGCGCACCTGCAGGTAGGTATACGCCTCGCCCTGCCCGCCGGCGACGAGTTTGGCAAACAGCGCGCCCGAACACAGGATCTCGTAGCCGACGCCGCCCGTCTCGAGCAGGACGGTGCCCTCCCCCGAATACAAAACGTTTCCCTTGATGTAACCGATCATACTACAACACTCCGAAGCGCCCGCGCGCCGATTTTTCCGCTCTCCCCGGACGGGATCAGATGCGGTACAGCCCCGACAGGCGGGACGTGAACGAATGGCACAGCGCCACCGCCAGCGCGTCGGCCGCGTCGTCCGGCCGGGGCACGCTTTTCAGGCGCAGAAGGTTGGCCGTGACGAGCTGGATCTGCCGCTTTTCCGCCTTGCCGTAGCCCGTGAGCGCCTGCTTGATCTGCATGGGCGTGTATTCGAACAGCCGCCCGCAGCGCTTGACGCAGGTCAGCAGCGCGACCCCGCGCGCGTGGGCGACCGCGATGCCCGTGGTCACGTTTTTGGAAAAGAACAGCTCTTCCACCGCGACCTCGTCGGGGCGGACCTTGTCGAGCAGGGCGTTCAGCCCCTCTTCGAGCATGGCCAGGCGCACGGCGAGGTTTTCCTGCTTGGGGGTGGTGACCACGCCGTAGTCTTCGGCGGCCACATTTCCGTTCCCGTCCTTTTGCAGCACCCCGTAGCCGAGGGTGGCGATCCCGGGGTCGATCCCTAAAATTATCAAATCGTTCACTCTTTTGCGAGAAATTTCCGCAAATAACTTGAAATTTTCCGTGAAATAGGTTAGAATGGATAAAAGCGGCCGAAAACGGCGCTCCGCCGCCGCGGCGGCAGGCCCGGCCGGGCCGCACTGTTCCGCCTAATATTGTACGGTTTTCGGCGGAATAAGTCAAATAAAAACGGCTCAAATTCAAGTACGGAGAATTGAAATTATGAAATTGTGGGAAGGACGGTTCACCCAGCCGAGCGCCAAAAACGCAGACGATTTCAACCAGTCGCTCTCGTTCGACTACAAGCTGTACTGGCACGACATTCTCGCGAGCATCGCGCACGCCAAGATGCTCGGCGAAACGCAGATCATCCCCAAAGACGAGGCGGACAAGATCTGCGACGCGCTCGTGAACATGCTCGCCGACATTGAAAAGGGCAACCTGGCCATCGAGGGCGCGGAAGACATCCATACCTTCGTGGAAGCCGAACTGACCAAGCGCGTCGGCGCCGTCGGCAAAAAATTACATACCGCGCGCTCGCGCAACGACCAGGTCGCGACCGACCTGCGCCTGTACACGAAGGACAGCATCGTCAACGTCTGCGGGCACCTGAAGGCGCTGATCAACACCCTGCTCGACATCGCCAACAACAACGTGCAGTTCATCATGCCCGGCTATACCCACCTGCAGAAGGCGCAGCCCGTTTCGGTGGCGCAGTACATCAACGCGTACAGCGAGATGTTCCTGCGCGACATCGAGCGCTTTACCGACAGCTATAAGCGCACCGACGTGATGCCCCTGGGCAGCGGCGCCCTCGCCGGGACCGACTTCCCCATCGACCGCCGCATGACGGCCAACCTGCTCTCCTTCTCGGAGATCTCGCAGAACTCCATCGACGCCGTTTCCGACCGCGACTTCGTGGCCGAGTACATCTTCTGCTGCTCGATGGTCATGGCGCACCTTTCGCGCTTCTGCGAAGACCTCGTCCTGTTCGCGTCCGACGAGTTCCGCTTCATCGACATCGCCGACACCTACGCGACCGGCTCTTCCATCATGCCGCAGAAAAAGAACCCCGACATCCCCGAACTGATCCGCGGCAAGTCGGGGCGGGTGTACGGCCACCTCGTGGGCATCCTGACCGTGCTCAAGGGCCTCCCCCTCTCCTACGACAAAGATCTGCAGGAAGACAAAGAGGCGCTGTTCGGCGCCGAAGACACCGTTCTGTCCTGCCTGTCCATCTTCACCGACCTGCTGCAGAACATCTCCTTCGATACCAAGCGCATGCGCGCGGCGGCGGCCGGCGGCTTTACCACCGCGACCGACGTGGCCGATTACCTCGTGCAGAAGGGCATGCCCTTCCGCGACGCGCACGCCGTCACCGGGCAGATCGTCCGCTATTGCATCGAAAACAACAAGACGCTCGACCGCCTCGACCTGTTCGTGTACCAGAGCTTCTCTTCCCTGTTCGACGAAGAGATCCTCCAGCGCGTGCGCGTGAACAAGTCGGTCGAAGCGCGCAAGGTCATCGGCGGCAGCGCCCGCAGCGCCGTGCGCGAGAACATCCGTTCGATCACGCGCCGCCTCAACCGCATGTTCAAGGAAGAATGACCGAACCGGCAAAACACGACGCCGCCCTGCTTTCGCGCGGGGCGGCTTTTTTTGTGCGCGGCGGTCTTGGATGCGCGCGGACGGCTTTCGATACGCGCGCAGCTCTGCCCGGGCGGTTTTTTGGACGACGGGCGGTAGTATTTTGCACAAGTTTTCAGGGCGCACGCGCCCTTTTGCGCGACGGGCGGAGTTTTCCAGACCGAAACCCCGCAAGCGGCAGGCCCGGCGCGAGAGGGGCCGCCCCCCCCCCCCCGGGGGGGGGGGGCCGGTTTTTTTGGGCCAACACCCCCCCGCCGCCGGTTTGTGGCGCCGGGGGGCCCGGCGCGGGTTAAGGTGTGGGAGGACGCC
>ERZ1090861.498-NODE-498-length-23851-cov-7.014078_pt1 | contig 23851 bp, 19 predicted proteins | sample MGYA00478482_ERZ1090861 | MGnify/ENA primary metagenome ERZ1090861 (study PRJEB33644, sample SAMEA5815744) | chicken gut metagenome | biome: Chicken; feature: Gastrointestinal Tract; material: Caecum | place: Ireland | collected 2019-01-01 | study: A study of the... | reverse complement strand
GAGCAGCTGATTTGTAATCAGCAGGTTGTGGGTTCGATTCCAATCACCAGCTCCACCCGCCTGCAACGCGCGTAAGCATGGAACTGAATACACGGGAAGATTCCAGAGTGGCCAAATGGATCAGACTGTAAATCTGACGTCTCCGACTTCGGTAGTTCGAATCTACCTCTTCCCACCAGCAAAAGGGATACCCTACAAAGGGTATCCCTTTTGCTGTATAAAAAAGTAATTGAATCGCGCCGCGTTCGCGGCAGTTCGCGCGAGCATAGCGGCAAAGTATGTGCGCGTGCACTCCCCTGCCCACCGCCATGTGACGCTTTGCCGAGGGGGCCCCGCCCTGCGAGGTTTCGGTAAAATCTACTTCACAGCAAAACGGCATCCGCAAAGGGCGCCGTTTTGGTTCTGATTTTTGCATACCGTTTGGTGAAAACGGCGCTGGGTCAGGCCTTGCAGATGGCGTGAAGGACCGTCTGCGCGTAGATACGGGCCAAAAAATCGTTGGGGTGGTTTACGTTATTCCCCGTCATGTCGTAATAGCGCTTGACTTTTATCACGCTCTCATGCACGGACGTGACCTGCGCGCAGCCGACACCCTGCGCCGCGGCAAGGGCGACGAGCTCTTCTTCAAACTGCGGCTGCGTTCCGTAAAACCCCGCCGCTTCCGGATTGGGCAGCATGGGAGATACGAGCAGCATTTCCGCCTCGGGGGCGCCTGCACGGATCGTTTCGATCAGTTCTTCCATCAGCCCGGCATAGACGAGGGGCGGCATCGCGGCGTCGTTCATACCGAAGCCGAGCGCCACGAAATCCGGCTTGTAATACAGCACGCGCCTCTGCACGTTCTCGACGCCCCACTGCGTCGTCATGCCGCCGTACGCCGTGTTCACGAAGTTGATGTACTTCCCGTTTTCCCGCAGGGCGTGCAGATCCTCTTCTTCGCCGGTGTGACCCTTGTGGACGATATTGAGCTCGTAGCCGTAATCGGCGGCGAGCTTGCGCGCGACCATTTCGGCCCAGACCGGCGCGTACGGCTCACATCCGAGAAAATCGCTGGAATTGGCCCCAGCCGTGATGCTGTCTCCATAAAAGACCATGGTGACCGGTTCGCCCTGTTCCAGCTTCCCGAGCAGGCGCGAAAAACTGGCCGTATACCCGGCCGGCGCGGCGATGTGTTCATCGCTGTGACGATACGTGACGCAGATCTGCCGGGAACAGAAATAGTCCCCTTCCATCAGCAGAAGCCAGGGTTTATCCGCCCGGTTGCTCGCGATCGCCTGTGCGCTCTGCTGCGCCGGGTAATACTCCTCTTCCGGCACGTACGGGATGCGGCTGTTTTCGGTGCGGCGGAGAGCATTGTTTTCGAACACATAGTCCCGCCCTTCTTCGTAGACCGTTTTTAAGTCGTACGAACGAACGGAGAGGATCTCTTCAGCCCGATACAGAAGGGGCGCGCTGTCTCCTTCGCCCACGAACATGCAGCTTTCGTTGTAGACGTACTTCCCATCCCACAGAGGTTTTGTATACGCCGTCAGATCATAGCCGTCGTATTTTTCCAACGTTTCCTCCTCGGCCGGCTGGGTCTCTTCAGGCGGTTCCGTACAGGCGCCCAGCGCCAGCAGGCACAGCGCCGCCAGCAATACGGCCAATATTCTCTTCATGCGGTTTCTCCTTGCGAACGCAAACGACCAGGCAGCCCGAAGACCGCCTGATCGCCTTGCTTATTCTGCCGTCAATGGTTCTGACGTTTCCGGCAGACGATGAGGATCGCCGTACCTGCGAGCAGGCAGACTGAAAGGGTCAGCGCGCCCGCGATCCCCGCGCTGCCGCTGCAGCCGGAGCAACCCGACGAATCTCCGGGCTGTGTGCCAGGATCCGTGCCGGGGTCGGTCGTCCCGCCGCCTTCCGCGGTGACGGTGACGGCGCAGGTCGCCGAAAAGTCTCCCAGTTTGACGGTCACGTTAGCCGTGCCGGCCTTGACGCCCTTGATCACGCCGTTTTCGACGGTGACGACGGCGCCGTCCGAGCTTTCCCAGCTCAGGTCAAGGTATTCGGCAGCGTACTGATTTCCGTTGATCTGGAAGTTCAGCGTCTTCTCTTCGCCCACACCGAGCGTTGCAGTGGCGTCAAGCAGCACGCCGCGCACCGTCGCGGTCGAAGGAGAATAGTTGTTGATCTCGTACATGTACGTCTTATCGAGCACATATTCGGAGTCTCTCCATTCGCCATTGATCATTTCAGGAAGGCGCATGCCCTCTTCCAGCACCAGGGTAAAGCCGTCCGGGATGGGATAGACGATGCTGCCGTCTGATCCGCGCTCGTACGTGCAGAAGTTAAACAGTCTTTCCAGCTGCCCGATGTGCAGGTTCACATCGTAATCGCGCCGGGCGTTGGCCCAATACTCCATGAAGTTCTGCCCGTTGATCTTGATCTTGGAGAAGAAGTCGGAAAGCGCTTCGGGGATGGCGTTTTCGCTCGCGGCGATCTTTTCGAGGTTGAGATGCGCACCGTGTTCCGCGATGTATGCTTTATCGTAAGGCGCTTTTGTAAACTGGATCTGGAAGATGTTCCGGTCGGTCGACGGCGCGTAGATCACCTCGACTGAGGTAAGAACGTCTTCATACACCGTGAGTACGCATTCCGCCTTCTGCCCGTCGACGGAAGTTGCCGTGATCGTCGTTTCGCCGGCGGCGTCGGCCGTGACCAGGCCGGAGGCATCGACGGTGGCGACCTCGTCGTCAGAGGTGATGAATTCGACCTGCGTGCCGGAAGGCAGCACCGTCGCCTGTAGCTGCAGCGTTCCGCCCGCCTTCACCTTCTCGCTCGTCACGTTCAGGTCGACGGTGGAGAGGATCGTAACGGTGATCTCCTGCTCGAATTCGGGCTCATCGACCAGGCTTGCCGTGACCGTGACCGTACCGATGCCGAGGGGCGTCAGCGTATTGGAAGAACCCGTCGAACGGCTCAGAACCGCTTTGGTCGCATCGGACACCGACCACTCGATCTCCGAATCCGAGTTCGTCTGCGTGGTGAACCCGAGCTCTTCCTTCATGGTGATGGTCGTCTTGTCGCTGCTGAGCGTGAAGGTCGTCTGCGTGGATACGACGACCTCGCAGGAGACCGTGTCTCCATTGGACAGGGTGACCGTGATGGTCGCCGTGCCGTCGGCAACGCCGTGTACGACGCCGTTTTCGACCGTCGCAATTTCAGGGGCGCTGGATTCCCATTTTTCGACCGTCAGGTTGTCGGGATAAGAAGGGGTCAGCGTCACTTCTCTGCCGACGCCGAGGGAGACGGAAGTCTGATCGAGCGTCACGGACGAGGGAACGGTATAATCCATATAGGTGGTCACGCCGTCGAACGTTGCGCCGATGCGCACGGTGCCGGCCTTGTGAACGGTGTAGCTGCCCGTCGTTTCATCGATGGACACGACGGAGGGATCCGTAGAAGAATACTTCACCTGCCCTTCCGTCAGATAAGCCGTATAATTGGTGATGGGGTACGCATGAATCGTGCCCGTGCCGTTGACGGTCATCTGCGCGGGGGCCTGATCAAACACCAGTCGGCTGGTGGAAGTGACCTGGCTGAACGCCCCGCTGTTGCCTGTTCCGACGGCAGCGGAGGTCACGATGCTGACGGAGGACTGCAGCTTATAATTCTCGTTGATAAACAGGCTGGTGCCGTTTGAATCGATGGGCGAAAATCCACGCAGGAAGGTGATGACGTAATCGGCTTTGCCGTACTCAAGCCCTCCGGCGTTGAAGATAATGGCATTGGGAACCGCCAGGTAGATGTTGATCGCCTGCCTGTGGTCGACAGCCCACTGCCCATAAGGAATGCCGTTGATGAGGATATTGTCGTAAAAACTTCTGCACGATTCGAGATCGTTGAGGTAATGGACACCGAAGTTCTGAATCTGCACAAACTCAGCACCGGCCGGCAAATCTGCCGAAAGCGTATAGTTTGAAAAGCTGATCTGACACCATGCCCCGGCAAACCAAAGCGAAGTGCTGACATTGAAGCCGAGCGCGGTGCCATCGAAGTATTCTTCCACGCCGTAGACAATAAACTTTGCGACGCGGTCTCCGGCGGTCGCGGTGATGGTCGCCGTGCCCGTTCTATGCGCCGTGACGACTCCTCCCTCGACCGTGGCCACGCTCTGGTCGGAGCTTTCCCAGGTCACGTCCAGCCCCTGCGGCGCGAGGACGTTGATGGTCTTGCTGTCATCGATCTTGAGTTCTATCTCCGCGTCTGCGTCCGTCACGAGAACGTCGTCTGCCAGCAGGGCGAACGAACTGCCGGCACCGCCCGTCAGGTAATAGGTCACGTCAGACTTGATCTCGTAAGCGGTTTCCAACGCCCAACCATTCGGCGCCGAACTCTGCGCCATGGGGCGGCGGAAGCCCTGCTTGAAGGTCAGCGTCATGCCGCGGGTGAAGAGTTCATCCAACACCCCGACGGAGTTGTCGTCATTAAAACCGAGGTAGATCGATTTTCCGGTCCCACAAGTCGGTATGTAATTCAAATGCACGTCAAAGCGGAAAGCCCCGTCGAACGACTCGTTCAGTTCGGGAAGGGTCATCCCGTTGATGAGCAGGTTGTCGGTAAAGGCCTCGTAGCCCTCCGTGCCGATCAGGCCTTCGAAGTTGGTCTTTTGCTCGCTCGACTCCACAACGTCGAAATCGATGCAGAATACGTTGGTCGTATTCAGCCAGTGGATGTTCGTCACCTTCATTTCCCGTGCGTCCGTTTCCGCCCGGGCGGACGGGGCGAACGCGCAGATGCCGAAACAGACGCTGACCAGGGCGAGCACGCCCAAAATGATGACCAGCAAGTTTCTTTGTGCTGTTTTCACCTTACAATTTCCTCCTTTTTTTCTATATTTTTTCGGAACGTTGTCCGTTTTTGCCTTACGCGACGCGATACGAATACCAGAACCTGCCGACGGGCGCCGCGTCGCCGGTGAGGTAGAAGTCTTCTGCCGTACCCAGCACGCGGAATGAGCCTTCGCCAGCCACATTGTCTGCCGCCTTCACGCCGATGATGTCGTTGGCGGAAACGCCGAGGATGCTCAGCGGGATGCGGAACACGATGTCTTTGCCGAGCAGCAGATAGTCGCATTGGCCGGCGTCGGCGAGCGTCTTTTTGCCGTCAACGCTGGTGAGGCGGCTGACGCTCGTCTGACTGCCCGCGGGAGAGGCGTTGATGAGGTAATCGAAGCCCGCCCAGCCGTCGGTGTTTTTGCCCGTACGGATGTAGACGTTCATCCAGTTATCCCCTGCCTCGTAGGGCGTGATCTCTTCCGTGCAGGTGACCCGCACAAAGAGAGATTCGCCGTCGTTGGCAACCTGCACGGAGGCAATGTCGTTGCGGTTGCTGGTATCCCTGTAGGTGATCGCCCCCTGGCCCGTGATGCTGTCGCGCTCGAACACCTCGCCGACCGCGTCGTCAAAGCGGTTGACGGGATCCCAGTCTGCAAGGGTTTCCAAGCGGATGGTGCGCTGCACATTGGTCACGACACTGTCGTCGCTGTTATCAATGCCCTTGAAGCGGCGGATGTTCATGGCCAGCTGGAAGGTAAAGTTGTCCCCATAGCCGCCCATCATCATCTCGCACTCGCGCGAATAGGCGATGCTGAACTCGTCTACAAACGGCGCGAAGGCGGAGTTTTCGGTCCCGGCCTCGTTTTTGCCCAGCTTGCGCACGGCCCATTCGTTCCAGCCGGTGACGAGGACGTGGTTGACTGCGTCGCCCTGGGCAATGGCGTAATCCCACTGCTGCTGGAAATTTGCGCCCGCCATCACCTTCTCTTCGTCGTAGCCGGTCGTAGTGTCGCCATACGTCCAGCCGCGGCCGTGGTAGTAGTCGTCGGCGTCGGGATTCATGTATGCGGCGCTCGACCAGGTGCCATTGAGGTGCTGCGCGACCGACACGTTCATCATGCCGTTGTGGTTGTGCTGATAGGTGCCCCAATCCATCCAGGAGAGCGCATCGTCGTCGTAGGGATTGAAAGGCCACTGCAGCTGTTTGAGCCAAAGATCGGGGTAATCGTCGGAGTCGACGAGTTCCCAGTTCCCCACGACGAGCGGGCCGCCCGTGGGATTGATGCTCTCGTCTCCGCGGAACCAGACGTCTCTGTATTTGCTCTTGTTGAAGAATTTGGAGACGCCGTTTTCCAGCATCTCGCTGGCTTCCGGGCCGCCCGTGGAGAACATGATCGCCGCCTTCGGGACGACGTTGCCCGCTTCCTGCATCTCCGCAATGGCGGTGAGAATGGCGTTCATGCTGTCGTCGAACATGTATGGATAGTTGGACAGATCGAGCAGGAGATAGTCGACGCCGATCAGCCCCAGCAGTTCGAGCTGCTTTTTCAGGACCCACGGGTCACAGTTGGAGTAGTAGCCGTAGAGGGGTTCGGCAAACCAGTGAAATTTACCGTTGGGCGAAATGCCTTCGTTGACGCTCTCGTCGCGGCTGAGCACGGGGTGCGAATCGATGTAGGCCTGTTTTGTTCCCGTCCAGTCGTTGTATTCGCCGTATTCTTCGAGCAGTTTTGCAATGTCGTAGATCTCGTCCATGTTGCCCGTTTCGCTGTTGTTGACATTGAAGAAGACGCCGACGTATTTGCCGTTGCTGCCCTTGTTGGCGGTGATGGCGCGGCCGAGCGCGTCTTCGCCGCCCAGCTGCGACTGGGTGAAGGCGTGGCCGCTTGCGCCTGCGGTGACCTCTCCCCCGCCGCTGCTGCACGCGGCGCCGCCGAACGCGAACAAAAAGGCAAGCGCCGTGCAGGCGACCGTGCGTATGAATCTGTTTTTCATGGAAACCTCCTTATCCTTTGATGCCGCCGATCTTGATGCCGCCGATCATCGTCTTCTGGAACAGCAAAAATACGATGATGGGCGGGATGGTCATGCAGACTGCCATCGCGCACAGCTCGTTGGTCCGGTCGATCGCCGAAGACGTGTTGCTGAAATCGGCGTAGAACGCGAGCGCGAGCGTGTACTTTTCAGGGACCTGCAAATAAATTAACGGGTTCTGAAAATCCATCCACAGCCCGATGAAGAGCGAAATGGACAGGTAGAGAAAGACATTCATGACGTTGGGCAGGATCATCACAAAAAAAATCTGGAACTGGTTGGCCCCATCGATGGTCGCCGCTTCGTCAAGCTCTCTGGGCAGGGTGCGCATAAACTGGATGACAAGAAAGATGGAGAGCGCGCCGCCGCCGAAAAACGCCTGGATCCACTGGGATGCGAGGGTGTTGATCAGCCCCATCGCCGAATACATGATGTAGGTCGGGATCTGCAAGACGATGCCCGGGACCATGACCGTGCTCATCACCAGCATGAACACAAATTTTTTGCCGATGAACCGGTGCCGCGCCAAGGGAAAGGCGCAAAAGCAGGCGGAAAGCGGCTGAAAAATGCAGTTGATGACCAGTACGACGAGCGTGTTCCCGAGGTTGGGAAGGTAATCCACGACGATCTTATAATTTTCGATCTGAAAATTCTGCGGAAAAAAGTGCACGATGATGCTGGACGTCTCTCCCGCCGTCATGACACTGGTAAACAGCATATACATGTACGGAAACAGGAAGAACAGGATGAGCAGCACGGACACCGCATACTTGACGCCGAGAACGGCCCGCTCGCGGCGGGTGCGCCGGCGGCGCGGGATCACCGGTTCCTGCGGCACACCTTCCGCCGGTACCTCCTGCTGCGCCGCAACGCCCTGTACATTTTCCATCGGCAGCACGGCTGCCGCCATTTCATTCGTCACCATAATGCACCCACCCGTTGAACTTGAACATGACCAGAGACAGCAGCGCGATGATGAGGAAGAGCAGATAGCCCTCCGCGCAGGCAAGCCCGTAATTGTTGCTGCCCGTGAACGCCGTCCTGTAAATGCGAATGGCTATAAAGTACAGAGAGTCTTCCATACCGGTGCCATACGCCGCCATCGTGGCAAAGATCTGCAACCCGGAAATGATAGACACGACCACATTGTAAAAGAGAATGGGCGTGGACATCGGGATCGTGATGTAAAAAAGCTGTTTGAAATATCCGGCGCCGTCGATCTTCGAAGCCTCGTAGTATTCCGGCGAAATATTGGCGAACGCCGCCAGCAACATGATCATCCCACCGCCGATCGTCCACAGGTTGGTCAGGATGAGGGTGATGAGCGACGTCTGCGAACTGGCAAAAAAGGTAAGCGTCGGCAACCCCATCCGCATGAGCCACGAGTTGATGATGCCGTTGCCGATCCCCTCTGCGTTGTAGGCAAAGATCTTGCCCCAGACAAACCCGCTGACAAAGCCGGGGATCAGCACAGGGAGATAGCAGAGCATGCGGATCACGCGGATGCCGGGGATCTCCTTCTTCAAAAACAGCGCGAGGATGTAGCTGAGCACCATGTTCAGCAGCGTCGAACCGATGACGTAGATAAACGTGACGGCGAACGAGTTGAAGATCTCAAAAAACTGCCCGCCCGGCGACATGTCGAACATGGTGACGTAATTGAACACGCCGATCTGCGTCGCAAACGAGCCGTTGAAATCAGTGAAACTGTAGATCAGCGACATCGCGATAGGATAGACCGCAAAGACGGCCATCCCGATGAACACCGGCAGCAGAAACACATAGCTGATCAGGCTCTTTTTTACGTAATTTTTCGTCCACCTCATCTTGCCAATACCCTGTCGATGCGCTTGTCGGCCAGTTCCAGATAGTAATACATCGATTTTCTGTTGGAGGAATCCGCGAGATAGTTCTGGCTGTCGGTATAATTGAGCACGTACTGCACGCTGGATTCGAACTCGTCCTTGATGTCGCCGACCTGATCGGTGCGGATGAGGTCTTTATAGTCGCGGGTGGACGTGGCCGCCGTGTCTTTGGCGAACACGTACACTTCGCTGTCAAAATCGGCGAGCAGATTTTCATGCGTGAAGGAGCGCCAGCCCGCGTTCGGGTCTTCGAGCTGCGATTGCAGCACGGGGATGCCGTTGCCGGTGCGGCCGAAGGCTTCCTGCCCCTCTTCGCTGACGATGTGTTTCAAAAAGAGCCAGGCTTCGGTCTTGTGCGGGGCGTAGCGGTACATGCCGTAGCCCGAGCAGCCCGCCCCGATGGTGTATGTATCGCCGAACTGCGGCAGCGGCGCCACGCCGACATTGTCGACCATATCCGCATCCAGCATGCCCGTTAAAACGGCGCGGCTGTGGAATCCGAAGGCCGCGTTGCCCGCGCTGAACTGGCCGAGCGCCGTCTGCCCCGCCGCGGGGATGAGCGTATCAATGTTCAGCTCTTTGAGGTACTTGTACGCCGCGTAAGACTCTTCGGAGGCGAGGTTGGACGAGAGCGCGCCCGAGCTGTCGCTGACGAGCAGTTCGCCGCCGAAAGATTTGAGATAGGCCCAGAAAAGAGATTCCCAGTTCCAGTACGCATCCAGCGGCCAGACGCCCGATTCCAGCGGGAAATGTTCGCGGATCCGCACGAGCATGGCGCGGAATTCTTCCGCCGTCAGGGCGCGGTCTGTAGGAGGCTCTTCCACCCCTGCTTCGGCGAGGATGTCTGCGTTGTAGTACATGACGATCTGGTTGTAGTCGCGGGGCATGACGAACAGATGCCCTTCGCTGGAACTGTCTTTGACCATATTCTCGACCAGGCCGTCGGTGGAGAAGTTTTCATCCGCTTCGTCCAGGTATTCGAGGGGCACAAGCATCTCCAGCACAGCATACACGGGCATGTCGTTTTCCGCCGTCCAGAACACGTCGAACATGTCTGAATAGTCGCCGCTGTTGTTCGCCGCGGAATTCTCTTTTTTCAGCGTTTCGCCATAGACGGAAGAAGGGATCTCCCGCTGCGTTACCTTGATGTTGGGGTATTTTTTGTTGAACGACTCGATGAAGGCTGTAAGGTTTTTCACCTCGCCCGATTCGGCGTTGCGCGCGACCACGAGTTCGCCCGTATAGCTGCTGTCGGCGTCAAAGTCGATCTCTTCAATCATTTCGGCCATGACGCGGTCCCACTCCGTCTCTTCGCGGACGAAATTGCAGCCGGCCATCAGACCCAGTGCCAGCATCGCCGCCAGGACGATGGATATGATCTTGATCCAAAATTTCATTCTCGTTACCTCTTTTTATCTGATTATCTGCGATCGGATTTCTTTTTTCTGCAGAGGATGACCGCCGCGCCGCCCAGCAACGCCGCGCCGATCACAGACGCCGCGCCCGCCGTTCCGTTGCAGCCGCCGCAGCCGCTTTCGCCGCCCGGCTCCTCATCCTGGCCGCCGCCCTGCGTAAATTCTGCGGCGATGTCGCCGCCCGCATAGTCGGCGATGTACAGCAGCACCTCGTTTTCGGCGAGGTCGAGCACATAGCAGTCTTCCGCCACCTCATAATAAACTTCTTCGCCGCCGACGGTGATGGTGCCGTCAAAACTGTATCCTTCCGCGGGGGAAATGGTCGCTATGAAGAGAGAGCCTTCCCGGCGGACGGTAACAGTGCCGTTTTCACTCTGATCGGTGAACGACGCTTCCTGCACGACGTTGAGTTCAGCCTGCTGCGTCACGAATCCCGCGACCGCCAGATATGCCTTGCCGTCCTGGAAATCGCTGCGGACGACGTCGAGCTCGAAGGCCTTTTCGCCGTTGACTTCGATGTACGAGCTGCCGGCCTCTTCGCCGATCATCAGCGTGAAAGAGACCGCCTCTCCGAGTTCATAACCGGGGATGAATACGATCCCCTCGTCGTTCCACTCGCCGAAACTGTCGATGGGGATATCGCGTACGCCGGTCGTCAGGAAGGAGCCGTTGAAGGTATCCAGTGCAAACGCGATCAGCGAGCCGGAATTGGTCGGATTGATGCCGTTTGCTTCAGACATCTGCGCGAGCGTCAGTTTATCGAAGAAGGAGAAGGAGAACCAGCCCGTACCGCTGACGGACGTAAAGGCCGCCGAAATTTCGATGGGCTTGCTCACGTCCAGCGCGCGGGCGTACACGCCGTAGTCCGCCGATTTGCTGATGTTGTAGATTGCCGTGCCGTCGGGAAGGATGTCGAACGGGCTCTTGGTGAACATGGTATCCATGAAGCCGGTGTTGTTGTCGTCTCTGGTCACACTGAGCGTATCCCAGCCGGAGGCCGTCAGTTCGCGGTAGGTCTTGACCTCGGTCAGCTTGCCGTAAAGCGTGACGGCGCCTTCCACCGCGGTGTTGAAATCGTACGGGGTGGCAAAGTTTTCGTCGGTGTACCAGGTCAGTTCCAGGCTGTCGACGTCCATGTATGTATCTTTGTTCCCCGTCCCGCCGTGGGCGTGGAAATTGCGGAGCTGCGCTTCGGGCGCCTGCGACCCTTCCCCGACCATAACCACATAGTCGGCAAAGCCGTTCAGCCGATAGGTGACCGCATATTCCTGGATCCACTTGGCGTAGATCACGGTGTCGTCCGTCACGGACTGCGCAAAGTCGTATTCGACGGTAAAGTCGCTGTCTGCATACCAGCCGTCAAAGATGAAATCTTTTTTGGTGGGGTCGACCGCCGGGCGGACCGCCTGCGACCCCGAACGGATCTGCCGCGAATAGACCGCCGAGCCGCCGTCCGTATCGTACGTGACCGTGCAGTAGTCAGCATCCGCTTCCTGGATTGTCATGGTCGTCGTCGCGTTGGGCATATAAAAGTAATAATAGCCGTCCGCTTCCGGCGCGAGATACAGATCGCCGACACGCACCATCGCGTTCGTGCCGCTGACCTTCAGGCGGACGAGATCTCCGTAGAAGGCGGTAAAGGTGTTGTTGTTCAGCTCTTCGGAGGAGATCGCCTTTCCGTCAATGCTCATCTCGTCGACAGAATAATTGGACGCCACGCTCTTGATGAGGGTGCGCTCGCTCGCAAGTTTGAAGAACGAATAATTTTTCAGATTGCAGGAGGCGAAGGCAAAGTACGCCGTTTCGCTGGCAAAATTGCTGCGCGTTACGGTCAGCCAGAAGGTCGCAGTCACCGTCGTACCGTCTGCCTTGTGCTCGGTGACGACCAGGCGGCTGCCTGTGCCGGCGGAAGAATTCCCCTGCTCGTTCTGGATGTCGAAATAAAAATCGTAGCTCGAATCCGGATGGGCGGCGACCGTGCCGTTCTGACCCACGTTCTGCCCCATCGCCGTGCTGGCGGCGGATGCGTCATAGGTGCCCGTCACGCCGTTATAAAACCCGGCGCTCGCCGTGTTGAGGAGATAGAGCAGCGGCTCGTCTTCCTGCCAGGGCATGCAGAACTGGATCTTGGCGCCCTCCCAGGCCGAAGGAGACGAGGGAGACTGGTTGCGCCCGATGACGGGCTGGCTGCCAGCGCCGGAAAAGTTGACGGCATTGGTTTTGCCGTCGGTGAGCATGAATGCGGGGCCCCAATCGCTGCCCAGTTCATCGTTGGAGAAAGAGATCTTGAAGGGCCGGCCCACATCGATGGCCGTATTGTTGTAGCCGCCGTGAGCGTATACCATCTGGATCTCGGAAAATCCCGTTTCCTCGTTGGTGGTGCGGATGTCGATCACTTCGCCCGGGCCGGTGCGGTCGCTCCAGCCGTGGGCATCCTGCGCGGCAAACGCGCTGATCGACATGCCGCCGATCATCATACTGACGCAAAAGAGTATTCCGAGAAATACCAGCAATGCCTTACGTTTCATAATGTCTCCTTAAAGTTTTTGATTTGATCAGGCGGGGATGACGAAACAGCCGTCGCCCGCCTCCATCTGCAATGTGAGCACGCCGTCTTCGATGGGCATCGTTGTCTTTTCGCCGTTCACATAGACGTACGCCTGATCATGCTCTTTGATGGTGAGCGTGACCGTGTTGTCCGTATAATCGGCGGAAGGCTCTACAAAATTGACCACCATATACGCGTCGTTGCCGTTCGCGTCGGTGAAGATGCCGGCGTAGGCGTCACGCGTCGACGTGATCGACGTGAGCCATCGCGAAGTGTTCTTTTCGCATTCCCAGTCGACCAGGGCCATGAGATTGCCGCTCGAATCCCGGACGGGGCTGGTGACGACGCCCGTCCAGCGGTATTTCTGGAAGTCGGGTGCGAGTTTCAGAATCTCGTGGTTGGCTTCGCTGACATACCCGTAGACGTCCGTCTTGGCGCCCGTCATATCCACCAAACCGTTGCCATAACCATTTTCCGCCCCGGGGTTGGGCGCCCAATAAGTGAACCACAGGATGCCCGTCGAGCCGAGCGACATGTTGACGTACGCCTGGAAGGTCGCGTCGGCGGTGCTTTCGAGGGAACGGAGCTGGTTATGTTCGACGGACTGCGTGAACGTCCACAGATCCGTATGCTGGCCCTCGTATTTCGCGTCGTTCTCGTCGATGGTCGTGCGCAGCGCCCAGATGTTGCGCAGCCAGTTCCGCACGATGGTGTTACCCAGCCCGTCGTCCGAACCCCGCAGCGCATAAAAATCGTAGCACGCGACGGGATTGTTGGGCACGTTTTCGAAATAGGCATCGAGGTATTCCTGGTACACGTCGAAATCGTTGACAGTGGGAGAATAGCCGTAGATGGGCAAAAGATTGGTGTAGAACAGTTTATCTGGCACCACCTGTTCAGCGATGCGCTTGGCAAAACCGACCCGCTCCATCATCTCCATCCCCGGTTCGTCAAGGATGAGCAGCGCATAGAAAGAATCGTATTCCAAATAATCGGCGAGATAGCCGCGCACCGTTTCGACGACCTCTTCTTCGGTCAGCGTGCCGGCCGCGACCTGTTCCATCGTGTCCTGGTGGATGAGATAGTTCGTGACCCGCCCGTCCTGGATCACCTGGCGGATGCCCACGGACTGCGCCGCTTTGAGGATCTTCAGGTTGTACTCTTTGGACGTGTTATAACATTCCGGGAACGCAAGGTTGAAGCCGGCGTCCACGATGTCCTGGTAGAGAGCCGTCATCTGCTTGTCGGTATAGACAAAATTGACCTTATAATGGCCGTTTTCTTCGTCCCAAACGAGCGTTTTGCTCCCGTCCGCCTGCGTTTCGACGTAGTACTCGCCTAACGGCACACCCATCCAATAAGAGAGCACCAGTTCGGAATAAAAGTCTTCCTGCTGCTGTCCGCCGGTCCCGGGCGGATCCTCCGGTCCGTCGGTCGGGTCCTGCGTCGGGCCTGTACAGCCGCACAGGCAAAACAGCGCGGCACAGAGTAAAATTGCGATCCATTTCTTCATTTCGGAATCCCCTTTGATAAATTTTCTGAAAAAGTGTTTTGCGGAGCAAAACCGTCTTTCTGTCGCGGATAAATCGGTTTGTTTTTTGTGCTAACAAAAAACAAACGAGCATGCTCGTTTCTCGATTGTCTTCCCGCCCGGCCCGTCAGCGGAAGCGGAATTTACGGAAAGCGGCCGTTCAGCCGTCCTTTTCCGCCGGCGGCAGCATGCGGACGCTGTCGCGGGGAATAAAGCGCGAGCGGATCTCCATCTCCGTCTCTTCCATGTCCCCCATGCAGAAGCGGACGTACGCCTTTGCCTCCGCGTAGATATCGCTGCGGATGGTCGAAAGGGACGGCATGGAATATTCGGTGAGGAGAATGTCGTCAAACCCGATGACGGAGACATCTTCGGGGACGCGCCAGCCGCACTCACGGATAGCGCGCACCGCGCCGATCGCCATCATGTCGTTGAGGCAGAACAGCGCGTCGAACGTCACCCGGCCCGTGTACAGTTCCTTCGCCTTCTGGTACCCCGTTTCGATGGCCGACTGCACCGGGTAGGAACCGACGACGATGTAATCGTCCGGACAGGCGTAGCCGTTCTTTTCCAGGCTGTGGCGGAATGCGCGCACTTTGTCGTCGTGCAGAAGTTTCTGCTTCATGCCGAAGAGAAAGCCGACGCGTTCGCAGTTTGTGGCGCGTAGATGGCGCACGGCGGATTCGACCGCGTTGCCGTAATCCATGTGCACGGTAAAGGGCTCGTGCCCCTTTACGCCCGTATAGATGAATTTGATGTCCGCCGAATTGACGCGGCGCAGGCAGTCGTGCGTAATGGGGACCAGGCCCATATTGACGATGCCGCTTGCGCGGTTGGCGATCACCTCGTCTACCACCTCTGCCACGTTGGACGTGGAGATACTGTAAATGGAGATGACGCAGCCATAGCGTCGCGCGGCGCGCACCATCGCGTCGAACATGTTCATATAGTAATAATTGGTCATGTCCGGCACGAGCAGGGCGATCATGTTGCTCTTGCTGTTCTTGGCCAGGCTGGAGGCGATGGCATTGCGCGTATAGCCCGATTCGCGGATGATCTTTTCCACCCGCTCCATCGTTTCGGCAGATACCGAACCGTTGCCCGACAGGATGCGCGTGATAGTCGTCGTGGAGACGCCGGCACGCTTTGCCAATTCCCTTCTTCCGATCATAACTGTTTCCCCTCTCCCACTTGCGTACCCAGGTACATTATAACACAATTCTCCCGTTTGTCAAGGGGGTTCTTCCAACAATTTGTTCCGATTTTGCATTTGATTTTCGGTTTTTCCATCCGGAGTTTCATTCGGCTTTCGTCTCCTGCCCGTTCGGAAGATCCAAAAGGGATGCGATGTACTGCGCCAGGGCCTCCCCGTTTTCGCGGTGGTGCCGCTCGCGCGGGTGGCCCGCCGCGTACTGCACGGGAAGCGTATAGTGACAGATCTTTTCGTCCCCCGCCGCCTGCAGGCGCCCGACCATCTGCCCGACCGGCTCGTCGCACAGAGAATTCATGGCGCCGGTGCAGCAAACGATGAGTGCGGAGGGGTACAGATCCCGCACATGGCCGAGGAACTGCGCGTACCGTTCGGCGTAGAAGGCTTCGGGGGCGCCGTTTCCCAGATCGTTTGTGCCCAGGTCGACGATCACGATGTCGGGAAGATAGCAGGAAAAATCCCAAAGCTCGTCGCTGAATTCGTCCACGAGGTCGTAATAATCCGGGAGGCTCGGCAGGCTGTTGTAGCCGCTGACAAGCGCGCCTGCACGGCAGACGGCACTGACCTGTGCGCCGAGCGCCGACGCTGCGATATAGCCGTACGAAGCGAGCGAATTTTCGTTGCGCAGCAGGCCGCTGTCCGGCAGACCTTCTTCCACCATCGCCTCGCAGCCGGAAAGAATGGAGTCGCCGATCAGCTCGACTTTCAACGTCGCTTTGGCGGGCGGCGCGAGGAAACCGCCGTCGGCCATCAGTTTCAGAAGGCGCGCTTCGCCGTATTTAGCCTGCGTGCATTTGAGGACCCTGACGGTGTGCTCCCCCGCTTCCAGCCCCTCGGCCAAAGCAACGGTTTCCGCACTGCCGTAACCGTCCAATTCGATGCGCTCGGCACGGGTATAATCGGTTTCGCCGTCGACCAGCACATATACGGCGGGATCGCCGGCATATTCGGCAGAAACAACGGTCGTCGAATAGATCTCCGCGCTGAGCGACGTACCCGAAAAGCGCACTTCAAAGCCGGACGCGGAATTGTTGAAGCAGACCGCCCCGTCTTCGATGCGGCAGCGGCCGTACCAGTTGACGTATTCTTCGCACAGGTTTTCGGCAAACGTCAGTTCGCGCGGGCCTTCCGTTCCGCCCGAAGTTCCGGGCGCACAGCCCGCCAGCGCAAAGAGAACTGCCGCCGAAGCGAGACAAACCGCCGCAAGCCATTTTCCGCCTTTCATCGCAACCCCTTTCAGACCGGCCAGGACAGCACGGTCTGCATATATTCAGCCAATTCGGCAGCATACGCTGCATGCTCTTCGCCGTCGGGATGCCCCGAACGGCAGTTTTCAAACGCGTAGCACCATACATTGTCCAGCCCCGACGCGATCGCAGCGAATACGTGATTGTAAGCGCCGATCTGTATGGGACGGGTCGGATCCTGATGGTTGTAGACGCCGCAGCATACGAAGATCGCGGCATCCGGATAGCGGTCCCGCAGGGTACCGAGAAACGCACGGTACTGCTCCTGCAGGGAAGAGAGCAGGTCTTCTTCGCTCATGCCGCCGGAAAGCCCGGCCAACAAATCGTTCGTGCCCAGATCCACGATGACTGCGTCGGGAATGCAGCGCGTAAAATCCCAAAAATACCGGCGCTCGTCCGGGCGGTTCGGGAAAGCCCGGCCGTAGAGTTCCGGCAGAACGTTGGCCCCCGCGATCTGCGGATAACGGCCGACGCACCCGCCGCTCACAGCAAAGACATTGACCTCCGCCCCGAGCAGCCGCGCCGCCGTACAGCCGTAGGAACGCAGCGCATTTTCCTGTGCGGTGCTGCCGCGCTCAGCCTCACCAATATCACGCTGCGCGCCGTTCCCCGCGAGAATGGAATCCCCGATCACCTCTATTTTGTACTCCGGCCGATCGGGCGGGGCCAGAAAATAACCGTCCGTGCGCAGCCCGACGACTTCCCAGCTCGTGCAGAGCCCTTCCGTCGCCTTGAATACGCGGAACGTGTGACGCCCCTCCTCCAGGTCTGCGGCCAGGATCAGCGCCTGCGCGGTCTCCGCGAGGGGCATCCGGACGAACGTCTCTTCGTCTGCGGGATCGGCGCCGTCGGCCAGGACGCTCAGATAGCCGTCCTCCAGCCAGCCGAGCTGGTTGGCTGCATTGTCGTATGCTTCGCTGCGGTAATCCATCTGAAGCGACGTGCCATAAAAGGTCACCTCAAAACCGGACGCCGCATTGTCTGCGATCACCGCGCCGCCCTCGTGCAGGGTGCGCCCATACCAGTTGATATATCCTTCCTGCATCCCTTCCGCAAAAGCCAGCACACTTGTCCGCCCTTCTCCCGCCGTTCCGGGCGCGCATGCGGCCGACACGGCCAGGACAACAAACGCGGCCGCCAAGGCGACGCTCCATAGCCGGATTTTCATTTGTCCCCCTCCATGCGACGAAAACACGATCAAAAATGATATTGTACCCAGATACAATGACATTATATCACATTTTTTTGTGATGTCAATACTTTCACAGCGGAAAACGATAAAATTTTTGTCCGGATACCCTTTCTTTTTTGCAAATGACGGAAGAAGCCGATCTTGAGTACAGCAACCTCGCCGCGGCTGCATCCGTCCCTCCCTGTCTTTTCCCATGTAAAAAAAACCTGCCCGTGAAAACGGACAGGTCTCGGAAGTTTATTTTGAGGCGGAACGGCGGCCTGCGTTCCGGCGCGGCGTTTAATGCGCAGACGGCGCGGCGGACTGTTCCCCGCCCCGCGGAGCGCCGCCGCGCGGCCGCACCAGGAGACACACCAGGACGAACAGCATGGGCACGGCGCTGAAAAACAGGACGTACTTTCCCGCCCAGCGCACGATCAGGGCGCCGACGGCGGCGCCGGCGGCAAAGGCGAGGATCACCCCGCCGTAGACGGCGCTCTTTTTGAGCTTGCGGCGGTCATGCCCGCGCAGGCCGCCCATGGCCAGGACGATGGTCTGCCGGATGTTGTTGGAACAGAACGTCGTGCTCACGGTCACGTCGCCGCAGTCGGTAAAGGTGTTGTACTGGACGGCAAAGAGGAAAGACGCCACCACGTACGTGCACCAATCGGGCGCGCCGTCGGGGATAAAAAAGATCGCGACAAAGCAGAGCAGCTCCGCCCCCGCCACGACGGGATAGCGCGCCCCGGACCGGATGACCCAGGGCAGAAAGGCGGAAAAGCACACGCCCGCCGCGAAGGAAAGCACCGCGTACAGGTGCGGCAGCGCTTCGGCCGTTTCGCCCTCGACCAGGCGGAAGAGGAAGAGCACGAGGTTGCCCGTCTGCGCGTTGCAGAACACGCCGCCGTGCAGAAGGTAGGTAAACGCCTCGAGCATGCCGCCGACCAGCGCCAGCGCCAAAAAGACGTGCAGCGAATTCCAGGGCCTGACGCCGCGCAGGGCGCCGCCGTTCGGTTTCCTTTCTGGTTCCATCCGAAATCTCCCTTGTAAAAAACCGGGTACGATTATACCGCCGCGACGGGAGAGCTGTCAAGCGATCTCCCCTGCGCGCGGACTTGGCCGAAGGGACAAAAAAGAAGGCGGACCCGCCGCCTTCTTTTTTGGGTATAGCGCTCCGCTCGGAGGCGCATACTGTACTGCGATATCGCTTACTTGAAATACCTCTTCAGCAGGCCGTTGAAGCCGGCGCCGTGGCGCGCTTCGTCTTTGGCCATTTCGTGAACGGTATCGTGAATGGCGTCATAACCGAGTTCTTTGGCGCGTTTGGCGATGGCAAGCTTGCCCTCGCAGGCGCCCGTTTCGGCCGCGACGCGCAGCTCGAGATTCTTTTTGGTGGAAGTGGTGATGCACTCGCCGAGAAGTTCGGCAAATTTGGACGCATGCTCCGCTTCTTCATAGGCATAACGCTTGTACGCTTCCGCCACTTCGGGATAGCCTTCGCGCTCGGCGACGCGCGCCATCGCCAGGTACATGCCGACCTCGGTGCACTCGCCGTTGAAATGCGCGCGCAGCCCTTCGACGACTTCGGCGTCCAGGCCCTGGGCGACGCCCACTTCGTGCTCGCAGGCAAATTTGATATCGGCATTCTCCTTGATGGGGACAAATTTGGTCGCTTTGCAGACGGGGCAAACAGTAACGTCATCCGCGACGATCTCGCCGCAAACAGCACATCTTTTCATTTCGATAACCTCGCTTTGTTTATTTTTCCGGCGGAACTGTCCGCCCTTTTCGACAGGGATATTGTATCATTGAATCCACAAAAATACTGTTGCTTTTGCAACAATTTTTACAAATTCACACCCGAAACGCGCATCCGCACAAAAAAAAGTTTTTGGCAGATTTTTCCGCGCAGTGTTGACAGAACGCATTCGGCATGGTACAATTGAGACGGATACAAAAAGAAATTTTTACCTTTGACGGAGCAAATTTATGGCAAAGTACAACGATCCTCTGGCGCTCGGCAGGGCCGACCCCTTCGTCTGCAAACACACGGACGGCTACTATTATTTTACGGCGACGTACCCCGCCTACGACAGGATCTGCATCCGCAGGGCGGCGACCATCAACGGCATCACCGACGCGGAAGAAAAAGTAGTCTGGCGCAAGCACGACGAAGGCGTGATGGGCTCGCACATCTGGGCGCCCGAGATCCACTTCATCGACGGGAACTGGTACATCTATTTCGCCGCGGGCGAAAGCAAAAAGGTATGGGAGATCCGCCCCTACGTGCTCCGCTGCACGGGGCCGGACCCGATGAGCGACCCCTGGGTGGAGATGGGCCCGATGAAGGCGCACCGCAGCCCCACCGGCCGGCGCAAAAACGGATACGACAGTTATTCGTTCACCGAATTTTCGCTGGACGCGACGACCTTCGAGCACCGCGGCCGGCGGTATATGATCTGGGCGGAAAAGGTGCACCGCCGCTTCGGCATTTCCAACCTGTACATCGCGGAAATGGCGGCGCCGGACGAACTGAAAACGGTGCAGGTACTCCTGTGCACGCCCGATTACGATTGGGAACGCATCGATTTCTGGGTCTGCGAAGGCCCCGCCGTGCTCAAACACGACGGAAAGATCTTCGTCACCTATTCGGCCAGCGCGACGGGACAGATGTACTGCATGGGCATGCTTTCCGCCGATGAAGACGCCGACCTGCTCGACCCGAAATCGTGGAACAAAAAGCGCTACCCCGTACTCAAGACCGACCCCGAAAAGAAAGTGTTCGGCCCCGGCCACAACTGCTTTACGACGGGCGACGACGGCGAGACGCTCTGCATCCTGCACTACCGCGATTATTCGGACAAACACATTTCCGGCGATCCGCTGAACAACCCCGACCGGCACGCGCACGTGCTGGAGGTGCAGTTTGAAAACGGCGAGCCCGTGTTCCGCCTCTGATCCGCGGAACGCACATTCCTTCAAAAAAATATTTTGTTGCTATGACAAAAAGCTCCGTCCGGCAAACTGCGGACGGAGCTTTTTTTGGCTTTGCGGATCATGCGGCCCGGCGCACGGGCGCAGCGGCGGCACAAAACGTCAGTCCGACGTTTTTTTGCGCACCAGCGCGCGGTACGGTTTGATGAGGCCCTTGCCGATCAGATATTCGTCGCTGCGGTAATCGAAATGAAAGTCGGAATAGATGCAGCCGACGGAAGAAAGTTCAAACTTGTGCGCGAGGATCTCGAGCAGTTCTTTGGCCCGGCGCACGGCGCGATGGCTCGTCAGGCGGACGCGCAGCGGCGTGGCGGCATGCGAACGCTTGTCGGACATGTCTTCAAAGCGATAATCGGAATCTTCCAATTTTTTGGGATCCAGCGCCAGATACAGCAGAAGCGTTTTGCCGCCGACGGCGAGTTTGGCGATCTTTTCGCGCCCGACGCGGAAATTTTCACTGCCGACGCACAGGCGGGATTTGACGCCGCCGAAACTCAGGATCGCGTTTTTGATCTCGGTATAAAAGTCCTGAACGGGCGCGTTCTGGATGATCTTGGATTCAAAGGAGCGGCGGTAGCGCGTCACGTATTCGTACCCTTCCGGCACGGCCAGCGTTTCGGCGTCCTCTTCTTCGCGCACTACTTCCGCCAAGATCTACCGCAAGGAATCGTCCAGCTGCTCTGCCTCCTCCTGTTCCTTCCCGGCATCCGCGGCGGCCGTTTCCGCCTGCTGCGCGTCGCGCAGGGCTTCTTCCCACTGCCGGCGGAACTTCGCCTTCGCGCAGGGATAGGTTTCCGCCTTGACGCAATACCCACACCAGGGCATCGTGCCGCACAGGTCGTGCCCGGCCGACTCGCTGGCCAGCCACTTATCAACGTCGATGACGCGCTGCATGCGCTCGAACTCTTCCTGCGAAACCCCCGAAAGATTCATAGATCGCACCTCGTTTTCCGCCGCGTTCGGTCGCAGCATTTCCGATTCCGTTCAATATTATAATATAAAATTCCGGCGAATGCAACCGTTCCGCAAAAAAAGCGGGAAGGAAATTCGTTCCTCCCCGCCACGCGGTTTTATTGCCCGGCGTCGCTGCCGTTTTCCATCCGCTCGATACGCTCGCGGATGCCCTGCATGCGCGCGTCGGTCGCGGCGATCACTTCGGCGCAGCTTTTCAGTTCGTTGGCGATATCCGGCCGGTCCGCCCCGGCTTTTTTGTACTTCATGCGGTGTTCGAGGCTGGCCCAAAAATCCATCGCCACCGTGCGCAGCTGGATCTCGACGCGGACCATCTGCTTGCTCTGCGAAAAAAATACGGGCACCTCGACGATCATATGATAGCTGCGGTAGCCGTTGAGCTTGGGCTTGCGGATGTAATCTTTGACGCGGATGACGGTGATGTCGTCCTGCCGGGCGAGCATGTCGGCGACCCGGTAGATGTCGTCGATAAACGCGCAGATCACGCGGATGCCCGCCACGTCGTTGAGGCTCTTTTCGATCTCGTCCACCGTGAGTTCCTTGCCCAGGCGGCGCAGTTTTTTCACGATGCTGGCCGGCTTTTTGATGCGGGACGAGATGCTCTCGATGGGGTTGCGGCTGGTGCGGAAGGACAGTTCTTCGTTGAGAACTTCGAACTTGGTGCGCACCTCGCGGATGGCGCAGTTGTAGCGCACCATCAGCTCCATAAAACGGGTCATGTTCTCAAAGGCGGAAGCTTCGCCGCCGGCAAGCAGTTCGCGCAGCAGCTCCGCTGTTTCGGATTCGGCCGGAAGTTGTCCGTCGTTCGGCAGGTCCATAACTCTCCCCTTGCAGGCGGTTTGAAAAATCAGCCTGCAGATCTTTTATTGTAAAAAACAGATTTTTTATTGTAAAAACAGCGCCGGCGCGCGGCGGGCGGCGTCAGGTCGACGACCTGCGTACGGCATAAAAAGGTTTCGAACAGAGCCTTCCCGACGGAGGCCGCGATGCGCCGCGTCGTACCCGTCGGACTGAAATACGCTATGTACAACATCTCGCTTCCTATTGTACCACAATCGCGGCGCTTTGGCAAAGATTCCGAAACAAAAAACCGCCAAAGCGGGTTTTTTCACTGTTTCTTCATAGTATGCGTGACATAGTAAATTGAAAATAACCTGAAATCGCTGTTTGCAGGCTTACTTTGCATCCGTCAGCGCGGCTCACCGACAGACACTTCCGCATCCGCACTCCTTTTCAAAAATCTTTGCGGCGGTAGATGCGACAGGAAACGGCCGCGGAAACAGGCACTCCGAGGACGCCGAGCGCCAGGATGATCCCCGCGATGACGCGCGCCGGGTCACCCCCGGCCAGTTCGACGAGCGACGCCGCCCCTACGCTCAGAGCCATGACCGCCACGACGACGATCATGTAGACGACCCGCGATTTTTCCACGCCGATCCGGTAGATCAGCGGCAGTACGCAGTCGAACACGATCAGCCCCAGTCCGCCGAAGGTGAACACGGCGAGCAGATTTTCGGCCGTACGGAAGGACGGGATCGCAAAGAAGAGGAACGAGAGCGCCCAGACGGGCAGAAGCACGCTCAGGCCCAGCAGGTAGCGCGAGACCGCCAGTTCGCTGCGGGTGACGCCCGAAGCCAGGGCAAATTTGTCCCAGTTGTCCTTTTCGTCGTAAGATACGGCCGACAGCGGCGCGACGACCCCGCAGAAGATGGACAGCCCCGCATAGAAGTAAATATTGCCCGAAACGGCCCCTACCCCGAAAAAGACGACGATAAGGATGGCGTAGTAGAGCAGCTGCCCCGAAAGGTTTTTGAGATCTTTGACGAACGTACCGATCATAGATGTTCTCCCCTGGAATAATAGAGCATGATGTCCTCGACCGACGCGCGCGCAGGCGACACCCCGGCCGGCAGGCGGCCGCGCAGCACGAGCGCGTCGACGCCGTATTCGCCCCGGCGGACCCCCCCCCCCGCCGCGGGGTACCGCCCCGCAAACACAAACACCCAGGCACCCCCCACCCCCAACGTTTAGGTGAGCGCCGCCG
>ERZ1090861.496-NODE-496-length-23865-cov-7.153717_pt1 | contig 23865 bp, 17 predicted proteins | sample MGYA00478482_ERZ1090861 | MGnify/ENA primary metagenome ERZ1090861 (study PRJEB33644, sample SAMEA5815744) | chicken gut metagenome | biome: Chicken; feature: Gastrointestinal Tract; material: Caecum | place: Ireland | collected 2019-01-01 | study: A study of the... | reverse complement strand
AAGTACGCCGGGGTATCCGCAAGTTTACAGGGGAAGGTTTCTGCCAATTTGCCGCTGGGATTCGTCCGTCCATACAACAGACGAATCGTTGCCTCGCCCCCTCCATCGCCGGGCAAATACATTTCCAAAACCGCGCCTACCTGTCCTAACCAGGGCATGGTCACTGGCGCACCGTTGTACAAAACAACAATCGTGTTGGGTTGCACCGCCGCCACCGCTTGGATCAATGCCACTTGATTGGCTGGCAAGTCCAGCGTTGTGCGGTCTACGCCTTCTGTCTCATATCGATCCGGCAATCCTGCCAAAATGACCGCCGCCTGCGCCTGCTTGGCTCCTTCGACCGCCTCAGCCTGCAACGTCATATTGGGCACGCCTGCGATTTCTTCATAGCCCTGGTACCAATTCATTCCAGCCGGCATAAATTCATATGCCGTACTGACTCTGGCGCTGTTCACATGGCTGCTACCACCGCCTTGATAGCGTGGGATCACGGCAAAATCACCGATCAGTGCCACTTTGGAGCCTTCTTTTAACGGCAGAAGTTTGTTCTCGTTTTTCAGCAATACTGCGCATTCCTCGGCGAAATGTACGGCTGACTTATAATCTTCTTGGCAATCAAAGGCAGCCGAATCGTGTTTTTCTTCCATTCCGGCTTTCACAAAATTCAGAACATTCAGTACAGCCTTGTCAAGCTCGTCCATCGTCAGACTTCCGCTTGACACTGCATCCAAGACTTGCTGAATCCCACGCTTAGTTCCACCTGGCATTTCCAGGTCAAGGCCGGCCGCCACACCTACAGCGCGGTTTTTGACAGCCCCCCAGTCGGTGACAACCATTCCCTTGTATCCCCACTGTGTGCGCAGAATATCCGTAAGCAGTTCTTTGTTCTCACTACAGAAAGTTCCGTTGATCTGATTGTAAGCACACATTACGGCACGCGGTTTTGCCTGCTTGACAACGGTCTCAAACGGCGCAAGATAGATTTCATGCAGCGTGCGCTCATCAACGACGCTGTTGCTGACCATGCGGTCAGTTTCTTGATTGTTTGCAGCAAAATGCTTGATGCAGCTGCCTGCCCCCGTACTTTGCAACCCGTTAACAAGAGCGGATCCCATTTGTCCCGCCAAGACGGGATCCTCACTATAATATTCAAAATTTCGTCCGCACAGAGGGCTGCGCTTAATATTCAAACCCGGCCCCAATAACATAGCCAGACCAGTCGCTTGGCATTCTTCGCCTAGAACTTTTCCCAGTTCGCTTGCGAGTTCAACGTCGAAGCTGGAAGCCACCGCTGCTGACGAGGGAAAACACACAGCCTTGATGCTGTCATTGATCCCCAAATGATCGCCTGCTGTGTCCTGCTTGCGCAGGCCGCTTGGCCCATCGCTCATCATCACAGACGGGACGCCTAAACGGTCAATCTGCTTCGTGTGCCAGAAGCCTCCTCCTGTACACAGTTCCGCCTTTTCTTCCAACGTCAGTTGTGCCAACAATTTTTTAGGATCCATAAGGTGCCTCCTGTATATTCCAAAAATAATTTTACTGCACTGTTTTTTCGGGTCTCACCCTCGTGTGGCATAACTTCCCAGCAAAGCCAGGCTCGGTTTTGGTATGCGGGTTTGCGTCGTGCGGTCAACCGCAATCAGACCAAATGTCATTGAGAAGCCCTTCTGCCACTCAAAATTATCCAGCAGACTCCAATGCATATATCCTTTGATCGGAATCCCTTCCTCCATACAGAGCCGAACGCCCTCCAATGCCGTTTGGATAAATGCCTGCCGCCTTCTGTCATCGGCCGTGGCGATACCATTTTCGGTAACAAGCAAATCTCCTTGAAAATCTTCTGCCACCCTGCGTAGAACATGAACAAGACCTTGCGGATAATACTCATAGTCCATTTGAGTTGTCTCGGCTTCCTCCGGCACAGGCAACTCACCGCCCGGCCCTATTACGCTGCGGGTATAATTCTGGACGCCGAGAAAATCATCGTCACGAATTGCCGGCAGATAGTGCCTAAATTCCAGTTCCCACTTCTGGGCGGCTAGTTCTTCTCCTCCAGGCACCGTCTGAATATCATGCAAGCTCAAGGTCAGTCCCACTTTGGCGTGCGGGCAAATTTCCCGGATCACAGTTCGCGCCGCCTGATGCGCCGCAGTCGCTGCGCCAAGCAGGAATGCCTTCGGGAATTTTTCCATGGTCATTTCCTCTTTTGATTATGCGGTTCTTTCCATTTGTGTCAATCCATGGTAAGATATTATAAAATGGGAGGTACAGCAATGGAGTTTTCTGAAAGCATTTTTCTTTTGCAGCAGTTTCTGCAATGTGGCAACCAAGTTGCCCTTTGGCATTACGATGCAAACGGCGACTTAATTGATTCCAACTACCCGCAAAAGGAACTCCTTTCCGTTGCCTTTACTGCATTCGGCTGCAAGGAACGAATGCTGGAGCATGCGCAAGATCACTCCAATCCCATTCTTTTAGGGGATTCTCTGGGTCTTACCTGGGGTGCAGCCTTCAGAAAGTCAGGTGGGATGCTGCAAGACATCTATCTAATCGGTCCCGTGTTTCTTTCCGATATCACCCTTGCCCAAATTGAACAAGGTTTACAGCGATACCGTGATGCAGAGACAAGTGTTGCATGGAAGATTCATTTGCTGGATAATGTTCCGCACATTCCCGTCTGCAATGTCATCCTGCTATCACATTATCTCCTAATGCTGCATTTCTGCCTGACCGGCGAAAAGCTGGATACCAGTTCGCTGAATGTAAATTCACTGTCGATCATGCCGGATGACAGCTCAGCTTTTGGTGAACAGGATCGGCACAAAATCTATTCTGCCGAACAGGCCCTGCTGCAGATGGTTCGCAACGGCGACATGAATTACAAGGAAGCCTTGAGTCTTTCGATGAATTTAAGCACCGGGACCCATACAAGCGGGAAGGACCCGCTGCGCGGCGGAAAAACTGCGGGTGTTGTTTTCTGCACCCTGGTCAGCCGGGCTGCCATCGAAGGTGGTCTTTCACCCCAGGAGTCCTATTCTCTGAATGACACCTATCTGCAAGCCATAGAAAATGCTTCCACAATGGATGAATTAGTTTCTCTGCCTCTGACCATGTATGACGACTATATCCGCCGCGTACATCGTTGCCGCACCAATCCAAAGGTCAGCACCACAGTTCAGAGATGCATCGACTATATCGAACAGCACTTGAATCAACGTGTATTGGCCAGCGATTTGGCACACAAAACCGGTTACAGCGAATACTACATCACCCACAGATTCAAGGAAGAAACCGGTTATTTTATCAACGACTATATAAAATTTGCTAAAATTGAGCGCGCCAAAATTTTACTTGCCGACAGTGACCGTAATATTTCTGACATTGCGGAGCAACTTGGTTTCAGCAGCCGAAGCTATTTTGGTCAAATTTTCAAGGAGGTAACAGGTCAAACACCAGCCGCTTACCGAGCTTCCCTCCACAGGAAATAAGCAACCCGCGTCCGAAACGCAAACAACCGGGCGCGGGTTTTGTTCTGTCAGATTACATCTCCTTCAGCGTCGCTTTCTTTTCCGCCACCCTTTTCTGCACATGAACCAATTGACAAGCATTGTCAAAAATTCTTTTTATTTGTCAATTATTTCATTGCTTCCGGTACAAGCCATAATTATTGATCAAAAAACAAAATATTTGACAGTCAGACCAGTACCCTTAAATTTCTATTGCGAAATATTGATAATGATCGAAGCTTTTTGACTATACATCCGGCCTCCTGTTGTGATACGGTAGAATGGCAGACAGCATATAGGTGTCAGTCAATTTAGGAGGCGCAAAATGGAAAGGATTCAAGTCTGTACCTCTTGTGGCATTGTGGAAGGATATAGTCAAAATGGTGTCCGCCATTTTTTAGGCATTCCCTATGCCAGAGCCGAACGATTCGCGTATCCACGCGAGGTTACCTCTTGGGAGGGAATTCTTTCTGCCACAAAGTATGGACCTGCACCAATCCAAGAACGCGCTTATCGGACGGCCGATCCGAATAACCCTAACAATCATTATGAGCACGAATTTTATCAGAACTTTTCCTCTGAATATTCAGAGGATTGCCTCAACTTGAACATTTGGGCGCCTGAAAATGCTCATGAGTGCCCAGTTCTGATCATTATATACGGAGGCGGGCTTGTTTCCGGGCAGAACAACTCTCCGGAAAACAATGGCGCATCTTTTGCCATGCGTGGTATTGTCACTGTCGCAATGAATTACCGCCTCAACGTCTTTGGTTTTCTTGCACTTAAAGAATTGGAAGATGTAGACGGAAAAACTGGCAATTACGGCTATTATGATCAGCAAATGGCTATCACCTGGATTTATCACAACATTCGGAGTTTTGGCGGCAACCCTGAAAATATGACTTTGATCGGTCAAAGTGCGGGTGCTGCCTGCTGTGAAACACAAATCAAATCTCCATTAAACAAGGGCCTCTTTCGGCAAGCCATCATTCAAAGCAGCGCCGGTTTTGCCACGTTTATCAAGCAAAAAAGAGATAACACAAAAGAATACGACAAGTGGAAACAAGTTTATGAAAAAGCTGGCTGCCGTTCTATCGACGAACTGCGTAGCCTGCCCGCAAAAGAGCTATATACCGCATTTTCTGCAGTTTCCGCACACACAATCGGCTTCTGTAATGCGGTCTATGACGAAAATTTCACGGGGCCAAGCAAAAACGCTCCTTGTGGCACAAAAATTCTCGTAGGCATCACATCGGAAGATGTCATGCCGCTCATTTTGTACGGGATGTGCCGCTACCTGGCTCATTCTCAAAAAAAGTACGGCATTGATACCTACGCTTACTATTTTAACCGTCATCTTCCTGGCGACAAAAAGGGTGCCTGGCACGGCAGTGATCTGCTGTATTTGTATGGCGGTCTTTCTGCTTCTTGGCGCCCCTTTACTTCGTATGATCAGGTGTTATCCAACACTATGCTGAGCTACATGAGCAACTTTATACATACAGGCAATCCCAATGGGAGCGGATTGCCGCATTGGTCCCCTTTGCGGTCTCGGCATTCCTTTATGGTATTCGGCGATAGCGCACCCTGTATGGGAACTGTAGAACTTGGCCGTTTGCTAAAAAATACAGTCCATTCAAACGGAATCGGTATGTAAAATCGTTCTTTCTGCTTCGAAATCCAGTTTAGCTATGTACGGTCTATTTTGCGTTACGAACGTAGAATTGGCGTTTTGGATGATATTCCGACACAACAAGCAACAGCCCGGAACTTTAATCCGGGCTGTTGCTGCATAGACTATCGAAGACGCATCCGTCCAATATAAACTCTCAATTCGATCGTTACCACGCCATTGTTCAAACGTGGCACAGTGTCACAGTACCCGTCAGACCGCTGCCGCCGGTGGGTTTGGGGGCCAGCATTTTGCGGTAGCCGTCCAGCAGCGGGTAGCATTGGCGCTCGAGGGTGGTGGCGACCTCGATGGCAAGGATGTTCTCCCCCGCCCGGCCCGCGAGGTCACAGGCGAAGGGCGGGGCGATCTGGATGCCGGCGCTCTCGCCGTTCAAAAAGACCTCCACCCCTTCGGCGGCGTCGGTGATTTCAAGCCGCAGCGCGGCGGGTGCATCCAGCGCAAAGGTCGTCTCATACCGCGCAAAGCCGGAAAACTCCGGCTGTTCAGCGGCCAGGTCATCGGGCAGCGTGACCGGCACAGCGGAGCCGAAGGCCGGGTAGGCGGCCCCCTCGCAGGTGGCGCGGGTCCAGCCGGTCAGGGGGATGCTCTCCCCGGCCTGCGGGGCGGTGTAAAGCGCCGCACCGGCCGGCGGCTCGCCCAGAACCAAGACACGGGGCTGCAGCGGCAGGATGTGAACCTTCACCTGCAGGCCCGCGGCCGTGTCGGCGGCGTCGGCAGGCTCGCAGCGGTTGGCCCAGGGGTCGTACCAACAGCAGGGACCGGAAAGCCCTGGCAGCGTCAGCGTGCCACCGCAGGGGGCGGTGCCCTCGTTGACGGCCAGCACCATCGTGGTATCGCCTTGCACGGTCAACAGACGCAGCCGGTCGTTTTGGGGTTCCAACGCCGGGGCCGCCACCCCGGCGGCGCGGATGGCCGCAGCCAGGTCGGCCGGGGCCACCACCGGGCAGTCGGCAAGCACAGCCGGCAGCGGACCACCCTCGCACAGAGCCGCCGGCCGGCTGCCGGCAAAAACTACCGGCAGCCCCTTTTGGGACAGTTCCGTTAGGGCGTTGGCCGCGGCGGCGGGCATACGAGCCGCCCCAGGCACCACAAAGGCGCGGTAAGGCTGGCCGTTGACGATGAGCGGGTTGCCAAGTTCGGTTTGGTAGCGTCCCGGTTCGCTGAACACATCGGCGGGCAGCACCCGGCAGGCAATCTGGTCATCATACAGCGGGCGGACGACCTGCTCGAACGGCATGGCGCCGGGGTCGCACCACTCGGCCTCGCCGTGGTAGAGCACGGCCACCGGGGCCTCGTGTGCGCCCGCGCTGGTCAGCGTAGCCACCCGGTTCATGTAGGCCATGAGGCGGCCGAAGTGCCGGTACTGGGGGTTATGGCCGTGGGCATAAAAATGCGGCGGACAGTCGGGGTCGGGGAATGCCTTGCCCGAAAATGCGTGGGGTACAAACCAGTTGATGCCGCGCACCAGGAAGTGGTCGGCCAGGTATTTTTCCAGCCGGACGCCCTCGGCCCAGCCGTAGTTGCCAAAAATCTCGCACATGGCGTTGCCGCCTTTGGACGGCTCAATGGCCGCGGCACTCTCGGCCAGGGTGGCCAGGCCGTAGTGGTAGAAGGTGCCATTACGCGGGCGGCGCATATTGTCCATCCGCGGTTCATCCTCGCCCTGAGGCAGCACCTGGCCGCCGATGTCGTCAATGCCGGCCATATCCTGGCCCTGCAGGCCGCGGAAATAATGCCCGAGACTGGACCCGGTACGGCAGTGCTGGCCGTCATCCTCGATGACATGGCCGATGTAGCGCACACCGTGGTCGTGGCACCAGGCGGCGATCTGTTCGCTGAAATTGCTCCGTACCAGACTGGTCAAACAGTCCATGTACGCGGTGTGGATGCGGGCAGTTTCATCGCTGCCGTCCTGCGCGAACAGCCGCGGCAGCGCGGCGGCCCAGCCGGGGCCACAGGCTTCGGCCAGGGCGGCTTCCAGCGGGGCGCTCCAGGGCAGGTCCTGGCCGCAGCCCAGGGTGTTGCCTTTCTGGTACAAAAGACCGTTGCCAAGCTCCGGTTCATCGGAGAAAAAGCCCGCGATCGTCTTGCCGAAATCGGCGGCATAATGCTGCCAATGGGGTTCGTAGACCGCGTCGATCAGCAGCCGGACGCTGGCGAGGTCGGTCATGTTGATGTAGTCCCGGTGGCAGCCTGCGTTGCGGCTGGCCGTGACCACCTGCAGCGTATACGCCCCGGCGGGCTTGTCCCAGTGAAGCACCGTGCCCTGAACGAAGGGCAAAAGGTCGGTAATACCGCCATCTTCTGCCATGGCCTGAACGGTCAGCAGCCGGTCGGTGGCCGGGTCAAAGCTGCGGGCCGGCGGCATTTTCGCCGCAAAGGCCTGCATCGGGTCGGTCAGATCATATTGGGGCGGGTCCATGAGACCTTCGGCGCGCAGGTCAAGGGTCAACGGGCCGGCGGCCGCGTCCAGCGATTTCTCATTGCCAAGGATGCTCTGGCGGCAGAGTTCGTCCGGTGCGGTCTTCACCGCGCCGTTAGCGAAACCGGTGGGGAAATGGCTGTCGTCCAAGATCCAGACCTGCATCCCGCGGCGGCGGGCCTCGTCCAGGATCACGTCCATGTCGGCCCACCATTTTGGGCCGCAAAAATCCGGGTGCGGGCGGCTTTCGACGCAGACGGCCTTACAGTTGGCCCCGTCGATGGCCGCCATCAGTTCCCGCAGGGTGGCTTCGTCCTCGCCGTGCTGCCAGAAAAAGGGCAGGATATGGTTGTCGCTCTCCCCGGCCAGCAGCCGGGCAATGGTTCTATTTTGGGGCATTGTCTCTCCCCGCCTTTCTTACAAATGTGCAGAAAAACTTTTGCTTCTTCTGTCCTGTGGCGCACGCTGTGCGCCGCTGCGGTCTCCATACTTTTGAGGCACGCATCGTCATTATAAATGTTCGTGCAGCCAGCGGGCGCTGACCTGTGCGCTCTTGACCGGGTCTTTGTCCACCCAGTTGCGGTGGCTTTCGAGCACGACGGCCTCAACGCCGTTTTCCTTGGCAATTTCGGCCCAGTGTTCGAGCGGCAGGTTGCCGGTGCCCAGTTCCATGCTGTCGGTTTTTAAGATCGGGGTCATCGCCGGTTTGCCGGCGGCAAGGCGGGTGCCGCGGTCGTTGATATGCCAGAGCTTCATGCGATTTCCAAGGGTTTTCATCACGGCGGCCACATCGGCGCCGCCCTCGGCAAACCAATAAGAGTCAAACTCAAAGTTGACGGCGTTGGGCTCGGTCTCAGCCAGCAGGATGTCATACCCGCGCTTTTCGCCCTCCACCCGCTGCAGCTCACAGTTGTGGTTGTGGTAGAGCAGCCGCACCCCCTGCTCCGACAGCGCCGCGCCGGCTTTGTTCAGGCGTTTTGCCAGGTCGTGCCAGGCGGCTGCATCGGCGTAAGCAAAGCGGTACATGCCGGTGATGACCACATAGTTTGTGCCAAAACTCTTTGCCTCGGCTGCAACGGCCGCGGCGTCCCGCTCGACACTGCCGAGATCGGTGTGCAGGCTGACGACCGAAAGCCCCGATTCCTGCACGAGTTTGTGCCAGTCCAGTTTGCCGCCGTTGCCGGTGGGCATCCCGGCGGCGCGGGTCAGCAGCCGCACCATCAGACCGGTGGGGTGGATCATAAACCCGCAGAGCTCAATGCCGGTGTACCCGGCATTCTTGAGGGCGGCCAGCGTCTGCCGGGCCTGGGTTTCATTGTTGAGGGCGGTGCCCAGCATGAACTGCTGCACGCCGGTTGGAATCATGGGGAAGCCTCCTTCTTACAAGACAAACACGGCGCCGGGGGTGATGCCGTTTTCGTTGAAGCTGTCCACGGCAACGTAGTAGCCCTGCCCGGCGACCAGGGTGGTCAGGGTCGCTTCGCTTGCGCCGTAGACAAGGTGGCTCAGATACAGTTTATCCGGCGCGGTGCCGTAGCGGATGTTGACGCCCTGCGCGCCCATCTCAGAAAGCGGCTGCCAGCGCACTACCGCGTCCAGGTCACCGACGCGCTCGGCCGCAGCTTTGGCCGGGGCGGGTTTTGCCCCGCCGCCGTTGCCGAACACCCGCAGCCCGGCAATGCGCAGCGGCTGGCCGTAGGGCAATGCGTCGCCCACCACCCGCACATAGCGGGCGGTGACGCCGGTTTCGTACTCGTAATACCCGTTGGAGCATTCCCGCGCCACCGTTTCCAGCGTCTGCCAGACTTCGCCATCGGCGCTGGTCTCAAGGGTATAGCGGGAAATCTGGGGTTCCAGCTCGATGTGGCGGGTGCGGCGGTCGTCGCCGTAGGCTTCGGGTGGGAACTCCACCGCCACATCCTGATCGGCCAGGTTGACCTGGACGGCGCGGACATCGCAGGGCTTGCCGAGGTCAACGGCCAGCCACTGGCCAGGGGCGGCATCGGCGGCGCTCCACCAGCTGCGGATGTTTTCATCCACGGCCAGCGCCGGGCTGCTGCCTGCGGCGGTGGAGGAGGCAAAGGCCGGTTTGGCGTAGGAAAGCAGCATCCATTCCGGCTGCCAGGATGCCGGGTCAAACCGGCCTTCGGGGATGCGGTGGGGATAATCGGCAAAGTTCTGGTTGCAGTAAAGGACCCCATCGGCATCAAAACCGGCCGGGAACAGTCCGACCCGCCGTTCAAAGTCATGGTTGACCGAAATGCGCATGGTGGCGGCGTGCCAGAAATTGCCGTGTCTGTCGGCAACCGTGCTGCCGTGCCCCGCGCCGGTGATGAACCCGCCGGTCACAGCCGAGAAGGGGTTGGACGCCTGCCGGGTGAAGGGCCCGAGCGGGCTTTGCCCCACATAGACGCCGTCGGCATAGGTGTTGTACTGGGTGCCGGGGGCGGCGTATTGCAGGTAATAGCGGCCGTCGTGTTTGGTCATGAACGCCCCTTCCACATAGGGTTGACCGACGGCGAGGAAGATTTTGGTCAGCGCCTCGTTGGTCATGCCGGACTGGGCCAGCATCGCGGCGGGCATCTCGATCTTGCCGGTTTCGGCGTTGAAGAGCGGCGCCAGACTGCGGTAGACGACGCTGCTTTCCTTATCCACCACGCCGTTTTCACCGGGGCGTTCATAGCCAAGATGTTCGGGGTCGCCGGCGATCAGCGGCCGCTTTTCACCCATGGGCTGCAGCGTTTCGCGGTCCAGCTCAACGCCCCAGATCGGCTCGGTGTTGGTGCAGCCCCAGTAGAAATAGAGGCGGCCGTCGTCGTCGAGAAAGAGGTCGGGATCCCAGAACGGGAAAGGCGCGGCCACCTGCTCGAATTTTTCATGCAGCGGGTCGGCGCTGCGCAAAATCGGGCAGTCTTTGCTGCGGCTGGACGCGCAGAAATAGAGGTAGTCCCCCACCTGCCGCACATCGGGGGCATAGTCGTAGATCATCAGGTCGGGGTCGGCGTGGAAGCGCCAGCCGAGCAGATCATCCGAATAGAAAAAGCCCGCCGACATCGAGACAAACAGGTAATAGGTTCCCTTGAAGTATACAAGCGTCGGGTCGGCCCCCTCGCGGAAGGCGTAGCGGCGGCCCTGCTCGTTCATGTGCTGGTAGCGGTAGGGGAGATCCAGCGGGTTGCAGTAGGTTTTCATACATTGACCTCCGGTTTTTTGATGCCCTGCAAAATCCGGTTGAGCTGCTTGATACTCTCCTCGTCCGCGCCGCTCTGTTTGAGCAGGCTGACCAGCGTGATCCGGTTCATCATCCTCTGTAAAGCCGGGTTGTCCTTGACTGTCTTGGCGATTTCGCCGTGGCTCTCGGCGCCCTTGGCCATCATCTGGTCAATGATTGCGGCGGCCTCGGGGTTCTGGCGGATCTCGCCCAGCGTATCCAGGATGGAATAGCAGTTCGGGTCGGCTTCCCCCTTGTCGAACCAGTTGGTCACGCCGGTGGAAGCCGCCCGGCCGGGCTTGCGGTAGGCCGGGTTGGGCTCGGCCACCTTGCGCACCAGCATCACGCTGGTGCAGTCCTCGGCCCGCGCTTCAATCGTGTGCTCACCTGAGATGGGCACCTGGAAGCTGAACACGACATGGCCCTGCGCGGTGCCGAACAGCTTGCCGTCGACATACAGGCTGACCTCGTCCTGGTTGGAGTAGGCTTTGACCTCGGTGACCTCCTCGGTGCGGTCGACATAGCGGCTGCCGCACAGGTGGACGAACGGCTCGGTGTGGTTCCAGGCCGCCTTGTACAGGTAGAACGCATCCTTTTTGAGCTGGCGGTCGAAGGTGACCAGGCCCTTCTGGTTTTCGCCGTGCTTGCCGCCCTCGTCGCGGCCGTCCGCGCCGAAATCGAACAGGTTCCACACATGGGTGGCCCACAGCCAGGGGCGCGCTTCGATCATTTGGAGGATATGCTCATGGTAGACGCACTGGTAGCTTTCGGTGTAGTCCCCTTTTTCGGGGGTCGGGCTCTGATACGCCGGGTTGGCATCGGCGCCATATTCCGAGAAGCCGATGCAGCGGTCGGGGTACTTGGCGTGGTACTCGTCAAAGAACTCGTCGTTCTGCTCGAGCTCGCCGAGATACCAGCCGAAGTAGAGGTTGTAGCTGTTGACATCGGGAATTTCGAGAATCGGGCTGTCGGTGTCCAGCATAAAGACATTGGCCATCGTGGTGGGGCGGGTGGTGTCGAGTGTATGGCACAGGTCATTGAGGGCGCGGTGGTTTTCCAGCAGCTCTTCGTTGACGGCGGAGGCGGCCGTGATCTCGTTGGACAGGCCCCACACCGCGATGCAGGGGTGGTTGTAATTCTGCACGACCAATTCGGTCATCTGGGAGAGGGTGTTTTCCCGCCCATCGTGCATGTGCATCGTGATATAGGGGATCTCGGCCCAGACAATGAGACCATTTTCATCGCAGAGGTCGTAGAAGTATTGGGCGTGCTGGTAGTGGGCCAGACGCAGCGTGTTGGCCCCCAGTTCCTTGATGATGGCCATATCCTCCTCCATCATGGCGGGGGTCAGCGCGTTGCCGGCGCCCTTGCGGTCCTGGTGGCGGGAGACCCCGCGCAAAGGATAGCTGCGGCCGTTGAGCAGGAAGCCCTTCTGCGGGTCGATCTCAAATTTCCGGCAGCCGAACCGGGCGCTGACCGCGTCCCCGCTGGACAGGCTGGCGGTGGCCGTGTAGAGGTAGGGGTCGTTCAGGCCGTCCCAGAGGTGCACATTCTCGATCGTAAAGTCGGCGCGGGCGCAGCCGTCCGCCACCGGCACGGTTTGGGTCTGGCCGGCCAGGGTAAATGTGACCTCGGCATCATTGGCCGGGCCTTCTACCCACGCCTCGGCCATGACGGTGGCGGCGCGTGTTTCCAGATCGACCACCGGTGTGATCTTCAGCCCCGGTCCGCCGTGATACCCCAGCGCAAAATGGGTCTCAGGCACCAAAATCAGGCGTACTTCCCGGTACAGCCCGCCGTAAAAGGTGAAATCCGCCTGCTGCGGGTAGACAGTCCGGCTGCGGGCGTTGCTGACCGAGACCGCTAGCTTGTTGTGGTCCTTCAAGTGATCGGTCAGATCCACCCGGAAGGTCGAATACCCGCCGGCGTGCTCGGCCAGCTTTTCGCCGTTCAAATAGACTTCGGCCGTCATGGCCGCGCCCTCAAATTCCAGCCAGACCCGGCTGTTTTCCGTTGTTTCCGGCCGGTCCAGGTCGCGGAGATACCAGCATTTGCCCCGGTGGTAGTCGTCACCGCCGTCCTGGCCGTCCTCGGCGTTCCAGGTATGGGGCAGCGTCACAGGGACGCCCGGGGCATCGGCAGGGTGTTCGGCCTTGATGAAGGTCCAATCCTGATTCAGAGAATGAATGGTACGCATAGATGCTTTCCTTTCTTGGAAGATGAGAGTCAGCGAAAAAATGTAGAGAGGGCAGAGTTCTTTCCTGGCCGCAGCCGTCTTTCTGTGGTATGATAGGAGCAACCGCAGGAAAGGAGACCGCCCCGTGGATATTCATGAAAAAGTATCGCTTTTGCAGGAACTTGTGGCCTGCTGTGACGCCATTTCCACCTGGTGCTATGACGCCAAGGGGGAACTGCTGTTTTCCAACTGTACCGACGAGACGGTGCTGAACACAGCCTTTTCGGCTTTCGGCTGCCGCAGTATTCTGATGGAGCACGCAAACATTTTGAATAATCCGTTCCTTTTGGGAACCTCGCTGGGGCTTGTCTGGGGCGCGGCGTTTGAGCGGGAGGACGGTGTACTGCGGCGGTTCTGGCTGCTGGGGCCGGTGTTCTACGCCACCACCACCAAGGGGCAGATCGAGCTGGGGTATGATTTCTACCGCGGGCTTGAACTGAGTGTCGCCTGGAAGGAGCAGTTCATGCAGGCCGCCGCCCGCCTGCCGGTCGTGACCAGCGAGCTGCTGGGGCGTTACCTGCTGATGCTGCACTACTGCCTGACCGGGCAGACGCTGCATTACAGCGACATCGTCATGCCCACCGAACTGCTTCGCCCCGCCAAGCCTGCCGAGCCGACCAAGCGGGACCGGTATCAGGTCTATGCGGCCGAGCGGGCGCTGCTGGACATGGTGCGCAACGGGGACCTCAACTATGCCGAGGCTTTCAGCAATTCCAGCCTGCTCAGCAGCGGGGTGCCGGTATCCGGTCCCGACCCGCTGCGCCAGGTAAAATCCAGCATCACGGTGTTCACCAGTCTTGTCTGCCGCGCCGCCATAGAGGGCGGCTTGAGTCCGGAAGAAGCCTATTCGCTGGGGGACGCCTACATCCAGCGGGCCGAAAATGCCCGCAGCCAGCAGGAACTGCTGAACCTGCCCGCCACAATGTACGACGATTTCATCCACCGGGTGCACCGCTGCCGCACCAACCCCCGCTACAGCCCGATGGTGCAGAAGTGCGTGGACTATATCGACCTGCACCTGGAACAGAAGATCCAGGCGGCGGACCTGGCCGCGCAGCTGGGCTACGATGACTATTATATCACCCGGCGCTTCAAGCGGGAGACCGGCTACTCCCTGACCAACTACATCAAGTTCGCCAAGATCGAGCGGGCCAAGGTGCTGCTGCAGTCCACCCGGCTGACCGTGCAGCAGATCGCCGACGGTTTGGGGTTCACCACCCGCAGCTACTTCATCCAGTGTTTCAAGGCGGTCACCGGCCGCACGCCCACGGCCTGGCGGGCCCAGGCGGACCAATGACCGCCACAGGGAGGGACGGCGTGAGCCGCCCCTCCCTTTTTGGATGGGTCACTTGCTTTGCAGCGCCTGCTTCTTGGCGGCGATCCGTTTCTGCACGTCCACCATGTCCTTCTTGGTGAGCTTGTAGAACCGCATCGCGATCAGCGAGATCACATAGCCGATGATGGGCACGCCGAAGGTGAGGAACAGCGTCATCGCCTTGATGGCCGGGGTGGGCGCGTCGGTGGGCTGGGGCGTCGTGTGGACATAGCCGATCAGCGACACGCAGAAGGTCGCGATGGTGATGCCGAAGGAGGAGATCACCTGGTCGATGAAGTTGTAGGTGGCCGTGACAATGCCGGGGATGTACTTGCCGGAGGCGTCCAGCTCGTAGTCGACAATGTCGGCGCGCATCGCGCCGTTGGCCGTCGTGATGCACATTTTGGAGCCGTTGTTCAGCAGCAGAATCGCAAAGAACAGGCACAGCAGCACCATGTTGGTGCGGATCGCGCTCATATCAATGGCGGCGCAGAACACGATGCCGAGCACCGAGATCACCACGCACACCCAGGTCCAGGTGACGGTGGCCTCCTTGTTGCCGTGCTTGCCGCAGTACCGCGCGCCGAAGATCGCAAACACGATGCTGGGCAGCATCGACAGCATGGACACGATGGTGCCGAACTGGATGTTGCCGATCAGGATGCCGAACATCATCGTCGAGATGATGGTCTGGCTGTTGACCTGCTGGGCCAGCTTGTCGGCCACAGCGGACAGCGTGTACAACTGGAACGGCCGGTTGGTCGCGAGGAAGTGGAACATATCCTTGAGGCCCACGTCGTCGCCGCCGGCCGTGATGCCCTCAAAGTTTTCGGGCTTGTCGACCGGCGTCAGGCCGATGCAGGCGATCAGCGTCAGCACCCAGGCTACGGCCACATAGATGATGCAGGTCAGGGACAGCATATCCTTGGTGTACTGGTTGCCGAACATCGGCAGAATGACCATGGTGGAGACCAGCGACAGCGCCATCGGGAACGCGTAGTTGTACACGGTCGCCCAGACCTGCACGGTCGGGCGCTGGCGCGGGTCGTTGGTCATAACGGCGGGCAGCATGTTGCCCGCAATGTCAAAGATCGAGTTGCCGACAATGTTGACCATGTACAGGATGATAAACAGCACCACGCTCTGGGTCTTGCCGGAAAACCAGACAAACAGCATCAGCATGGCGATGCTGCGGATGGCCAGGCCCAGCAGCATCAGGATGCGCAGCTTGCCGAACCGGGTATGCAGCTTGTCGATCCAGACCGCCAGAAACGGGTCGATGATGCCGTCAAACCAGCGGGTGGCGGTCAAAATCACACCGGCCACCGCCAGCGCGATGCCATACCCCTCGCTGGCAACGTAGCTCATCAGGCCGACCAGCGAATAGAACGCCATCGCCGCGCCGCCCTGCATCTCGGCGATCGCGATACACCAGGTGGGAACGCGGCGGTACTGTACGCCGTCGATCTCGCTCTGGCTGGTTTTTTTCTTACCAAATGCCATTGTTGATTCCTCCCAAATCAGATCCGGAAGGCGCAAAAGAGTTCGGGCGGCACAGCGCCCCGCGCCTCGGTGCCTTTACCATACCACGGCAGCCCGGCGCGAAGAATACAAATATTCGTATAAAAGTTCAATTATTTGAATTATTTTGATAAGAATACAAATATTTGATTTTTAAGTATAATAATTGATTGAGCGTTGGGGCCGCCATCCGCTATACTGTAAGACAGAACGGGACTTCCCCGACCGCCTGCTGTATTGAAAATTTAGGAGGACTCTACCATGAAACAATTTGCACCCGGTTTTCTCATCGGCGCCGCCACCGCCGCCCACCAGGTGGAGGGCAACAACATCCACAACGACTGCTGGGCGCAGGAACAGATGGAACACTCCAGCTATGTCGAGCCCTCGCTGGACGCCTGCGACCATTATCACAAGTATGCCGAGGACATCCGCCTGATGGCCGGGGCCGGGCTCAACGCCTACCGCTTTTCCATTGAGTGGGCCCGCATCGAGCCGGAGGAGGGCTGCTTTGACGCGGCGGAACTGGAACATTACCGGGATGTGATCCGCTGCTGCCAGGCACACGGCCTGGAACCCATCGTGACGCTGCACCACTTTTCCAGCCCGGTGTGGCTGATCGCCAAGGGCGGCTGGGAGGCCGAGACAACCCCGGCCGACTTCGCCCGCTATGTGCGGTATGTGATGGAGAACCTTGGCGGTGAGCTGCGGTATGTCTGCACAATCAACGAGGCGAACATGGGCGTGCAGGTCGCGGCCATTGCCGAGCGCTACCGCAAGCAGATGATGAAGATGATGGCCCAGGCGGGCGGGCAGTCCCCCGATGGGTCGGTGCAGATGGGCATGAACTTCCAGAAGATGATGGCCAACCGGGAAAAGGCCGCCGCAGAAAACAAGGCCGTCTTCGGCACCGAGACGCCCCAGTGCTTCACCAATCCCCGCACGCCCCACGGCGATGAGCTGGTCATGGAAGCGCACAAGGCTGCCCGCGCCGTTATCCGGGAGGTCTGTCCCGGCGTTAAGGTCGGCCTGACGCTGAGTCTGCACGACATCCAGGCGCTGCCCGGCGGCGAGGAAGAAGCCGCCAAGGTCTGGGAGGAGGAATTCACCCACTACCTGCCCGCCATCGAGGGGGACGACTTCCTTGGCGTGCAGAACTACACCCGCGCCCGTTATGACCAAAACGGCAGCATGACCGCTCCCGAAGGCGCCGAGTTGACCCAGATGGACTATGAGTTCTACCCCGAAGCCCTCGAACATGTACTTCGTCGGGTGGCCAAAGATTTTCATGGCGACCTGATCGTGACCGAGAACGGCATTGCCACCGCCGACGACACCCGCCGCGTCGCCTTCATCGAGCAGGCGCTTGCGGGCGTGCAGCGCTGCGTGGCCGACGGCCTGCCGGTACGCGGCTACTTCCACTGGAGCCTGCTGGACAACTTTGAGTGGCAGAAGGGCTTTGCGATGCAGTTCGGTCTGATCGCCGTAGACCGCGCCCACGGCCAGACCCGCGCACCCAAGCCGAGTTTGGCATTCCTGGGGCGCTATGCCGCTAAAGGCTGAGCCCCCGGACCGCAACAGCCAAACGCCCCGGCTGTCCGATTGCTTCTGCAGTCGGATTGCCGGGGCGCGTTTTGTTCAAAACGGTTTATTGCGGCATGGCGGTCATGGCGGCGCCCTCGCACAGGGCGGTAATCACGGCGGCCACCTGCCCGGGTTCGGTCTGCATCCCGCTGCGCAGCCAGTACTGGATGATGCCGCCCGCCCCAGCGGCCAGGAACACATTGCGCATCGTCTGCTGGGGTTCGCCTGCGGCCGGCGCCATATTTCCCTGCCGTGTATTCATATACCGGAAGCACCGCCCCACCATCGCGTACAGAAACCGCTCATCCTGGTTTTGCCGTGCCATGACGCCCAGCAAACTGTCGTTGTCCCGCAGCGCGCAGAGCAGCGATGTCATTGTCGCCGCGGTTCCCTGCGCCTGCGTTGCCTGCAGCAGTTCTTCCAGCAGCTCAAGCCCGCGCTGTTTCAGCTGCTCCATCAGGTCAAAGCAGTCCTTGTACTGGCGGTAAAAGGTACTGCGGTTGATCTGCGCCAGGGCGCAGACCTCTTTGACCGTGATGCGTTCCACCGGTTTTTGGCGCAGCAGCTGTAAAAAGGCGTCAGTGATCACCTGGCGGGTGTAGCGGGTTCGCAGGTCAGTTTGCATGGCTTTGTTCCTTTCAGCAACAGGATTCGCCTTTGTGCCGCAAAGCGGACACAATGGCGGAAACTAACGGTTGTACGGCTGGTTTTGTCCCAGTATACTGGAACCCGAAGAGAATTGCAACACAAGTTGCATTTCTTCCGCTTTATTACACATAAACCGCGGTCATTCCGCAGAAAGGAATCGTATGAAACAGGATTTTAGCAGTGTGCAGGGAAAAGTTGCCATCGTCACCGGCGCCAGCCGGGGGATTGGCCGCGCCATCGCGCAGGTGTATGGAGTCAATGGGATCCGGGTCGTCTGTGCGGCGCGCAGCGCCGACCAGGGACAGGCTGTAGCCGACGCCATCTGTAAGGAAGGCGGCGAAGCCATTTTTGTCAGGACCGATTGCAGCCAGCCCGAAGACATTCGTGCGTTGGTCGATGCGGCTGTAAAAAAGTACGGCCGGCTGGACGGTGTTGTCAGCAACGCCGGCATCGGCATGGGCGGAAGCCCGCTGCACGAATATGAGATGGAAGATTATGACCGCATCTTTGCGCTCAACAGCAAAGGTGTATTTGCCGGTATGAAGTATGGCGCTGAAGCAATTTTCCAAACCGGCAGCACCGGCGGGTTCCTGATCAACGTAGCTTCTGTTGCCGGGCTTGTCGCACAAAAGGGGCAGGCGCTGTACTCCGCCACAAAACATGGAGTGGTCGGTATGACCAAAGCAGCGGCGCTGGATTACGCGCCTTATGGCATTACGGTCAACGCCATCTGCCCCGGTTATACCCAGACCAGTATTTTCGGCGATGCGCCGGAACAGGCAATGGCCTTCTTTGCAAAAGACTGCCCGGCCGGGCGAATTGGCCGACCGGAGGAATGTGCGTGGCTGGCGCTGTTCCTGGCCAGCGATCTCGCACGTTATATCACGGGCGCGGCCATTCCGGTGGATGGTGCGCTAAGCGCCGGGCATCAGAACATTTCCACCTGGCAAAACCCCGAAATCCGGGCAGGCAGCAATCGGACGTGATCTTTCCATCATTCGCAAAGCTTGGGAACCGCTGCGATAAAACGGAGGCTGCTGTATGCAAAGTGAGCGCTTATTTCGAGAAGCACCGATCTGGCAGGCCATCTTCTCGCTGGTCGGGCCTTCGATCTTGTCGGTGCTGGTCATGGTCATCTACAACATGACCGACCTGTTTTTCATCAACCTTTTGCAGGATACCGCCCAGACCGCCGCCGTATCGGTGGTCAGCCCGGTGTTCACGCTGGCTTCGGCAGGGGCCACCGTGCTGGGGATGGGCGGCTGCGCGGCGGCAGCTTCCTCGTTGGGCGCCGGCGATAAGCAGGACGTGCGCACCGTGTCCAGCCTGTGCGGCTGGTGCGCCATTCTGGTCGGCGCGGTGTTGGCGGTGGTTTTGAACCTTGGCTGCGCGCCGCTGCTGGGGATGCTCGGGGCCAATGCCGAGATCCTGCCACACGCCGCGGCGTATCTGCGCATTCTGGCGCTGGGTGCCCCGGCCATGATCCTTTCGGTATCGGCCGCCACCCTGCTGCGGGCGGACGGGGCCATCCGACGCGGGCTGGTGGGGAACCTGGCCGGCAGTGTGACCAACATGGTGCTGGACCCTCTGTTCATTTTGGTGTTCGGGTGGGGCATTGCCGGCGCGGCGGCGGCCACCGTGCTGGGGAATCTTGTGGCCTGCGCAATCTATCTTGACTACATCCTGCGCCGGTCTCAGGCTTTGAGCCTGGCCCCCGCCGATGCGCTGCGCCGCCCCGCCCGGCTGGGCCGGGTACTGGCGCTGGGGCTGCCCAACGGGGTCAGCAGTTTGCTGGCCGGGCTGGCGGGCAGCTTCAGCAACCGGATGCTGGCAGGCTACGGCACCGCGGCGCTGGCCGCCATGGCCGCCGCCGACAAGGCGACGATGGTGGTCAGCCTGGTGCAGATGGGGATCTGTATGGGTGTCCAGCCGCTGCTGGCCTACAATGCGGGGGCCCGCAATCTGCCGCGGCTGCGCGGGGCGCTGACCCGGCTGGCCGGGCTGACCTTTGGGTTTGGGGCTGCCTTTGCAGCCACCTGCCTGCTGGGGCAAAACGCACTGCTTGGGCTGTTTTTGTCCGACGCCGAGGCCCTGGCCCTGGGGCGGCAGCTTCTGCCCTGGCTGCTGGCGGCCAGCCCGCTGCTGGGGATTTACTACCTCAGCACCAACTTTCTGCAGGCGGCCGGCCGGGCCGCCGGGGCCACGGTGCTATCCGCCCTGCGGCAGGGATTGCTGCTGATCCCGGCGCTCTACCTGCTGCACGCGCTGTTGGGCCTGCCCGGCCTGGCCGCCGCCCGGGCTGCGGCGGACCTTGCCTCGGTCGCTATCGCCATGGCGCTGTTTCTTCGCACCTGGCGGGACTTTACCCGGCTGGCGCAACAAATTCGATAAATGTGCCAATCCACAAACACTGCATCCCGTTTTTTCTCTAAAATGGGTTTTTCTTCAGTGCCCGCGCTTTTTAGCAGACCTCCCGACGCTTGCAAAGGGGCTGGTGCCCAATGTCAAGTGGGACAAAAACAACCGCCGCGTCTTTGATGCGCATGACATCGCCTGGATCAAGGACTTGGTCTGCCTGAAAAAGTGCGGCATGAGCATCCAGGAAATGAAGGATTAGCAAATACCTAATGCGGATACCGCTCGTTGCTTTATAGGCATGGTACAAGGCGGTATAATGGTCGTAGGTTAGTTGAAATTCTAAATGCAACATTGAAATTGTAAATGCACTTTGGAAGTTTCATGAAGTTGTAAATGCACTACGACATAGGTAAATGCAACGATTTGGGCCTGTTTTTCTAGAGGCTAAGAAAATAGCAGACAGAAGGATGTTTTCAGCAGGCAATTTGTATTTATTTTGTGAACGGTGAGAAGCGACATCATTCCGTCCGTGGATTTCGGATACGGTCGGTGTTGATTGCCGGTTTTCATTTTTATTAAAAGTTACCGTTTTCATTTTCTCTGTTTCCAAGCCCCTCTATTGCACAAAATGGCCAGGCGCCTTGCCCCTGTTGCGGGGCCAATTGGCGCCTGGCCATTTTGTATTACTGTGACTTCTGTCGTACTTGCTTACAGCACATATTCCAGCTGTCTGTCAAAGGGTTCGGCTTCCACATGCTGCCGGTTGGTTTCCACCGCGTCCACACACCCCATTGCGGCGTAAAACGCCTGGCTTTCCAGCGCGGAATGGGAGGATATGTACAGCTTCCGGGCGCCCTGCCGCCGGGCCCAGTCCGCGGCGGCCAGGAACAAAGCCCGCCCCACGCCGCTCCGGCGCAGATCCTCCGACACATGCAGCGCCGAAAGGTCCAGATACTGCCCTTCGGAGCCGAAAAATTCGCTTTCCACCGACACAAAGCCTTTCAGCCGGCCCGCCGCAAAGGCGGCATAGACCAGCCCGCCGGTGCGCAAGGTGCGGCGCAGGCACTCACACAGGAACCGGTAGTCCGCCTGCGACCAGCTGTCCACGAACGGGCAGGAGCGCACGGCCCACCCGCCCGCGTCCCGGCGCAGGCAGAGATCCACCACCTGATGGCGGATGAAGTCGCGGAACAGGCCCGGCTCGATCTCCTGTTCCCGCAGTGTACGCCAGGTCAGCGGCAGGTCCGCCGCGGCGCTGTTTTTTCGGGGCTGCAAGGCGGCTCACCTCCTCCCAGTCAGGCTCTTACGCCTGCACCGGCAGGCCGTTGGCGTACAGCCCCTCCGCCGGGATCAGCAGGTACTTGCGGCCGTCGATCTCGGTGGTCTCGATCCGGCCGCCCTGCTCGGGGGCCAGCGAGACCTTGGCCGCGCCGTCGCCGGCTTCCAGCTCGAACTTGCCGGTGTTGATGAGGTTGGCCGGGTTCATAGCGGCGGAAGCGCCGAAGCTCTCGGCAAACCGGGCGGCGAACGCCTGCACCTGCGCCTCCGGCACCTGGCTGTCCAGCAAAACGGCGGTGAGGTCAGCGGCGGTCACGGCGAGGGGCTCTTCCTCCCGGCTCTCTTTGTGTTCCTCCACCTTGTCCCGCACCCACTCGTACAGGTTCCGGGCCAGCTGCAGGGTGCAGGCGTCGCCCAGACTTTCGGACAGGATGGTCTCGAAGGTCTCCCGCTGCTCGGCGGCGGACATGGGCGGCTCCACACAGAAGACGCCGTCGATGAATTCCTGGTGGATCTGGTCCGGCTTGCGGGTGTAGAACAGCGCGTTGTAGATGTTGGCGGCCCGGTCGTCAAAGGCCGGGAAGACAAACCCCAGTTCCGGCTGGCCGACGACCTGGTTGGTGCCGTAGCTGTGGAACTCGTTCTGGGCCGAGTAGAAACCCAGCGCGGCCTTGCCCTCCTTGACCGGGCAGACGCAGCAGACCACATAATGGAACATCGTGTCCGAGACCTGGTCGAAGGTCAGGCCGTCCTTGGCCTTGAAGGGCACGTCGTAGGCGTCGTGGGCCAGCAGCACCAGGTAGTTGCTGTCGTCCATATCCAGCGACTCGATGACCTTGTCGTAGAAAGCCTGGCGCACCGCCGGGTCCTTGAGCTCGCTCTCCCGCAGCGACATGAGCAGCTTGTGCTCGGGGCTGTCCGCCACCTGCTGCGTAGAGAATACAATGTCGATCAGGTTCTTTCCCTGGGTGCCGGAAAGGGCTTTTTTGAGCAGCCCCAGGTACTTTTCGGCCTCCTCCGGCGGCATGGCGGCGAGGGATTCATCCAGATAGGCGATGATCTCCTTTTTGGTGTTGACGTAGCAGCCATAGATGTGGCCGATGGAATTCTTGTCCGGGCTGAACCGGCGGCGCAGTTCGCTGATTTCTTTCTTGTTCATGGGGTACCTCGATCATTGGCAATGTAGAAATTGGAAAGTAAGCAATAGTATACCACATTTGGAAGCAGATGTCAGAGCAAGTATCTTCCTTTTCGGACACTATTTTAGATTTTGCCGCTGCGCGTTTCATCTTCTGAATGCATCGATCGTGTCGCAGATGGCGGCGGGGATGGCGGCGGGATCGCCGGGGCGGCGCCCTGCCCGCAGTAGGCCAGCACCGCGCAGGTCAGAAAGACGGCTTTGCGCCGCCCCTGTTTCACGATACGCAGCACAGCTGCGCCAGCCTTCTGCTGCGCAGCGGCGTCCAGATGAAGGAGATCCAGGCCTGGCTGGGTCACAGCGACTATGACACCACGGCCAACATCTATGCCCATCTGGATTCCCAGTCCAAGCAGCTCAGCGCCGCCACGATGGAGCAGGCGCTACCGCTGCCGGGGGAGCTGCCCAAAAGCCGGCGGTAAAATGGGTAAACGAAACCCCAGGGGCAAGCCCCTGGGGTTCTGGCGGAGCATCAGAGATTTGAACTCTGGCGGCGCTGTTAACGCCCTATCGCATTTCGAGTCATTTCCCCCTTGTGATTTTTGGTGGAAATTAAGCGAAGATGGAAGTACACAACGGAAGCCCAAAAGCTGCGGTATACTGCGGATTTTGGCTTCCGTTTTTCGTTTTTATTTGAACCCACAGGGCTTTCCGAGTTCTTCCCATTTTTGCCCCGAATTATGACCGGAGGATAGAACAAGGATAGAACTGGACGCCAGATTGGGGGTATTCACACCCATACCATTTCACAAAAATGCAAATCACCATTTTGATTAGACAACTTGATCTTATTTGAACCCACTTCAAAATCCAATATTTTACACACCAGTGAAGTACCTCACCTACCAATGACAGATGAACAAGAAAGTGAGTGCTACACATGGATTTGACT
>ERZ1090861.493-NODE-493-length-23943-cov-6.569449_pt1 | contig 23943 bp, 24 predicted proteins | sample MGYA00478482_ERZ1090861 | MGnify/ENA primary metagenome ERZ1090861 (study PRJEB33644, sample SAMEA5815744) | chicken gut metagenome | biome: Chicken; feature: Gastrointestinal Tract; material: Caecum | place: Ireland | collected 2019-01-01 | study: A study of the... | reverse complement strand
TGGGCGGGTTTTTTTTTTTTTATTATAAAAATTAAATTCCACCCTCCCCCCCGTCTTTTTTTTGGGTGGGCGCGGCGGCTCTTTCCGACGGTCGGCACGGTCAGCCCTTTGTCCGCCTGTTCATGCGACGACGGGCCGGCCGTCAGGGTTCCATCCCGTTTCCCAGCCGTCGGTATTGCCCGAAAAGCGGATAGTCAGGCGGTCGCACCCGGCGAAGGCGGCGTATCCCGCGCCTTCCACGCCGGCGGGCAGAGCGATCTCTTCGAGGGAAGAGCAGTCCGCAAAGGCCATCTGCCCGATGTACGTCAGGCTTTCTGGCAGAGAAATTTCTGTCAGAGAGTTGCAGCCGCGGAAAGTCAGTTCTTCGATCCGCCCGATGCCCTCGGGCAGAACGATCATTTCCAGTGCCGTACAGCCGTCGAAAGCCCCGGCGCCCAGCGCGGTCAGCTTGTCGGATAGGGAAATGGTTTTGAGCGCGGCGCACTCGGCAAAGGCACTCTGTCCGACGGCCGTCACGTTCGGCAGGCTCACGCTTTCCGCCGCGCCGCCGAAGAAGGCGGCCGCGCCGATCTCCGTCACTGCAGCCGGAGCCTCGTAGGCCCCCGTCTTCCCGGCAGGGAAGGCGACGAGCGTCTGGCCGGCCCGGTCGAAAAGCACGCCGTCTGCGGCGGAAAAGGCGGTGTTCCCGGCCTCCACCGCAAAGGCTTGCAGCGCCGTGCACCCGGCAAAGGCCATGCGGCCGATCTCCGTCAGGGCCGCCGGAAGTTCTGCGCGCTCCAGCGCCGTGCAGTCGGCGAAGGCGCGCTCGCCGAGCGCCGCCGCGGCGCCCAGATCGATCTCTTTCAGCGCGGTGCAACCGCGGAAGGTTGAATCGCCCAGGGCGGTGATCCCGCCGATGTCGACGCGTTCCAGCGCGGTGCAGCCATAAAAGGCGTACTCTCCCAGCGTGCGCACGCTCGCCGGCAGGGCGATCGCGGTCAGGCCCGAACCGCGGAAAGCCTGCGCGCCGATCTCCGTCACGCTGCCGAGCGTTACGGCGGTCAGGCCTGCGCATTCGGCAAAGGCGAAATCTTCGACCGTCCGCACGCCGGCGGGCACGCTGTACGTTCCCGTCCGCCCGGCGGGGAAGGCGATGAGCGTCTGCCCCGATTTGTTGAAGAGCACGCCGTCCACGGCCCGGTACGAAGGGTTTTGCCCGTCGACGGAAAAAGCCGTCAGACCCGTGCAGCCGTAGAAGGCCTGCGCGCCCACTTCGGCGAGCGGCGCCGGGATCGCCGCCTCCGTCAGGGCGCGGCACTGCGCGAAAGCGCCGCTGCCGAGAACGGTCAGCTCTTCGGGGAGAGACAGCCCGGTCAGGCTTCGGCAGCCGTAAAACGCCGCGTTCCCGATCGCCGTCAAGCGCTCCGGCAGGCGGACTTCCTCCAAGGCAGAACAGCCGTAAAACGCCCCGTCGCCCACGGCCGTCACGGTGTCGGGCAAAAAGACGTACGTCACCGTTTCCTGCCCGCGGAAGGCTTCGGCCGCCACCTCGGTCACGCTGATCCCGTCTTTGGCGGCGGGCACCGCGACGGTGGGAGAGCTGCCGGTGTATCCGGTCACGGCGTAGCTGTCGCCGTGCAGCGTTAGGATCACGCCGTCGGAAGAGGCGTCGAGTTCCCACAGGGCATAAAACACGGTATCGCCGCGGAGAGTATAGGGGAATTCCGCGCGCGACCCGGCGGAAAACGCGGGGTCGGTATACCAGCCCGCCAGCGCGTATCCCTCCCGTTCCGAAACGGGCGCTTCGGCGATGACGGCCGCCTCGACGGGATCCACCGGGCTACCGCCGTTGGTCTCAAAGGTGGCCGTGTAGCGCTGTTCCGGTTCCGGTCCGGGCGTTTCGCCGGACCCGCCGGGTCCGGCGGGCGCGCAGGCCGCGGCCAGCCCGGCAACGAGGCAGAAAACGAGCAGTCCCGTCAGGGACAGCAGCCATTTTTTGAACATGAAAAGACTCCTTGCAAAACGAGAGTTTTTGCGCGCGTACGGGGGTGCGCGCGCAAATATACTGAACAAAGTATAGCGGAAAAGCCGCCGCAAGACTATTTGTTTTTGGCTATCTGCGCCAAATTCTGTTATAAGTCAACCAAAAACAAATAGTCAACCGCGCGCACAGCGGGTATACTGTTGAACGGGATACTACGAATAAGGAGACCCTCATGAAACTTTTCCGACGGATGTTTGCGCTCGTCGCCGCCCTGGCCATGGCGCTTTCGGTCCAGACCGTGTTCGCCTCGGCGCCCGTACAGGCGGCAACGCTTTCCGACTGGCAGTGCGACGCCGCCACCGAAGGCCCGGACGGCGTTACGCTCGCGGCCAACGCCTACCTGCGCGGCGGCCTGTTGCCGAACTATCTCTGCGTTACGCTGCGTTTCGATCAGCTGGCGCCGGCAAGCGATCTGAACGACTGGAGTTCTTATGTCTATTTCTGTCTGTCCGACGAGGAAGGGTTCCCCGACCCCAATTTCATGAACGAACAGAACGACAAACTGCCCAGCCTGAACCTGACGCTGCGCAGCTACAACGGCAGCCTGCTCGCGGGCATCAACGGTTACGACCTGCCCGACGGAACGCGCGCCTACAGCTATTCCCCCGAACGCACCCTCGCGGTGTCGGCTTCGGGCGAGGTGCGCATCGAGGTTTCCTGGCGCGCCGCCAGGAGCGCCTGGGAATTCTACATCAACGGCCTGCCCGTCCACACCCAGACCATCGGCCTGCCCCTGGAAAACGTCGCCCGGGACGGGAAGATGTATCTCAGCTTTCTGACGTCCGGCAACGTGACGATGACCGTTTCCGACGTCACGGACGCGGCTGAACACGCGTGGTATGAAGACGATCTCGTCTACCCCGTGCAGCCCTATCCCGAAACGACGTACGACGAGCCCTATCGCAACCAGTTCCATTTCAGTTCGCAGGGCGGCTGGATGTACGACATCAACGGCCTGCTGTATCTGGACGGCGAATACCACATGTTCTACCAGCACCACATGGACGATCCCGAACTGGCGGGCCGCTCGCACATCGGCCACGCGGTCAGCCGCGATCTCGTGCACTGGACGCAGCTGCCCGTGGCGACGCAGCCAGGCGCGTTCCCCGGGCTGAACAACTGGTCGGGAACGGCCGTCGTCGATTCCGAAAACACCAGCGGGTTCCAGAGCGGCGATACGCCGCCCATCGTCATGTTCTACACCGGAACGGACTACGGCATTTGCATCGCATACAGCAACGACCGCGGCCGGACGTTTGAAAGCTACGCCGGTAACCCCGTGATTCCCTGCTTGAGCACCGACAACCTGCGCCCGCGCGACCCGAAGGTCTTTTACCACGAAGAATCCGGCCGGTGGGTGATGGTCCTTTTTGAAAACGGAAGCACCTTCTACGTCTCCGACGATCTGCGCAACTGGGAACAGGTCTATTCCAACGACTTCGGGTTCGAGTGCCCCGATCTGTACCGCCTTCCCCTCGACGGAGACGAAAACAACCAGAAGTGGGTGCTTGCCGACGCTTCGGGTTCGTACCTTGTCGGCGAGTTCGACGGGACGGCCTTCTATCCGGAAGGGGAAGCCGTGCACAAGCTGGACTACGGCACCGACTACTATGCCGGGCAGACCTTTACGGTCGCCGGGTTCCCGGACGAGCGCATCATACAGATCGCCTGGATGCACAACTGGAACCAGCCCGAGCTGCCCACCGTCGGCTGGACCAACGGCGCCACCTTCCCCACAGAGCTCAGGCTCGTCACCACGGAAGAGGGCGTCCGCCTCGTGCGCAACCCCATCGACGAAATCGAACTGCTTTACGAAGACACACAGCAGATGCGCGTCGGGCTGTGGGCGGCGGACGAAGACCCCCTCGCCGGGATCGAGGGCGACGCCTTCGACATCACGCTGACCGTCGACCTCGCCCGTTCGGAAGCGACGTCCTTCGGCTTCGCGTTTTCCAACAACTTCGAAGTGCGGTTCGACGCCGCCGCGGGCACCGTGTCGTACACGGCGGACACCGTCCCGGCGGACGCCGTTTCCGTCCCCGGGGCGGGAGAATCGTCGCTGGTCACGCTGCGCGTCCTGCGAGACGCCGGTTCCGTCGAACTCTTCGTCAACGGAGGGCGGTTCTGCTCGACCAACGAGGTCCCGTTCGACCTGTCAGACCTCTCCGCCTCCCTCGTCAAAAACGGCGACCTGTGGATCGAAAAGCTGACCGTTCATACCGTCGGGCGGGCGTGGGATACCTCTTCGCACGCCTATCCCGGGCCGCAGACCCATTTCGATACCAACCTTTCCGGGAACTGGCAGGTGCTTTCCGGCAGCTGGAACCCCTCGGCGCGCGGCATCCAGGGCGAATCGGACGGGGCGGACGCCTTCTACCGCTACGACGGAGCGGAGACCGCGGATCTGACGAACTTCGCGTTCGAGGCCGATATTTCGGTCAACCAGGGGCTGGGCGGGCTGATCTTCCGCGCCGACGAGACCTTCAGCACCTTCTATTGCGCGAACATCCAGCGCTGTTATCCCGACGGAAATCTCATGAACCGGCTGCGCCTGTGGCGCGGGAACGACGACGGCAGCGTGACCGACCTGGCCGTCTGCGACATGCCCGCCGACGGCGGCAAGGTCGTCACCGGCAAGGCGTACCACTACAAAGTGGTCTGCCGCGGCGACGAAATTGAGGTCTGGCTCGGCAGCGAGCTCGTGCTCAGCGCTACAGACTCCGTCTGCCAGGGCAATTTCCTCGGCCTCAACGTGTTTGGGAGCAACGAGTTCAACCCCGCTTCGCCAGGCGGGTACGCCTGCTTCGACAACGTGACCTTTTCGCAGGCGGGCGCTTCCGAACTCGGCGACCGCTGGCGGGCGGAGTCCGGCGCGTGGAGCCAGCGGACCGACGGCATGGAAGTCCGGCTTTCGGGCGCGTTCCCGCGGTCGGTGTTGCTGTCCGAGACCCGCGTATCCGACTTTGTGTTTGAAACGAGCATCCTGCACGATCAGAACGCCGCGGGGCTGCTCTTCCGTGCCGACGCCGACGGGCGGGGCCTTGCCGTGCTCGCCGACCGGCGCGCGCAGCAGATCCGCCTGTACGACGGCGACGCCCTCGTGCGCTCCTTCCCGATCTATCTGGACAGCACGCTGGCGACGCGCCTGAAAGTGGTGGCGAGCGGATCGGCGATCCGCGTGTACGCCAACGGCCAGTTCTGCTTTTCGTACGAAGACGGCGGCGGGGCCGGGTACGTCGGGCTGGTCGCCGAAGGGTATACGGGGAGCGCGCTTTTCAACGGCACCACGCTGCGCGCGCCCGGCACGGAGGCGGCGCTCGGGCAGCTGTGGCTGTATGACGAAGCGCTCGAATTCGACCCCGCGGCAGACGAGATTGTCGTCGATCTGCCCGCGGATTTCCCGCTGCATTATCTGCCGCTCGTCACCGCCCGGGCGACGGACCGCCATGCGACGGTGTCGGTGATCCAGGCCGATATGGAGAGCCGGACCGCCCTTGTCGCCGTCACGTCGGAAAACGGGCTCGTGACAAAGACCTATCGCGTCGTCTTCCGCCTGGCCGGCGGCACGGGAGGCGACGCGTGAAGAACATTTCTTTCGAATACTTTTACACCTTTTCGCACCCGCGGGATTCGGCGGTCACCCCGCACGGGCATCCCTGTTTCGAACTGGTGTATTATCTCCGGGGGAAGGGGAGCAGCCGCGCGGGCGAAGCAGACTTTTTTTACGAGGCCGGAGACATTCTCCTGTACCCGCCCGGCGTCGAGCACAACGAGATCCACGCAGAGGATACCTCGGTCATCTGCATCGCCTTCGGCGGCGAGGACCCGGGTCTGCTCGCCGCTCCCTGCCGGTTTACGGACGAAGACGGCGCCGTCCTGGAGCTCGTGCAGAAGATCCGTTCGGAGATCCGCCTGCATCGCTTTCAGTTCCGGCAGATGGCGGAAGCCTACATCGCGCAGCTGCTCGTCGTCCTCGGGCGGCTGGGCGAATGCGGCCGTGAGAACGAAGACTGCCTGAGCTTCGTCCCGCGCATCATTGCCGAAAATCTTATGTTCGACATCGATCTGCAGGCGCTGGCCGACCAGTCGGGGTACAGTTACCACCGGTTCCGCCACCTGTTCAAAGAGCGTTTCGGCACTTCGCCCAAACAGTACATTCTGGACTGCCGCGTCGCGGCAGCAAAAAAAATGCTGCGGGAAGGGAAGATGAGCGTCAGCGACGTGGCGTTTGCCTGCGGGTTCGCCTCGTTTTCGGCCTTTTCGCAGATCTTCAAACAGCACGTCGGCGTTTCGCCCAGCGCCTATATGCGCGGCTGAGCGGCCGGCAAAACAGCCCGAAAGGAGCGGAAAAACGCTTCTCCCGGGCTGTTTTTTATGGATTCAGTTAGGTGCCTGCGCGCAAGGTTGAGCAGCCATGCGGTCAGCGACGTCCAGGCAAAAAGATGTACGGCGAGGGCCACACACTCCCGCTCATCTAAGAGGTCAGGCACATATTGTGGCATGAACTACTGTCTTTGTTTAGTTTTTCTTTTTTGTGCCCATTTACCTGAACATCTGCATCCGTATCCTTTAATCCGATTGGGAATATATGCTTGATATTCACATCCGCATTTTGGACATTTCCACCAAACGTTCTTATTAGATCCCGCAGATACCTTTTGTGGCGTTAGTTCACCATTTTTACTATAATTCCATTCAGTAGCCAAATCACTGTGAGTTGTTAATAAGTCATTAAAACCAATCCATACTTTATTCCCTGAACAATATGGACAATTACATCCGCTTGTCCGAGTACCAGGTGTCGCTTGCCATGAATGGCCGTTATTGCATTTCCACCATACTTTCTTATTACTTTTAGGGAAAATTTGATTAGGCGTTAATTCTCCATTTTTATCATAATCCCACTGTTTAGCTATTTCGGGAAAAAGTGTTTGCAAGTCATTAATTCCAGGATGAAGTATTTGGTTGCTGCAATTTTTACAGCCTGTTCCTTTTGATCTATTAGCGATAATTGCCTGATATTCATATCCACATTTTGAGCAAAGCCACCAAACTTTTTTGTTGCTATGCGGTCTAAAATTTTGCGGTTTTAATGTTCCATTTTTTGTAGGGTGCCATTCACTAGCCAAGATAGGATTAACCGTTAATAAATCATTTACACCGTCCAGCACTTTTTTTCCTTCACAATAAGGACAACCGCGACTATTGCTTGTCCGATTGTTAATCGCAGCCTGCCATTCATGCCCTTTGTTGCATTTCCACCAAACCTTTTTACCGCTTCCAAAAGTTACTTTGGTAGGTTTTAATTGACCATTTTTAGAATAATTCCATTCTTCTGCTATATTGGGATAACGCGTTGCTAAATCATTAAACCCTTCTAACACAAAGTTACCCGAGCAGTATGGGCAACCTCTACCGCTTGTGCGTGTATTTATCGCAGCCTGCCATTCATGCCCTTTATCGCATTTCCACCAAACTTTTGTACTTGAATGAGGAGAAAACATTTTTGGAGTTAATTCTCCATTTTTTTGAAAATTCCATTCTTTAGCAATTTCTGGGAATAAGGCAGCAAATGAGTTTTTCTCAAATTCAACTAAATACTGCTCATATATTTTATTTTGATCGCGTTTTGTATTAACAAAGCCATCATCAAACAAATCATTGGTTTGTAATTTTGCCATGCCATATATAAGTAATAAACATTCTCTTATCGCATCATCTAAATATTGATTGTTTTTTGAATCTTTCACAAAAATTGAATAATCACAAGCCACTTTTGGTTGTTTTGAATTTTCTACAATACGTAGCAAGAACACATTGTTATTTTTACATATATTATACTTTCTTGTTTCTTTTTGTTTGGAGAACAATCTTTCTATTTTTATATTAAAAAATTATTTGCTGATACCCTAAATAGCTATACGGCGTTTTTTAAGAATGGAATGGAACTTGATATTTTTATTCCAAGCTTAAAATTAGGATGTTTTAAGCCTACATCTACAAATTGGGCAGCCGCGGCCATTATAGCGATTACTAATTTTTGCTTCCCATGAATGACCATATTTACATTTCCACCAAACTTTTTTATTGCTTTGAAAGCCCAATGTGGTGGGATCTAGTGTGTTTTTTGTCCAATCCCATTCTTGCATTAAATAATCAATGCAGGATAGAGATTTAGTAATTTTTCTCCCCATATAGTTATCCTCGTTAAAATATTTGACCCGCGTTTTGGGGTTCCCGGCGACGAACAACGGCGGCCGCCGATCGGTCTGCATTTTCGTAATTCAGTCGAGATTCTGCCGCTCGACGGTCGCCACGGGGTCGAGGTTTTCCCCCGAAAGGGAGAAGCCGTCGCGGATGCGCGCCAGGATCTCCGCGTCGGTCAGCTTGCAGTCGAAGGGCACCGCCACTTCGAAGATCAGGTTGGCGTGCGTCTGCCCGCCCACCATGCGGAAGTCGTGCACGCGCAGCGCCGGGTCGATGCCCGCCACGATCTGTTCGGTCAGGCTGCGGCAGCTTTCCACCTTCGGGTCGTCGAATACGAGCGGGTCGATGTGCACGGTCATGGCGATGTCGGTATCGGCGGCAAAGCTCTTTTCGATCGCGTCGGCCAGGTCGTGCGCGTCCATGATGGGCATGGAGGCGTCCACTTCCACGTGGACGGTCGCAAATTTTCTGCTGTTTCCGTAGCTGTGCACGGTCAGATCGTGCAGCCCGCGCACGCCCGCAAACGAGAGCACCTTCTCTTCGATGGCGTGCACGGTCTCCGCGTCGGGCGCGCGGCCCAGCAGGCGGGAGATCGTCTCTTTCACGAGCGAGCCGCCCGTAAAGGCGATGAACGCCGCCACCGCCACGCCCATGTATCCGTCCAGGCTGAACCCCGTCCAGTGCGAGATGAGCAGCGAAAGGAGCACCGCGGCCGTCGCGATCGCGTCCGAAACGCTGTCGGCGGCGGTCGCTTTGAGCGCTTCCGAGCCGATTGCCCGGGCGAAACCGCGGTTGAGGAAGAACATGAACAGCTTGACGGCCGCCGAAACGGCGAGTACCCCCACCAGCCAGTAAGAAAATTCGCTCTCCGCCGGCGAGAGGACCTTTTCGACCGACTGCACCGCCAGCTCGACGGCGACCACGAGCACGATGAGCGCGATGACAAGCGCCGAGATCGACTCGGCGCGCTGGTGGCCGAAGGGGTGCTCCTTGTCGGCAGGCTTGCCGCTCATCTTGAACCCGATGACGGAAACGACGTTGCTCCCGCAGTCGGTCAGGTTGTTCAGGCCGTCGGCGAGCACGGAGATCATGCCGGAGAGCGCCCCGGCGGCGATCTTTCCCGCGGCGAGCAGGGTATTGAGCGCGATGCCGAGGATGCCCGAAAATTTTCCGATGCGCTCGCGGGCGGCGGGCGATGCGGGCGTTTCGCCCGGCCGCAGCAGCGGTTTGACGAATGCGTTCATGGCTCGTTTACCGGACGGGCGTGTAGTCGATTTCCGACTCGATGTCCGTCGTTTCCAGTTTGAAGATGACGGGCCGCAGGCCGTCGTTGCACGCGCAGATCGCCACGCCCGGCGTGCGGATCCAGTCTCCGTAATAGAACGGCTCTCTGCCGCTCCCGTGGGCGAGGGCGAACACATACTGGTAGATCGCCTTCCACGCCTCGTCGCAGAGGCCTTCGGGCTTGGCATAGTCGGCGTAGAACACCTGCCCTTCGCGCAGCATGGGGCAGGGCCCCAGCCCCGCGGCGCCGTATTCTTCGGCCAGGTCTTCCTGCAGGGTCTTCCGCAGAACGGTGATCTTCACTTTTTTCATGATACAGGGCTTCCTCCCAAAAAATCTTTTCAAAAGCCGTTGACAAACCGGCACCGCCCGTTTTATAATGGGGGACGTAAAGGCGGAAGCCTTTGCGGTTTGACGTGGCGTTTATAGCGATATAAACGAGTGCGCGCTCCTGTTGCGGCGGGGGCGCAATTTTTTTGCCCTGCGCGGGCGCGCCGCCTTCGGACGGGCATCCGCTTTTGTTCCCGCGCGGGGAAGAGGCGCTTTGTTTTTTCAGAACGGCGCCGCATTGAAAAGTTTTTGACAAAACCGCACGGGCGTGGTACAATGTTTCCGCAAAGGCAAGGCCTTTGCACAATGACGAACGTTTCCGGCCCGGAAACGAGGCGCGCTCCTGTTACGGCGGGGGCGCAATTTTTTCCCTGCGCGGGCGCGCCTTAGCGGAGCAGCGTTTTCAGCGCGGAGAGGTCTGTGACCCATTCGTGCCGGCTGCGCTCGGCGTGGACGCGGTTCGCCTCGCCCAGCGCCGCGTGGTACTCGCTCTGCGTGCAGCCGTTCACCTTCATAAAATGCGCCTGCGCCTCCGGTTCCCGGCCCAGCAGCGCCGTCCGGCCGATGTGGATCACGGCGTGGCAGGCGGGGCAGACGGCCACGACGTCTTTGAGCCGCTGGATGTGCTTTTCGTCGTCGTATTCCCAAACCTCGTGCGCTTCCAGCCGCCCGGGCCGCCCGCAGATCGCGCACTTGCCGCCCGCGCGGGCGTACGCGGCGCGGCGCAGTTTGTCCCACGCCTCTCTGGGCAGGGTCGAGCGCAGGTTCGCGTACCAGCATCCGTCGGGCACGAGCTGAAAATTCAGTTTGTATTCTCTTTCCGCCATAGCCGTATTATACCACAAACCGCGCGGTTTGGCAACGCGCCGCGAAAAACATACAACATTTTGCGGCGGGGTATTGCCGAACGCACAATTGTGTGCTATAATGGGGCCAGGGAGGAAAATGACCGATGGACTATGCAAATGCGGCCCGGTTCCTGAAAAGCTACAACCGGATCGAGAGCCAACTGAAAATTCTGTACAGCGAACGGCCGACGCAGACCTTTACCGACCTCGTCAAGCGCTGTTCCGACCGCAACATCACCGTGCGCCGCTACGAGAACGAGCTCGTCGACTACGGCAAACTGCGCAACGCCATCGTGCACCGCGCGGGCGCGGCGGACGAGATGTTCATTGCCAACCCCAGCGACGAGGTCGTCGAAAACATCGAATACATCGAGCGCCAGCTCTGCCGCCCGCCGCTCGTGACCGATGTGTTCCGCGCCCGCAAACTGTCGGCCGTGTTTGCCGACAAGCCCCTTCTGACCGCCGTGCAGGCCTTTGCCGATACCGAAAAAAAGACGCTCGTCGTCTACGACCACGGCAAGATGGCCGGCGTGCTCAACTCGTATTCGCTGTACCGCCTGATCGCCGAACGCGCCGCCGCGGGGGAAGACGTGACCGCCTTTCTGACCGGCACGTCCTGCGGCGACGTGCTCGACGGGGCGCTGCTCGCCAAATACGTCCTGTTGTCCGGCGACGCCACGGTGTTCGAAGTTTTCGAGGCGTTCGAGACGCGCAAAGACATTTACGCCGTCATCGTCACCGAGCACGGCGTGCCGGGCGAAAAAGTCCTCGCCCTGCTCACGCCCTCCGACTTCCCCGCCATCAACCGCTATCTCGAAGCGTACTGCGCCAAAACGTTTTGAGCGCCCGCAGGCACCGCATCTTGCGTTTTTGCGGCAAAAGGCACACAACCGCTTGCGTCCGCATACAATGATATTGGTGATAACGTTCACCGAAACAGTAAGTCGCGAACAAAAAATTAAAAAAATTTTCAATTTTTTTGAAAAAAGGTATTGACAAACCCCGAAAACGTGGTATAATAGGGGTACAAAACAAGGAAGCCCCGAAGCGATACACGGGCGGGGTCGACCGGACAGAACGCAAAAGTTTCATTGGCCGGATCGGAAGGTTTTTCCGGACCGGAAGGAAAGGAATCTGCGCGACCAAATCTGTACAGGGTTTTATTCGGATCGGTTTCTCAGCGGGAAGAGTAAAGCAGGTCAGACAGAGAAATTTCCGGAAGGGAAGAAAAAATCGGAAGAAAAGGCCGGCGGAGCGGATGCGGGCTGCCAGGTAATCGCAGAGCGTGCCGCACTGAGAACGCAGCCCGGGCCGTAAGGCAGGGGAAGCGGGCATGGCAAAGGGATGTACCGGACGGGCGGAAAGGTTTTCTTGGATTGTGGGTTTTTCAAAACGGCACACAGGTTCGAAGCGCCTCAGGAACGATTATAAGCTCAGCAGGCTCCGATTCTTTGCGCAATTTCTACACAGGGCGTAAAAATCCGACCGGGAACCTATAAACAGAACTGAAACGCAGAAGGCCGAAAATCCCATTCGGCGAAGGCATGATTTGCAGAAAGTGAATTGTGAAGCAACGCAGGCAGATTCGGCCGAAGGTGTTGGCTGTTCGGTAAAAAAAAAGAAATTTTTTCGCGAACCGAAGATTTGACCGACGGAATGTCACAAAAAGGTTAAAAAGCGTAAGTTCCGGTTCAAAGCGGAAAACTTTTTGGAATATCCGAAAAGCGGTTTGAAAAATCAGTAAAACGGGCGGCGTTCCTATCGGGCGCCGCCTTGGTTTACCGAAAGCGCAGGAGGGAAATCCTGCCGTTGGCGGAAAAAAAGAGCGCGCAGGCGCTCTTTTTTTGTGCGGCGGATGGCTTTGCTTGCGGCGCGGCTTGGCACGGCGCAAAAAAACCGTGCCGGGTGCTGTTTATTCGGCAAGGCGGTAAATCACCGCCAGCCCGTTATCGGGGTGGTATGTCCAACTGATGGTCAGCCCGTTCACGGTCTCCGTCTGCCGTCCCTGCATGGCGGTCGTGGTGATCATCAGCTGGTATACATAGTCAGGGACACCGAGTTCCGAGTTAAAGGCTTTCAGCACGTCGACATAGGTCGCATTATAATAATCGTCGATGTTGAACGGGTTGGTGTCTACTTCGATGTACGACCCGTCCGACCCGATCTCATAACAGCTGGTGGCGGCAGGGTACTGCGCATACACCTCGTCGTAGGCCTGCTGCAGCCGCGTTTTTTGTGGGGCGGGCGGATCCTGTGTGTCATCATCGCCGGCATTGCCGGCGGCGCAGGCGGTAAAGGCAAGGGCTGCGGCCACACAGAGCAAGGCCGCAGCAAGTGCCGCAAGTATCTTTTTCATGATCATTCTCCTCTTCGTGTTTTTCTTCTATTATATCAGGTCAAAAGACCTAAGTCAATACTTTTGACCTCGAAACGCCTATAATATTTTTATGGAAATTGAGGAGAATAAACCGGCCTATATCGACGTGATCCGTCTGCTGATGGCGGAACACCACCTGAGCCAGGCAAAATTTGCCGCACAGATCGGCGTCAATCAAACGACGGTCAGCCAATGGCTTTTGGGCAATAAAAAACCGGGGTACGACAATATTTTGGCGATCTGTACCCGGTTCGGCATCACGCCGAACGAGTTTTTCGGCCAATAAGCGATGGCGGCACGGCGCAAAAGCGCCGTGCCGCTGTTTTTGTGTAAGCGCCCCGCGAGTTTCGTGGGGGACAGAAAAGGCTTAGCCGAAGAACAAATAATCGCCTTTCCCCAAGAGGGAAGGCAAGGAAAATCGCTGCCGCGGGCGCTCTTGCAAAGGAAAAATGCAAGGCTGCGGCGCGGCCCTTTTTTACGGGGCGGCGTATTTCGGCCGGCGCTTTTTGCGGGTCAGTTCGTTTCGTTCCGCGCGGCGGCGATCACCGCGTCTGCCGAGGCGGGGTCGAAAAAATCGACCTTGCCGCCGTAGGTGGCCAACAGCTGCCGATCTTCTTCCGAAGGGTCTTTTTTCCGCCGCAGAAAATGCGCGAGCATCGCCATCATCACGCGGTGTTTCGTGCGCAGTTTCGGGTAATCGATGCCCCCGCGCAGGCAAAACACGGGCAGTTTGCCCGCAAGGGCTGCGGGCAGGCGCTTTTCAAAGAGCATGCGCGCCTCGTTCTGCGTCTTTTCTTTGGCGGGGTCGGCCAGGCCGCACACGAACAGGATCCAGCCCCGTCCGCCCGCCGCAGCGCATTGCGGCGCGATCTTTTTCCACCCCGCGATCGACCCCGCATACACGCCTCCGCCGAATACGACGGTCCGATACCCCGCCAGCTGCTCCTTGCGGATGCGGTCGGCGGGCACGGCTTCGCAGCCCAGCCCTTCGGCGATGCGCCGGGCATACCGTTCGGTGGCGCCGTACTGCGAGCCGTACACCACGATGCTTTTATCCATAAAAACCTCCGTTCGGATGTGCCCGGACCGCGCGTTCCGCAAAGGCGCGGCGGGCTTTTTTCTTTTTTGCAGGGAATTTGCCCCGCGGCTGCGGAAAATTTGTCCCGCGTTTCAGTCGGGGGAGCTGAAAATGCGTACCAGGGCGCGCACGTCTTCGATCGCCTCGTCGATGCGCGCCGCCGTCACGGCCGGTACGGGCGCGGGCTTTCGCCGCCCGTACTGCTCGCACACGTCCTCCCGCAGGACCGACGCCTGCCGCCGGATGCAGTACCCCATCCGGTGTTTTTTGAACCGAAAGGCGAATTCACCGTAAAAATCCCAACAGTAGCGGCAGTTTTTGCACGCACGCGAAGCCGTTTTGCCCTTCATTCCGTCCGCTCCTTTTCTTCCTGCTCTTCTTCCAAAATCTGCCGGATTGTGGACAAATTCTCCAAGATCTCGTTCAGCGCGCGCGCCGCGATCAGTTTGCGGCTGCAATACCGCCTCCCGCCCGATTTCCAACTTTCGCACCCGTCCCCGTTGCTTACGACCTTGCCGAGCCGGTAACAATACCCGCGGTCGGCGCGCTCGAAGCGCCGCGGCCCCTTTACGTAATATCCCTCGTATAAGTTGCAGTACACACACTTTTTGCTCTTCCCGCCCTTTTCTTCTTCCATCGGTTTCGCTCCTGGATTAAATACACGTAGGTTTGTGCGCACTCAATTATACACGTAGGAATGTGCAAAAGTCAAGCGGTTGTTGCACATTCCTACTATAATACGATTGGGTGATCGCATGGAAGAAGCGCTGAAAATCGGTGAAAGGCTCAACGAATTGCTGACGGTCAAAGCCGTGGACAACAAAACTTTTGCGCAGGCAATGGGCGTAAATGTCAGCACCGTAGGAAGGTGGAGAAACGGCGCAAAATACATGCGGCTTTCGCAAATCGTGAAAATTGCGGAATTTTTCGATTGTTCTCTTGATTTTTTGGTCGGAAGGACGGACAAATTGCTGGATTTTTCGCCCGGACCGTGCCCGCCGTTTTATCCGCATTTGCGGGAACTTCTGAAAAAGAAAGGCGTATCGCGCAATCAAATCAATCAGGAGACGAGAATCAAATCATCCCATTTTGTCGATTGGAAAAACGGGGCGGACCCGCATATCCTGTCTTTGATAGAACTTGCCGATTATCTGGATATCTCTTTGGATATTTTAGTCGGCCGGGAAAAATGACCGGTCGGCGCCCGTGGGGCTGTCCGGCGGCGCGCGCATATGGCCGCGCTATAAGAACTATGGAAAATCAATTTGCCGTGCGATTCAGTGAATTTATCGAGGAAACAGGGCTGAGCAAGCGGAAGTTTGCCGAAAAAGCGGGGGTATCGGCCATGAGCGTTTCCGATTGGGCGTCTGGAAAGATCCAGCCCAATGCGGAAAGTATTTTTTTGGTCTGCAAGGCGTTCAATGTCAGCGCCGATTATTTGTTGGGGTTGAGCGACGAGTATTGAACTTCGCCCCAAGCGCTCGTACTCATAGTATAACAGGAAAGCGCGGCCGCGTAAAGGCCGCGCATGTCATAAATTTGTAATATTTCGCGGCGGCGGGCACCTCTGTCGGGGGCGCCCGCCGCCGAACGCTTGCCAGCGCCCGCCGCGGGGTGGTATAATGGCCGCAGAAACCAGAAGAGAGGGGCTATGCAAAAAGACTTCGTTCGGGCCGAGGGCCTGACCAAATCGTACGGCGCGGTGCAGGCGGTCAAGGGGATCTCCTTCGCCGTGGAACAGGGGAGCCTGTTTTCCTTTCTCGGCGTGAACGGCGCCGGAAAAAGCACGACCATCAACATCCTCTGTTCCATCCTCAAAAAGGACGCGGGGCGGGTCACGATCGGCGGGTACGATCTCGACGCCGAGGCGGCGAAAATCAAGCCGCTGCTCGGCATCGTGTTCCAGGGCACCGTGCTGGACGACCTTCTCACCGTCAAAGACAATCTCACCGTCCGCGCCAGCTTCTACGGCCTGAAAGGCAAGGCCTGGGCGCAGCGGCTCGCGGTGCTGTGCCGCCTGCTCGACCTGAAAGACCTGCTGCGCCGGCCCTTCGGCAAACTTTCGGGCGGGCAGCGGCGGCGGGTCGATATCGCCCGCGCCCTGGTGGGCAGCCCTTCGCTGCTCGTGTTGGACGAGCCGACGACCGGCCTCGACCCCAAGACCCGCCAAACGGTGTGGGAGATCGTGCGCCGGCTGCAAAAAGACGAGGGGATAACGGTCTTCCTTACGACGCATTATATGGAAGAGGCGGACGGCTCTGACCGCGTGGTGATCATCGACGACGGCGCCGTCGCGGCCGTCGGCACACCCGTGCAGCTGAAAAACGCCTATTCGCGCAACTACCTGCGCCTGTACGGCGACGCGCCCGCCCTGGCGGAGCGCGCCCGCGCGCTGGGGCTGGACGCCCGCGCGGAGGGCGGGGCGTGCGTGGCGGCGGTCGCCTCGGCCGAAGAGGCGCGCGCCTTCCTGCTCCGAAACCCCGAACTCTGCCGCGATTTCGAGTTCGTCAAGGGCAACATGGACGACGTATTCCTCGCCGTCACGGGCAAGCAATTGCAGGGAGGGAACGCCGTATGAACGCCCTTTGGCAGATGACCCTGCGCAACCTGAAAATTTTTCTGAAGGATAAGGCCAACATCTTCTTTTCGCTGCTGTGCCCGCTCATCGTTCTGGCGCTGTACGTGCTGTTTTTGGGCGACGTACAGGCGGACGGGATCCTCGCGTCGCTTGCCGAAGCGGGCGTGGCCGGCGCCGACGGCGCCGTACAGGCCTTTTGCGACAGCTGGATGCTGGCGGGGGTACTTTCCAGCGCCTGCATCACCGTGCCGCTGTGCGCGTGCGGGGTGATGGTGCAGGACAAAAAGCGGGGCATTACGGGCGATCTCGCCGCCTCGCCCGTGTCTTCGTGGCTCGCGCCCTCCTCGTACTTTTTATCCGTCGCGGCGGCGGGGCTGGTCTTGTGTACGGGCGTGTTCGGGCTGGTGCTGCTGTGGCTGGCCGTTTCGGGCAGCTGGTGCCTTTCCTTCCTCGACGTGCTCGGCTCGTTCGGCGTGCTGGTGCTTTCGGTGCTCAGCGCCACCGCGCTGCTGGTGTTCGTCGTCGGTTTCGTCAGAACGGAAGGCGCGTTCATGGGTATCAACGTCATTCTGGGCACGGTGGTCGGCTTTCTCATCGGCGCGTACATGCCCCTTTCGATGTTCCCCGCGGGCGTCCAGTATTTTACCGCGTTCATCCCCGGCGCCCATTCGGCGGGGCTGTTCCGCAACCTGATCATGGGCGGCGCGCTCGACGAACTGGCGGCGCTCTCTTCGCCCGCCTTTGCCGACGAACTGGCACGGCAGTTTTCGTTGGACCTCAACTTTTTCGGCCGGGCGGTGCCGCCCGCGGCCATGGCCTGCGTGGTGGCGGGCGCGGCGGTGCTCTTTACCGCGCTCACCCTCGCCGTGCAGTGGCTCAAAAACCGCCCCGCGCGCCGCGCGATCGCAAAAAAACTTCCGGAGGATGTACAATGATCGTAGATTCCGTGACCCGGCTGATCGGCAGAACGCCCCTTCTGCGGATGCACGGGTATGAAAAAAAGTACGGGCTGTGCGCCGCGCTGCTGGCAAAACTCGAATATTTCAACCCCACGGGCAGCGTAAAAGACCGCCCCGCGCTGGCCATCATCGAACAGCTCGAAGCACAGGGCCGCATCGGCAGAAACACTCTTCTCATCGAGCCGACCAGCGGCAACACGGGCATCGGCCTGGCCGCCGTGTGCGCGGTCAAGGGCTATACCCTCGTGCTCACCATGCCCGAAACGATGAGCGTCGAGCGGCGCAAACTTCTCGCCGCCTTCGGGGCGAAGATCGTCCTCACCGAGGGGAAAAAGGGCATGGCGGGCGCCATCGCCCGCGCGGAAGAACTGCACGCGCAGAACCCGGACAGCGTCATCTGCGGCCAGTTCGTCAACCCCGCCAACCCCGCCGCGCATTACCGCACCACCGGCCCCGAGCTGTGGGCGGACGCGGAAGGCAAACTCGACTTCCTCGTCGCGGGCGTGGGTACGGGCGGCACCCTCGGCGGCGCGGCGAAATTCCTCAAAGAACAGAACCCCGCGCTGAAAGCCGTCGCGGTCGAGCCGAGCGGCTCGCCCGTGCTCTCGGGCGGGGCGGCCGGCCCGCCCGGCCTGCAGGGCATCGGCGCGGGCTTCGTGCCTGAAATTTTGGATACGTCTGTCCTCGACGAGGTCATCCGCGTGACCGAGGCCGAAGCGTTCGCCGCCGCGCGCGAGGCCGCCGTCACCGACGGCGTGTTTGCGGGCATTTCGGCGGGCGCGGCGCTGCACGCGGCGCGCCTCGTCGCCGCCCGCCCCGAAAACGCGGGCAAAACGGTGGCGGTCATCATCCCCGATACGGGCATGCGCTACCTCTCGACCGCCCTGTTCGGCGCGGGGGAATGACCGTGCGCGCGCAGGGCGGCCCCGGCCGCCGGGAAAAAAAGCGCGCCCGCGAAGAGGCGCGCTTTGCGCGGTTCGAGGCGTACCGCGCAGAACTCATCGCGCAGGGCTTTGCCGAAAAAGACTGCACGGTGAGCATTTTGCGCGCCAATCTGCTCGGCCTCGCCTGCGCGCTGCCCTTCCTTGCGGCGGCGATCGTCGGGGCGGTGCTGCTGCCCGAAAAAGTTCTCCTGTGTACGGGCAGCCTCTTTTCCGAACTGTTTCTGCTCGCGGCCGTCTTTCTCGTCAGTCTCCCGGCGCACGAGGGGCTGCACGCCCTCGGCTGGGCGGCCGTGCGCGGCTCGTTCCGCGGCATCCGGCTCGGCGTTCTGGGCCGCTCTCTCTCGCCTTACTGCGCGGTCGAGGCGCCCTTTACGCGGGGGCGGTACCTCGTCGGATCTCTCGCGCCCTTCGCCGTACTGGGCGTGGGGCTGTGCGCCGCCGGGCTGGGCACGGGGCTTGTGCCCCTCGTCGTATACGGCGCGTACAACATCGCGTGTGCGGGCGGCGATCTCCTCGTCGCGCTGAAAGTTCTGTGCAGCCGCGCCGAACGCGTGCTCGACCACCCCGTGCGGTGCGGGTTTTATGCCTACCGCCGCGCGGAAAACGCGCGCGTCCCCGGCTCCGGATAACGGAAAAAACAGCGGCGGGGGGGGGCCCGGGGGGGGGGGGCGGGGGGGTTTTTTTTAAATTTTTTTTGGCCCCCCCCCCCGCGGCGGCGCCCCGGGTCGTCTTCATTATAAAACCTGGGCGGCTCGCCCCTTGCGGCGGGGGGGCCGGGTATTTTTCATAAAATTTGCCTTGCCCCCCGCGCCGGCGTGCCGCGCGCGGGTGCCCGGATCCGACGGCCGCAGAAGGCGCCCGGCGGGCTCAGATGACGACGATGTTTTTGGCTTCGAATTTTTCTTTGACGTTCTGCGGGAAGCTGTCGTCCGTGATCAGCACGTCGATGTTTTCGGGCGTGGCGAAGGTATAGGGCATGATCTTGCCGATCTTGGAAGTATCGAGCATCATGTAGACCATCTTGGCGCGCGCGAGGATGAATTTGAGCAGTTCCGATTCCACCTGCGACACGCACGAAAATCCCTGCTCGAACGAAAACGCCGAGGCGGAGATGATCGCCAGTTCGAAGTTGGTGTTTTCGAGGAACACCTTCGTATAGGGCGAGGCGGTGGAAAGGTTGTCTTTGATGAGCGTGCCGCCCACCAGGATCACTTCGGGCTGTTTTTTGTGCGCCAGCTCTTCGGCGACGACCAGCCCGTTGGTGAAGATGTGGCAGGGGCGGTCGGGCAGTTCTTTGGCCAGGGCGAGCGCCGTCGTGCCGCCGTCGAGGAACAGGCTCACACCTTCGTCGATGAGCGAGACCGCCTTTTTGGCGATCACCTTTTTGGCGTCGGTGTTGATGGTCGATTTCTGCGCGTAGGCCTCGCCCGAGCGCTTCTGCACTTCGAGCACGGACATCGCGCCGCCGCGGATGCGGATGACCTTATTTTCCTTTTCCAGTTCCAAAAGGTCACGGCGCAGCGTCATGTCGGATACGTCCGGGAATTGGACGGCGAGTTCTTCCAGGCTCATTTTTCCGTTCTTTTCGATTAAGAGAGCGATCTCTTCGATGCGGGTGCGTTTCGTGGCTTTGTCCTCCTGAAAATGTTTGTCGTAAACATTGTAACATATTTCACAAAGTTTTGCAACAGGTTTTTCAATTCATGTGAAAGATTTACAAGTTTTTTAAAAAATTTTTTTTAGCCTTTGAAAACGCATTGCGTTTTCCACAGAAAAACGCTATAATCGTAGAAAGCTGTGAAACCACGGAAGGAGGTCGTGCATGAGCGACGATTTTTTGAAGGACCTGGACGACTTTTTCGGCAAGACGTACACCGACTTTGATCTCATCAGCGCGATGCCGTCGTACGAATCGGTCACCATTTCCATGATCCTGAAAAACAAAAACCGCATCGAAGAGGGGCAGATCGCCTCCAACGAGATGCGCAAAATCGCCTGGCAGCCCCAAAAGGACGCCGTGCTCGCCGAGCTGAAGGAGCGCCTGGTCGACAATTCTTTTTCCTTCTCCTTCCGCCCCGCGCGCCTGGGCGGCCGCATCAGGGCCTTTTTCGGCTCCAAAAACCACGGCGGCGCGCTGCTGGCGGCGTTCATCCGCAAATACGGCGAAAATCCCGACGCCGCGGCCGAACACCTCGGCCTGCGCGAAGAGGTCTGGAAGGGCCTGCGCCGCGGCAAATTCGTGCCCGAAAAGCAGCTTCTGTTTCAGGCGATGCTCTTGTACGGCTTTTCCCGCGAGGACGGCGCGGTACTTTTGCGCGCCTGCGACGCATATTATGATTTTGCCTGTGTGCGCGACGTCGTCGTTTGCTACCTGGTCAGCTACCGCATCCTCAACCCCGAGATGATCGGGAAGGCGTTCGACGAATATCGTCTTCGCCGGATTTTGTAAAAGCACGTAGGTCAGCGGGCATGGGCGATCCGAAAACGACCGGCCGCGGGTTTTCTCCGGGCGCCGGAAAAGACGGCGCCGGGCAGACCCCGTTCGACCGCTGCCGCGCGGCAGCGGAGAGCGGCGGCGCGGCAGCGCAGTGCCGCCTGGCAGAGATGTATTTCCGCGGGGAAGGGACGGAGCGCGATCTTCCGTCCGCCGTTGTCTGGCTCCGGCGCGCGCGGGAAAACGGCGCCGCCGGCGCGGGCGAACGCCTTGCGGAGGCCGAACGCGCCCTCGCCGCCGAAAACGAAGCGCTCGGCAGCCTGGCCGCGGCGGGGGACGCCGACGCGCAGGTCCGGCTGGGCCTTCGCCTCCTGCGCTGGGAAGACGCCGAAGAAGACGCCGCCGCGGTTTCGCTGTTTCAAAAGGCCGCAGGGGCGGGCCATGCGCGGGCGATGTGCAGCCTGGCCGAATGCCTGTGCTGGGGCAACGGCGCCGCGCAGGATCCGGCCGAAGCGTTCCGCCTGTACCGGGAATCCGCCGGCAGGGGATGCGCGGCGGGGCTGAACGGCCTCGGGATCTGTTATTCTTACGGGCAGGGCGTCGGCCGGGACGACGCCGAAGCGCTGCGATGCTTCCGGCGCGCGGCAAAACTGGGCGACACGCATGCGCAATACAACCTCGGCACCCGCGGCCGCGGCTCGGCAAAGCGCCTGCAAGAGGCGTTTCGCTGGTATCTGCGCGCCGCCGTGCAGGGATACGCCCCGGCGCAGGCGGCCGTCGGCGAGATCTTTTATTTCGAAAAAGAAAAATATGCCGAGGCGGCCGTTTGGCTCAGGCGGGCCGCCGAACAGGGCCAGGCCGAAGCGCAGCGGCTGCTCAGTTCCTGCTACGACTGCGGCGACGGCGTCGAAGCAGATCCGGAAGAAGCGCTGAAATGGCGGCGGAAGGCCGACGCGCAGGGCCGGGTCTCCGTGCGCGGCGAGCTGGGTATCTGCTGTCGGAAAGGCGAAGAATACCGGCTCGCGTTCGCGACGGATCGGGGCAAAGCCGAAGAATTTGCGCGCGTCAAAGCCCTGGCGGAACAGGGCGACGCGGCTGCGCAAAACCGCCTCGGCGGCCTGTATTCCGCAGGGGAGGGCGTCCGGGCAAACTGTCTCGAAGCGAACAAGTGGTATAAACGCGCCGCCGGGCAGGGCAATGCCGACGCGCAGTTCAGCCTCGGGAATTGTTATTTTTACGGAGACGGCGTTCCCGTCGACAGGGCCGAAGCGGCGGAATGGTACCGGAAGGCGGCGGCGCAGGGCCACAAACTGGCGCGCATCAGACTCAGCACGGGTGTGTGACGTCAGTCTGTTCCTGCCGGCCCGCGCCGCGCGGCGGCCCCGGGCCGAAAGCCGGGCAAACGCGCGGCAAACGCCGCGGAAGGGCCGCCGTGCGGCGGTTTTTTGATCATTGGGCAAGGAGGCAAACATGTTCAAACGCCTGCGCGCAGACATCGAGGCGGCCAAGCGCAACGACCCCGCCGCCCGCAACAAATTCGAGATCTGGCTCACCTATTCGGGCGTGCACGCGCTTTCCTGGCACCGCTGGGCCAACCGGCTGTACCGCATGCACCTCAAACTGCTGGCGCGCATCACCAGCCAGTTCGCCAAATTTCTGACCGGCATCGAGATCCATCCCGCCGCAAAAATCGAAGGCGGCGTGTTCATCGACCACGGCGCGGGCGTCGTCATCGGCGAAACGGCCGAAGTCGCCTCGGGCGTGGTCATTTACCAGGGCGTCACGCTGGGCGGCACGGGCAAGGAAAAGGGCAAGCGCCACCCGACCATTCAAAAGGACGTCATCATTTCCGCCGGCGCGAAGGTGCTGGGCGGGTTCACCGTGGGCGAAGGCGCCAAGATCGGCGCGGGCGCGGTCGTGCTCAAAGAAGTGCCTCCGCACGCCACCGTGGTGGGCGTGCCCGCGCGCGTGGTGCGTATCCGCGGCGAAAAGCCCGACCTGCAGCAGGAAAAGGTGGACCCCAACGCCGAAGAGATCCGCGCGCTCAAATGCCGCGTACATAAGCTCGAAGCCGCGCTCGAAAAGCTCACCGGCGAAAAATTCGAGTGCACGAAAGAGGAAGAAACGCTGTTCCCCGCCGTCGAAAGCGAAGCGCCGCAGCCCGGCGCGGCGCCGGAGAACGCGGCGGAAGGCGATCATCGCAAGGAAGAAAAACGCAACGAAAACGAGGAAACAGACAATGATCACATCCAAAGAACTGCGGAATAAATGGCTCTCGTTTTACGAGGGCAAGGGGCACGTGAACATCGGGGCGGTGTCCCTCATCGGCGACGGCACCACGGGCGTCATGTTCAACGTGGCGGGCATGCAGCCGCTCATGCCCTATCTTCTGGGCCAGCCCCATCCCGCGGGCAAGCGCCTGTGCAACGTGCAGGGCTGCGTCCGCACCGTCGATATCGACTCCGTCGGCGACGCCACCCACTTCACCTTTTTCGAGATGATGGGCAACTGGTCGCTGGGCGATTACTTCAAAAAGGAAAAGACGGCCTGGTCCTTCGAGCTGCTGACCGAGGTGTTCGGTTTGGACAAGGACAAGATCTGCTCCACCGTGTTCGCCGGCAACGAATCCGCCCCGCGCGACGACGAGACGGCCAACCTGCTCATCGGCCTCGGCATCCGGCCCGAGCACATCTATTATCTGGACAAGTCCAACAACTGGTGGGAGCTTGAGGGCACCGTCGGCACCCCCTGCGGGCCGGACAACGAGTGGTTCTACCCCCTCACCGACGAAGAGTGCGGCCGCGAACACTGCGACATCAACTGCCCCTGCGGGCGGTACGTCGAGATCGGCAACGACGTGTACATGCAGTACAAAAAGACG
>ERZ1090861.491-NODE-491-length-23969-cov-24.137702_pt1 | contig 23969 bp, 22 predicted proteins | sample MGYA00478482_ERZ1090861 | MGnify/ENA primary metagenome ERZ1090861 (study PRJEB33644, sample SAMEA5815744) | chicken gut metagenome | biome: Chicken; feature: Gastrointestinal Tract; material: Caecum | place: Ireland | collected 2019-01-01 | study: A study of the... | reverse complement strand
ATACCCCCATATTCGGTTTTGTTTTGCTTGGCTCGCCGTGGTCTTGACCGGCGACGTCAGTTATTATAGCAGAGGCGGGGGCAAATGTCAACAGGTATTTTCAAAAAATTTTCCAGGCTGTCCCATTGATTGACGCCGCCCGGCCGGGATGCTATACTGATACCAAACAGCGGCCGTGCAGGGCCGCCGAAACGAAAGGCGGGTACAGGAATGAAACAGAAAAACCGGAATATTCTGATCGGAGCCATTTTGATGATCTCGGGCGCGGGGCTGGCGCTCATTTTGACGTTTATCTACGGCAGCGTCCTGGACAGCTCCCTGGCGGAGCAGGTGACGGCGATGACCCAGCAGGACGCGGCCTTTGCCGCCGAGCTGGAAGCCTCGGGGATGACCCTGGACGCGCTGATCGAGGAGATGCAGGGGACGCTCAGCATCCTGCTGGGGCTGGGCGCGGCGCTCAACGTGGTCAAGATCGTGGTGGGGGTGCTGGGCATCCGCAAGGCGGCCCAGCCCGCAACGTTCTTTGTGGTCTGGGGCGCGGTGCTCCTTCTGCTGGGCGTGCTGGGGATGATGTTCAGCGGCGTGGCGTCCGTGTTTGGTTTGTGCGATCTGGCGGGGGGCGTGTTCGGCCCGGGGCTCTTCCTCTGGGGCGGCATCCAGAACAAGCGCGCTTTCCAGCAGATGCTGAAAGAAGAACGGGCGGCCGAGGAACAGGCGGCCGAATCCGCTTCGGCCTGGCCGCCGGTGCGCAAGTAAAGAAACAACAAGAGCCGGAAGGGGCGGACCCTCCCGGCTTTTTTCTTTGGACTGTCAGATGTTGGGCATTTTGGCGGTGGGCATCATCAGCACTTTGCCGGTGCCGCGGTAGACATTGACCAGGCCCTCGCCGGAGGCCGCCGAGCCGATCAGGCTCTTGCCCGAGCGCTCGACCGTGAAGTTGAGGCTCTTGCTCCATGCAATGGCGTAGTTGCCGTCGATCTTGAGCACGTCGTCCTGCAAGGTGATCTCAATAAGCTCCTCTTTGGGGCAGTCGGATTCGACGCAGAACACCCCGCGGCCGTTCAGGCTCAGGTTGAACAGCCCCTCGCCGCCGGCGACCGCCGAGGAAAAGTTGGAGCGCATCACGGCCTTGTACTGCAGGCTGGACTCGCAGGCCAGAAACAGCCCGTCGTCCAGCACCACGCCGCCGCCCCATTCGGCTGCGTCCAGCAGGATGAGGTATTTATAGGTGGGCTCCAAAACCAGGAGGCCGCTGCCGGTATATTCGGGCTTGATGGCGGACTCGCCGGTGGCTTTGCCGCGGACCGCTTTGCCCAGCAGGTCCCCGACGCCCTTGATGCCGGTGGTGGCGTTGACGTCGCCCAGCATCCACTGCATACTGCCGGCCTGGACGGTCACGGGCGAGCGGTCGAGATGACAGACCAGCTGGCGCTTTTTGACGTTCATCTGGGCGCTGTAGTAGGCCGTGATGGCGGAATTCGGGGTGACGCTGAGGTCCCGCTGGTATTCGACGACCTGGAATGCCCCCAGCTGCGCAATGATCTTGACGTCGTCGTTGTCGGTGAAATTGGTGACCTGATACATGGCTTGCCTCCTTGCTGCGGTCGAAATGATGGGACTGCCTTTATTGTAGCAGAGCGCGGCCCCAAATACAAGCAGAAACAAAAAGACCGGGAGCGTTCGGGGCTCCCGGTCTTTTTTGTCAGGCGTTTTGTTCCAGCGAGAGGGCAATCTGCTCGGGGGTGATGGGAAGCTCCCGGTGCCACACGCCGGTGGCGCGGTAGATGGCGTGGGTCAGGGCCGGGGCGGGGGTGTTGATGACGATCTCGCCGATGGACTTGGCCCCAAAGGGGCCGGTGGGCTCGTAGCTGTCCTCAAATTCCACTCGCAGGCGGCCCATGTCCAGACGGGTGGGCAGCCGGTACTGCAGGAAGGACGACTCGATGGGCCGGCCGGTGTGGTCGTATTGGACGTTCTCGGTCAGGGTGTGGCCGATGCCCTGGACGATGCCGCCCTCGGCCTGGATGCGGGCCAGGGCCGGATTGATGGCGATGCCGCAGTCCACCACCGCCATGTAGTCCAGCACGGTGACAAGCCCGGTCTCCTTGTCCAGCTCGATCTCCACCATGCCCACCATGTAGGGCGGGGGAGAGACCGGCGAGGAGTGGCTGGCCGTCGCCTCGGCTGCGATGCAGTTGGACACCTGGCTCTTGTAGCCGATCTGCTCGAGGGTCAGCGTCTCGCCGGTGGAGGCGCGGCGGACCTGCCGCCCCTCAAAGACGATCTCGCCGGCGCTGCAGTGCAGCATTTCGGCGGCGATGGCCCGAATCTTGTCCTTCAGCTCGGCGCAGGCGCGCTCGACCGCTTTGCCGGTGATGTAGGTGGTGGAGGAAGCGTAGGAGCCCGAGTCGTAGGGGGAGGCGTCGGTGTCCGCGCCAAAGACGGCCACGTCCTCTACATCGCAGTCGAGGCACTCGGCGGCCATCTGGGCCAGGATGGTGTCGCAGCCGGTGCCCATGTCGGCCGCGCCGATGATCAGGTTATAGGTGCCGTCCTCGCTCAGCTTGACGGTGGCCGAACCGACGTCCACGTTGGAAATGCAGGAGCCCTGCATGGCCATGGCGACGCCGGCGGCCCGGACCTTGCCGTTGCCCATATCCCGCACGGGGTACTTTTCGTCCCAGTGGAAGAGCTGGCGGCAGTGCTCCATGCAGCGGTCGAGGGCGCAGGCGTTGGCCATCTCGTTGTAATAGGAGGTCATCTGCATCCCTTCCCGCACCATGTTGCGGTCCCGCAGGCGGGTGGGGTCGATGTGCAGCCGCTCAGCCAGCTCGTTGACGATGGTCTCCAAGGCGTAGATGCCCTGGGTCGCGCCGTAGCCGCGGTAAGCGCCGGCGGCCTGGTGGTTGGTGTAGACCACGTCGTAGCCGAAGCGGTAGGCTTCCAGATTGCCGGTGTAGAGGGGGATGGCCTTGTGGCCCGACAGGCCCACCGTGGTGGGGCCGTGCTCGCTGTAAGCGCCGGTGTTGGACAGGGTGTACAGGTCGATGGCCCGGATGCGGCCGTCGTTGTCGGCGCCCAGCCGGATGTGCACCTCCATCTCGTGGCGGGGGCTGCCCGCGATCTGGGCTTCCTCCCGGGTGTAGATCAGCTTGGCGGGGCGGCCGGTCTGCAACGTGACAAAGGCGGGGTAGACCTCGCAGACCGCGGTCTGCTTGGCCCCGAAGCCGCCGCCGATGCGGGGCTTTTCCACCCGGATGCGGCTCTTGGGGATGCCCAGCGCCCGCGACAGGATGCGCCGCACATGGAACACGATCTGAGTGGAGGAAATGACGTGGAGCCGCCCGTAGCGGTCCAGCTCGGTGTAGGTGCGGAAGGTCTCCATCATGGCCTGGTTGAAGGCCTTGGTGTGGTAGGTGCGGTCCAGCACGATGTCGCAGTCTGCCAGGACGGCCTCGACGTCGCCGTCCCCGCTGGTATCGCTGGCCACCAGGTTGCGGCGGTTGTCGCCGCCTACCGGGCAGGGCGGGTACCAGTCCTCCTCCGGGTGGACGAGAATGGGGTTATCCTTGGCGGTGTGCATATCCAGCACCGCTTCCAGCACCTGATATTTGACTTTGATAACCTTCATGGCCTGCAGGGCGGCCTTTTCGGTCTCGGCCGCGATGATGGCCACCGCGTCCCCCGAAAAGCGGACGTGCCGGTCCAGGATCAGGCGGTCGTAAGGGGAGGGCTCAGGGTAGGTCTGGCCCGCAATGGTAAAGCGGGTCTGGGGCACGTCCTGCCAGGTGTAGACCGCCGCTACGCCGGGAATTTTAAGGGCCGCGGCGGTGTCGATCTCCTCCACGATGGCGTTGGCGTGAGGGGAGCGCAGGATCTTGACCACGAGGGCGTCTTTGGGGGCGACGTCGTCGGTGTAGACCGGCTTGCCCAGCAAAAGCTGCATGGAGTCCTTTTTGGGGACGGCCCGGTTGACGGTGCGCAGGCCGGCCCGCTCTTGTCTCTGGTTCTCAGTCATGGGGCTGGCCTCCTTCCTTGCGGCTGTCCAGATAGGCGCGGATGCCCCGCAGCTGCCCGTCATAGCCCGAGCAGCGGCAGAGGTTGCCGGCGAGGTACGCGCGGATCTCGTCGTCGGTGGGGTCGGGGTTCTCCCGCAGCAGGGCGATGGTGTTCATCACAAAGCCGGGGTTGCAGAAGCCGCACTGATCGGCCCCCTGGCTGGCGATGAAGCGGACGAAACCGGCGGCTTCGTCCTGCAGGCCCTCCAGGGTCTGGACGCTGTGGCCCGCCGCCCGGGCCGCCAGCATGGAGCAGGAGAGGACGGGCCGGCCGTCCACCAGGACGGTGCACAGGCCGCAGCCCGAAGTCTCGCACCCGCGCTTGACGCTGGGGCACCCGTGGGCGTGCAGAAAGTCGATCAGCAGGCAGTCCGGCTCGATCTGGGCGGTCAGGGGCCTGCCGTTCAAAGTCAGTTTGATTTCCATCATCCGGTGATACCTCCCACTTCTTCCAGCGCCCGGCGGACCAGCACCTTGACAAGGTGGGTGCGGTAGGCGGCGCTGCCCCGGCTGTTGGAGCCGGTGGGGACCTGCCCGGCCGCCCATGCGGCGAACGCCTGGGCGCTTTCCGGGGTGACGCCCCCGGCCAGCAGGCCGGTTTCATCCCGCAGGACCACGGCCTTGCCGGGGCGGGCGCCCACCACGGCGCGGTAAGCCCCGTCCAAAGCCGAGACGGCGCAGTTCAGCACCGGGATATCGGTGCGCTGGTTGCGCATGGCCTGATAGGCAAAGCGCCCCGGCGTCTTGCGGACGATGACCCGGACCAGCAGGTCCCGGTCGTAGGGCATGGCGGCGAACTGCTCCAGCGGGACAAGGCCCCCCTTGTACAGTTCGACCCGGCTGTCCATCGAGAGCATCCAGGCCAGCAGGTCGGAAAAGCCGAACCGGCTCCACAAACTGCCCCCGAGGGTGGCCATGTTGCGGAACTGCACCCCCACGATGTCCCGCACCGCCCGGACCGACGCGCCCTGGGTGTAGGCGGCGAGGCCGGCGTGCTGCTCGATCTGGCGCAGGGTGACCATGGCCCCGAGGGTGAACTGCTCGTCCGTCTCCTCGATGGCGTCAAGGCCGAGGCGGCACAGGTCGATGGCGGTGGAGACGTTGAGGTCTTGCATCTTGAGCCAGAGCATCCCGCCCAGGATGCGGGCGCTGCGCTTCTGGTTCAGCTGCCAGGCTTCCTCAAGGGTCTGGGCCTGGACATAGGTTTGGATCTTGATCATAGACGTTCCTTTTCTTTTCTCTTTTCCGCAGGCACGCGGCAAAATGTCCATACTTTTTTATTATAACAGCCCCCCTTGCTTTTGGGAAGGGAAATTGTTATAATTGCGTTGTTGTTTGTAAACTACAACGAGAAGGAGAACCATCATGAGACTGAACCGAATCGTATCCCTGGCGCTGGCCGGAGCCATGGCCCTGAGCCTTGCCGCCTGCGGCGGGCAGGCGGACACGGCGTCCAGCGCTGTGTCCAGCGCGGCGGCTTCCAGCGAAGCGGCGGCCTCCAGTGAAGCGGCAGCTTCCAGCGAGACGGCGGCGACCGTCTATCCCGTCACCCTGACCGACCAGGCCGGGCGGGAAGTGACCATCGAGGCCCAGCCCGAAAAGCTGGTCAGCGGCTATTACATCTCCACCAGCCTGCTCATCGCGCTGGGGCTGGAGGACGATCTGGTGGGCATCGAGGCCAAGGCGGACAGCCGGCCCATCTACGCCCGCAGCGCCCCCGAGCTGCTGGACCTGCCCAACGTGGGCACCGCCAAGGAGTTCGACCTGGAAGGGTGCCTCGCGCTGGAGCCGGATCTGGTTATCCTGCCGCTGAAACTGCAGGACAGCGCCGACACCCTGGCCGAAATGGGCGTCCCGGCCCTGGTGGTCAACCCGGAGGACCAGGAACTGCTGAACGAGGCCGTCACCCTGATCGGCGAGGCCACCAACACCGGTGAGCGGGCCGGCGCCCTGCTGGACTTTGCCGCCGGAGAGGAGGCCCGCCTGACCGAGGCGCTGGCGGGCGTGGAGACGCCCAGCGTCTACCTGGCCGGCAACTCGGACTTTTTGTCCACCGCGGGCGACGCCATGTACCAGGCCGACATGATCCGCATGGCCGGGGGCGTCAACGCGGCGGCCGAGATCACCGACACCTATTGGGCCAACGTCAGCTATGAGCAGATCCTGGCCTGGGACCCCGACTACATCGTCCTGGCGTCGGACGCCTCCTACACGGTGGACGACGTCCTGAGCGATCCCAGTCTGGCGGGCTGCAAGGCTGTGGAGAACGGTCATGTCGTTCAGATCCCCGGTGACGCCGAGGCCTGGGACAGCCCGGTGCCCAGCGGCATCCTGGGTTCGGTCTGGCTGGCGTCGGTCCTGCACCCTGAGCAGTGCCCGGCCGGCGAGGCCGCAGCCGTCATCAACGAGTTCTATGAGACGTTCTATGGCTTCACCTACAGCGAGAACTAAAGTTTTGTGCGCAGCCGGGGCGGTTTTGCTTGCCGCCCTGGCTGCTGCCAGTTTATTCATCGGGAAATATCCCCTCACCCTGTCCGGCCTGCTGGCAGGGGAGGAGATGCAGCTGCGGGTGTTCTGGACCCTGCGGGCCAGCCGGACGGCGGTAGGCGCAGCCGGCGGCTTTGCGCTGGGGGCGGCGGGCTTTGTGTATCAGACGGTGTTCCGCAACCCGCTGGCCTCGCCCGATGTGATCGGTGTGTCGTCCGGGGCCAGCGCCGGGGCGGCCGCCGGCATCCTGTTTTTGTCCGGGGCGGCCGCGGTGACAGCGGCTTCCTTTGCGGGGGCGCTGGCGGCGGTGGGGCTGGCGCTGGCCCTGTCCTCGCTGGACCGGGCCGGCCGGCACAGCACCATCGTGCTGGCGGGCATCGCGGTCCACTCCCTGGCTCAGACCGCCCTCATGTGTCTCAAACTGACGGCCGACCCCGAGCGGGAGCTTGCCAGCATCGAATACTGGATCATGGGCAGCCTGAACGGCGTCAGCGGCTATGCCATCGGCGGCAACCTCGCCCTCTGCGCAGTCTGCGTGGGTGCGCTGTTTTTGCTGCACCGCCAGATCATCCTCCTTTCCGCCGAGGAAGGGGAAGCCCGGATGCTGGGCGTGGCGGTGGGCCGGCTGCGGGTGGCGGTCCTGCTGACGGCCACGCTGGCCGTCTCCTGCGTGGTCAGCCTGTCGGGCCTCATCAGCTTTGTGGGGCTGCTGGCCCCCCACGGGGCCCGGCTGCTCACCCGGCGCAGCGGCCCCGGCACCATGCTGCTGGGCGGGCTGCTGGGGGGCATCCTGCTGACCGGCGCGGACATCCTGGCCCGCAGCGTGGCCGCCGCCGAGCTGCCGGTGAGCATCTTCACCAGCCTGCTGGGCGCGCCCTTCCTGCTCTTTCTGATCGTGAAAGGGAGGCGGGAGGCATGAGCTTTTTGCAAGTCGAAGCCCTGGCGGCGGGGTACGGCGGCCGGCAGGTTTTGCGGGGCGTCTCCCTGCAGGCCGAAGCCGGGCAGATGGTGGGGGTGCTGGGGGCCAACGGCAGCGGCAAGACCACCTTGCTCAAAGCCGTCTGCGGCATCCTGCCCCATACGGGCGGCTGTACCCTGGACGGCCTGCCGCTGGAAGGGCTGAGCCCCCGGCAGCTGGCCCGGCGGTGCAGCTACATCCCCCAGCGCAGCGGCATTTCGGTGGACCTGTCGGCGCTGGAAGTGGTGCTGATGGGCTTTAACCCCCAGCTCGGGCTGCTGGAACGGCCCACCCCCGCCATGCGGGACAAGGCGCGGGCCGCCCTGGCGCAGGTGGGGCTGGCCGGCCGGGAAGAGGAAAACTACCTCCATCTCAGCGAGGGGCAAAAGCAGCTGTGCATCCTGGCCCGGACCCTGGCGGCCGGCGGGCAGCTGCTGCTGTTGGACGAGCCCGAAAGCGCCCTCGATTTCCGCTACCGCTACCGGATGCTGGAGCTGCTGCGCAGCTGGGTGCGGCAGGCGCGCCGGGCGGCCCTTGTCACCCTCCACGACCCGGCCCTGGCCCTGAACTGCTGCGACCGGCTGGTGGTGCTGGCGCAGGGGCGGGCGCAGGCGGTGCTGGCCCCGGCGGCCGATCCGCTGGAAGAGATGGAGCGCCAGCTGGCGGCGGTGTACGGGGCGGTCAGCCTCTGCCGGTGCCGGGACCGGGCCGGCCGCGCCCAGCTGGTCATGCTGAAAGAACCGGAGAGGGAAACAGAATGAAAGCAGTGACGAGAGTGCTTTTTTTGGACGAAGCGGGGGAAAAGTTTTTCGGGGAAGGCCCCTGCCGCCTGCTGCACGCGGTGGAGGAGACCGGGTCTCTGCGGGCGGCGGCCCAGTCCATGGGGATGGCCTACACCAAGGCCCTGAAACTGGTCCGCCATGCGGAGGCGGCGCTGGGGTTTGCCCTGACCACCCGCACCGCCGGCGGCAGAGACGGCGGGGGCAGCAGCCTGACCCCGGAAGGAAAGGAGTGGCTCAAGCGCTATGAAGCCTATCGGGACGCCTGTGCCGAGGCCGGACGCCGGCTGTATCTGGACTTCTTTCCAGAGCAGCGGTAAGCGGCACCTGCTGCTGACCGGCGGCCGCGGCAGCGGCAAGACCTCATTGCTGAACGCTCTGGCCGCCCGCCTGGCGGAAGGGCCTCTGCCCGGCGTCACCACCTGGGCCGAGCCGGGGCGGGAAGTCCGCCTGCAGGAGAACGGCTCGGGCGCCTGGGCGGCGGTGGGGGTGTTCGACCCCGGCCTGCCCGGCCCGGAAAACCGGATGCGCCCGGTGGAAAAAGCCTTCCGCGCCTTGGGCGTGCCGGCGCTGGCCCGGGCCGGGGCCGCGGCAGGGGAGTGGGCCTCGGTGGACGAGGTGGGCTATCTGGAAACGACCTGCCCCGACTACTGCACCGCCCTGCTGGCTCTGATGGAGCGCAAGCGGCTGCTGGCGGCGGTCCGAAAGCAGGACCTGCCTTTCCTGCAGGCGCTCTGCCAGAGGCCGGACGTGTTCTGCGTGGACCTGGGCGCCCCTTACGGGCGGCTGGGGTGCGTCATCATGGCGTCGGGGCTGGGGCGGCGGTTCGGGGGCGGCAAGCTGCTGGCCCGGCTGCACGGCAAACCCCTGCTCCAGTATGCGCTGGACGCCACCGGCGGCCTGTTTGCCCGCCGGGTGGTGGTCACGCGGGACCCGGCCGCCGCAGCCCTCTGCCGGGCGCAGGGGGTCGAGACGGTCCTGCACAGCCAGCCCAGCCGCAGCGACACCGTCCGGCTGGGACTCGAAGCTCTGGCCGGGCATGGCGCGCCGCCGCTGGACGGGTGCCTGTTCTGCCCCGCCGACCAGCCTTTGCTCCGGCGGGAGACGGTGGCCTGCCTGGCCCTCTGCGCCGCCTGCGCGCCGGGGCCCATCTGGCGGCCCGCGTGGCAGGGCCAGCCGGGCGCGCCGGTCCTTTTCCCGGCGTGGGCCTTTGCGGAGCTGGCCAGCCTGCCCGAGGGGCAGGGGGGCGGCGCGCTGGTCCGGCGCTGGCCCGAGCGGGTCCGCTGCGTCCCGGCCGCCGGCCCGGACGAACTGCGGGACGTTGACCGCCGGGAGGATCTGGTCTTGCTTGAAAGTAAGTATTACACATAAGTATGACTTATTTCGACCTTGCTTTCTGTCGCTTTTTGGGATATACTGTCCACTGTTGGCATTTTTGGAGCAACCTTGGAAAGTGAGGCTAATTCATGAGCAATCTGACACAAAACAACGCCGAATTGCTGAAATTCGACGGCAAGCCCTCCTGGGGCGCGGCATTACCCCAGGCGATGCAGCATGTGCTGGCCATGCTGATCGGCAACATCACCCCGCCCATGCTGATCGCAGGCACCTGCGGCCTGTCTGCGGAGGAGAAGATCATGCTGACCCAGGCGGCCATGATCATCGGCGGCATCACCACGTTGCTGCAGCTGTTCCCGGTGTTCGGCTTCGGCATGAAGATGCCCAACGTCATGGGCGTGGCGTTCGCCTATATGCCCATCCTGACCATCATCGGCCAGCAGTACGGCATTGCGGCCATCTTTGGCTCCCAGCTGGTGGCGGGCTTTGTATCCATCTTTGTGGGTATGTTCATCGGCAAGATCCGCCGGTTCTTCCCGCCCATTGTCAGCGGCACGGTGGTCATGAGCATCGGCCTGTCCCTGTACAAGACCGCCATCAGCTACATCGGCGGCGGTTCGGCGGCACAGGCCGACGGCACCTTCGGTTCCGGCAAGTTCTGGTTCCTGGCCATCCTGACCCTGATCGTCACCCTGGCCTGCAACTTCTTCGGCAAGGGGCTGATCAAGGCGTCCGGTATGCTGATCGGCATCGTGGTGGGCTATGTGGCCGCCCTGCTGATGGGCGGCGTGGTCAGCTTCGCCGACTTTGAGACGGCCTCCTGGTTCGCCCTGCCCCGGCCCTTCTACTTCGGGCTGGAGTTCCACCCGGACGCCATCGTCATGATGATCCTGATGTACATGGTCCAGGCCGTGCAGACCATCGGTGACGTGTCCTCCACCGCCATCGGCGGCTTTGGCCGTCAGGCCACCGACCAGGAGCTGGGCGGAGCCATCAAGGGCCAGGCCATCTGCGGCATGATCGGCTCGGTGATCGGCGGCCTGCCCACCGATCCCTACAGCCAGAACGTGGGCCTGATCTGCACCACTAAGGTGGTGGCGCGCCGGGTGTTCAGCATGGTGGGCGTCATCATGCTGCTGGCCGGCATCTTCCCCAAGTTCAGCGGCCTGATGGCCACCATCCCCCAGCCGGTGCTGGGCGGCGCGACGGTCACCGTCTTTGCGGCCATCACCATGTCGGGCATCCAGCTGCTGAACGAGCAGCCCCTGAACTACCGCAACCGGATGATCGTGGGCATCGCTCTGGCCATCGGCCTGGGCATCGACGCATCCCCCGAGATCCTGCAGTTTGTGCCCCAGCTGCTGCGCAACATCTTCGGCAGCAGCCTGGTGGTCTCCTTCCTCATCGTCTTTGTGCTGAACCTCATCATCCCCAAGGACGACACCCCCGAGGACTAACCCAAGAACGAAAATCGAACACGCTGCGAGCCGGGCCCTGTGGGCCCGGCTTTTTCTGCGCAGTGCGGGGCAGTGCGGGGGAAATGCTGCATTCTATTACATATGCTATGCAAAATATTACATCCATGATGCAATGAAGGGCGGAAATTGTTATAATTTGACTATACATTTTCTCTATCGTTCTCTGAATGAAACAGAAAAGGCGAGGTGACATACACTATGAGAAGGAAATTTGCGGTAGGTGTCTGTTGTGTGTGTGCGGCGGTGCTGGCGTCGCCGGTCTGTGCGGCTCAGGCGGCCGAGGGCGGGCCCGTCTCCGCCGCGGCCCAGCCGGCCGGGGAAGAAAACTGCATCGACACCCTGCTGGCCTTTTGGGACAGCCTGGGCGCGCCCCGGACCGGGTTCGTCACCGTGGACGGGCAGCTGCACTATTGCTCCCGGCCGGGGGTCTACGACCAGTTTGCGCCGGGCTTTGTGACGGTGGAGGGCAAACTCTACCATGTGGAGCCGGACGGCGTCACCTTCACTAAGGTGCCTGCAGGGTTCTCGGTGGTGGGCTCGTCCCTCTGCTACAGCTCGGACGGGCAGAGCATCGACACCTTCCAGCCCGGTTTTGTGACCATCGAGGGCAGGCTGTACCACGTCCTGCCCGACGGCTACAGTTTTGAATGCCACACCGCCGGCACCTATATTTATGGCAGCGAGCTGTACTGCGTCCCCGCCGACGGGGCGGAGTTTTTGACCAGCGGCGTCTGGAAAGGGCTGGAGTTTGGCCCCGACGGCCGCTATACCTCGGGCAATGCCCAGCTGGACGGCTATGTCAAGCAGGTGCTGGCCCAGTGCACCAACGATTCCATGAGCCAGGAGCAGCGGCTCCGGGCCGCTTACCTCTACGTCCGGGACCACGGCCGCTATCTGGCCCGCAGCCACCGGGCGCGTGGCAGCGTGGACTGGGCCATGGAGGAGGCGCAGTTCTTCTTTGAAAACAACCGGGGCAACTGCTACAGCTTTGCCGGGGCGTTCCTGTACCTGGCCCGGCAGCTGGGGTACGAGGCTTACCCGGTCTCGGGCGGCGTGGGCTACGACAACAAGGACCACGCCTGGGTCATCATGCCCTGGGCGGACGGCCAGACCTATCTCTTTGATGTGGAGCTGGAATACGCCTACCGGTACCGCTACGCCAACAAGCGGAACCTGAACCTGTTCAAGATGACCACCGCGTCCGCGCCGTTCGTCTACACCTTCCCCCAGTGAGTACGGAAGGGGGACCGCTGACCCATGGCATTTAGTTCTGTCATTTTTGTCTGCGTTTTTCTGCCCGCCGTCTGCATCCTGAACGGGCTGATCCCCGGGGTGCGGGGCAGGAACATCCTGCTGGCGGCGGCAAGTTTGCTGTTTTACGCCTTTGGGGACCCCGCGCACCTGCTGCTGTTGCTGGGGTCTGTGCTGTTCAACTACGCTGCGGGCCTGCTGGCGGCCCGCCCTTGGCGCTGGAGCCGGCTTGTTTTGTGGGCGGCTGTGGCGGGCAACCTCGGGGTCCTGGCCTTTTACAAGTATCTGGGCTTTCTGGCGGAGAATCTCAGCCTGCTGCTGGGCGTGTCCCTGCCGGTCCCGGCGGTGGCTCTGCCCCTCGGCATCTCCTTTTTCACCTTTCAGGGGCTGTCCTACGTCATCGACGTCTACCGGGATAAGTCCCTTGCGACCCGCAGCTTCTTCGATCTGCTTTTGTACATCTGCCTGTTCCCAAGGCTGGTGGCCGGGCCCATCCTGAAATACCAGGATGTGGCCGGGGAGCTGCACTGCCGCGCCGTCACCCTGGACGGGACGGCCCGCGGGGTGCGGCGGTTCATCCTGGGGCTGACCAAAAAGCTGCTGCTCTCGGACACGGCCGCCGGGATGGTGAACGCCGTCTTTGCGCTGGAAGCCGGCCAGCTGGATTTCCGCCTGGCCTGGCTGGGGGCAGTGGGCTACGCGCTGCAGATCTACTTTGATTTCAGCGGCTACAGCGACATGGCCATCGGCCTGGGGTGGATCTTCGGCTTCCACTTCAAGGAGAACTTCCGCTATCCCTACGCCGCCGCATCGGTCAAGGAGTTCTGGCGGCGCTGGCACATTTCCCTGTCCACCTGGTTCCGGGATTACCTGTATATCCCGCTGGGCGGCAACCGGAAGGGGAAAGCGCGCACCTACTGCAACAAGCTGATCGTCTTTTTCTGCACCGGCCTGTGGCACGGGGCCAGCTGGACCTATGTGGTCTGGGGCCTGTGGCACGGGGCTTTCCTGGTGGCGGAGGACCGGCTCCGTCCGGCGGGGCGGCACGGCAGGCCGGCGCGGTGGCTGGGCCATCTGTACACCCTGCTGGTGGCGGTGGTGGGCTTCGTCTTTTTCCGGGCGGCCACTCTGGGCCAGGCGGCGGAGATCATCCGCAGTATGTTCACCGGCTTTGCGGTGACGGCGGAGAGTGCCGCCGCGCTGGCATCTTTGGCCAGCCCCCTCCACCTGTGGGTGCTGGCGGCGGGGTGCATCGGCTGCCTGCCCTGGCTGGACCGGGTCAAGCAGTGGGCCGCGAAACACCCCGTTCTGGAAGCCGCCTCTTATCCGGCGGCGCTGGCGCTGTTCGGGCTGGACCTCATCCACCTGTCGGCGGCCAGCTTTGTACCGTTCATCTATTTCCAGTTTTAAGGAGGCGGGCAGATGAAAAAATTTGCGCGATGGGGCCTTGTGGCCTTTGTGGGGCTGTTCCTCTGCCTGTGCCTGCTGCCCAGCGCCGGGATGCTGGCAGCCCCGGCCGAGGAGGCGGTGGGCAACGAGCATCTGACGGCCATGCCCGCCCTCCAAAACGCCGACGGCAGCTGGAACAAGAGCTATTTCAGCGAGCTTTCCAGCTGGCTGTCCGATCACATTGCGTTCCGGCATGAACTTATCACTCTCCATGCGCGGCTGTGCGGGGCCCTGTTCGGCACCCTGCCCAGCGAGGACGTGGTCCTCGGGGCGGACGGCTGGCTCTACTATGCCGATACCCTGCCGGATTACCAGGGCGCCGGCCTGATGACCGAGCGGGAATGCTGGGCCGCGGCCCGCGTCCTGGCCCTGATGCAGGAATACTGCCAGGAGCGTGGGGCGCAGTTCCTGTTCACGGTGGCGCCCAATAAAAACAGCCTTTACCCCGAGGCCATGCCCGCCCGCTACCAGCGCTCGGGCGCGGCGGGCAACGCCCAGCGCATCGCCGGCCGGCTGGAGGAAATGGGCGTGCCCTATCTTGACCTGTTCGCCCTGCTGGGCGGGCAGGAGCAGACCCTCTATTTCCGCACCGACAGCCATTGGAACACCCTGGGGGCCGCCCTGGCCGGGGACGCCATCAGCAGCGCGCTGGGCAAACCGGAGGACCCCTTCTGGGGCCAGCCCTATCAGACCGCCCCCACCCACAAAGGGGACCTGTACGAGATGGTCTACCCGGCGGGCGATCTGCTCGAAGACGACGCCGTCTTTGACCGGGCGTTCCGCTTTACTTATCCCAACGGCCTGCGTTCGGCGGAGGACATCACCATCCGCACCCAAAACGAGGGGGAGACGGGCAGTCTGCTGATGTTCCGGGATTCCTTCGGGAACGCCCTTTATCCCTTCCTGGCCGAGCGGTACGGCGCGGCCTGCTTCTCCCGGGCCATGCCCTACAACCTGACCTATCTGGAACGGGAGCAGGCCGACACCCTGGTGGTGGAGATCGTGGAGCGGAACCTGCGCTGGCTGGTCCAGCGGCCCGCCGTCATGCCCGCGCCCCAGCGGGAGGACGCTTCCGCCGGCTGGCAGGCCGATGGCGCGGTGGAAGCCGCCGCCACCGCCGCCCCCAGCAGCGAGCTGGAGGGCTATGTGGAGGTCAGCGGCGTCATCCGGTGCCCGGCGATGGATGTGGATTCCCCCATTTACCTGCGGGCCGGCGGCCAGGTCTACGAGGCCTCGCCGGCAGGGGAGGGGGAGTGCCCCTTCACCGCCTACCTGCCCGCTGCGGCGGCAGGCCAGCCGCTGGAACTGGCGGTGTCCTGCCAGGGCGTGTGGCAGTCCTGCACGGTCGCGCTGGAAGCGGCGGAATAAATGTTGCCAGCCAGGGGCCGTCTGGGCCCTGCTGAATGTTGCCTGAGAAGAAAGGATTTGACAGTATGAAACGATTCTTTGTACAGTGCACGGCTTTTGTCCTCTGCGCGGCGTGCGCCCTGATGAGCACGGCCTGCAGCCAGACCACGGCCAGCGCCGAAGCGCCGGCTTCCTCGGTGCAGGCGGCAGCATCCGCCGCCCCCAGCGAGGCCGGGAGCACTTCCGCTTCGAGCGAAGCGGCCGCCTCCGCCGCGTCTTCCAAGGCAGAGGCAGAGCCGGAGGAAGCCGCATCCGAGCCGGAGGCGGCCGGCGAGGCCGAGGCCCCGGCGTCCTCCGCGCCGGCTGAGAATAGCAGCCCTGCCCCGGCGGCGGAACCCGCGCCCGCGGCACAGGCGGCATCCGCCTCCAGCCAGGAGCAGCCCGCCGCCCAGCCGGAACCGGCCCCTGCGGCCAGCGAAGCACCGGCGGCAGAGCCTGCCGCGCCCGAGGCACAGGGCTCCCCGAAGGAGATCGCCCTGAGCTATGTGGGCCGCAGCGCCGCCGAACTGGCGGCAGCCATCGGGCAGCCCGCCTCCACCGAGTACGCCACCAGCTGCATCGGGGACGGGGAGGACGGCATCTGGTATTATGACGGCTTCACCGTCTACACCTTCCGCGGTACCGACGGCTCTGAACGTGTGGAGGATGTGTTCTGAAAAGGCATATGCTGAACAAGACGAAGGGCAAAGCCCGCCCTCTGAGCGCCCTGCAAAAGGCTGCGCTGGGGCTTGCGGCGGCCGCTGCTGTGGCGGCGCTGGCTGCCGGCGGGCTGTATCTCTTTCACGGCAGCCTCCGGTTTGCCAAGGGGGCCGAGCTGATCCTGACCCGCCAGACGGACGGGAGCCTGCTGGCCTCCTGGCCGGAGGTGGAGAGCGCCGGCTCCTATTGGGTGCGGGCGGAGTGCGCGGGCCAGACCGTCTATGAGGGAGAGACAGCGGAGCCCGGCTGCCAGCTGCCTGCCGCAGAGGCGGGCAGCCTGACGGTGCGGGTCCAGCCCGCCCGCACCGGCCGCCGCGGCGCGGCCCACACCTGGCAGGTGGAGGACCTGGCCGCCGTGAACTGGCCCGTTCTGGACGCCTTTGACGCCCAGGTGGACCGCTCCAAAAATCTGCGTTTCAGCTGGAAGGGGACCGGCGGGGATGTCTATCTCCTCTATCGGATCGGGGAGGGCGGTGCGGCCCGCCTGACCGCCCGGCCGGACGCCTCTGTGTACAGTCTGCCGGTGGGCGGCGAGGGGGAACTTCCTATGCCCGCCTACGGCGAGACCCTCCAGTTTGTGGGGGGATACGGCTGCCGGGAGGGGGACGTGGTGTTTTGCGGCCCCCTCTCGGAGCCCGTATCGTTCCAGCGCAGCGACTTTCTGGACCATGTGATCCATGTCAGCGCCGAGCCGCGGGGGGACAATTTCTACCGCTTTACCTGGAACGAGGCCCAGGGGGACTACTATCTTCTGCAATACTGCTCGGAGGATGTGCCCGCCTGGCAGGACCTGTGCCGGGTGGAGTGCAGCGAGACCCCCGGCTGTGACGTCCGGCTGGGGGCAGGTACCGCGTACCGCCTGCGGGTCGTTTCCCGCAAAGCGGGGGCGGAAGGGGCCCCTTCGCAGTCCGATGAGCTGGCTTTGACCACGGGGCTCTCCGCTCTTTACGCCACAGTATGGCCCATCCAGGACCTGGAACTGTACCGGGATGCCAGCCGCCGGGAGGTGCTGGGCACGGTCCAAGCCGTGTCGGCCTGCTGTGTGCTGGACGAGGCGGAGGGCCTCTTTTATGTTCTCACCCGGGACGGCGTCCGCGGCTACATCGACAGCCGTTACTGCCTCATCAACCTGCCCGACTATATGGGCGAGCTGTGCGCCTATGACATCACCAACAGCTACAGCTCGCTTTATATGGTCCATGGATACGAGATCCCCACCGTCACCGGCACGGTGGTCACCGGATATGAGCACGTCCGGCTGGGGGAGGGGGAGTACCTGGTGCCCCTGCTCTATCCATGCGCCCAAAAGCTGGCCGCGGCGGCGCAGGCCGCCCGGGCGGACGGCTACCGGCTGAAGATCTACGACGCCTACCGCCCGCGGGAGGCCAGCACCGAGATCTACCGGGTGGCGGAGCAGCACCTGAACGACCCCATCCCCGACGAGACCTTTACCGGCAAGCCGGTGGACGATCTGCCGGATATCCCTCTGCTGTCCGAGCTGCTGGCCCGGCAGGAAGCCGCAGCCCCCGCAGAGGGCGGACAGGACGCGGCGCAGCCGGCCCCGGCGGAAAACAGCTGGCTCTTTGGGACGCAGGAAAGCCCGGCGGAGGAAGCTGCATCCGAAGTGACGGCGCCGCCGGCGGCGTCCAGCTCCCCGCAGGCCCCCGCGGCCGAAACGCCCCTGCCGGAGGAAGCGCCCCCGGCAGAGCAGGAGCCGCAGCAGTACCTGACCTACTACCTGCTGATGACAGGGGGCCGTTACCGGTTGGGCAGCTTTCTGGCGCAGTATGGCTCCACCCACAACCTGGGCATCGCCATGGACCTGACCCTCGAGCGGCTGGACACCCGGGAGGAACTGCAAATGCAGACCGCCATGCACGACCTGAGCTGCTACGCGGTCCTGACCCGCAACAACGACAGCGCCGATTTGCTGGCGGACTATATGCTGGAGGCGGGCTTCGACCCGCTGACCAGCGAGTGGTGGCACTTCCAGGACGACGCCACCCGGGACGCGCTGGGCCTTTCGGTCTACCAGGAAAAGGGCGTCTCGCCGGAGGGCTGGCGCTGGGATGCAGAGGGCTGGTATTACCGCCAGGCCGACGGTACAGCCGTCCGAAAGGCGCCGGAAGGCTGACCGGGGGGCTGTGCCCGGCAAGAAAAAGCAAAGCGGCAGGCTGGATACACCGGCCTGCCGCTTTTACCTGCGTTTTAATAAAACACGATGGAACGATTTGAATAGCTGTACAGTATAAATACTTTACAGCTAAAAGGGGCCCTGAAAGGGGTTGCGGGCGTCACAGAATGTCGATGTGCTCGCCGTTGAGGGCCTTGTTCATGCTGCGCACCGCGCAGAACTTGCCGCACATGGAACAGGTGTCGTCGTGCTCGGGGGAGCGGTCGGCCCGGATGGCCTTGGCCGTCTCGGGGTCGAGGGCGCAGGCCCACTGGGCCTCCCAGTCCAGGGCGCGGCGGGCGTCGCCCATCCGGTCGTCGATCTCACGGGCCCCGCGCACCCCCTTGGCGATGTCGGCGGCGTGGGCGGCGATGCGGCTGGCGATGATGCCCTGTTTGACGTCCTCCAGGTTGGGCAGGGCCAGATGCTCGGCGGGGGTGACGTAGCACAGGAAGGCGGCGCCGTTCATGGCGGCGATGGCCCCGCCGATGGCGGCGGTGATGTGGTCGTAGCCGGGGGCGATGTCGGTGACCAGGGGGCCCAGCACATAGAAGGGCGCGCCCTTGCAGATGGTCTGCTGCACCTGCATGTTGGCGGCGATCTGGTCCATGGGGACGTGGCCGGGGCCCTCCACCAGGACCTGGACGTCCTTTTCCCAGGCGCGGCGGGTCAGCTCGCCCAGCCGGACCAGCTCGTTGATCTGGCAGACGTCGGTGGCGTCGGCCAGGCAGCCGGGCCGGCAGGCGTCCCCCAGCGAGATGGTCACATCGTATTCCCGGCAGATGTCCAAAATTTCGTCGAAGTATTCGTAGAAGGGGTTCTCCTGGCCGGTCATGCACATCCAGGCGAACACCAGCGACCCGCCCCGGGAGACGATGTTCATCTTCCGCTTGTGGTGGCGGATCTGGTCGATGGTCTCGCGGGTGATGCCGCAGTGGAGGGTGACGAAGTCCACGCCGTCCTCCGCGTGGAGGCGCACCACGTCGATGAAGTCCTTCGCGGTGAGGGTGTCGAGGTCGCGCTGGTAGTGGATGACGCTGTCGTACACCGGCACGGTGCCGATCATCACCGGGCACTCGTGGGTCAGCTTCCGGCGGAAAGGCTGGGTGTTGCCGTGGCTGGACAGGTCCATGATGGCGTCGCCGCCCATCTCCACCGCCGAGAGCACCTTCTGCATCTCCACGTCGTAATCTTTGCAGTCCCGGGAGACGCCCAGGTTGACGTTGATCTTGGTGCGCAGCATCGAGCCGATGCCCTCGGGGTCCAGGCAGGTGTGCAGCCGGTTGGCCGGGATGACCACCTTGCCGCTGGCCACCAGGGGCAGCAGTTCTTCCACCGTCATCCGCTCCTTGCGGGCCACCGTCTCCAGTTCCGGGGTGACGATGCCCCGGCGGGCGGCGTCCATCTGGGTCGCGTAGTTCCGTTCGCTCATGTTGTTTCTCCTTTTTGTGATTCAATCCGCCTGCCGGGCAAAATCGCCCTGCAGGGTCCAGGCGTGGTTCATGGGGCCGCTGCCCTGGCCCAGGTCCAGCATGGCGGCCAGCGCCCCGGTCAGGTAGGCTTTGGCCCGCTCCACCGCCTGCTCCAGGCCGAAGCCTTTGGCCAGGTTGGCGGCGATGGCGCTGGACAGGGTGCAGCCGGTGCCGTGGGTGTTGGGGTTGGCGATCCGCCTGCCCTCGAACCAGCGCAGCCGGCCCTGGGCATACAGCAGGTCGTTGGCGTCCTGCACGCTGTGGCCGCCCTTGAGCAGCACCGCGCAGCCGTACCGCTCGCCGATGCTCCGGGCGGCCTGCTCCATGGCGGACCGGCCGTCGATGGTCATGCCCGACAAAAGCTCGGCCTCGGGGATGTTGGGGGTGGCTACCAGGGCCATGGGCAGCAGAACGCGCTCGAGGGTCTCCACCGCTTCGGGCTGGATCAGCCGGGCCCCGCTGGTGGCCACCATCACGGGGTCCAGCACGATGTTCTGCGCCCCGTAAAAGCGCAGCCGCTCCCCGATCGTCTCGATCAGCGCGGGGGAGGAGACCATCCCGATTTTGACCGCGTCGGGGCGGATGTCGGTAAAGACGGCGTCCAGCTGCTGGGCCAGAAAGGCGGGGGGCACTTCCAGAATGCCCTGCACGCCGGTGGTGTTCTGGGCGGTCAGCGCGGTGATGGCCGACATACCGAACACGCCGTTCATGGTCATGGTCTTGAGGTCGGCCTGGATGCCGGCGCCGCCGCTGGAATCGCTGCCGGCAATGGTGAGTGCTGTGTTCATAAGTGCTCCTTTCGGCAGGGCGGGCCGCCCTGCACCATAGTGTCCGCCAGGGCCCGCAGCTCCCGGCAGGCGGCGGTGATGTCCGGCGCGCCGAAAATGCCTGAGACGACAGCCGCCCCGGCCGCGCCGCTGCCCTGCAGCTGCAGGATGTTCCGGGCGTTCACGCCGCCGATGGCCACCACCGGGATATGCACCGCCGCGCAGACGGCCTGCAGCCCGGCAGGGGTGAGCAGGGAGGCGTCCGTCTTGGTGGCGGAGCCAAAGACCGCCCCCGCGCCAAGGTAATCCGCACCGGCGGCCTCGGCCAGGCGGGCTTCCTCCGGCGTGTGGGCCGAGACCCCGACGATCAGCCGGCGGCCCGCCCGGCGGCGGACTTCGGCGGCGGGCATATCGTCCTGCCCCACATGGATGCCGGCCGCGCCGCAGGCCAGGGCGACGTCCAAATCGTCGTTGACGATGAAGGGCACGCCGTACCGGCGGCAGAGGGCGCAGATCTGTTTGGCTTCGGCCAGGAAGGCGTCCCGGCCCAGATGCTTTTCCCGCAGCTGGACGCAGGTGACGCCCCCCTGCAGGGCGGCTTCCACCTGCTGGCACAGGGTCTGCCGGCCCACCCAGGCGCGGTCGGTGACGGCGTAAAGCCGCAGGCTGTGTTTATCGAAGTTCATAGCGCGCTCCTTCCTCGAGCCGGGCGGGGGTCAGCCGGTAGACTGCGTCCAGGATCTTGTCCCGGTAGGCGGCGTTGCCGTCGGCGGGGGAGAGGCGCGCATAGGCGGTCTCCCCGCACAGCCCCATGGCGCAGACGGCGGCCGCGGCGGCCTGCAAAGGCTGGCCGGGGCTGGCGGCCACAAAGGCAGCTGTCAGGCAGGAGAGCTGGCACCCCGTGCCGGTGACGCTGCGCATCATGGGGTGTCCGTTGTGGATGCAGTAAGCCGTCTCGCCGTCGGTGACAAGGTCGGTCTCGCCGGTGACGGCCACCACAGCGCCGGTGCGGCGGGACAGCTGCCCGGCCAGTTCCAGGCAGGCGTCCAGGGTCTGCGGGGTCAGGCTGTCCCCGGCGTCCACCCCGCAGGCGTGGCTGCCGGCGTCGGCCAGAGCCCGTATCTCGGACAGGTTGCCCCGGATGACGGCAAACTGCACTGCTTCCAGCAGCTGCCGGGCAGCCCCGGCCCGGAAGGCGGACACGCCCGCGCCCACCGGGTCGAGCACAGCCGGGATGCCGCTTGCATTGGCCTGCCGGCCTGAGGCCAGCATGGCCGGGATGCGTTCGGCGTGGAGGGTGCCCAGGTTGAGGGTCAGCCCCTGGCTGCGGGCGGTGACCGCGGCGGCCTCCTCCGGGGCGTCGGCCATGATGGGGGAGGCCCCCGCCGCCAGCAGGATGTTGGCGCAGTCGTTGATGGTGACGTAGTTGGTGATGCAGTGGATCAGGGGGTGCGTCTGCCGCACCGCCTGCAGCAGGGAGCCCAGCATGGCCGCGCCCTTACTGCGAGAGCTTGTGCTGCATCCGGCCCAGGGCGCCGGTGTTCTGCAGCGCGCAGACCAGCACGCCCGAGATCACCGACCCCGCCGCAGTGGAGACCAGGAAGGGGACGATGTAGGCGTAGAAGGCGATCTCGCCGGCGCTGTTGCCCATCAGCAGGATGGAGACGGGGTAGGCGCACAGGCCGCCCAGCACCGCGGTGCCGAACACTTCGCCCAGCAGGGTCAGCAGCAGGTTATGGGTCTTGTGGTAGACAAGGCCGCACAGCAGCGCGCCCACCATGCTGCCGGGAAAGGCCATCAGGCTGCCCAGCCCGGTCAGGTTGCGGATCAGGCTGGCCCCGAAGGCCACCCCGACGCCGTAGTACGGCCCCAGCAGGACCGCGCACAGGACGTTGATCATGTGCTGGATGGGGGCGCACTTGCTGCCGAACATGGGGAAGGAGAACATACTGCCCACCACGGCGATGGCGCAGAACAGGCCGGCAAGGGCCAGCTTTTGGACGCGGGTGTGTTTCATAATGACAACTCCTTTATTGAAAAGATCGGCCCGGCAGGGCGGCGGGCCCGGCGCAAAAAAACGGGAGACGCCCTGAAACGGCGTCTCCCGGTCAAAAGTGCAACTACCACAGCTTCCTACGGCGGCATTATCCGCATCAGGTTATGGGTCGAAGGTGATTCCTTCCTCTCAGCCTGTCCACACAAGCTCCCCAGGGGTCTTCAGTTTTTCCGGCTCTATTATAATCCCGCCGCCGCGCGGCGTCAAGCCTTACTGATGGGATTCAACCCTGCCGGCGGTTTTGCCGGAAGGCATCAAGTGTAATAGACGTCCAGGGCAACGATGTCCCTGTAATCGCCATTGAGCAGAGCATCAAAGGGGGCCGTTGCGCTGGCCTGAGCGGATTCCGGCAGGTACACCGCAAGATACACCCCGACGATTTGGTCTATCGCCGCTTGGCGCAGCTCATCTTGCAGCTTGTCATCTTCCACTCTGGCTTGAAATTCCTTTTCTGCAAAGCGGATGGTCAAATAGCCTGCGTCATCCTCCTGCGAATAGGATTCTGCCTCGCATCCCAACGCAACCATGACCGGATTTTGGTCTTTGGTGTTTTTGTGAATGAGTATCCCGATAGATACACAGGCAATGACAAGCACAAACGGGATGATGTACTTGAAAGCCGCTGCTTTTTTGGGCATGAGCTGCCTCCTTTCATGATTGGTATGCAAAATCAAGTGAGATGCTTACTGCTTTTCCGGCTTTATTGTAATCCCGCCGCCGCGCGGCGTCAAGAGGCGGGCGGGGCCTCCATCCGGCGGAAGAACCCCGCCGAGAACAGGCCCACCGCGCACAGGAGCAGCCCGCTGGGCAGAAGGACCCACGAAGGCGCCAGCCGGTCAAAGAGGATGCCGTAGACCAGCTGTCCCAGAGGCTGGGCGCACATCGCCAGGGTATAGACGCAGGACATCACCTTGCCCATCAGGGCGGCGGGGGTGCGGCTCTGGATCAGGGTGGCGGCGTAGATGGAAAAGACGCTGCACCCCAGCTGGCAGCCGCAGAACAGGACCAGCAGGATCAGGTAACGCGCCAACGCCCCCAGCGGCAGCAGGAAGGCGGCCCCTGCGGGCAGCAGGCAGAGCCCCACCAGGACCAGCACGGCGGTGAGACGCCGGGGACGCATCCGTCCGGCCAGCAGGGTGACGAGCGCCCCGCCCAGGATGGCGGCCACCCCCATGGCGCTCTCGGCCGCGCCGTAGTGGCGGGCCGAAAGCCCCAGCACCGTCCGCACCAGATAGGGGAACCCCACCACCAGCGCCCCGGCGATCAGCATACTGGCGAGGGCAGACAGGCCCAGCAGCCCCAGAATGGAGGGCTGTTCCCGGCGGAGAAAGCGGAGGGTGACGGCAAAGTCCTCCCGGAGAAGGGCGGCCAGGCTGGTCCTGGGCGCGGGGGCAGGCGGGGGCAGACGGAGAAAGCACTCCAGAAGGGCGGTGAGGAAAAAGCAGGCCACCGCCGCGTAAAAGACCGGGCGTATCCCAAAGGCGGTATAAAAGACACTGCCCAGGAAGGGCGTGACCAGAGAGGCCGCCGCCTGCACCTGGCTGACCATGGCGTTGCCCCGCAGGACGTTTTCGCCGGTGAGCATCTGCGGCACGCA
>ERZ1090861.486-NODE-486-length-24088-cov-9.660800_pt1 | contig 24088 bp, 24 predicted proteins | sample MGYA00478482_ERZ1090861 | MGnify/ENA primary metagenome ERZ1090861 (study PRJEB33644, sample SAMEA5815744) | chicken gut metagenome | biome: Chicken; feature: Gastrointestinal Tract; material: Caecum | place: Ireland | collected 2019-01-01 | study: A study of the... | reverse complement strand
CAAACACACTTTGCGGTGCAAAACTCGGCAAGAAACGCCGTCGGTAAAATACAAAAGAATGAAAGTAAAAGGCGACACTTAACAAACGGCAATGCCCTACAAACGGCGATACTAACGGGTATCCGCCGTTTTTTTGGGGATATTTTATTGTAGTGTAGCTATTGGCAAGTGGTACAAACACACTTTGCGGTGCAAAACTCGGCAAGAAACGCCGTCGGTAAAATACAAACGAATGAAAGCAAAAGGCGACATTTCACAAACGGCAATGCCCTACAAACGGCGATACTAACGGGTATCCGCCGTTTTTTTTGTGCAAAATGGAATTTCTCGGCATGGTTTTGAGGTGCGTTCGGCGCAATCAATTTGTGTAATTTTGCAGGCAAAAAGAAGGTTTTTCGTCTAAATTATTTCGAATGTCAATAAACTACAATAAGGTTAATTTTTCGACAAATATGTGCAGAAAGCGCGACGGTTTATTGTTGTATAATACTACCGTGCGCAAAGGGGTGAACGTGAAAAACCTTGTTGTTAGCGTGGCAATTTGCCTTGTAGCGGTGTGCATAGTGGGGGCAATAGGCTGTTATTCCGTGGTGTTTTCCCTAAAGCGTCAGGTGCCGATCTACTGTGTGGACAGGTCGGACAATGTGGTGGCAATAAGTTTTGACGCCGCATGGGGCGCCGACAAAACACGGCAGATAATGGACGTGTGTGAAAGTTACGGAGTGAAAGCCACCTTCTTTCTGGTGGGTTTTTGGATGGAAAAGTACCCCGAAATGGTGAAGGAAATAGACCAACGAGGTTTTGAGATTGGAACGCACAGTCAGACGCATCCGCAAATGAGCAAACTTTCACGTCAGCAGTGCGCAGACGAGTTGATGCAGTCGTGCAGGACAATTTATCAACTTACGGGAAAGCCTGTTTCGCTGTTTCGCCCGCCCTTTGGCGACTACAACAACACTCTTTTGGAAGTTTGCACAGATATGCAACTTTTTGCAGTGCAGTGGAGCGTGGACAGCCTGGACTGGAAGGGACTTTCCGCCGAGCAAATAGCGGTGCGTGTGCAAAAAGCGCAATCGGGCGACATTATTTTGTGCCACAACAACAGCGACCACATTGTGGAAGCATTGCCCCTCATTTTTGAGTGGGCGAAACTGAAAGGGCTGACGTTTGTGCCTGTCGGCGACCTTATTTACCGAGATAACTACCGCATCGACAACAGCGGCAAACAAATACAAAACGTAAACTGACAAAACACAGAAGGAGAACAATATGAACAATTTGCAAAACAACGTGGTAACTCTTGCAGGGGAAATTGTATCGGGGGCGGTGTTTTCCCACGAAACCTACGGCGAAAAATTTTACGAAATAACCCTTGCGGTCAAACGTCTTTCCGGCATGGACGACTACTTGCCCGTGTCCGTTTCCGAACACCTGCTTTCTGCGGCGGTGAAAGTGGGCAACAAAATTACCGTCTGCGGACAGTTTCGCAGTTACAACAAGACGGTGGAGGAAAAAAGCAAACTTATGCTTACCGTGTTTGCACGGGACATAATGCCCTTTGACGACACGATAAACCCCAACACACTGAAACTCAACGGCTACATTTGCAAGCCTCCTGTCTACCGCAAAACGCCCTTCAACAGGGAAATTTGCGACGTACTGATTGCCGTCAACAGACAGTACGGAAAAAGCGACTACATTCCTTGTATTGTGTGGGGCAGAAACGCACGATTTGCGCAAAACTTGTCCGTTGGAGAACACATTTGCGTCAGCGGAAGAGTTCAGTCACGCACCTATCAAAAGAAACTTTCGGAGGAAAACGTGGTTACACGCACGGCGTACGAAGTTTCCGTCAACAAAATAGACGTGGTGGACGACAGTATTTTGCCCACGCCTGCCGACACCGTTGTGTAACAGGCGTGAGGTGATTTTGCCGTGATGTTCCAAAAACTTGCACACGGTAACAACTTTTTGAAACACTGCTACATGATAATTGGTCAATTTTCAACAACTTGCAAGTACTTTTAGAAAAGCATTTTTGGGGCAATAACCTTTAATTGCCTTGTGTTGAAGGGAAATTTTCTTGCGTGTGCGCAACCTTTCGAATTGTTTTCTTCGCCTTGTAGTGTAATGTAGAATAGCCTTTGCAAAGGGGTTAACAAAAGGTATTTTTCCTTTCCGACGGCTGTTTGCGGCGCAACGGACACGTTCAGAATTACTACTGAATTGAATTTCCGTGCAATACCTGCTGACAATACCTTTTGCATTGTCTGATGACAATATATTCCAAACCTGTTCTGTCAGCCTTGTGGTGCAATGTAGAACACCTTTTACAAAGAGGGTAACAAAAAAAGGTACTTTTCCTTTCCGACGGCTGTTTACGGTGCAACGGACACGTTCAGAATTACTACTGAATTGAATTTCCGTGCAATACCTGCTGACAATACCTTTTGCATTGTCTGATGACAATATATTCCAAACCTGTTCTGTCAGCCTTGTGGTGCAATGTAGAACACCTTTTACAAAGAGGGTAACAAAAAAAAGGTACTTTCCCTTTCCGACGGCTGTTTACGGTGCAACAGGAATGTTCACAGTTACTTTTGACGAAACTTTGTTGTCCATTGAAAGATTGTACAGTACCTTGTTTGAACGGGCGAAATACTACTTCAAAAAAAAAGCAGACTGCGTAAGTCTGCTTTTTGTTTTGCTTAATTTCAATTAGACGTAGAGGCTTTTCAGTCGTCAATGTCGTCATCTTCCACCTTGATGCGGATTTTTTTGCGTTTAACAAACAGCACCACAAACACAACGGTGAGAATCAATGCAACGCCCAGAATGGAAAGACCCACAATGGCATTGGTGGTTATTTGGTGCAGTCCAATCAGGTTGTCGGTGGGAATCCAGCCGTAGGAAGTGGAACCGTCGTTTTTGCGAATTTCCACAAATGTGGCGTTGTTTTCTTCCTTTACGGCAACTACCTGCGAGCCGGAATACAACTTTATGACATCGCCGTACTCGTCGCAAATTGCTTCGCTTTCTTCCATGTCGCTTGTAAGATAGATTTTGACCGCTTCGAAAAGAGATGAGTTTATCTTTTTGTATCCGATGACTTCTTCGGCGGAAGTGGGGGCGCCTGTAGCATGAAATTGTCCCACGTTACCTGCCGAAACAAAACCTGTTTTGCCTTCGCCGTATTCCACACGGTACCATTCCGTAACGGTGCCGTCGGCGTGATTTTCCGTAAACTTCTGCAAAAGTTTTGCTTCCTGCGGATTGGCTATTGACTGTTGGAAAGTGTCGCCAGGCTCTATGTCAGAAAGGGGCAACGGGTAGATGAACACCGTGTTGAGCGACGTAAATTTCGCCTTGTAGGTTACATCCTGGCTTATTTGCGTGTTTACAATTGTAAGGCGACTGTCGTTTTGCGGTAGCGTTACGCCGTCGCTCTTTTGCACCCAGCCGAACTTGTCGCCAATCAAAACGTAGTAGAAGGGCAAGCCTTCCGCACCTTCAAAATCCAAAATGATAAATTGACCCGTGTAGTCGGTTTTAATTTCCGAAATGCTGGTGGATGCGTCGGTGGTTTTGTACACAATATTTGTGGGGTAGCCCTTTGACGACGCAAGCGTGAAACCCGTAAACTGTGCGGGAGTGGGAAGTTGTCCGTCTATCGTAATTGTATCGGTGCCGATGGTGGCGGGTTGACGTTCAAATTGTTGTTTTTCCGTGTTGTAGGAATAAATTTCCACTTCGTTGGCGCTGTTGAGCAGGAAAATTTTGCCTGCGCCGTAACACATGTCTTTTACAGTTACGTTGGTAGTGTTGATAAGTGTTCTTTCTGCCGAATATCTTCCGCCGGAAACTTGTTCCAACGTGAATGCTCCGTTTTCACCGAACAGTGCAAGTTGCGTTGCGCCGTTGACTTGGTAGGAGAATATTCCCAGTATTTCCGTCATTGCAAGGGAAACGCCGTTTTTGTTGAGGGGGTCGTTGGAGTCGAAACTGGGGATTATACCTTCTCCTACATTGAGGTTAAGACGTTTCAGGGCGTTGCCGTCTTTTACAAAGTACAGTTGTCCGTCAACTACTGCGCAAGCGGTGGCGTTTTCCGTCGCACTGTCCATAGGGAGGCTACTTGTGTCGTTCAAAGCGTAAACTCTGTCGGCGGCGTAATAGGGTAGAGCGTCGTCACCGTTGTGGACTCCGTAGTAGCCGAAGGTGAAATCCACGACGTTTTCCAATTCCAACGTTTTTGTTTTTGTAAGTTGCGTTGCGCCAACTTCAAAAACTTCCACACTGTCGGCGTACATTACGTAAAGTTGCCCGTCCACTTCGGCAAGATTGACAATTTTTTGAGTAGTGGTGTAGGTGTAGCAGTAGGAAGGTTGACTTGTGGTAACGTCAAAGCACAAAACGGCGCTTTGATTGTTTGTTTCGTCAACGTTGTCCGCCACAAAAATGTAGTTGTCGACAGTAACTATCGCCGCAGGATTGATAAGACTGCGGTTGGCGTCGGCTGTACTTTGCGCAAAAGCGGCAGCAGGTACAACCGCCAACAACACAAGCACTGTCAATACAAATAAAATTGTTGAAATTCGCTTCATTTTAACCTCAAAGTACAACATACTGCAAAGTCGGACATGTCGGCAACTTTCACGGCGCAACAATTGTTTTTACGAAAATGTCACAGCGCCACATTACAACGAGTTACCAAATGGCTTTGCAAAACTTTTGGTGTATCAAGTTTTTATATTATAGCAAATATTACTTGTTTTTTCAACAGTTTAAGACATAAATAAACATTTTTTGCACTTTTGATTTTTTCTCGATAATTTCTCGATAAAAAATTTTGTTCCAAGCATTTTTACTGTGTGTATTTTACGGAAAAATATCTTTTTGTAAAGTTCCGACGGTTAAAAGCAACAAAGCGTCTGCGTGTGGCGTTTCAACCTTTCACAACACGTTGCCTAATGCTAAACTTACTAAATTGCTGTTATAAATGCGGACAAAATCACATTTCAAACACCTTTGTCGGACGGCGAAGGAAAACTTCTTTGAAATGTAGCAAACTTTATCTTTGAAATTTTCCGAAAACAAAAAAGTTGCAAAAATAAGCATCATTTTGAAACGTTGCGATTTTTTTCGCTTAGGCACGGTAAAAATATGTCAAGTCTTTTTCAATGCAATTTTACTGTATAAAAGTTTTTTTTGAAAAATTACTCATTATGCCGTAAAAGACAGATTCGACAAAAAAATGATGCGTTGTTTTCCCACGGACACAATAAAAATTCGCAAGCCTCTTTGGTAATCTTTCAGACAATTTTTTTGTTGAAATAAACACGCTTATATGCCGTAAAAGACATATTCGACAAAACACAATGCTTTGTTTTCCATTGGACACAATAAAAATTCGCAAGCCTCTTTCAATGCAATTTTCTTATGAAATGTTGTTTGTCGAGAAATCACGCTTAAATGTCACAAAAGACATATTCGACAAAAAATGATAAAAAAATTGTTGGATTTTGTGAGAAAAAATATTAAAACTGCCAGACTGTTGTCATATTTTCTTTGTTATTATAGCCGTGAAAATAGAACAAATGTTCGTTAACGATGAAAGGAGGTGTTAAAATGAATTACGAATTGGTAATGTTGAGGGGCATTCCCTATTGTAAAAAAACGGCGCAGCGTTTGCAAAAGCAATGCCTGTCGACGGCGTTGCGTTCTTTTTCTTCCTCGCAGGCAAAAGGCGGCACATTGGGTCAGATGACGGAAGTTGCCGAACTTGCCCGCATGAGAGATGATTTTTTGTATTTTCTTTCCTGCGTCAAAAGTGCGCTTACCGCATTGCCCGACTCTTTCCGAGCGTTGCTGGTGGAAATTTACATAAAAAACACAAGCAAAGAACACATTTGCCAAACCTACGGCGTGTCCATGTCCACCCTGTACCGAAAACTCGCCCGAGCAAGACAGTGTTTCAAAGGCAAGTTGGAATTTTTGGGTTGCGACGAGCAGTGGTTTGAAAACACCTACGGCGACACCGATTGGGTGCGAAAGTTGCTGGACAAGCAACACAACGGCTCTCGCATTGCATTGTGATTGCGCAATGCCGTCGTTGTGATTGTGTGCAACCTGAGGTTACGCTTTCGGTACTGTCTTGCGTGAACATATGCGCACATGTGCATTTGAAAGTTGCCCAAGACCGTTACTTTTAATCACAAACTTTCTGCGGCATTAAACGCCGTTTTGACAGGTAACAAAAGGCAATTTGGAGGGATGTCTTTCGGGACGTCTTTATTTTTGCGAAAATTGTCGCAAATCAACATTCAAATTGACGGCTATTTTGATGTTTGGCATGTTCAGTCACTTTCACAAGCGTTTCAGGCAGTGTGTAACTTTATTTGCAACGAGTTCAATTTTTGTACGGTCAACAAGTACTTTTTTGCCTTAAAGTTGCGCCTCAGCCCAAAGGCAAGTTTACTGTAACGTTTCGGGGTTTCAAAGGGCAGTACCTTTTTGTTGTTACACGTCAGCATTAAGCACATTGTTCAGATGCCTGCAAGTTGCCTGAAACGAACCACGGCATTTATCGCACAGCCCGACGGCAATTTTGCCGTAACGTTTCGGGGTTTCAAAGGACAGTACGTTTTTGTTGTTACACATCAGCATTAAGCACATTGTTCAGATGCCTGCAAGTTGCCTGAAACGAACCACGGCATTTATCGCACAGCCCGACGGCAATTTTGCTGTAACGTTTAGAGGTTGCAAAGGGCATTGAACTTTCTGCTGTTATCGTACAAGCATAGTTTACATTTGTTGCAAATGTCGCAAGTTGCCTGCAACACGTTGTTGCATCGGCTGTCTATCGCCTGTAAGTTGCAAAATTTTGTTGCCCTAGCCCTGTTGGTGTCATTGCACAGTACAAAAAACGTATTTTTAAGGGCGGGTGAAAGTCGAGACAATTTTTGTCGGTGGTTACCGTCAGAGGTCTTTGTCGAAGACGTCTTTCTTTTTGAGGTTTCCCGGCAAAAACAATGCCAGACAAACGCTTACGGCTAGTATTGCCACAAACACGATGAGGAAAATTTCCGTTGTAATGCCCGTTTTGCCGTCAGGTTCCTCTTCCAAGGGAATGTCGGGAATTTCATCCGTTGGCGGAACAACGACGTCCTGTGGCAAAGGGGTGGGGTGCATGGCAATTATCGGTTTTGTTACGCAATCGGAGGTTACGTAACCGAATTTGCCGGCAAAGTACACGTAGTACCACGTTTCTCCGTAGGATTTTGTTTCACCGTAGTAACTCATGGTTTGAGTGTTGGTAACGGTAATGAGCGTTTCGGCAGAAGGCACGGGAGAAAGTTTCAGTTGTGCCGAATCGGTGTTGACTGTTATTTTTTCCGTCGGATAGTAGGGCGGTTGGGGCGGTTCGTCGCAGTCTTCCACCTCGATTTTCCACACGTACCCCGTTATTTGCGGAAAATCCTCTTCGTTTTGCATTATCGCAACGTTGTACATGCCGTTTTTCTCTCCCAAAACCTGCAAGTAGTAACTTTTGGGAAGTTCAAACATAACTTTGGAATTTTCGCAGGTGGCGTAGAGATTCACGTCATCTTCCGTAATTCTTACCCATTGCACGTCCTGCGCAACTGCCTTTTGGGGAAAGACGGCACACAGGAAAAACAACAGTAATATTGCAACACAAAACCTTTTCACAAATTTTACCTCCATGCAAATTGTAACGTAAACTTCACATCGGTTTTTGCCGAATATTGATTTTTGCGGGCGAGTATTGACTATTTGAAAACTGTAACAGACGGTGGTGATATGAAAGAAATCGTTGAGCGTCTTTTGGACATCCAAAAGGAGGAAAACAGGCGCAAACACACCCCTTTGTCGGGGTACAACAAAGTAAAAATACACAAAAAACAAATGGCTTTTCACAAATGTCAAAAGCGCAACAGGTGGGTTTTTGGCGGAAACAGAAGCGGCAAGACGGAGTGCGGCGCAGTGGAAACGGTGTGGCTCGCACGGGGAATTCACCCCTACCGTCCCAACAGAAAAGAAATAAGTTGCTGGGTCGTATCCCTTTCTCAACAGGTGCAGAGGGACGTGGCGCAGCAAAAAATACTGTACTATCTCGATAAACGCTGGATAAGGCAGATATCCATGCTGTCCGGTTCAAAATCCAGCCCCGAATACGGCGTGATAGATTACATCGTGATAGAAAACGTGTTTGGAGGCACATCGAAAATCGCCTTCAAAAGTTGCGAAGCGGGAAGGGAAAAGTTTCAGGGAACGTCGTTGGACTTCGTGTGGTTTGACGAAGAACCCCCAAAGGAAATTTACGAGGAATGCCGAATGAGAATTCTGGACAGGGAGGGGGATATTTTTGGAACGATGACGCCTCTCAAAGGGCTGACGTGGGTGTACGACGAAATTTACCTCAACAGCAAAAACAGCAGCGAGGTGTGGTGCGAGTTTATGGAATGGGCGGACAACCCCTATCTTTCGCAAAAGGAAATCGTCGCCATGTCGGAGACGCTTTCGGCGGACAGCCTGGAATCTCGCCGCTACGGAAGATTTCAGTCGCTGGGAGGAATGGTGTACAGCGAATTTTCCGAGCAAAACGTCATTCAACCCTTTGACGTGCCTGCGGAATGGCAGGACAAACTTTCCATCGACCCCGGTCTGAACAATCCGCTTTCCTGTCATTGGTACGCCAGGGATTTCGACGGCAACGTGTACGTTGTGGCGGAACATTACGAGGCAAAAAAGGACGTGGCTTACCACGCACAAAGAATACGGGAAATAAGCCGTCAACTCAATTGGCACAAGGACAAGTTCGGCAATTACACTGCGCTTATGGACAGTGCGGCAAACCAACGCACGCTGAACGGTCAAAAAAGCGTGGCGGAACTGTTTTGCCATGAAGGCATAGACGTGGACACCTGCGTCAACAAGGATTTGTACACAGGCATAAACAAGGTGAAGTACATGCTTAAACCTCTTAACGGTGCGCCCAAACTTTTTGTATTTTCCTGTTGCGTCAACATGATAAGGGAATTCAAGGGGTATTTTTGGGGCGAAGGCGACAGACCCGTCAAAAAGGACGACCACGCAATGGACGAACTGCGATACTACATCTCGTCCCTTTCCGAACGCAAAAAACCGCAGGAGCAAAAGAGCGCAATAGCGTTGGACAAGGAAAAACTTGCAAGAAAACTGCGTCAAAGGTAGTGCAGCACAACGTGCTTTGAAAGTCCATTGAAACATGTTGAAAATTTTTTGAAAACCTTTTGAAGTTCCGAAAAGGCTGTCGCCTTGCCTTGGCAAACGGTGCAGTTTTTGCGCATTGATGACGGACAACGGTTTGAAAGGTTTTTCCCAAGACGCACAAAAACCTGAAATTTTTGTTTTGACAGGTGCGTGAAAAAAGCGGCACGGGTAACGGTGCAAGAAACTTTCGGCATTTGCAACTACGGCACGCAACAAAGGGCGTCAAATGCCCTTTGTGCACAAAATGTGCAACCGTATGTAAAAAGTTGGTACAAAATGCTTGTGCAAACAACTTTGCACGGGAGGGAAAACAATGTTGGAATACAAAAAACTGCTGACGGAAATATTGCTCAAAAAAGCCAAAGGATACAGTTTCCGTGAAAAAACGGAGGAGTACAACGTCAGCGACGGAAAGGCGCAACTGGTCAAAAGAAAGGTGGTAACAAAACGGGTGCATCCCGATGTTTCCGCCGTCAAATCCCTGTTGCAACTTTCCGCCGAGCAAAATGAAATTTCCCAGATGACGGACGAGCAGTTGCAGGTGGAAAAACTGCGTTTGTTGCAGTTGCTTAACATTTGCGACGAGCAGACATCGGCGCAGTGCGTCATCGAGGAAGAACAGTAACGCCCGACGGCGAAAGGAGGAAAAATGATTACCGCAACAACAGACAAAACAAAGTGCGACGTAAGGGATTGTCGCAACATGGCGCAATACGCTTTGCCATGCAAGGGAAGAGGAGGCAAATTCTTTTTGTGTAAACAGTGCGCAGAAAAAATTGCCGACGCCATAAACGCAGAAAGAACGCCCAAAAGTCCCAAAAACGCCATCAAAAAAATGATAGACAAAAAGATGGAGGAAATGTATGAGTAAAAACAAGAAAAGGGAGGAAGTGCTGTTTGCCGAAGACGTGGTGGCGGATGTCAGGAAGGATTTTTCGGAAAGGCAAAACATGCGCCGTCCCTACGAACTTTCCTGGCAGTTGAACATGAACTTTATGATGGGCAATCAGTACTGTCAGATTACCCCACGTGGGAGCATCGAACAGGAGGAAAAATTTTACTTCTGGCAGGAAAAGCAGGTGTACAACCACATTGCGCCCATTGTGGAAACACGTCTTTCCAGGCTGAACCATGTTCGTCCACGTCCTATTGCCCGTCCCTTCTCAAACAGCGACAGCGACATCAGTTCCGCCAAAGTTTCCACAAAAATTTTGGACAGCGCACGGGAAAAAACGCACCTGGAAGAGGCTGTTACCCGTGCCACGCTGTGGAGCGAAGTGTGCGGAACGTCTTTTTACAAAATTACGTGGGACGCACAAAAGGGCGGCGACGTGGCAATATCCGTGTGTTCCCCCTTTGAAATCTACCCCGATTCCAACGTGGCGCAGGGGTTGGAGGAATGCACGTCCGTCATTCACGCCAAAGTCTTTCCACGAAAGGAAATCGAAGAAAAATGGAAGGTTAGTCTGAAAGGGGAAAACATCAAGGTGTTTGCACTTTCTTCAACGGTGGGGATAGGCGGTTTGGGATACAATTCCGCAGTGCCGTCCATCACGCAGGAAAGCAAAAGCGACCAAGTGTTGGTTTTGGAAAGGTACACCGCACCCGACGAAGCGCACCCCAACGGCAAACTGGAAATTGTAGCGGGGGACGTTTTGCTGTACACCGGCGACCTTCCCTACGCTTTGGGAGAGGACGGAAAACGCATTTTTCCCTTTGTGAGGCAAATTTCCTCCGAACAGGCAGGTTGCTTTTGGGGGGCAAGCATTGTGGAAAGGGTAATTCCCGTGCAGAGGGCGTACAATGCCGTCAAAAACCGCAAACACGAATTTATGAACAGGCTGGCAATGGGCGTGCTTACCGTCGAGGACGGTTCGGTGGACACCGACAATCTGGAAGAGGAAGGGCTTTCACCAGGGAAAATTCTGGTGTACAGGCAGGGCGCCGTCAAACCGCAACTTATGGACAGCGGTGCGGTGCCGTCGGATTTTTCCGACGAGGAAGACAGACTGTTGCAGGAATTCGTTACCGTTTCCGGCGTGTCGGAATTTGCCCGCAACAGTACCACGCCCACAACGGTTACCAGCGGACTTGCATTGCAACTTATTGCCGAGCAGGACGACATACGTCTTGCAAGTTCCATCGACAGCGTCAAACTTGCCATCAAAAAACTTGCCAAATACATTTTGCGTATGTACAAGCAGTTTGTAACGGCAAGCAGGCTGGCACGTCTTGCGGACGGTCAGGGGGGAGCGGAACTGTTTTACTTTTCCGCCAGCGACATAGGCAGCGACGATGTGGTTTTCGAAACGGAAAACGACCTTACGGACACCCCGACAACAAGGCGCACCATGGTGATGGATTTGCTCAACGCAGGCATCATGAACGACGCCAACGGAAAACTTCCCGAAAGCACCAAGGCTAAAATTCTTACGCTGATGGGCTTCGGAAATTGGGAAAACGCACAGGACATAACGCAAATGCACTTGCAAAGGGCGGCAAAGGAAAACGTGGACATAGACAGTGCGGAAATTTTGCCCGTGGACGACCACGCTCTGCACATAGAGGAACACACCCGTTTTGTGATATCGGGCCTTACGGACGGCAACAAAGACTACCGCCAAAAGGTGCTGGACCACATTGCCATGCACCGCAAAATTTCGGCGCAGAAACAAGGAGAATAACACATGGATTTCGGCAAATTCGCTTCGGCGGAAGAATTACTTAAAAGTTACAATCAACTGGAAAAAAGTTTCACGCAAAAGTGTCAGCAACTTTCCGCTTTGGAAAGGGAAAAGACCTTGCTGGAAGAAAAATTGAAGGGCGGTACAAGCGAGAATACGCCACCGCAAGAGAGGGTGCAGTCAACGACGGTTGACAGTGCCGATACAGTCCCGCAAGACGCCTTTGACGCAAAGGCGGTTTTGAACGGTCAGGCACCCGTATCGACGGCTGTTTCGGCAGACGGTTTGCAACAATTACCTTCTGACGGCGTCAGCGGTGAGGGGCACACGCCTCAAACCCTGCAAGATACGCCGTCGCAACTGCAAAACGTCGCCGCAGTGGCCGCTCCTTCCGTTATGTCGGGAGGGGGAAACGTGTCTATGGCGTTGCCGTCACGCCCCAAGACACTGAAAGAAGCGTCATTGATGGCAAAAGAACTATTCAAATAAAGGAGAAAAAATATGGTAACTCTCACAAGTGCGGAAAATGCGCTGAAAACATTGTATCTCGGCGTTGTGGCAGACCAACTCAACACCAACGTCAACCCCCTGCTTGCCAAAATATCTCAAACCACAAGCGATGTGTGGGGAAAAGAAATAAGAAAACTTGCGCCCTTCGGCATTAACGGCGGTATCGGCGCAGGCACGGAAGACGGCACATTGCCCGGTGCTGCGTCCAACAATTACGCACAGTTCGTGCTTACGCTCAAAAACCTGTACGGCACCATCGAAATTTCCGACAAGGCAATCAGGGCAAGTCAAAACAACAGCGGCGCCTTCGTCAATTTGCTGGAAGCGGAAATGGAAGGACTGATTAAGGCATCCAAATTCAACTTCGGCAGAATGTTGTTCGGCGACGGCTCGGGCGTGCTGTGCAAGGCGTCGGCGCAAAGCGGCAACGTCATCACCGTCGATTCCGTCAAAAACGTCATCGAAGGCATGGTGGTGGACGTTGTAGACGCTTCCACGAAAGGCGTGGTTGTTTCGGCAAGACGCATCACCGACGTGGACCGCAGCGCAAAAACAATAACTTTGGCGGGCGCATCCATTGCGGCGTCCACCGTTTCCGCAGGCGACTGTGTAACGGTGCAGGGCAGTTACGGCAACGAACTTACGGGGCTGGGAGCAATTTTCGGCAATTCCGAAACGTTGTACGGACTTACCCGTTCGGCTAACAAGTGGCTTGCGCCCTACAAGGCAACGTCTACGGAAATAAACGACGTGGTAATTCAGAAGGCAATAGACACCCTGGACGAGGTGGCAGGTTCCGTAGCCGACTTCATCGTGTGTTCGGCAGGGGTGAAGCGTGCCTATCAGGACTACCTCATCACCAACAGAAGCAACATCGACGTGATGAACCTGCAAGGAGGCTACAAAGCCATTTCCTACAACGGCATTCCCGTCGTGTCCGACAGATTTGCCCCCGAAGGCACAATGTACATTCTCAACACGTCGGATTTCCACCTTCACCAACTTTGCGATTGGCGTTGGCTGGAGGGCGACGACGGCAGAGTAATCAAACAGGTGGCAAACAAGCCTGTGTACACGGCAACTCTTGTCAAGTACGCCGACATGATTTGCGACAGACCCATCGGACAGGCTGTTATCAGCGGTATCACCGAAAAGTAACAAATTACAAGGCGTTTGCGGACTTTTCCGCAAACGCCCTCTTGACAAGGAGGGATTTTTCCGTGAAAAATTTGATTGCAATTACCGACGATTTGTTTGATATTGCCAACAGGCTGAAAGCAATCGACCAAAACTATCGGGTGTTTTTCAACGTGGAAACACAAAAATTCGAGGTGCACAACATGGCTCAACGTTTCGGCACGCTGGCATTTGTGGTGCCTTTCGACGAGTTGGACGCCCGAACGGTGCAGTACGCACGTTTTACCCGTGTGGAAAACGCTCAAAAACTGTTTGACGAGGTGGACAAACACAATCAGTCGCTGGAAAAGTCTTGCTTGGACATTGTGTAAAGAGGAGGTACAATGAAAGTTCTGGAAATATTGAAACTGTGCAATGGAATGGCGGATTTGCAACTGCCCGAAAGGTACTTTGCCGAGCAAAGCGATGCGCTTGCCGACGAAAGAATTACAAAACTTGTGTATTGTTGCAACAGCCTTTTGGAACAACTGTACTGCGATTACGCAACGGCTTTGAAAAAATGCACGCTGGTGGCAACGGACGGATTTGCCGACACTTCCGGTCTCCATTTCAACCGAGTGGTTTCCCTTGTGGATTCAAACGGCAACAACGTGCGTTACCGCTACACCAAAGGCGGTTTGAGCGTTGCCGACGGCACCTACACCCTTACCTACGCTTCGTTGCCTCAACGTGTCGGGTGGACGGAGGAAGTGGAAATGCCTTCGCCACGCATTACGCCTCGCATTTTTGCCTACGGTTGCCTTGCGGAGTACTTTTTTTCCGTCGGAGACGTGGGGCAGTCGTCGTTGTGGAATGACAAATTCCTCAATGCGCTGAAAACGGCAAACGTGAAAAAATCCGCAATGACCATGCCCCCTGTGGGGAGGTGGTTGTGATGTTTTCGGCCACTCGGACAAACGTTTCTGCCGAAAAAATTTTGGTAAACACAAGTTTTGACGGTGAAAAAGGCGGTTTTACCCCTAAAAAACAGCAAAACGTAGTCGTAAAAAGGGGAAGCCTGCATCCCGCATGCAAGTCGCAGCAGGTGTTTTCCACCGACAAAGAGGTGTATTCCGCATTCGAGTTGCCCAACCAAATTGTGTTTTTTGCATGGAACGGCTTTTCCCGAATAACGGACGGTAAAGAGGAAAAAATCGGAAGCCTGCAATTCACCAATCCCGTCTATCTGCACTGTCAGAAGCAAAATGCGTTGATTTTGTCGCAGAAGGGGGAATACACGGCAATGTACACGGAAGAGGGCGTTTCCACAATCTGCAACGTCGGCATGGAAAGCCTTGCGCTTTGCAAGGAGAGAGTAGTAGGCGTTGCGGACAACAAGGTGTATTTTTCCGATGTGGACGATTTTTCCCGTTGGAATGAGATAACGTTGCCGGAAAAGGTGTGCGCCGTAACACAACTGCAGGAGGATGTTCTGCTTTTCGGAAAAGACGTTTTAAGGCTCAATTTCGGCAAAGACGTTGCCGACACTACCGTGGAAACGGTGTGCCGTAACGTAGGAATACCCTTTGCGCAAACTCTTTGCGCAGTTGGCAACAGCGTTGTGTATCTCACGGCAAACGGACTGATGAAGTTTAAAAATTCTTCCGTTACGAAGTTGGCGGAGGCATTCGCCGACAATGCCGAAGCGCAGGCAACGGTTTTGGGCGGAAAGTACGTTGTTTGTTGCAACACCGAGGAACAAAAGAGCGTTTTGCTGGAAACGGACTGCGAAACGGGGCAAAGCGTTGTTATCGGTAAAGCCGATTTTGTTACAGCAAACGGCGACAGACTGCTGTTTGGCATGGACGGAAAGGTTTGCACCTTCGGCGAGGAAAAAGCCGACGCTTTCTGGCAAAGTTATCCGCAAAGTTTCGGTAACGCCGCAGCAAAAAAACATTTGCGCAAACTGACGGTGGACGCAGTGGGAAGCGTGGAAGTGCGCCTCATCGGTGAAATTGACAAAAAAGTTTTCCGAATGCAGTGCAAAAATCCGCAAACGGTGCATTTGCAGGGAACGTTTCACAAACTGACTTTGGAAATTCTGACGTTTGGCAACGCCGTGGTTCATTCCGTCGGCGTTCTGGCGGAGATTTTCAAATTGGGGGAGGTGTAGAGTATGGCAGAGATTTCCGCCGACAGGCAACAGAAACTGCTGGAAGAATACGAGCAACTGAAAGAAAAAATACTGGAAATCGACCACAAATACAGCCTTTCCTACCACGAGGTTAAGTTGGACATGCCGGAATCGTTGGGGTTGCAGAAACTGACGTTTACTCCCCACACCGAGGAAGAATTGCAACAACTGGCATTGCAGGAAGTGAAACCCAAGTACGACGAAAAATTGCGTGTGCTGCAAAAAAGCACGGACACGTCCAAAAACACCGTTTTGTACAACATAAGCGTTCAGGAAGAGAAAAACCGACAGCAACTGTCGCAACTGGAGGAAAAACTTTCCGACGACAAAAAATCGCTGTCAGACAAACTTGCGTACAACGGATTGTGGTACTCTACCGTCAAACAGCAGGCGGAAAACAGTTTGCAACAGGACTACCTTGCGTCGGTGGAGGAGCAAAACACACGCCACGAAGCGCAAATTGCCGCCCTTGAAGAGAAAATCACCCAACTTGACAGCGTGTACAGAGAAGGTGCGGCAAGCATCCAAGAGCAACTGCAAACGGCATTGGCTGCGGAAATAGAGGTTTTCAGGGAAAAGGACGAAAAACAACGCATCGCCGTGGAAAAGTACAACAACACGGTGGACGAAAAGGAAAACAAATACAAGGCAAGTTGCGCACGTGCGTTGCAGTACGCCATTCAGGCAGAGTACGAGCGTGCTTTCGAAGCGGCGAAAATCTATGCCGAACTTGGCGAAGCAGGCGTGCAGCAACAAATGATGTCGGAAAAACTGAGTTGTTGCAAAATACAGTTCACCGCCTACAACAGGACGGAAGCGTTGTTTGTAATGAGTATCGATTCTTTTTTGCAAACTAACCTTGGCGACTACTATTCCGCTTTGGAAGATTGGGTAAACACAATTTTGCGTCCGTAAAAATAACAACTAACCTTACGCACACAACGGACGTAAAAATGTTTGCCACAGTCACAAGCGGTGAAGTGCAAAATACGGCGTTTTGCAACTTGTTGCAACTTGTCGCAGGTTTATTGCAAAAGCAACTTTGTTTTGCAATTGGTAGTAACGAAAAAAACGTTTCTTTGCACACAGCCACAAGCGTGAAGTGCAAAAATACAGTGCTTTGCAACTTGTCGCATGTTCTTACAAAAAGTAACTTTGTTTTGCAACGGGTAGTAGCGGAAAAAAGCGTTGTTTTTGTTTGCCCTGCCCGAAATTTTGTTTTTTGAATTTGCACCCTTTGTTTTTCCTTGCAACGTGTTTTTCACGGCATTGCGACGAGGTTTCGGGGAAAAATTTTTGCAATGCCTGTTGTGGCGAGGGCAAGTGCCAACTTCGCCACGTGTTTTGTGCAACAAGCGCAAAGGGGCAAAAGCAGTAGTTTCAACTTGTAAATTTTTTCAGGGGGGCGGTTTCCGCTCCCTTTTGTTTTGCAAAAAATTGCCTTCTGTTTTGCAAAATTTACCGTTGTGTTTCAAACAACGAAATTGACGGCAAATGAAAGGCAGTACCTTGCAAAAATTCGGGCAGAAAAATTATTTCGGGGTAGGTTTTGGGCAATAAAATAACTGTTGTTTCAAAGACTTGCTTAAAAAATATAATTGTTGTATAATATCTGCAAAAGGACGGCGTGAAACGCTGTGCGTGAGCGTTGTCCAAAACTTTTACGGAGAAATTGCTGTGAGATATCAAAGTAAATCGGCAATTGCATATTTTTTCCGCAACTTCTGGCATCTTGTTCCGTGGAGCGTGGTGTCGGCTGTTTTGCTGGGAATGTTTTGCAACAACAATACGGTAATTGTGGTGTATCACGATTTTATTGCGGGAAACATTACCGCCGAAAACGTCGCCACTACGGTTTTGAACTACGCCGGCGTTTTGCGTTTCGGGCAGTATTGGTGGGGGTTGCTTGTGGCATTGGTGGTGTTTTCCTTCACGGAAAGCCTGCTGATGGTAAAGGTGGAACGCCACATGCGTGTAGGGGAAATGAAAGCCTTTCCCTTCCGCCGTGCTTTGTCCCTTACGCCCACGGTGTTTGTGTTTGTGCTGTGCGTAACTGCGGTGTTGGAATGTCTTAACCTCATTGTAGTGGGAATTGCCTTTCTTTTGCAATCGTTTGGGGTAACAGCGGTGCTGTGGACAAGTGCGGCTTTGCTTGTATTGGTAAAGGTGCTGTTGATGCTTCTCATCGGGACTTTGCTTGTGGCGTTTCCCATAATGATTTTGGAAAATTACAGTTTCAATCAGGCGTTGTCCTACTCGGTGAGATTGATGAGCGAAAAACGCAGGTTTTTGTGGTTGCTTGCAACGCTGTATCCCCTCACGGAAATAGTGCTGACGGTAATTTCCGCTTTGATTGACGTTTATGCCGTTACCGTTACTTTATTTTCGCTGATGTACCTTGTCGGCATTGCTCTTATGCCCAGCGTAACTTTCAAATTGTACTACGACAGCGTCGGCGGCGAGCGCAGAGATATTTCCTGCGTTATGTTCGGCTGACAACGGGGGCGTTATGTTACTTAACAAAGCATTGATTCTTTCTGCAAACAACTGGAAAGTAATGGTGAAAGCGCTGATTTTTCAGGTGCTTATTCTTGCATTGCTTGTCGCCCTGTGCTTTTTGATTTTCGGCGGAATAGTAAACGACATCATCAGCGTTTCCACGGCAGGCGGTTGGGATGATTTTTTCCGTGATACCGTTCAATCAATTGCCGACGGTACTTTCGACGGCACAACGTTTGCACAACAGTTGGCGCAAAGCATAGACAAAACGCAGGCGGCAATAGAGGCAATCCCCAACATGTGGAACAGGGTGGAATTTTCCTACATCACCTGCATAATACTTGTAATTTTGTACCGCATGCTCATTTCCTTTTCCGACGTTGCGGTAAGTTTTCAGATTGCGGAATTCATGACGTCCAACACGGAACGTCCCTTCACATGGTTTGTGGTGAAAAAATTCGGCGAAAGTTGCAGTTTCATTTTCCGTCAGATGCTGTTGGCTTTGCCGTTGGATTTGCTGGTACTTATCGGCAGTACGGGGCTCAGCCTCATCTTTGTGCTGACTCTCAGATGGTGGTCCATCATTCCCGCAGCGATAATTGCATTGTTTATGTATTCGGCAAGGCACGCCTATCTTGCTTTTTGGCTTCCTTCGCTTGTTACCGAGGGCAAAAACGTGCGTCAAAGTTGCATAAACGGGCTTACCGTCATTCCCCGCCGTTTCTGGCACGTTTTCTGGAAAACTTTTGTGGTAATTTTGCTTATGGCGTGCATTTCGTTGGTGTCGTTGCTGTACATCGACAACGCGTTGCTGAAACTTGCCGTAGGCACGGTACCCAACCTTTGCCTGTTTTTCATTTTGAAATGTATCAACCTTGTGGAATACTTTCAGGCAACCAACAAACCTTACTTCTACAAAAAGGTGTACGTCGAAGGTACCGACCAGTTCAACAAAAAAATGGCAAGAGAAAAACGCTCTTCCAAATCGGCAAAGACAACAAAAAACAAGTGAGGAATTTTTGCTGTAAATTTTGCCGACACTCAGAATGATACTTCGTTTGCCATGGAGTGGCAAACTGCCGTTGCCTTTTCAAAGGCAACACAGTCAGGTTGCATCTGACAAAAAATTTGACAAAAAGACAAAATATTTGCAAACAATCTTCAAGGAGATTGTCTTTTTGTGTTGTTAACAAGAGGAATTTTATGAATAGAAACAAAACAAGAGGCGCAGCGACAAAACCTGCGTCAAACGGGAGGTTTGCCAAAGCCTCAAAGACGGCAGGCAGGCAAACTACCGATATCGGACGGTACAGGCGAGCCAAAGGCAGTGCCAAAACCGCCGATAACAGACAAAAAAAGGAAAACATGAAAAACAGTCAACAAAAATCGCTTTCCCAACAAAATGCGGAACGCAACGGCGTTTTTCGTTACGGACACCCCAAAGGCAAACTTAAAGTAATGTTTTTGGGCGGAGTGGGCGAGATAGGCAAAAATATGACGGTTTTTGAGTACGGCGACAGCATTGTCGTTATTGATGCGGGAATGTCTTTCCCGGGAAACGACATGCCCGGCGTGGACGTAGTCATTCCCGATTTTTCCTACCTTGTGCAAAACCGCAACAAGATAAAAGCGGTGCTTCTCACCCACGGGCACGAAGACCACATCGGCGCCATTGCATTTTTGGTGGAAAGATTGGGCGGTAAGTTGGATTTGTACGGAACCAAACTCACTTTGGCTTTGGTGGAAAACAAACTTGCCGAACACAGCCTTACGGACAAAGTCAACCTTGTGACTATTTCCGACAAAAGCGTGGTGTCTTTGGGAGATTTCACGGCGGAATTTATACACGTTTCCCACTCCGTTGCGGGAAGTGTGGCAATTTGTCTGCGTACGCCTGTGGGCGTGGTGCTTCACACGGGCGATTTCAAAATCGACTACACGCCGCTGGGAAACGAAATAATGAACCTCAACCGTATTGCCGAAGTGGGCAAGCAGGGTGTGCTGCTGTTGATGAGCGAATCCACCAACGTGGAAAAGGCAGGCTACACCATGAGCGAATCGGTTGTGGAAGACACAATGAACAAGGTGTTTCACGAGGCTAAGGGCAGAAGAATCATCGTTGCCACCTTTGCATCCAACGTCGACCGCATCGGCATGATTATTCACCTTGCCAAATTGTACAAACGCAAAATTGCCGTTTCCGGCAGAAGCATGATAAAGTACATCGAAACAGCCTGCCGTGTCGGGCAGATGTCGGTGGACAACGACATTTTTGTGGACATTGACAAAATAAACAACGTGGAAGACGGCAAATTGCTTATTCTTTCCACGGGAAGTCAGGGCGAGCCTATGTCGGCGCTCACCCGCATGGCAAGCGGCGAATTCAACAAAGTGCACATCGGAAGCAACGACACGATTGTAATTTCCGCCACGCCCATTCCCGGCAACGAGAGGGACATTTACAACGTGATAAACAAACTGTACCGTTTGGGGGCAATGGTGGTGTACTCCGCCTTGGAAGCGGTGCACGTTTCCGGACACGCCTGCCAGGAAGAACTTAAACTCATCTACACGTTGGTCAAGCCCAAGTACTTCATTCCCATTCACGGCGAGTACCGACATCTCAAACAGCACGCCATGCTGGTGGAAAAGTTGGGACACAAGCGTTCCAACATAATTATTCCCGACATAGGCGACTGTGTGGAATTGGACAACAGCGTCTTTAAGGTGTGCGGCACCGTTACCAGCGGCAGCGTGATGGTGGACGGTCTTGGCGTTGGGGACGTTGGCAACATCGTGCTTAAAGACAGGCTTTCCCTTGCCGAAGAGGGCATCTTGGTGTGCAGCGTTGCCGTCAACGAAAAGGGACGTGTGGTGTCTTCCGTCGAGGTGGCAAGCCGAGGCTGTTTCTTTGTGGGGGACGACCACAACGACGCAATGGTGGACGAACTCAAACGTCTGTTGACGGAGGAAATTTATTCGGCGCTAAGAAACGGCAAAAACGTGCCTGCGGTTAAATCGGCAATTCAACGCACGGCAAGAAGTTACTTCCGCAGTAAGTACAAGCGCAATCCCGTTGTGTTGCCTTTGGTGCTGGAAGTGTAGCATGAGCGTGGATTTGCAGGAACTTTTGCGTTACGCACGGCAAAGATACATTCCCGTTATGCTGGACGACACCCGTCAACTTTTGTTTGACGTTGTCAGCCGTTGCCGTCCAAAACGTATTTTGGAAATCGGCACTGCAATAGGGTACAGCGGAATAATTATGCTTACGGCAAGCCCTCTTGCCACCCTCAACACCATCGAACTGGACGAACAGGTGGCAAACATTGCCAGGCAAAACTTTCAAAAGGCGGAAATGTCCGACAGGGTTAATTTGTTTGTAGGTGACGCAAGGGAAATTGTAACTTTGCTCACGGGCAGTTACGATTTTATATTTATGGACGGTCCAAAGGGACAGTACGAAGTGTTTTTGCCCTATCTGACGGAAGTGCTGGAAGTGGGGGGAACGCTTGTTTGCGACAACGTGCTGTACAAGGGACTTGCGGAAAACGTCCCCGAAAACAAACGGCACAAACACATCACCGTGGCACGCAACATGCACGCATTTTTGCAGGACATAACCACAAACCAACGTTACCGCACGCAACTGTACCGAACAGGCGACGGAGTCAGCGTGTCGGTAAAATTGAAGTGAAACGTTTGCCCCTGTGAAGTAGTAGCGACACAGTTTGTACAAAGGACGTTTTGACATTTCCAACTGCGGAACAAGTGTTTTCATGTTTTACGAGCGTTGTTCGTTCAACGTGGCTTGCTGAAATGATTGCACGAAACGCTGTGCGTACTGTTTGCTACGGTGGAAGCAGTAGCGACACAGTTTGTCCAAAATACGTTTCGCACTTTCCAACTGCGGACAATCGTTTTCATGTTTTGCAAGCGTTGTCCATTTAATGTGGCTTGCTGAAATGATTGCACGAAACGCAGTACTGTACTGTTTGCCCCTGTGAAGCAGTAGCGACACAGTTTGTACAAAATACGTTTCGCACTTTCCAACTGCGGAACAATAGTTTTCATGTTTTGTAAGCGTTGTTCTTTTAACGTGGCTTACGCTGAAAAAGTTACAAAAACGCAGTAGGCTGACTGACGGGCGTAAAGGTAAGTAATTTGTCTGCCTGTAATAAAGTGGATAAAACGCCACTGTCGGGCAGTCGGCTTCAAATAGAGTAGTGTATTTCTCCGCAGAACGGGAGTTTTGTTGCCCTTTTTGCGGAGTTTTCGCTGTAATTGCATTGCGAGCGTGCGTGTAACGCTCAATGCACAGCAAAGTGAATGGTACGCCGCATTTTGCCGTCAAAAAGCGTTTTTGTTGCGAAAAAAATGGATTTTTTCGCAACATAACTTAAAAAACAAAGGAATTGAAGAATACTATGACAAACATAATATCCCAAAAAATGGAATTACTTGCACCGGCAGGCAACATGGAAAAACTGAAAACCGCCTTTCACTTCGGGGCAGACGCCGTGTACCTTGCAGGTAAGCGTTACGGCTTGCGGGCATTTGCCGATAATTTCAGCGACGAGGAAATAGTCGAGGCTGTGCAATACGCCCATTCTTTGGGAAAAAAGGTATACGTAACGTTGAACATTTTTGCCAAGAATTCCGACTTCGACACGCTTGCCGACTATCTTTCTTTGCTGGAAAAAGCGCAGGTGGACGCAGTGCTTGTAAGCGATGTCGGGGTGTTGGACTTTGTGCGCAGTCACAGTAAGTTGCGTGTACATGTTTCCACTCAGGCAAACACAACAAATGCCTACGCCGTGGGTTTTTGGAGCAAAATGGGCGCCGAAAGAGTGGTGCTTGCAAGGGAAATGTCCATGCAGGACATAGCCGAAACTCACCGCCGTTACCCCGACGTGCAGTTGGAGTGTTTTGTTCACGGCGCAATGTGCATCAGTTATTCTGGGCGTTGTCTTTTGTCCAACTATCTCACTTCACGGGACAGCAACAGGGGCGAATGTGTTCAGGCGTGCCGTTGGAAGTGGACTGTGCGGGAAGTTTCCCGAGAGGACAGCCTTCCTGTGGAAGAGGATAGCCGTGGCACCTACATTTTCAATTCCAAGGATATGAACATGCTTGCCCATTTGCAGGATTTTGCAAATGCCGGCGTGGTAAGTTTGAAAATAGAAGGAAGAATGAAATCGCCTTTCTACGTTGCAACGGTAGTCAACGCCTACCGAAGGGCGTTGGACGCTTTGTACAACGGCACACTTACCCAAAGCCTTGTGCAAACTCTCAACTCGGAACTTGACAAGGCTTCGCACCGAGAGTACACAACGGGTTTCTACTACCACGAGGAAGAAAGCCGTCAGTACTACAACGACAGCAAGGCGGTGGAAGAGTACAAGTTCATTGCTGTCGTCAGACAGGTTTTGGATGGCAAAATCGTAGTGGAACAACGCAACAGATTTGTTGTGGGCGACTGTCTGGAAACGCTTTCCAACACGGAATTTTCCTCCAAAAACTTTGTTATCAGGGAGATTTCCGACGAAACGGGCAACACCGTGCAGGTGGCAAACAGGGTACAGCAAATTTTGACGATAAACTGTCCCTATCAACTTTCAGTAGGCGACATTCTGCGCAGAAAAAACTGACCTTGCCCATTTGACGGGAAAAGTCAGTTTGCGTGAAAAACATTTTTGCGTCCAAAAACCGTCGTTTGCTACGTGGAAGTTTGGTGTTTTAACTTATATTTCAACCGTTAATTACTCTGTCCGTCAGCATTGCGGGCAGAGTTTTTTATGCAAAAAAAGTA